>Ga0209460_1001245_pt1 | contig 15704 bp, 17 predicted proteins | sample EBPBio132013_DNA_FD_185868 | JGI IMG/M metagenome (GOLD analysis project Ga0209460, IMG submission 185868) | Wastewater treatment Type I Accumulibacter community from EBPR Bioreactor in Madison, WI, USA - Reactor 2_5/13/2013_ DNA (SPAdes)... | ecosystem: Engineered > Bioreactor > EBPR >...
AGACGCTGATGGACAACGGCACCTATCTCGAAATTCTCACCAAGGCAGGCTTCGAAGCCGGTGCGATCACTGAGGCGACCATCAACGCTGGCAAGTAGTCGACGCGAATCGATCTGTCATGAATGACATGCAAACCGCGGCTGCGGGGACGAGTTCCCCGCAGCCGCGGAGGCATGATGAGCCCCAGGCCATCGAAGCGATCAAGCTGCGCCACCCGTGGCGTGCGGTGGTCGCCGCCCTGCTCATCATCATTGTCGGCCTGTTTGTCTTCGACGCACTGACCAACCGGCCGGTGTATTCGTGGGACATCGTCGTCAACTACCTCTTCGACGTGCGCGTGCTCAGCGCACTCGGCTACACACTGCAGCTGACCATCTACCCGATGATCATCGCGGTGCTGCTCGGCATTCTGCTTGCGATTATGCGGCTCTCACCGAACCCGGTGTTTCGCGCTGTCGCGTGGGTGTACCTCTGGATCTTTAGGGGCACCCCGGTCTACGTGCAGCTCGTGTTCTGGGGCCTGATGCCGGTGATCTATAAGAGCATCACGCTCGGCATTCCGTTCACCGAGGTAGGGATTCAGCTGGTTACAGCTGACCTCTTTAGCTATTTCACGCTTGCGGTGATCGGCCTTGCGCTCAACGAGGCGGCCTACATGGCCGAGATCGTGCGCGCGGGCCTGCTCTCGGTTGACAAGGGTCAAGACGAGGCAGCAGTTGCCCTCGGCCTCGGCTGGTGGCACACCATGAGCCGCATCGTGCTGCCGCAGGCGATGCGCGTGATTGTGCCACCCACCGGCAACGAGGTGGTCTCGATGCTGAAGACAACCTCGCTGGTCATTGCGGTGCCGTTCACGCTCGACCTGTACACGCGCACCCACGACATCGCGGTTTCGATGTACAAGCCGGTGCCGTTCTTGCTGGTCGCATCGTTCTGGTACCTGATTTTGACCTCGATTCTGATGGTCGGCCAGTTCTACGTTGAGCGCTACTTTGCGCGCGGCGTTGGTGCTCGGCCCGACGTGCAGAAGCCGACGGTTGAGACCTCGGCGATCGGCGTAATCGGCCTTTCGTCAGCAACAGAGGCTGGCGGCGGGTACCCGACCGCAACGGGAGCCGATGGCGGCGATCAGATCGTGCCGCCGCACGGCCGAGCCGGAGGAGGTGGCGTATGAGCCAGACAGATATTCCAATGGTGAAGGCCGAGGCCGTCTCGAAGGCCTACGGCTCAAACCAGGTGCTGAAGTCAATCTCGCTTGAGGTGAAACGTGGCGAGGTGCTCTGCCTCGTTGGCCCTTCGGGCTCGGGCAAGTCGACCTTCTTGCGCTGCATCAACCACCTCGAGACGATCAACGCTGGTCGGCTCTCGGTTGACGGTGAGCTCGTGGGTTATCACGAGCGCGGTGGCAAGATCTACGAGATGCACCCGAAAGAGGCCGCAAGGCAGCGGCGAGACATCGGCATGGTGTTTCAGCGCTTCAACCTGTTCCCTCATAAGACCGCGCTCGAGAATGTGATGCTGGCGCCCACACTGCTGAAAAAGGGCAACAAGGCTGCACTGCAGACCAGAGCGATGGATCTGCTTGCCCGAGTCGGCCTCGCAGAGCGTCACGACTACTACCCGGCTCACCTGTCGGGTGGTCAGCAGCAGCGTGTTGCGATCGCTCGTGCGCTCGCGATGGAGCCGAAGCTGATGCTCTTCGACGAGCCGACGTCGGCGCTCGACCCCGAGCTGGTCGGTGAGGTACTCGACGTCATGAAGGGCCTCGCCGAGAGCGGCATGACCATGATCGTCGTGACGCACGAGATGGGTTTTGCCCGCGAAGTCGCCGACGAACTGGTGTTCATGGATGGCGGCGTCGTGGTCGAGTCGGGCGACCCGACCGAGGTGCTTACGAACCCGCAAAGGGAGCGCACCAAGGCGTTCCTGTCGAAGGTGCTGTAGCGCTATTCGCATAAGAAGCCCGTACCGTTCATCTTGACAAGCTCGATGAACGGTACGGGCTTCTTGCGTGCGGGTGCCGGTCGAGCCCTTCGACAGGCTCAGAATGTGGGCCAGTTGCATACGCCGCCGGCCGAGCATGTAGGGACCAAACGAAAGCGTGCATCTCGACAAGCTCGATGAACGGCGCGAAGTGGCGATTAGGCGTTCACGCCCAGATCGCGCTTGATCTTCGTGGTCGAGACGCCCTCGGTGCGGTCGAGATAGATCACGTCGCAGTAGTCGGTGAGAATCTCAAAGCGCGGGTCGCCCTCCCAGTCACCACCCATGACGACGGCGTCGACCTGATACTTCTGCACGTCGCTGATTTTCTGATCCCACGATTCTTCAGGAATCACCAGATCGACGTAACGCACCGCCTCGAGCATATTCTTGCGAGTCTCGAAGTCGTGGTAGGTCTTCTTGCCCTTGCCCGCATTGAACTCCTCGGTCGACGCCGCGACGATCAGGTAGTCGCCCTGCGCGCGGGCACGCTGTAGCAGGCGAATGTGGCCCCAGTGCAGCAGGTCGTAGGTTCCGTAGGTGAGGATGCGCTTCATGTCAGGCTCCGATCAAAAGGGCAACGCCGGCGACCGCCGATGCAACTGCGATGACGATTGCAATGCTAATGAGAATGGCATGCACTCGATAGAACTTTGTGGGTGCGCCTGCCTCATCGCGTGCGCGCGGGTCGGCCGCGACTCGCTTCCAAAACTGTGGCCACACGATTGCGTTGTAGCCGGCGTTCACGAGCAGCATGATTCCTGCGAGTACCGTCATGTCTCAAGCCTACGGTGCCAGGCTGTGCCCCGGCCGCAACCGGCTGACTCGTGGGTGCCGGGGCGCACTAGGGCATGTCTTGTAAATGGTGGTGCTGGCGAGGATGTGCTCGAAGTCTGTGATCGCGAGGCGGAGGAGGAGGCTTTGCTGGTGGCAAAGCCGACGACGACAACGAAGCGAGCGCTGACTTGGAGCGCACCGCAGCGCGACACCATTTACAAGACATGACCTAGGCTCGGAGCATGAGCGAAGCTACCTACGTCGTACGCAAATGGGTCAAGCCTGACGACCTGAACCAGCACGGTGCGCTGTTCGGTGGCAGGCTGCTGCAGTGGGTCGATGAAGAGGCCGCGATTGTTGCGATCACGCAGCTCGGCACGATTGAGGTGGTGACGCGTCACATCTCGGCGCTCGATTTCGTTGCGCGAGCAGAGCGAGGCGACCTGCTCGAGCTCGAGTACCGCGTGCTGAGCTTCGGCCGCACCTCGCTCAGTCTGAGCTGCCGCGTGTTCAACTCCGTGACCGGCCATGACATTCTGCGGCTCGAGAACATCGTTTTCGTTGCGGTTGATAGCGATGGCAACCCCGTCGCGCACGGCCAGACACTCACGACCGCCGGCACGGAGCGGCTGCGCACCGCCGGCTGATCCTCGCCCCGCGTTGCAGTCGGTGCCCGAAAGCAACGTGAGGCATTGCGCAACGCAACAAAACCATCACGTGTCGGCGTGGGGGCGCGCCACATGCCCCGCGGGGTGCATGCTTAGAGCAGAGTGAGCGCAACCGGGCACGACAGGCGAGCCCGAGCCAACGCGCAGCAACAAAAGGGGTAACCATGGCCGAACAAGAAACCATCGTGATCGACGGCCGCAAGGCAACCGACGTTATTCGCACCATCATGGGCGTTGGCGGTCTCGTCTCGCTCGTTATCGGCGTGCTGATTCTCATCAACCCAGTGCAGTCGGGTGCCGTGATGATGAAGTTCGTTGCGATCATCTTCGCGATCTACATGACCGTGACGGGCCTCGTGTTTCTTGGCTCGATGATCTTCTCGAAGACCATGTCGGGGTGGCGTCGCGTGGGCAACGCTGTGCTTGGTCTGCTCTACCTGATCGCCGGCATCATCGTCTTCGGCAACCTCGGTGCGACCGCAGCAGTGCTGACCGCGGTGCTGTCGATCTTCATCGGTGTGCTCTGGATCTTCGAGGGCATCATGTCATTTGCGGCTGCCCGCGAGTCGAAGAGCAAGACCTGGAGCATCATCTACGGCAGCGTCAGCATCATCGCGGGCATTGTGCTGATCGTGACCCCGCTGGCCGCCGCCGTCACGCTGTGGCTGCTCGTCGGCATCTCGATGGCGATCATGGGTGTCGTGCAGATCGTGCGTGCGTTCACGCTGAAGCCTGCAAAGTAGGTCTGAGCGCGGCTTTGCGAAACTTCTGCGGCACCCTCGGTTACGGCTGAGGGTGCCGTTTCGTTTGTGCGGCACCCGAGCCTGTCGTGGCGTCGATGCCCGGCATTTCGGGCGAGGATCAGCCCAGCTGTTCGAGCGCGGCGGCCTCGATGGGCTCGTCGCTCAGCACGAGAGCGACGTACTTGCGCACCACGGGGAGCGCCGCTGAGCCCGCGTTGAACTGCACCGCGACAAACGGGCTCGTCTGGATGAGGCGGAGCGCCTCGAGCGCGGGCATGATCGCACCCTTCGCCTGGTCGCCTCGACCCTTGGGGTAGGCGAGGCGCAGCTCGTCCATCGAGGTGAAGAGGGGCAGCAGCAGTTGTCCCTTGGTCGATCGCACGGTGCGCACACGGGTCGACTTCTTCTTGTGGGTGCCCGTCACGTCTGCGACGAGAAAGCCCTCGCGCAGCGCATTCAGAAACTCGGCGAGTCGCTCGTAGTCGGGCGTCTGCTGCAGTGCGGCGAGCGAGTCTCGCACGCCCTCGTTCACGTAGTCGGGGGTGATGCCCTCTGGAGTCTGCGCTTCGGCCATGCCTCAAGCCTATCGAGGGGTGGCCGGCGGGCCGCCTGTGTGGGCTGTTCATAAAACCGGACGGCGCACGTAACAGCGGACGGATTCGGCGATTTCATCCGCTGTTACGTGCATCATCCGCTGTTACGAACTCAGTCGTCACCGAAGCCGCGCGCCTGCAGCGCCTCGCCCGTGAGCTGGGCGTGAGCCACAACGCGTAGCACGAACGGCACAAGATAGGCGCGTGGGCTGCGCTCGAGCCCGCGCGCCTTCGCGGCGGCGCGCGTTTCGCGGGCTTGCGCGAGCACGATCGGAATCGACCTGATTGTGAGCGAGAACGCCAGTGCGACCTGATCCGGCTTCACACCGAAGCGTCGAAGCGGGCCCAGCAACCAGACGATGGTGTCGATCAGCTCATCTGCCGCGGTACTCGCCGTCAGCGCGCTCGCCGCAAGCAGCAGAGCGAAGAGCGTCGCGACCACAGCAAAGCCGTGCTCCCAGCCGCGCTGCCAGGCCTGAAACGCAAACAGCAGCACCCCGACGATCAAAAACCGTCGCCCCACGCGCAACAGATCTGCCATGCGCATGCCCGAGAGCAGAGCTAGAGTCACGCCGATGGCCAGCGCGACGAGGCCCACCGGCACGGAACGAAAAGCGACGGTGAAGATGCCGAAGAGAAACAGGCCGAGCAGCTTCGCGCCGGGGCGTAGCCGGTGCAGCGGTGAGCGCTTCGTAATGTACTCACCGAGTGGTGACGAGGTCACGTGCTCGGGCCGATCTCGCCCTGCGGGGTGGTGCCGGGCTGCGCCTGGCGATCCTCGCCGCCGATATTGTTGCTGCCACGCGCCGAAAGCTCGCGGTAGAACGCAATTGCCTCTGCCGGAGGCCCATCGAAGATGACCTGTGCGTCGTCAACCACAAGCGTGCGATCGGCGCGCGCGGCGAGCTCGAGATCGTGCGTGATCACGAGCACCTGCTGCGGCAATGACAGCAGCAGGTCGTTGATCATGCGCGCGTTGCGAAGGTCGAGCAGCGTGGTTGGCTCATCAGCAACGAGGATCGCGGGATCGCTTGCGAGCACCGCCGCGAAGGCGAGCAGCTGCCGTTGCCCGCCAGACAGCGTGTGTACGCTTCGCTCGGCGAGCTGGGCGATGCCGAAACGCTCGAGCACCGCCCGGGCAGCCTCGAGCCGATCGGGCTTTTTGCGGTGCTCGCGACGCAGCGAGAGCGCCACGTCTTCGAGCACGGTCGGCATGATGAGCTGCGCGCTGGGGTCGCTGAACACGAAACCGACGAGGCGACGAGCGGCGGCCCCATGGCGTGTGGTGTCTAGGGCTGTTGCGGCGCCGGTGGTGATGTCGGTGTCGGCCGAGACAATCACGCTGCCCGTCGTGGGCTCGATGAGCCCGTTGCAGAGCCTCGCGAGCGTCGACTTGCCCGAACCGTTGCCGCCGATGATCGAGATGCGGCGCTCGCCGAGGGTGAGCGTTGTGGGGTGCAGGATCACCGCATCGTGCTCGCCCGAGGGTACGGTGACTCCGGCCCCACGCAATTCGATCATGCCGAGATTTTACGCGGTTGCGACGCTAGGCGCTTGCGGGGGCCGGCTTCGCGCGACGGCGTCGGGGCAGCAGATTCGGGAACGCGCGGTGCACCGCGGTTGCGACGATCGCCGCGAGCAGTGCCTTCACCGCATCCATAGGCAAGAACACGACGTCGACGAAGGTCGCCTCGTAGAGTGACATTCCCGCGACCAGCCAGAGCCCAATGATGCCGCCGAGGTGGTTGACGATCACGCCGGCCAGGGTGGCGAGCAGCATGAGCGCGGTGCTCGCGACGATGCCCTTGCGGGGTAGGCGCGATGCAACGAAGCCTGCAGTTGCCGCGGCGAAGGGGAATGAGATCAGGTAGCCACCGGTCGCGCCAATGAAGGGCGCTGGGCCCGCCGATGCGCCGGCGAACACTGGAATACCAACCAGGCCAACCGCGAGATACAGCAGCGCGGCGAGGAAGCCGCGTCGGGCGCCGAGCACCGCGCCGGTGAGCACCACGGCGAAGGTCTGCAGGGTAAACGGCACACCGCCGGCAACTGGGATCGCGGGGAGCAGCGCACAGGCCGCAATAAGCGCCGCAAAGGCGGCGATCAGGGCGATATCGGTCGCGGGGTTGCCGCGTCGAGTGGGTGTAACAGTCATTATTGCTCCCTTTCAAGGGTGGTTAATGCGCAGGCGGTATCGCTTCCGGACCCGGCGTTTGCCGCCTCGTTGTTCGTTGCGTGTGCTGGAAGGTCGAAATAGATATGGCGATGCAGTTTGCAGCCGGGGTTGAACTCGGAGTTGCACGCCGGGCAGCGTTCGGCACCAAGGTAGTCGGCAATGGTGAGCAGTTCGTTGCAGACGCCGCAAAGAATTGCTCGTTCGTTCAGCTCGGCTTCGACCCATCGCGACGACTGGTGAGTTACCGCTTCGTCGTGGCACTCGTAGCAAGGGTAGAAGTCGCCGCAGCACTTGAACTTCAGCGCGATGATGTCGGCCTGGCCTGCATAGTGTGCGCAACGCGTCTGTGCGTCGACCACACGCCCGAGCACCTGCGGTGCTGGTGTGCTCGATGCGGTCATTTGCGTCTCGAATCCGTGCTGTTGGGTGTGATTGGGCGGGGCTGATGATGCTACCTGAACAGTGTTCTGGTGAACGGTGTTCAGGTTAGCGCTAGAGTGGGGAAATGCGCAATACCCTCGCCGATGTTGTCGATGCGGCGTTGCGCGTGCTCGATGCGCACGGTTTAGAGTTCTGCTCGATGCGCCGGGTGGCTGCTGCGCTCGAGGTGCAGCCGAGCGCGCTCTACCACCATGTGCCCAACAAACAGACACTGCTTGCGCTTATGGCCGATGAGATCGTGCGGCATGTCTCGGGTGGCGATGCGGCGATGCTCTGCCGCTCGCTGCGCCTTGCGATGCTGATGATTCGCGACGGCGCAGACGTGGTTGCGACGGCGTCAGCGTTTCGTCTGGGCGTGTCAGACGTAGAGGCAAGGCTGGCCGAAATGGTCGGTGCCGACGGGGCGCGCACCCTGCTGCTCTACACCTTTGGGCACGCGCAGGCCACGCAGACACAGATGCAGGCCCATGCGATTGGGGCGCTGCCCGGCAGCGAGCGTGGTGACCCCGCGGGGGAGCTCACGAAGGGCTTCGACCGCGGCATTGCGATCATTCTCGCGGGTGTGGGTGCCGTGTAGCGGCACCGATCCTTGCCGCAAAAACTGTGCGGGCGACGATGCGCCTGAAAGGTTGGGTTGCGGGGTCTTTCGCCGCGACTAGAATAGCGTGTTGAGGTTCTGCATGCCACGCATCGCGTCGTAGTCGAGCACAACGCAGCGAATACCGCGGTCTTCGGCGAGGGTGCGGGCCTGCGGTTTGATCTCTTGCGCCGCGAAGATGCCCTGCACGGGCGCGAGCTTCGGGTCGCGGTTCATGAGCTCAAGGTAGCGAGTCAGCTGCTCGACACCGTCGATGCCGCCGCGGCGCTTAATCTCGACCGCGACCGACTCGCCGTCGGCGTCGCGCGCGAGAATGTCGACCGGGCCAATCGCCGTCATGTACTCGCGACGCACGAGCTTGTGGCCCTCACCGAGCAGCTCGATCTGCTCTGCGAGCAGCTCTTGCAGGTGTGCCTCGACGCCGTCTTTGATGAGGCCGGGGTCGACGCCGAGATCGTGTGAGCTGTCGTGCAGAATCCCAAAGAGCGAGACCACGAGCCGGTCGGCGGTTTTCGCGTGCGTGACCTGCCACACCTCTTTGACGCCGGCCTCGAGCTGCTCCTCATCGGGATCGATCGGCGCGAGCGCGCAGGGTGGACTCATCCAGTTCAGTGGCTTGTATGAGCCGCCGTCGCTGTGCACGAGAATCGAGCCGTCGCTCTTGAGCATGAGCACCCGGGTCGCTCGGGGCAGGTGCGCACTCAGGCGCCCTGCGTAATCAACAGCACAGTCAGCCACCACAATTCGCACCCAGACAGCCTACCCGGGCGAGGCGTGAGCCGCACGCTCGGCAGAATCGATGGACGGCGGTGCTCGCGCGAAACCTCGCAAAGTTCGGGTCAAAAAAGACCAGTTCTGGGTGACTCAGACTGTGCTTTTGCGACCCGAATTCAGAAAAGGAACGGGGGAGGGCGGAGGAGGGAGGACGGGGCTCCGGCCCGGGAGACGCCGGCCGAGTTCTATGGAGAAGGGATAAAGAGCGGCAGTGCCCCTACTGCTTCGGCTCGCGGGTGACCCCCGCGAGCACAATGCCCAGCACGACGAACAGCGGCAGCACCAAGAACGCGGTGAGCAGGCCGATCTGCTCGCCGAGCACGCCGAATGCCATGGGGCCGAGCAGCATCGAGGTGTAGCCGATGGCAGACACCGTCGCCACGTCGCGTGCCGCGGTCTCGTGTCGATCTGCCGCCGCAGAGATGGTGATCGGCCAGCACACACCCGAGCCAAGCCCCCACAAGATCGTGCCAACGACCAGCGGAACAGGCCCCGGAACCAGCACCACTGTGAAAATACCGACAGCCGCGACAAGCAGGCTCATGCGCAGCACAGCCACACGGGTGAAGCGCATCAGAATCGCGCCGTAGAACAGCGCGAGCATCAGCGCGCCAAACTCGTTCGTGACGCCACGGCCGTCGACCAGCGCGAGCGGCAGCCAGTCGGCTGGAGAGCCCTCAATGAGGCCAGCCGAGAGCGTGATGAGGCCGATGCAAATGACGCGCGGGTCGCGCCACGGGTTGTACCTGCGCTTGGTCGCGGGGGCGGTAGTTGCGCCGCCTTCGGTGAGATGCGCCGGGATCACGGGAACCGAGCCCGTCACCGTTGCAAGCTCATCGCCGGTTGCCGACTCAACCACCGGCACGGGGCCCGTCGTCACGAGCGAAGCCGACGAGGTCACCGGCCGCAGCGCATCCTCGTTGCGCGGCACCCAACCGAGCACCGCAAACCCGGCCACGCCGAGCAGCACCCCGACGGCGATGAAGTGTGGCTGCAGGGGCACTCCGAGAGCCTCGGTCGCTGATCCCACGCCCATTGAAGCCATCGCACCGATGCTGTAGAACGCGTGCATCAGGGGCAGGCGAGGCTTGCCGTAGACGCGTTCGGCGTTTGCGCCGCTCACGTTCATTGCGACATCGGCAGCGCTGAAGTTCAGCCCGTAGACAAAGAGTGCGATGATGCCGAGTGGGATCGACCCAGCCAGCATGAAGACCACCGTGAGGGGTAGCGCGACCACCTGCACCGCGATGGTGAACGCCATCATCTTGCGGGGGCCGAAGCGTTCGACCGCGCGCGCCGAGAGCAGCATGCCGGTCAGGCTGCCGGCGGCGAGGCACAGCCCGTAGAGGCTCATCTCGAGGGTGCTCGCACCGAGCGAGTCGCGCAGCGTTGGCAGACGGCTGAGCCAGGTGCCGAAGCCGAAGCCCATCAGAAAGAAGATCACAAGGATCGCGCGAATCCATCGGATCGTAGCGGGGGTATCTAGGGGCAGTCGCGCGATCACGTATCGAGTGTAGTAGTCGCACCGAAGTCGGGCCCAGAGCTGTGGCGTTGCAGCAGGAAAGGTGCAGAACGCGCGAGAAAACGACAGCAAGCGAATAATATGGCGCACATGGGGGATAACACAGCTGCGCGTATCGAAGGCCTCGAAGACCGTTCGATTACCGTGTATCAGCAATCAGATTTAGCACGCTCAGGGGTGCGAGGCGTCAACGGAAGCCTTGGAATGGCGGCCAGAGTGCGTGCCTATGGTGCCGTACTTGTGATCGGGGTGAGCGGCACCGGCAGCGAGTTTGAGCGCCGCCCGGTGCGTCCGGGGCTGCCCACGATCGACATCATTTTCGTGAAGCGCGGCGAGTTCGCCTACCTCGAGGGCGAGCAGTGGGTCGCCTCGCGCGGGCCCCTGATGGTGGCACCGAGCGGTCTGCCCAACAGGGTGCGCTTCAACAGCGACTGGGAGTTCGTGGTCGCGCGCATTCCTCGCGAGGCGCTGCTGCCATTCGTGCCGATGCTCTCAGATGAAGTGCAGATTTACGAAGAGCTTTCGGTGCCCGAGAAGGCAATGGAGGCATTTCTCGCGCAGTCGGTCGAATCTGAGCAAGAGGTCTCGCCGAGCGACAGCCACACCGTCGATCGCATGATTCTCGAGATGGCGGGCACGATGCTTCGCGCTCGTCAGGGCGAGACGCTGCAGCCGGGTTCGCCGCACGCGGCGCTCAGGGATCGCATCATGCTCGACATCGCGAAGCAGAGCAGCGATTCGCAGCTTGACCCGGCTCGACTCTCGCGTGATGCCGGGGTTTCGCTGCGGCACCTGCAGAGCGTGTTCTCAGAGGCCGGCACCTCGGTTGCCGGCGAGATTCGCCGGGAGCGCGCGAGAGTCGCGCGCTCCACGCTGCAAGACGCGCGCTTCGACGAGCTGAGCATCGAAGACGTGGCCGGGCAGTCGGGCTTCGGCTCGAGCGTCAGCATGCGTCGCGCGCTCGATGAGATTTATCGCTTGAATCCGCGGGAACTGCGCAACCGCAGGGCTTAGTGCGGTTCGGCCGGGCCGAGCCCGAGGCGGGCTCGGGACATACAGCGCGCAATGCGGTGCATTGCTTTAGCGCTTTGGTCCGCGGGAACTGCGCAACCGCAGGGCTTAGTGCGGTTCGGCCGGGCCGAGCCCGTCGAGATCAAGCCTGACGAACTTGCTGTCACGCATCTCGGCAAGCTCGATGAGCGGGAGTTGTGCGAGATTGCGCAGACTTTGATCAGTTTGCGCTCGGTGGCGGCGCAAGTCGTGACTTGGGCTGACCCTCGCCCTATTCTCTGAACATGAGTACATTGCAACGAGGTCTTCGAAATCGCAATGCACAGACGGGACGCTTTGCGGCGCTCGCCGCTGCTGCTGCGTTGCTGTTGAGCGGCTGTGCGGGCGCGGCCGAGCCGGCCGAACAGACAGAGAGCGCCTGGCAAGAGCAGAACTTTGCCGGGGTGTACGAGCAAGAGGTCGGCTGGCAGGAGTGCGGGCCAGGCTTCGGCGTCGTGGATGGGCTTGAAGAGCTGCTGCTTGGGCAGGGAATGCGCGCGGAGGGCATTCGCTGCGCGTGGATCGATGCCCCGCTCGACTGGAGCAACCCCGAGAGCACTGAAACCATAAGGCTTCGGGCCGTGCATATTCCGGCGACCGGTGCGAAGCGGCTCGGCACGCTGCTGAGCAACCCCGGCGGCCCCGGCGCGAGTGGTGTTGACTTTGCGATCGGACTCACCGCGGGGAAGTCGTTTGCCCCCGTGCAAGAGCAGTACGATCTGCTGGGCTTTGACCCTCGAGGCATCGCGGGCAGCTCGCCGATTGACTGCCAGAGCGACACCGAGATTCTCGAGTTGCAGCTTTCGCTGTGTGCGGCAGAAGAACCCCTCGCGCAGTCGATGGGCACTGCGCAGGTGGCGCGCGACATGGAGCTGATGCGGCATCTCGTTGGCGACCCCAAGATGCACTACGCGGGCTTCTCGTACGGCACAACAATTGGTGCGAGCTACGCGACGCTGTTCCCCGAGAAGGTCGGCCGCATCATGCTCGACAGCGCGTGGCCGAGCGACTGGTCGAGCCCGCTCGGCTCGTACCTGCAGCACGAGGCAATCGCGAACGCTACCAATGAGCTGCTCTTGAGTTGCGCCACCGACTACGCCGTTGCGGTCTGCCCGCTGGGCGGCGAAGATGCGCTGCTGCGGGTACAAGAACAGCTCGACTCGCAGCCGCTTGTGGCGACCGATGGCGCCGAGGTCAGCGGTGACATGCTGAACGGCTATCTCACTACGGCGCTCTACATGCTGCCACAGGGGCGGCACGACGTGCTCGACGTGACCGGTCGCGCGCTCAGCGGCGACCAGGAGGCGATCGACAAAATCGCCGAGGCAATGGCGGGTGGCGGCATGAGGGTGCAGCTCTCAGGCATGGTGGTGCGCTGCCTGTCGTCGCCGCACGACCCGAACCTCGTCGGCGTTTATGACTACATCAATAAGCACGGACTGCCGGAGGCGCTCGGCGGGCCAGAGATCAACGATGACACGATTCGCGATTACGTCAGGCTGAAGTGCGAGGGCCTGCCCGACAGCGGTGAAGACTACCTTGACTTCTCGAACAAGAGCGAGGAGCCGGTGCTGATCTTCGGTATCACCGGCGACCACGCGACCCCGTACGCGGGCGCGCAGCAGCTTGCAGACGAGCTCGGCAATGCGACGCTCGTGACGCTCGAGGGGCGCGGCCACATCGCGACGTTCCAGGAGCGCTCGAAGTGCGCCGACGACATCGCGGTGGCTTACTTCTTGAAGGGTGAGGTGCCCAAGGTCGGCACTGTCTGCACCGACGACTGAGTGCGTTCTGCGGGATTGTCCGGCCGATCATCGAGCTTGTCGAGATGTTGGCTGCTGCGCCTTCTGCTCACACCCCGAGTGTGACCCAGCGGTCGCCGCGGGCGCGCAGGCCGAGCGTGAGCGCGCGTGCCAGCATGAACACGATTGTGAACGCGGCCGTGAGCGCGACGAGCGCAATGGTACCGGTGGGCACGAACACGGTGACGGCCCAGAGCACGGGTAGATAGACGGCAAGATTCGCGAGGCTCGTCCAGGCGAGGTACCGTGCGTCGCCCGCGCCCATGAGCACTCCGTCGAGCACGAACACGAAACCGCCGAGCGGCAGCGAGAGGCCGAGCACGAGTAACGATGGCGGCAGCACCGTTAGTACGTCGGGGTCGCTCGTGAATATACGGCCGAGGATCGGGCTCGTGCCCGCGAGCAACAGGCCGATTGCCGCACCGCACGTGAGCCCCCAGAACACGGTGCGCCGCAGCACCTGCCTGGCGCGCTCGGCGTTGCGGGCCCCGAGCGCGTCGCCCACAAGCGCCTGTGCGGCGATCGCGAGGGCATCGAGCGCGAAGGCCGCGGTCGAGAAGATCGTGAAGACCACCTGATAGCCGGCGGTCGCCACCGTGCCGTGGCTGGCAGCGGCCGCGACAGTGAGCATGAGCGCCGCGCGCAACCCGATGGTGCGCACGAACAGCCAGCCGCCGCTGCGCCCGGCGCTGCTGAGGCCGTCGAGGTGCGGTAGCAGGCTCGCGCCGTGCCTTCTCGCGTGTCTCGCCACGACCACGAGATAGATCGCGACCATCGCCCACTGCGCGGCAACCGTGCCCCAAGCGCTACCCGCGATGCCCCAGCCGAGACCGTAGATGAACCACCAGTTCAGCAGTGCGTTTGCGGCAAACCCGAGGGTGGCGATGAAGAGCGGGGTGCGCGTGTCTTGCAGGCCGCGCAGCAGACCGGTCGCCGCGAACACGACGAGCATTGCAGGCAGCCCCGCGCACGAGACCGCGAGATAGATGACCGCCTGCTGCGCCACCCCCGCGTCGGTGCCAAAGAACCCGACGAGCGGCGTGCTCACCGCCCAGAGGCCCACCCCGAGCACGGCACCAAGGCCGAGTGCGAGCCAGAGCCCGTCGATGCCCGCCTGCACGGCGCCCCGCAGATCGCCCGCGCCCCGCCTGCGCGCCACCAGGGGTGTGGTGGCGTAGGCCAAGAAGATCATGAGCCCGACCGCTGTCTGCAAGATGGTGCTCGCGATCGCGAGCCCGGCCAGCGGTTCGGCGCCGAGGTGGCCGATGAGCGCCGAGTCGACGATGAGAAAGAGGGGCTCGGCGACGAGCGCCCCGAGCGCGGGAATCGCGAGACCGGCGATGCTGCGGTCGATCGCGCGGCGGCCGCGTGTGCGGTTGGCGCCGCTGGCGGCGGTTTGGTCGGCCCGCTCACCCCCGTCTGCCTCGGCGCCCGGCTGATCCTCGCCCTCTGAAATACTCACCCCTTAACCGTAGCCGTGGGGTACGACATTCTTGGGGTGGGCTTTGAATAGTTCGCGAAGCACAAAGCTTGCCTGTTGTGATCGATAGGCTTGTGCGCATGACCGCCAACGACGCATCAGCCCCCGTTTCGCCCGGCAACTTTGGCCCCGCAGGCATCGACCTCGCTGAGATCGACGCGGCGGTGCGCCCACAAGACGACCTGTTTCGCCACATGAATGGCAAGTGGATCGCCCGCACCGAGATTCCGGGTGACAAGGCGCGCTACGGTTCGTTCGCGGTGCTTGCAGAGAACGCCGAGGCCGCGGTGCGCGACATCATTACGGGTATGGCGGCACCTGCCGCGGGTCTGATCGAGGGTGGTTCAGACCGCGAGGCCGACAAGATTGCCGCGCTCTACGCGAGTTTCATGGACGAGGATCGCGCGAACTCTCTTGGTGCTGAGCCGATTGCGGCAGACCTTAAGCGTGCGCTCGCCGTCGCCTCCATCGCCGAACTCGTCGCGCTGGTTGCCGAGCTCGAACGTCAGGGCCTTGGTGGCTTCTATGGCATGGGGGTCGACAACGATCCGGGCGACCCGAACCGCTACATCGTGTTCGTGATGCAGGGCGGCATTGGCCTGCCCGACGAGTCGTACTACACCGACGAGCAGTTTGCGGAGGTGCGCGAGCAGTACCGCGCCCACATCGCGCGCATGCTGCAGCTCGTGGGCTTTGCCGAGGGTGAGGCGTCGCACTTTGCCGCACTCTCATACGACCTAGAGTCGCGCATCGCCGCTTCGCACTGGGATCGCGTGGCGAGCCGCGACATTCAGAAGCTGTACAACCTACGCAGCTCCGCAGAGCTTCAAGATCTCACCCCGACACTCGACTGGGCTGCCTACCTCGAGGCCGCTGGCGCGCCCGAGTCGGCCTTCGCCGAGGTCGTCGTCGGCATGCCCGACGCGGTTTCGGGCCTCGCCGCGCTGCTCGTACACGACGAGCTCGAGGCCTGGCGCGCCTGGCTCGTCTGGCAGATCGTGCGCGGCTCTGCCGCACTGCTTTCGACTGAGATCTCAAAGGCAAACTTCGATTTCTATGGCACTGCGCTGACCGGTGCGACTGAGCAGCGCGAGCGC
>Ga0209460_1001249_pt1 | contig 15695 bp, 14 predicted proteins | sample EBPBio132013_DNA_FD_185868 | JGI IMG/M metagenome (GOLD analysis project Ga0209460, IMG submission 185868) | Wastewater treatment Type I Accumulibacter community from EBPR Bioreactor in Madison, WI, USA - Reactor 2_5/13/2013_ DNA (SPAdes)... | ecosystem: Engineered > Bioreactor > EBPR >...
TAAATCTTGCAATTTCACAATCTGTCTTTAATGTGCTCATTGCATTCGAAAAGAGCTTTTTGCGGGCCAAAATTTGCCGTTTAACAGCTATTTGTTGGTTGCAAGATAATCTTATTTCAATGATAAGCGACTCCACCCCGGTAGGCCTCGAACATCGCTGCGCAAGAAAAAAGCACCGTATTGGTGCTTTCTCGCGTATATGACCCCAATGGGAGTTCACTCGAACATTCTTCTGAGGGAAAAACGAGTGCTTTTTTCCAGCAATTAGCGTTTCCCCAACGCGAATCACTGACATTCCTCTCGAAAAAACCCTAGTTTGGGCTTTGCGGTGACTGGGGAGAGACTGCCCTCCCCCAACCACCGAGAAGTACCGCTACGGAGGTTCACGGCACCTCTCAACAGTCTAGCATGACTTGGAAGGCCGGGGCTTTCATGCGGCTTTGATCAATCTATTTATCGACGGAGGAAATGAAAGATGACCCGTGTTTATGTCCTGACCAATCATAAAGGGGGTGTCGGCAAGTCGACATCTGCTACCAACATCGCCTATGGCCTCGTCGGGCTGCTCCGGCGATCCGGTGCGACGAATTGTCGTGTACTGCTGGTCGATACTGATAGCCAAGCCCATGCCTCATTGGTAACCACCGGACACAAGGATTATGGTGCAGACAACAGCCTGTACACCGTGCTGATGGCAGACCGAAAAGATGCGCCAAACGTGCTGGCAAATTGTCTGGTGCAAAGTACATGGGATGCCGATCTGCATGTGCTCCCAGCCTCGCCCATGTTGGAAGGTGCTGAGAGGGAGTTGATGGGTGTGGCGGGTGCACCATACCGACTGACCGAGCCACTCAGCCGGATTGCCAGCCACTATGCCGCCATCGTGATTGACACCCGTCCTTCGTTCTCGTTGATGACCGAAATGGGACTGCTCGCCGCGACAGATGCCATCGTACCCGTGGAACCGCGCTACCTCGAAACGGTCGGTCTGCTCTCCGTCATCTCGAAAATCAACGACATCCGCGAAGGCTGGCGGCATCCACATCTCCGAATCAATGGCATTCTCGTCACGAAGATGGACACTCGCATCAAAGGGCATAAGCAGCTGCTTGATGAACTGAAGTCACACGCCGTACTTGGACAATTGGTTTGCGGTGTGATCCCCGCAAACGAAGCGGTGTCGTATTCGCACCATCACCACTTAAGTGTGTTCAACTACGATCCGAAAGCGTCAGCCAGCAAAGCCTATGCCCAGATGATCAGCAGGCTCGTGCGTCAGATCACCGGGCCGAAAGTAGCTGCCTCATGAATAGCAAACGACGACAGGCGAACACCGGCTTACTGGACACAATCACGGCTGACATGCTCGGTGGAATGGATTTCGATGTTGGCAACGACAACAGCCTGCGCGTTGAACGTATCTTGCTGGAGATGGTGCGACCCGATCCGGTACAACCACGGCGTGTGCTGCCAGAGCGGCTCTACCAAGCGTTTCATGCCAATCGGATGACCCCAACGCAAGCGCTGCGGGAGCTGATCCAGACAGCACAGCTGGCAGCGCGGCAGCACGGGCGACCGTTCAGCAACGTGCTGGACTTGCTCGGCAATGCCGATGATGAGAACGAAGCGGAAACCCCAACCTTATCACCTGAAGAACAACTGGTACGCGACTTAGTCAACCTCGCCTTTACCATCCGTGATGATGGGCAGGTCAATCCTCTGACGGTCGTCGACGCGACCCTAGGTGTGACGCGATTATATCGGATTGAGACGGGTGAACGGCGCTACTGGGCGACATGGTTGTTGCGGGATTTCATCCCCGGCTACGAGAGCGACGGCATGATCCCGTGCATCATCATCTCCAGTAACCGAGCCTCTGCTTTCCGGCAAGCCAAAGAGAATACTGCTCGTACTGGACTTTCGGCAATCGCGATGGCGCGGCAGGCAGCCTTGCTTCTATTGTATGTACACGGATATCAAATTCCCGACGGACCGATCTCACATGATTTCTATCGACAGGCCCTTGAGCTGAATTTACGGGGGAAGCGTGAGTACACTGCCGAAATCTTATCGGCAATGGGCGGACTTCGAACACCTATGTTTAGTCGGTATAAATCTCTACTCTATCTATGTGATGAAGCCATTGAGTTGGCAGATCGACATGGCTTGGATGAAGGCCGTCTAAGACATTTATTGGGTTTAGCTTCAGACGACCAAACTGAAATGGTGAGACAAATTGTTCATCTGAATTTGTCTGCCAAGCAGATCGTTGATCTGATTCAAAATCCCCAGTCAAGAAGCGAAAATCCTGTTACAGATTTACCCCGTCAAGCACGACAACTTGTTAAGCTCATGCGCCCGACTAGCGAATGGAATGCCTATGATCTTGCACAAGCGCTTGTCGAACAAGAAGGCGAAGCAGGTATTGCACGAATTAGACTGCAACACTTGCGCAAATTAATCGACGAGACCGAGGCATTTCTCAATGCTCAGTAGCGTGAAAAATGTTGCCACATGGCAACATTTTAGGATGTAAACACATGATGCAAATTCGAGCACCGCCGTAGAAAACAAAACCCACCGACGAAAATGTGCAGGTGGGTGACGGACTGTGTATACATTGCTGTGTGGTAACAACAATGTAGCACAGTCCCCGCTCTCCTGCAACTGAATAATCGCCTTTCAGTCCTGTTTCTTGAACCTGACTTCTATTCAGCTTTGCTTGGAGGCACTCATGAATGGCTACGCTGCAGCTGGCACACTTGACCGCCAGCCGGATCTACTCACACGCCTAAACAATGTGGTTCGGCAACTCAATCGCTCTGATATTCGGACCGTTTCCTCACTCATTGGAAAAGTACTTGGTGATCAAAATGCTGGGCAGATGGCTGTACGCCTTTTACACTGGTTCCCTCGCGCCAAGAAAGCTGGCGGCTGGGTTTACAAGTCATGGCGGGACTGGAACGCGGAGTGCAACTTGTCACAAGCACAAGTAAAGCGCGTTCATAGCAAAGGCGTGCTTGAGTCGATTGGTATCGAGCGCACGATCATGAAAGCCAATGGCACACCGACCGTGCATTACCGCTTGGATGAAAGCCAATTGATCCAAAAGTTAGCAACATTCTTGGACGTGATGCATTTGCAAATCGCGAGTTGGATGTGTCCAGAACTGCCCAACGAAGATGGTGAAAATAGCCCAATGGATGAGGCTGCATCCAACCAACCCAATCAGCCAAATCAGCCCAATGAAAATAGCGAAAACGAGCTAATGAATTCGGCTGAAACCGCCCAATCCATAACAGACTCTTACTCTCAAACAATCCAACATAAAGACAATCATTATCAACAACAAGACAATAATTTTGCTGTTGTTGATACTCAAAATGAGAAAGAAAAAATGCTTCTTTCCCTCAAAGAATTCGGGATCAGTGCCTTGAGAGCCAGTAGCTTGATCCAGCATTATGGAGATCAGCGCTTAGCCGATGTGATAAAGCACACCAAAACGCAAACATGCACGAATCCAGCCGGTTATCTGATTCGAGCGCTTAAAGAAAATTGGATTGTTGGATCAAAATCCAAAAAAGTTGATTATGCTTTTGGAGATGGAAGCACCTACATCACTGGGAAGTATGCTGCGTTTATCCATCACTAAAATGTCGGATGATATCCAATCTCCAACAATCAAATTTGATAAATGCAGTAAGTTTAGAACCACTCTGTTAGTATTATTGATGTTCAAATAACTATGTCAATATGTCACGGATCATTGAGTTATGAGTCTGGTGGTGCGATTAGGAGTGGGTGTCAACGAACAGTCAGACGCTACCTATTTGAGCTTGACGCAAGCATTGTCAACTAACATCAGCATCTTTGTAGCTGTATCTAGATGATTTATTTATGTACGTTAGAGCTAAGATGTCCTTAGCATGGCGAGTGGCACACAAGTAATTGCTAAAGGTTAAGAGGAAAATCGAAATATGGAGTAGCGTAGGTAGGTGCTAGACTTATGACAATACATCGCCAATAGATGCGCTTTAAGGTTTCGTGTCTTTCATTTGGACAAAGCATTCATCAAAATAGAAGCATTATTCCATTGGAGAGTAAATTTTCACTATAAGCTATATGACAAATCAACAGCGTGTCCGAACGGGAATTGAATTGATACAAACAAGTAACTTTGCTGTCCTGCATGGAAAGCGCGTTGGCTTACTAACCAATCTCAACGCTGTAGATAGTAATCTAGTCAGCACATATGACATATTTCGCAACGCATCGGAAGTTAATTTGACTACTGTGTTCAGTCCTGAACATGGACTATCGGCGGCATTATCCGATGGAGAACTAATCCATTCCAGTATTGATGGAGTTACAGGCATACCTATATATAGTTTATATGGCGATATTAAGCACCCTACAGCAGAGATGTTGTCCAATGTGGACGTGGTGGTGTGTGACAGCCAAGACATTGGCGCGCGCTACTACACCTTCACATGGACAATGTCCTACATATTAGAGGCAGCGGGCGAACATAATATAGAAGTTATTATCCTCGACCGTCCTAACCCGCTTGGTGGACAGCCATCCGGTATGCCACTTGAAAAACGGTTTACATCGCTAGTTGGCCGTTACCCAGTACCCACACAACCCGGTATGACAATGGGCGAAATGGCACAGATGTTTAATGCGCTATGGAACGCAACTCCAGCTCAGCTTTCTGTCATAGCTTGTGAGAACTACGAGCGGGATATGCTTTGGGCTGATACCCAATTAATATTCGTGCCACCTTCACCCAACATGGCACATTTGGTGACCGCACAGCATTATCCCGGTTCATGTTTGGTCGAAGGCACCTCTTTATCCGAGGGACGCGGAACAAGCTTGCCATTTGAGATTGTCGGTGCTCCTGGATTAGATGGACGAGCCTTGGCTGATGCGCTCAATCAAGAATCTTGGAGTGGTGTGCGTTTCCGTCCCCACATTTTCAAACCCTCTATCAGCAAATATGCCGGAGAAGTGTGCGACGGTGTTCAAGCCCACATCACGGATATAAATGTCTATCGACCGATTGAGACATGGCTGGGTGTGCTGGCGGCTATATATCAACAGCAGCCATTTTCATGGAACGATCATTTTGAGCGCCTCATTGGTACAGATAAAGTACGCCTTCTGATTGAGTCAAATGCATCACTAGATGAACTATTTGTAGAGGCGAAGGTTTATTGTCACTCATTCGATCAGCAGCGACAACCATACCTTTTGTATTAGCAAAGTTTTTCTGTCATCAAGGAACACAACGATTATGACTGATATGCTTGTAAAGCTCTATACGCTCCCGCCGCTTGAACCGGAACTCGCAGCCCAAAGCGCACAAGGCATTATGATACGGCGTGTTATTCCACCAGAAAAACATTTCGTTGCACCGTGGGTAGGTAAGTTCTTCAGTGCTTACTGGCAAAGTGAAACCGAAATCGCATTTACTCGCACACCGCCTACGTGTTGGATCGCAGTCGAAAACAAACAACTCATTGGTTTTGGCTGTTATGATACAACTGCAAAAGGATTCTTTGGACCTACAGGCGTTAGTGAAGAGGTGCGCGGTCGAGGTATTGGTCGAACACTGCTTATCGTTTGCTTACATGCTATGCGTATGGAAGGTTATGGTTACGCAATCATTGGTGGTGTGGGACCCGCCGAATTCTATACGAAGGCCGTTGGCGCAACCATCATTGAAGACTCAACACCGGGTTTATATGATGGATTATTGCGCCAAGTTCTCAACGCAGATAAGCCAGCTACTGGATGATATGGATAGCTAGTCGTTATCGAGATGCAAACATTAGCTGCACAGGTCATAGTTGTCAGGAGAATATTCCATCTGGCAATTTACCAAGCGGGACAGCGTCGCCAGCTAACATAGCAATGATTGCTTTTAAGGAGGGGGCAGCATCGCCACAGGTACAAAATATAGTATTAGCATCACTCAATTCGCTCGCGTCATATGGATTACGCAAGACAACCAAAATAGTTTGTGGAGCGCAAGCCATTAATTGCTTGGCTACCGCCAACTGGTTAGGATTTAAATGTGCATTCCGCGTCGCAAGCACCAGTATCCGGGATCGACGTGCAAGCGCTAACACACTGTCGGCAACGACTTCGCGCCAAATTAACACATCGGCATTTGGAAAACGTTCGCGAAATAACCGCGCAAAACCGGTCAGTCCGCCTGATTCTACAATTCCGCTTTCAAGAATAGACGAAAATTCAATGACCGCTAAACCTTCATCTATCAGCGGAAGTTCGTTCCCTTTCTTTAGGAGTGTCACCCCTGCCTGCGCTGCTGCACGTGCTATAGCAAGATGTTGAGGCGACCGAATAATATTGATGTCGCTACGGGGCTTTAAGTAATTACTCCTCAGTAATTCCATACGTTGGCTCGCGGCATCAACGACCGTGCGAGGAAGACGACCACTGTAAGCTGACCTGAGGAGTTCGTCGTAGACAGCTTCTTGATGGGACGGCGTGTGCGAAAACAAGATTGCATCGAAGCCAGCAATTGCAGAAAGAACTGCACTCTCTGCTGCACCATAACGATTACTAACTGCTTTCATCTCCATGCAATCCGTTACAACCACGCCATCGAAGCGCAGCCTATCGCGTAACAGTCTATTCACGACTACTGGTGATAGTGTTGCAGGGAGTCTTGCATCTAATGCCTCAAAAATCGTATGAGTCACCATAATTGTGGCAATATTTTCGGCGATGACAGCTCGATAGGGTACCAAATCAACATTTTCCAGATGGTCTAACGAGGTATCTACAATAGGCAGTCCTTCATGGGTATCTATTGGCGTATTGCCAAGTCCCGGAAAGTGCTTGGCCGCAGCAGCAACTCCCTTTCCGCCCTGCTGCAACCCGCGTACTGCCGCTGCCGCTAGTAAACTGACTAACTGCGGATCGCGGCCAAAAGAACGTGTGCCCACCGATGGATTAGCCATATTGTAACTAAGATCAACAACCGGATGATAATCCCAGTGTACGCCAATTGCGCGCAATTCCTGTGCCATCACCGTTGCAACTTGTTCGACGTGGTGCAAACTATCCGTTGCGCTCGCCAGCGCCATAGCGCCGGGGACTTCTGTAAAGCCTTGTTTTTCGCGAAGGCGAGCCACAACGCCACCTTCCTGATCGATGCTAACAAGAATTCCTTCTGGTGCAACGGCTTGCAGTGCATCAGTCAGATCTGCTACCTGAGATGGCGATGCAATATTTCGGGCGAAGAGAATGACACCGCCAACACGTCCAGCACGAATCCAGTCAAGTAGATAATGAGGCGGCACAAGCCCTTCAAATCCTACAAAGCACATGCGCCCAATCGATTTTTCAAGCATTCTTTCAGACATTGCGCAATACCGCCTGAAATTTATATCGCGCTCCACAATATGCTGATAATGTGTATTCAATTACTTGATTGGAATCAGTAAACGTACACCTCGTCATATGTAAGATTGCCACATTTGGTTCAAGACAAAGTAAATGGGCTTCCTCATCAGTCGCCAACCGTGCTTCCATTGACTGTTCAGCGTAGTTCAGTACAATCTCATATTCCTCACGCAAAACCTTATACAGCGAATCGATCCTGAAGTCGTGTAACTCTAATAGTGTCGGGCATAAACCTTTGACAAGTTTCGTTCGCTCGATTGCCATCGGGGTATCGTTCGACATCCGAAGTCGTGCAAGATAAATCAAGGGGGTACCGATTGCCACTTGCAGAACTTTCGCATCCTCATCAGATGCAAAGATTGTTTCCGCAGTCAGGATTTGGCTAGTAGTATTTTGGCCCCGTTTCGACATTTCCTCTGTGAAGCTAGTTAACTGCTCCAGTTGCTGATTAACTTTGGAAACGCTGACATATGTCCCCTTGCCAACCTGCGTGTAAAGTATGCCTTCTTGTGTTAAATCGTTGATGGCGCGTTTAATAGTTAAGCGATTGACTTTAAATAGCTCTTTCAAAGTACGCTCGCTGGGGATTCGTCCACCAAAAGGATAGATGCCTATCTGGATATTTAGGCGAATAAATTCTTTAATCTGTTCATAAAGGGGCGTAGCTGAATTCACATCAATCATAATACTTAATCTTTTCTACGGCTCATACGTGTCAATAACACAACCCCTACAACCAATGTACATCCCATAACAGCACTACATCCACTTAAGATGAACTCGGCACTGGAAGGTGGTTGAAGGAACATCATTACAAGTCCGCATCCTCCTAAAAAGAAACCTATTCGCAAAAAACCAGTTAACAAATCCCGATCTATCAAGATACCTACTCCATGGTCTCCTGTAACATCATACCTTGCTGCACCGGTATACAAGCAACCTCCTTTTCATACCCCGGTGGTCGCATCAGTTCCGGTATAACCATGTCACAGGTTCCGCGTACAAAATACGGACACCGGGGGTGAAAAGAGCAACCTGTTGGAATATCAGTTAGCCTCGGAATCTCATCGGAACGTAGACGCAATGCATGTTTCCGCCGGGTCAACTCGGGGTCGGCTTCTGGCACGGCGGAAAGTAGAGCCCGCGTGTAGGGATGGGAGGGATTGGCAATGACATCCGGCGTTCGTCCGATCTCGACAATGCGACCAAGATACATAACAGCAATTCGTCCCTCCCATGCAAAATATTTCGCAAGCGCTAAATCATGTGTAATGAAAATTATGGTCAGTCCAAGGTCTCGCTGCAAACGCTTGAGCATCTTTAGAAGGGTTATGCGTATACTCACATCTACCATACTGACGGCTTCGTCAGCGACGATCAGTTTTGGTTCAACAGTTAAAGATCGTGCAATGCTAACACGCTGTCGTTGCCCACCGCTTAACTGATGGGGATATTTGTTGACAATATCTCCGGGCGGAGTCAAATCCACCATTGTCAGGAGTTCCCAAATTCTTCGTTTGAGCGCTGCACCACCTTCAGTCATATTGTGCCGCTTTAACGGAAAACTCAAAATGTCGCCAATCGTATGTGCTGGATTCAGTGAAGCGAACGGGTCCTGATGTACAATCTGTAATTGGCGACGGAGTAATGATTTTTCACGACCTTTATAATCTGTCACCGAACGTCCATTGATGTGTATTTCACCGCTGCTTGGTTCGAGTAGACCAGTAATAAGCTTACCAGCTGTTGTCTTACCACAGCCACTTTCTCCCACCAGACAAATAACCTCGTCGCGCTGAATGGAGAGATTGATATTCTGCAAAACTGGGATTTGCTGACGATCTTTGACGAACGAACGATAGATACTTTTCATCTCTAGGATGGGGATGTTCGACTGATCGCTGCCTAGATTGTCCGAAGATCGTAATTCAGATGAAGGTTCCGAGTTCTTTGTCATACGTTCTTTACCATCTGCGCTTGTAAAACCCGTTCTGTTTCGTAACATGCTGCCTTTTGTCTGCCTTCATATTCGAGCATAGGCGGTGTGATTGTTCGACAGACCTCCTGCACGAATGCACAACGTGGGTGAAATTTACATCCTGATGGCGGTTCTATAAGGTCAGGTGGGCTGCCGGGAATGCTTGTTAGTTCCTGCTCGCCAACACTCAATCGCGGTGCCGCATTCAGGAGACTATATGTATAGGCATGGTGCGGTCGGTAGAATACATCATCTACACTGCCGATCTCAACAATTTCCCCAGCATACATGGTCGCCACCGTGTCAGCGATTTCGGCAGCAACTGCAAGATCATGACTGATAAACATGACGCTGAAATTTAACTCTTCGCGAAGCAGTTTCAAGACATCAAGAATTGAGCGTTGAGTGAGGATATCCACTGCCGTTGTGGGCTCATCCATAATTACAATTTGTGGGCGTAAGATCAAGCTCAATGCCAATAAAACACGCTGACGCATACCACCACTAAGTTCATGCGGATAACTATGAAATACTCGCTCTGGGTCGAGCCGAACCTGCTCAAACAATTTCATGGCCCGTTTGCGAGCCTCTGAGCGTCCTAAACCGTGTGCGGCTGCTGTATCGTAGACCATATCACTGATACGGATTACAGGATTCAGAGCATTCAGAGCACCTTGAAAAACCATGGAACATTCAGACCACAAATAAGTGCGCATTTGACGTTTACTTAGCGTCAGTAAATCAACCTGCCGTTTATCGCGATAAGTATAGATGATGCTTCCGCTATCAATACTTGCGTTCTGTGGAAGCTGACGCATCAGAGCGAGATTAAGGGTCGATTTGCCGCATCCACTTTCTCCAATTATGGCAAGCGTTTCACCTGCATGAAGATCAAAAGATACCTTACTAAGAGCACGAACTCGTCCCCTAGGTGCGAGATAACTAGCCGACAAATCGCGCACGCTTAGAACTACATGGTTGGCATCAAAACTCATAATTAGTAGTATCCTTGTGACTTTGCAGCATGTTCCCTTCTCATAACCCTGATCGAAGTCTCGGATTGAAAATTTCTTCCAGCGAGCGTGAGAACAGCACCAAAGACAATTGGAACAGAGCAATAGCGATGATCGGTGAAAGCAGCATTCCTGCTGCCTGCGGCAAGAACAAAACGCCCTGCTGCCGGCCTGTATAAATCATCACGCCCCAATCTGGTTCAGCGAGCGGCACTAGTCCTAAGAAGACCAATCCAACAATCGAGTACATAGCAATGCGAACAGTAAAGATAAAGTTCACGGCGATGTAGCTAACCATGTTCGGGAACACTTCACGGGTGATGATGTGCCAAATTCCAAGATCGAGTGCTACTGCCGCTTGCACATAATCACGCTCGCGTAAACTCAATACCTGCGCTCGAACAGCTCGCATCAGAGGCGGCCAGTTTAAGACTCCGAATAGAACGGCGAGCATAAAATTGCTATCAAATTTGACTAGTGCCGCCAGCACGATTAAGAGGGGAAATGTCGGAATAGTCAGAATGAGGTTAGCAATGCCGGATAGTAATTGGTCGACGGTTCCTCCAATTAATCCAGAGACTGAACCAATAGCAACGGCAATCAAAGTAGCGATTAATCCTGCTTCGATAGACGTAATGATTAATTTTTGTCCACCATATACCATATGTGATAATACATCGCGTCCTTTCCAATCAAGACCAAGCGGAAACTCGGCACTTGGTGGAGCAACCAATGCCAGAGCACCTGGTGCACGTCGATCAGTATGCGTTTGCCCATCATATTTGATGAACAGCGGGCCAAATGTAAGGACGACAAAGAAAAATACGAGCCCAAGAAATCCAACAAATCCAGCTTTGTTACGCACTAGGGCGCGGATGGAAGTACGGGTGCCATTTCCGAGGTTCGCCATTCTCCTCTGAAACTGTTCCCACCGCGACTCCTCGAATGTAACTTCAGTCAGTGCCATTCGCGACGTGAAAGGGTCCTGACGATTGACATAAGCATAGCTCAGTACGACTGAATAGGTCAGTGCGATCATCGGCAAGCCGCCGAGAAAATTACAAGCGAATCCACTCAACATACAGGCAATGAATCCACCAATACCTACGCGAATTTTCTTGTAGTAAATCCCTGCGCCCAGCGGTACAAGTCCACAAATTATGCCTATGATCAGACCGGTTGCTGTTGCGACAGTTTCCAGACCGATCATGGATTATTCTCTTCATCGAGCTGTACACGAGGATCAAGCCAGCCAATAGCCAAATCGGCAAAAATATTCGAGAAAACCACAGCGCTGGTGATAACCAGAAAAATGCCTTGCATAGTGGTATAATCTCGCTCGCTGATTGCGACATAGAGGTTGTTGCCGAGCCCAGGATATTGAAACATCTGCTCAATGATAATACTGCCACCGACCACGAAACCGACGCTGATTGCTAGTCGGGTAATCAGCGGAAGCATGGCATTACGCCCAACATAACCGGCGAGGATACGCCGCTGTGACAAACCACGCGCCTGTGCTACAACAATATAGTCCTCGCCAAGAGCACTTAATGTGCTGGACTTCATTGCTAAAATCCAAGAACCAACAGATGACAGAACATAAATCATAATCGGCAGAAGAGCATACTGTAAAATACTGAGAATATAAGGCATATTGAAACCGGGCGGAATAGTGGGGTCAACACCTCCACGCATCTGTCCAATTTTGAACCATTGGAGTTGTACACCAAAAACCAAAATAATTAGCAGAGCAATGATGTAGTCGGGAACACCAGAAATAATCGAGGCAAAACCTGTAATGAGATTATCAAACCAACTTCCACGCCAATAGCCGATAGCCAAGCCTAGCACAACACCGAGTGAAAAACTAATTACTAGTGCTAATCCAATACAAAAGAGTGTCCAAGGAAGGTAATGTGAGATAATGCTTGTAACCGATACACCTGACTTGGTTATCGACAAACCAAGATCACCCTGAATTAGCTTTCCCAAATACTCTGTATATTGCAAAATAATTGGTTCATCAGGATTAAAACTAAAAAGACTAGCGGCGGCACGATATGCCTCTTCATAGGTCAATCCTCGCCGCGTCACGAACTCCTCGATTTTTGTGTCAAGTGGATTGCCTGGCATCTGGCGTATCATAAAAAAGGTTAATGTCGTGACTGCCCAGATTGTTAGTAATCCTTGCATCACAACACGAAATAAATAGTTATGTCGAATGCGCCACAACCGTACCCATATCGAGCGTTGTTGAACTGGCTCACTACCTGAAGAAGTCTGTGGCGCGTTCGACACCGCGTAAAAAGCGATCATCAAATATCCTTATACTGATTCATGAAAACTAAAGTTATAAAGACCAACTCCTTCTTCAATAAGCTGAAGAAGGAGTTGGTCTAAAGTTCAAATAAGGAACATAAACTTAGTTGGCAGGATAGAGGGTGCCATTCAGAATTAGATAAGATGCCCACGCCTCATTGGCAGGGTTAGCAAAAATCGGATCGCCATCGGCAGGGACACCGCCAATTAAAGTCTCATTGACCGGTTCGACACTTAGCTCCTCATTCAATGGAATGAAGAACATCTCGTCATTGAGTACCTTGGAGACATAGTCGGCCTGAGCCTTAAGCTGTTCTGAATCCATCCCTGCACTAACATTAAGGATCAATTCATTCAGGTCGATTTGTTCACCGTTGTAATCATGTTGGAGAACCAAACCAGTTCCAGGTTGTTCTTCTGGCAGAACAGGGTTTGTCCAACGGCGTACTGGACTATTGAGGTTATTAAATGCAAACGGAGATCCAGAACCCCAACTCCAAACTGATAGCTCAAAATCACCTTCGCGAATTGCTTGTGCAGCTTGCTGCCAAGGTAAGGCTCGTTCTTCAATCACAAAACCAAAATCATTTAATTGTGCAGTCGCATCACGGGCAGCGGCGCTAAAGTCTGCAAAATCCGCAGCAAATGTGTATTGGAAGCTAAGAGTTGCACCTGACGCATCTGCCCACTTTCCATCTGCGTTCCGTGTGTAGCCTGCCTGCTCCATCAATGAATCAGCGGTTTCAAGATTATGCTCATAGAGATTAAGAGCATTTACACCTTCGGGGCTGAGCAATATTGGAGTAAGTGAGTCAAGAATGCCAGACATATAATGCGTGGCAGTAGCGCCTAAGCCGTTGGTCAAAAGTGCATTCTGTTCGCGGTCGATGGCATAGGCCATTGCTTGACGGACTAGCCGGTCATTAAAAGCTTCAACCTTGAAGTTGAACAGTAGTGCAGGGCCATAACCTAAAGGAATACTTACAAGACGAATACCAGCATCAGCGAAAGACTGGATTGTCGCTGGCGGGAAGACATTAGTTGAAAATGCTAATTCGTTGCTGAGCACGAGTGGAGTCGATACCTCAGTTTCACCTGCCCACAGCTTAATCTCGCCAAACTTGACACTGTTGGAATATAAACTGTTCGGCTGCCAGTGAAGAGTCAGGAAAGCTTCACCGACATCATCGAGTGAATATGTGTAAGGGCCACTAGCAATCAGTGTGTCCGGATGAAATTCAGAGATTGCCGTTGCAAGATCTTTCCATTCTTGATCGTCAGCAGTCTTGCCATCGGCTACCAGTTTTAGTGCTTCGGCTGCAAGATCACCGTATGTAGCACGCGGAACAACATAATCTTTAAGAATTAGCCGTTCAGCAACTTTAGAAGCTTTGCCCTCCAAGAAGGTAAAATGAACTGTACGGTCGTCTACCGCGGTCACCGTATCAATATACGTAAAATCTGACCACCCCATAATGCGTCCAATAGCGAATGTATCGATCACATCTTCTGTGGTAATCGCATCTCCATTACTCCACTTTGCCCCTTCTTTAATGGTGTATTCATATCCTGCATTGTCGTCCACAAAACCAAACGACTCAGCAAGGATGCCAACATATTCCTCCGTCGCCCACATGTAGAATGCAGGCTGAAGTTGAACCAATGGGCGGTATACAGGAGAACCAAGATTTGCTTCAAGTCCATTAGTTGACCAACTACTAAGGTCATGAGTACCGGGCGCAGTATAAGGCCATGTACCTAACCAAGTTCCATTTGGAGCGTCCTGTGCCATAGCAGGTGCTATGATGCTCCCTATCATGAGCAATAATACAGCTAAAATCCCTAATAAGCGTTTCATATTTCACTCCTTAATAAAGAAACAACAGCTTATTTACGTGGTATACTCTGGAGTAGTTCGGTATAATCCACTTTCAGTATAGTCCTCACTAATCGTGGTCGCAAATTTTAGTATCCCTTTTTTAATTCAATTTATTTCAATCTTATATGTATCTAGAGCAGTCTTAAGGCAACCTTGAAATAGCTTGGCTCAAAGGTGATTTTCACTCTGATATAATCCCTCTGAACCAGTCTTTTCTTAGTTGTTTACGCACTCACAAACATAGCGGTAATTTGATACTGCAAGTTAATACAACTTAGATTGGGGCGACTTAAAATGAGATGATGGGCTAAATATCAATCTCATCGGATATTTTCATATGATATCGACATAAGCTCATTATGGCTCATATACTCAATTATTTTAGAATGCTTACGTCTTTTTGGGATGATAAGTAATCTGTTGTTCAATTTGATCTTGCTCAAATGTTCCCTGGCCGTTGATCACCTCCCCTTGCTGAATGGTCAAATTTCTGGCTACTCCAAAACCCTTCAGCAACCCTCCACGTGTTTCTGCATCGGGTTCTTTATAACTGTCACCTGCTTCTAGATTGCAGTTTTGAACCCTGATCATGCCGATAATCTGCGTTCCGGACTCCAACTGACATCGTCCCATAATTTCAGGGCCATGCATATAGCGTCCCTTATTGCCAATTTCGATTAATGCGTCTGGCATATTGGCCTTGATGCTCACGCCACCATCGCCAAATTCATTTCCATCGCCAATCGTGATCTTGCCACTTAAGGACAAAGTACAAGCAGCCCTCAATATGATTGGGCTTGAAGGGTTGGGAGATCGCCGCCCCAACCAGCTTTCGGGAGGGCAGCAGCAGCGTGTAGCACTGGCTCGTTCCTTAGTCATGGAACCACGCATTCTTTTGTTTGATGAGCCGCTCTCAAATCTTGATGCCAAGATGCGCGTACAAATGCGTAGCGAAATCCACCTTTTACAGCGCCGGCTTGGGATCACCAGTATTTATGTCACCCATGATCAGATCGAAGCTATGGCGCTGTCTGACCGCATCGTTGTCATGAATAAGGGCAAA
>Ga0209460_1001250_pt1 | contig 15688 bp, 13 predicted proteins | sample EBPBio132013_DNA_FD_185868 | JGI IMG/M metagenome (GOLD analysis project Ga0209460, IMG submission 185868) | Wastewater treatment Type I Accumulibacter community from EBPR Bioreactor in Madison, WI, USA - Reactor 2_5/13/2013_ DNA (SPAdes)... | ecosystem: Engineered > Bioreactor > EBPR >...
TCTGAACAACATCCATTAACTGAAGTGAACCGATATTTCCTTTAAAACTATCTTCAGAACCGGTCAATTCTTCTTTGAGGTTATTTGGCTTTATTTCCTGTTTTTTTGCAAAAAAATCAGAAATGGCTTTTTTCAGGACCTTAATATCAAATGGCTTTTCAATGTAATAAATGCTGCCACGCTTGCTTGCTTCCTGCTGCACTTCGGTTGAACCGTAGGCAGTCATGATAATAACGCCTGTCTCAGGATATCTTTCTTTGACTTCTTTAAGCAAATCAATACCAGACATTTCTGGCATTCGGATGTCAGTAATAACCAGGTCATATTTCTCGGTACTAAGCATGGTAAGTGCCTGACTGGCTTTTACCGTATACGCAGTTTCAACACCAAGATCAGTGCTTTGAGCAAGGGTTTTACTTATTCCCCAGGCGATGGTTTCTTCATCATCAACAATGAGAATTTTTTTCTTGGTGTCCAATTTCAATTTCCTTTAATTTTCAAGAGCATAAACAAGCAGCTTTTCAGTACTGACGGAAAAAACAAGCTGACCATCACTCTCAGTAAATCCGTTTAAAAAGGCTGGATCTAAACCGTTAAGATCCTGAATTTCTGGTTCAATTGGTTTAACGTCTTCTTCTTTGACTTTTTTTATTCCTTCAATCGCGTCAACCCTAAACCCAAAAAAGTATCCGTCATAATTAATTATAACAACCGACTCATCAAGATTGGTATAGTAAATGTTACTTCCTGTAAATCCAAGAGAATCAGCAAGTTTTATAATCGGGATCAGCTTATTTTCAAAAATAAACATCCCTTCAAACTTTTCTTTCAAAAGCGGAAATGACCGTGACTGAAGGGTATCAACAACCCGGGCAACCCGTGAGATCGGAATTGTGAAACTTTGATCACTGATCCTGAAAATGAGGAGCTGAATTTCATCCATTTAGCTGTCTTTGTTCCTGTAAGCTATTAATTTCAACAATTTTTTGGAGATTAACAACTTCAAACCAGGGCTCTTCGGTTGTGATAATATGTGTAATTACACCGTCAGGAAGCTTGAATACTTTGTCAGGAACTGGAAAAAGATCAGAAAATGAACCTACACCGTACACCCGGTCAACAATGATCCCATTTAACCGTGTACCATCAGATTTCAGCACAATCAGTTTTTTCTCATCAGATTGATTTCCGATTTCTTCAGGAAAATAAAGCGACAAAAGATCGACGAGGTTAATCTTTGCCCGTGTATCACTTTGATCCTCAGATTCAGTACTACTGAGTACCAACATACTCTCTTCAAGATCTGCAATGGTACGAACAATATCTACCGGTGTAGCCAAACGTTTGGATCCTACTTCAAAAACAAGCAATCTGTGATGGCCTTTTATTTGGGTAGGCGTAGATTTGAATAAACTCATAATTCTGCTTTTACCGCATAGTTTTTAAGAAAACGGGCAATATCCCGTGGTTGGAAAATATAATGGTGATATCCTCCGGCAATAACTGAATCTGGCATTGAACTCACATCTGTTGATGTCGGGTCCTGAACAATGACCAACCCTCCGGTTTGTCTCACAAGTTTTGCACCCTCAGTGCCATCTCTTCCTAATCCTGACAGAATCACCGCCGTAACACTTTTCCGGCAGCACAAGGCCACACTTTTAAAAAGAACGTCAATATTTGGCATGAACGGATAAAGATGCCGGGCCGGATCAGGCTGAAAAAAGAAATCCGGACCCAAAATAAATTGTCTTCTGACGGGAGCAAGGTAAACACGGCCTGGTAAAAATGCCAGCCGGTCATGAATGATTTCAATTTGGACCGGACAGTGAACCTGAAGTTGTACCAAAAATCTTTCAAGAAAAATATGAGAAATATGTTGGGCTATAATCACTGAATAAGATGAAATCTGTGGTCCAATTCCTGCCAGTATATCAAGTATAACTTTCGGACCACCCGTCGAAGCTCCGATCAATAAAACCGGGGCTGAAGTTTGCTTGACTGACAAATCAATCTGGAGAGCACTTTCGAGAATCTGATCATCTTGACTTGGCAACTCATGAGAGACAGTCTGAATAAAATAGGATTCCAGAATTTCTTTACTGACATAACTTCCAATTCTGATATTTTCACGGAGAATATCTTTCCCTTCCGGAAGGAAAAGTTCACTGGTGGTTAAAAGTCCAACCACAGGAAAGGAAGTATGCCAGTTCTCAGTATCCGAATAAAGAAATTCTTCAGTAACCAAAATGACAGGTTTTCTGAAGATCAGAAAACAATTTTTCAGAACTTTAAAAAGGTTACGGTCACCATCAGTATTTTCAAAGAACGCCAGTAAGACATGAACAGATTCAACCTGTTCATCCTGAACAATCGAATCAAGATTATTCCAAAAACCGGCAATAATCAGGTCGGGTGAATCATTCAATGTATTTCTGATCCAGGAATCAAATCGTCCTGAAACAGAAATCACCCCAATTTTTATCATTTACCAAGCAGGCTATGAATAGTATTCAACAATTCATCAACGTCAAATGGTTTATTTAAAAATGCATTTGCACCTAATTCCAATCCACGCCGGCGGTGTTTTTCACCTGAACGTGCTGTCAGGATAACAATTGGAATTGAATTAAACTGTGATTTTGACCGCAGGGCACTGATCAGTTCATAACCATGCATCTTCGGCATTTCAAGGTCGGTCATAATCAGGTCATATTTGCTTTTTTCAGCCAAATCGTAGGCTTCTGCGCCATCCTGGGCGGTCACAACTTCATATTCTTCACGTTTCAGAAGTGATTCAACATATTTACGGATGGAAACTGAATCATCTGCGCAAAGAACTCTGATCCGGCCTCTGACTTTGGTTTTTTGTTGCTCTGGGCGTTTTGGTGCTTCTTCAGTTTCAACATCTTCCATCATGTACTCTGATGTATCCATTCTTGGTGATGAGCTGAAACTGCTTCTCAGTGCACCAACACCCGGTGTTTTTCCGCCTTGCCAGTATCTGAACAGGTACGAAACATCCAGAATTAAAATCACAGATCCATCACCTAAAACAGTAGCACCCATTACACCCATTACATTTTTAAGGTGAGAACCAAGGGTTTTAACTACGATTTCTTCCTTGCCGATAAGTCTATCTACCCGAATAGCAATTTTCTGGTCACTGTCTGATAAAATCACAACCGGGTATTTCAGTTTCATTGTTGCCGGATCTTCTTCAACCCCGATAACATGACTGAGGTGAATCAGCGGAATTGTCTGATCACGTACAGTAATTAATTCTTGCTCACCAATTCTCTGAATGTTTTCAAGAACAAGTTCCACAGTTTCATCAACTGAACTCAGCGGAAATGCAAAAGTTCTGCCTGCAGCCTGAATCAGCAAGGACTGATTAATAGCAAGCGTAAGAGGCAAACGAATGGTAAAACAGGATCCTTTACCGAGAGTAGATTTAACTGAAATGTTTCCCTTAAACTTGGTTACCACATTCTTGACCACGTCCATTCCAACGCCACGGCCTGAAAGTGAGGTCACCTTTTCAGCAGTTGAGAATCCTGGAATAAACATGAGTTCCATGGCTTCAGAATCAGTCATTGATTCTGCACGTTCAGGCGAAACAATCCGTTTATTGATTGCAGCTGCTTTCAGTCTCTGCGCATCAATACCATTTCCGTCATCTTCAACTTCCAAAACGACCTGATTTCCATCCTGATAGGCTCTCAATGTAATCAGTCCGGTCTCACTTTTTCCTTTATTTTTACGGTTTTCAGGAAGTTCAATTCCGTGTGACACTGCATTTCTCACGCAGTGCATAATCGGCTCAATAACTTCTTCCATTACCGTTTTATCAAGACGGGTATCTTCACCTTCAATTTTCAGATCAACATCTTTACTTTCTTCACGGCCGATATCACGAATTGACCGCTGGAACCTGATAAACATGTGCTTAACCGGCACCATCCGCATCGACATGATTTCAACGTTCAGTTCATTTGCAATGGTTGAAACTGACATGATGGACTGACGGAAAGCATCTGAGAACCCACGGATTTCAGAACTTAAATCTTCAAAGTTTGAAAGGTTGCTCTTCATATCCCTGAGGATAATATCCAGATCACTGAAACGGTCAAATTCTGTTTCAGCAAAATCCTGCAGAATTCCCTGTTCCTCAGAAGAGAAATATCCAGAAGCCGAATCAGTTGTTTTTCCGGCGAACTGAGATACTTTTTTCATGATTGAATTCAGAAGCAGTTTTTCCTTCTGAAGTTTCAGAAGTGTGCCTTCCATAAATCCAAGCTGATTATTCATCCGGTTACGTGAAATCAAGAGTTCAGCAGCCAGATTGATGAGGTTATTCAGCGTTGTGATGTTGATACGAAGGGTCTGCTCGGCAACTACACCCTTTGGTCGTCCATCCTGCATTTGAGGTGCGCGTGATTCCTGTTGCTGAACTTCAGCTTTTTCACCGGCCGAAACTGGAACGATTTCCTTCACTGCAGGTTCAGAAGCCACAAACTGATCAGCAACAAACTCTTTACCTTCAGATTTGGCTTCCAGTTTCTTTAAATACTGAGCGAGACTAAAAATAGATTCTTCAAGTCCGGGAACTTCATCATGACCTTCTTCACGAAGAGTTGTAAGCATCAGAGACTGAATGTCAGTTCCCTTCAGCATAATGTCTATAAGATCACGGTCCGCTGGTATTTTTTCATCACGGAGAAGGGTGAAAACATCTTCCATCTTGTGACCAAGTTTGCTCATATTTGCAAACTTCATCATTGCCGCAGAACCTTTTAGGGTGTGGGCAGATCTTAATATTCCATCAATGATTGAAATATTGCTCAGATCCTTTTCGAGTTCAAGAAGATCTCCGCTGATTTTCTGAATGTTTTCATCAGCTTCAATCAGAAATATCTGCTGAATTTCATTAAGTTCTTTTTTCTGTTTCCGGGCCTGGGCTTCAGTCTGAACTGGTTTTTCTTTTTCCACTGGCTTTATAGCCGGCTCAGGCAAACTGGTTGTTTCATCCTGAAGTTCCAGAAGGGTCTCAGCACTATCCTTGATTTCAAGTGTTTCTTCTTCAAGAAGTTCAGTCAGTTCATCCTGGATTTCAGTCAGTTCAGGTTCTTCTGTTAATTCAGTGACTTCTTCCGTTAAACTGATATTTTCAGATAAATCTTCAGAAATTTCAGAAAGTTCATCAGTGATTGCTTCTTCCTGAATGAGTTCTTCTGACTCAGACAAAGGTTCTTCTGCTACTTCTGAAAGTTCACTTATTTCTTCAGTAACGTCTTCAATCAGAGCTTCTTCATTTTCTTCGATTACTTCTTCGGCCGAATCAACAAGTTCTTCTTCAACCGGTATTTCAATTTCTTCATCACTGACTTCTTCGGTCAATGCCTGTTCTGCTTCTTCAAGAACAGAATCATCCAATATTTCAGTTTCATCAGAAATCATTTCAGTTTCTGATTCAGGTTCGATGACTTCGGCAGCGGGTTCCTCTGATACAACTTCAGCGTCAGAATCAAGTTCTGGTTCAGTTTCTTCCTGAACAGATTCTGTTAATTTAGCTTCAGCGCCACCACCCATTTGTAAAAGTGATTCTTCAATATCTTCATCAGTCACCAAGTGAAGGGTTGATGGAGTAAAGTGATCAGGTGCTTCAATGGTGCGTGTAAAAGTTTCAGGAACCTCTTCACCGGTAATTTCAGGATTTTCGGTTAGAAGCTGGTAAAGCTGATCCGCAATTTCCATGCGGTGAGACATCATTTCTTCGTAGGCTTCTTTCTCACCACCATCAAATTTTGCATGCAGATAATCAACGTATTCAACGAAATCTTTTGCAATCTGAATATTTAAATGCTCTCTAAGCACTTCAACGGGATCTTTAAGAGAAAGGCTGAAATCAACAAACTGGTTTATTCCTGTGTTGTTTCCCTGAACGGAATTCAGTTTTTTAATGTCATGATAAATGATCTGAATTGCACGGAAATAATCTACCGATTCAGCACCAACTCTGCTTTCACCTTCATCAAATTCCTCTTCTGGAATTGAAATTGATTCATCATGGTCATTCAAATCAATTTCTGTCCGGGAACTCTCTGTTTGCAATTCTTCTGAAGGTTCACCAATAAAACTATCTTCTTCAATTAGAACTTCAGCGTTTTCTTCCGTTACAAGTTCTTCTTCAGTCAGAACTTCAGAAACCTCATCAGAAATAGGTTCTTCATCATTAAGCTCTTTGGTGAAATCTTCTATGATTTCAGTTTTTTCTTCAACAGTATCAGATTCAGAACTGTTTTGGATGTCAAGTTCGTCACCATCAGAAAGAACCTGTTCAGTACTTTCAACGTTTTCTGCTTCTTCAATTAACTGTTCTTCTTCAATAATCTGTTCTTCAGAAAGGAGTTCTTCTCCCAATTCTTCAGGTAAACTAACATCTTCAATTAACTCTTCGGTCAATTCGTTGCTGTCAACAAGCTCGTCCTGAACTGTTTCAGAAACAATTTTATCCTCAACTAAAGAATCGGAAATGATTTCTTCAGAATCTGGAATAATTTCACCGGAGTCTTCCTGAATCGAAGTTAAAGATTCAGATTCTAATGTTTCCTCATTTAAAACTGTTTCATCATTGAGGTCCGAACTGTATTCATCAAGTTCACCCTGTGTTTGAGAAAACAAAATCTCTGTAAATAATTCAAAAACCCGGTTTGCAATCTGATCGGTTTGCTGAGAAACCAGATCACGGTCAAATACCGGATTCTGATCAGTTGCTTCAAGAAAATCAATAAATTCCTGATATTCAGGCAATGAACTTACATCCCGGAAGGAAGGAACAGGATTTGGCATTGCCGATAACTCTGATAACCCCTGATGGATGATTGCATAATTTGGCTTTTCGGTGAGATTATCTTCCCATGATACCAAAATCTGTCTGAGAATCCATGCCATATTATCCTGGGGTGCAGCAACAGATTCAGTCTCTTCACCTGACAGACCTTCAAAAAGCTCAGTTTCTTCAACTTGTGAGACTTCTTCCGGAATCAAATCTGAGTTAATACTTTCATCTTCTTCCTGAAGCCCGTCAACCGATTCAGTCATTTCACTGAATTCTTCCACATTAGTTTCCGTTAGCCCGGCTGACAATTCTTCACCTGGTTCTTCAAAACTCAATGACTCTGAAGGTTCAGGGGTTTCACTGACTTCATCTTCCACGAGTGTTGAGTCTTCCGTCTCAACGAAATTGCCTGCAACTTCCGGTAAAGCGTCCTCATGGATAAGTTCTTCGATTACCAGATCGCCTTCTTCTTCATGGAAAGAAATTTCAGAAAGTTCTTCAGTAAGAGGTGTTGAGGGTTGTACTGGTTCTTCAATATCAGAACCAATCCCAAGTTCCTCAGAAAGATTTGTGGTTGCGTGTTTGTTAAAATCTTCCTCAAAAGTTGGATCAGAATGTAGAAGCGGCAAACCAGTCAACTCTCCGGTTACTGGTTTGAAAAGGGAGGAAAGACTAAAACCAAATTCAAGCTTAGAAGCAGTTGTTTTGAGTTCACCTGTCTGTTTTACCTGTACTGTTTTGGCTTCAGTAGTTGGGGTGATCTCATATTTAGCTGAGATTTCGCCATTTTCAGCAGCTTTATCTTCAAAAAGATCACTGAGCATGGTTTCAGGATCTTGGGCTAAACCGGTTTCGGGCTGTAGAATAATGTCAGAATCAGTTTTTACAATTGTTGGCTGTTCGGTTAAATCAGGGACAGGTGAGTTGAGCCCTGCCCATTTATACAGATCAGAAAGCTCACTTTCATTTTGAATATCATGTATGCTCGTAATCAGGTAACCGGTTGTTTCCTTGATTTGAGAAGCAAGTTGCTCATATTTTTCATCAAACGGATTTTCAGGATTAAATTCTGAAGGAAGTGAGGTTAAAAATTGGAAAAATTCATTAAATACTGAACTGGAAACAGGCGGAAGCGATTGCCCTGAAAAACTCTGGGCTTTTCTAAGAATAGAAACAAGAAGATTGACACGGTCACTTCCATCATGGCTTGTTTCAACCTGATTTACAAGAGACTGGACAAATTTACTCACCGCATCATCAACGGTTTCCTGTCTGGAATTCAGATTTCCAAGCAGATTAATTTTTTTCCAGTTACGCATTTTGGACTTCCAATTTTGAAATGATCCGGTCGTATTTTCCGGCGATATCTTTCAGAATGATGGCCTCATTCAACTCGCCTACAGTAATGTTTCTGATAAACTTGTGAACAATTCCAGTTGCTTCAACAATAAACACTTTCACATCATTGTCGAACGGCAGTTTTTCCTGAACCAGTTCATATAAAACCCGTTCGAGAAACCTGGAAACGTGGCTGGTATTCATAAACCCAACCATTGCCGCAGCCCCTTTTATAGTGTGGGCATGTACATGCATGTCGTTAAAAACGGTTTGTGATGGTTTTCCATCCAGCAAAGAAAGACTAAGTTCCAAATCACGGGCATGTTCTGAACCCTCAACAAGAAACAACTCCATAATATCAACTTTAGAGAGGCTCACAACTTACCGTTTTCTGTATATAATGGATTGATTAAATTTCATTGACTGAACCTTTTCACCAAGCCCCCATCCAATCTCAGATTCACCTAAAAAAAGATAACCACCTGGTTTCATAGCCCTGATCAGTTTTTGTTTAACCCGTTCAGAGTTTACATCATCAAAATAAATCAAGGTATTCCTTGCAAAGATGATGTCATAACAACCTTCATAAAGTTCATGGCTTAATATATTTCCGTGGAAATAAGATATTTTTTCAAGAAACGCTGCAGTCGGTTTTAATTTTTCACCCCGCGTTTTTAAAAAATATTTTTCCTTATGTTCCGAGGAAAGTCCCCGGCATTGAATCCGGGTGTATTCTGCTGCAAGTGCCGTTAAAATTGCCTTACGTGAAAGGTCAATTGCATCAATATGAAAATCAATCTTTTCCCGAGTGTGGTTTGATTCAGCAAAAGAGATCAGGATTGAAAGAGGCTCCTGACCTGTACTGCAACCAACACTCAATGCACGAATTCTTTTATCTTTCTGAAAAATATTTTTGTCAATAATGACAGGAAAGATAATATCTCTCAGTACCCTGAAATGATCCTCATTTCTGAAAAAATAGGACTCATTTATCAATATTTCTTCAAGAAGTGATTCAAAAAGAGACTGATTGCCTTCTAGAACTGATTCCAGATTATCAGTGGTCACAGCCTGATCGGTCAAAAGACGTGTCAGGCGGACTTTCAAATTTCCGAACTGGTTTTTTGTAAGCACCAGTCCGGTTTTGAGATTGATGTAAAAATATAATTTGTTCAGTAGCTGAACATCATTCACAGATTAAATGCTCAATTTGAGGTAATTTTCATTTCCCCGCTGCCGTAATCACTAAAGAATTGAGCACCTGCCCCTGATTCGAGCAATTCACCACCACCCGGCAGTTTAAATCTTGCTACCGATTGTGACAGACGTTTCGTGATTTCTACAAGATCAGTTGCTGAAGCTGCAGATTGGCGTGATCCGATAAGAGACTGCTTCGCAATCTGTGACACTTCATTCATCGCCATTACTACGCCGGCTGATGCAATATCCTGTTGCTTGGCTGCAAGTGAAATTTCCTGAATAAGTTCTGTGGACTGCTGAACCACCGAACGGATCTGTTCAAGAGCCCGGGCTGCCTCATCCGCAAGTCTGGTACCTTTTTCCACTTCTGCAGTACCTTTTTCCATGGCGTGCACAGCTTCCTGTGTTTCCGCCTGAATGGTTTGTACAAGCTGGGAGATATCGTTCGTTGCTTTTGCAGAACGTTCAGCAAGTTCACGAACCTGATCAGCTACCACGGCAAAACCACGTCCGGCTTCACCGGCCCGTGCAGCTTCGATTGTAGCATTAAGAGCAAGAAGGTTGGTCTGACTTGCAATTTCATCAATTACCTGTACGATTTTACCGATTTCGTTTGAAGATTCACCAAGTGACTTAATCTTCTGAGCTGAATCCTGTACCGTAGATCTGATCCGTCTCATACCCTCAATCGTTTCAAGTACGATGTTACCGCCTGACTGAGCTACTTCTGCTGCTTTCGATGCAGCTTCTGCTGCAGAGTCAGCATTGTTTGCCACCTGCCGGATTGATGCAGCCATTTCTTCTACGGCCGCTGATGCGTTCGTTACCTGAATGGACTGTTCTTCAGCACCATGCGCCATTTCTTCTGTTGAAGCAAGAATTTCTTTGGCTGATTCAGACACCTGACGGGTTACTGACTGAACTTCACGGATAAGGCGGCCAAGGTCATCAACCATGAGGTTAAATGAATCTGCAAGCGCACCAAGAGCACCCTCGGTCACTGTTGCCCGTTGGGTAAAATCACCTTCTGCTGAATTTGACACGACCACAAGCAAGTTGGTTAACTGCTTTTGCATCGAATCCCGTTCTGCTTCCGTTTCAATCAAAGCAGAAAGACGCCTGATCATCTCATCGAACCTTGATCCCAGTTCTTCAAATTCATCACCAGTATGAATATTTGTTCTTGCATTGAAATCTCCGTGGGCCACACGATCCATTGTTACAAGAAGATTATCAACTGTTGTAGTAAGAGATCCTGAAAGATTTCGTGCGAAGTAAATAGCACCGACAAAACCCAGGGCAATTGAAACAATAAGAATGAGTACTGAGATCCAGAACAAGGTACTTGCAGAAGACTGAAGTTCTTCAATTACAGTTCCGTAAGTTGCATATTGTGTTGAAATAACACCATATGCGAGAATGGGGTCATCTTTCCTAAAAGAAAGAGAGGTTGTTAATGCTGAAACCTGCATATAGGCTTTTTCTGTTGCACCAGTATTAACTTCAGTCAAAACAACTGAGCCAACTGAATCGGCCTGAGAAAGATACTTTTCATCAACTGGCACTCCAAGTGCAATCTGGTTGATGTTGTCGCCGAATGAAACTGATTCAGTTGATGCAATACGAACACCATTGGCCACAATACTTGCTGCAGCACGTTTTTGTTCTACAATGGAATGGAAGTTTTGGGTAAGAAAATTGTTGTTCCTTGCCAGGATTTTTCCGCTGACAACCACGCCCAGAACATTTTGAAGGCGGTCAACAATTGGAAGAACCACTACTGCACCAATTCCGACATAAACTTTACTTTTTTCACCGTTTTCATTCACGATCTCAAAAGTGGCAAGATCATTTAAATGCATTTCAGTAGGACGGAAAGTTTTGGAATCCACATTCATTGGAAGATTTGCCTGAATCAGCAATTCTTTTTTCAGAATATCTTCAGGAATCATCATTAAACCGGTGCGGTTTGTCAATGTCTTTGAGGCTGCGTCAACAAACTGGTTGATGGGGCTTACCGATTTCTGTGTCGTATAATCTCTGTTAAAAACATCGTCACCATAAGCTGCCGGATCAGTTGCCCGGGTGATGACCCGCCCCCGGTTATCCAAAATGGTAAAGAAACTAAGCTCATAAGAAACAATATTATCAAAGGCCACGCTATTCAGATCTTCCCGGGTTGCATCCTTATCCGGAATGCTGGGAGACCGGTTGTATTTTGCCATCAAAGCCACAAACTCAGATGACCCGATTGTGTTAGAAACCCGTGAATAGATATCATTATTCAGGGTCGAGATCGTCTTTGTAAGAATCTTTCCCTGTTCTTCCATTGCAGCCTTTGCACTTAATAACTGCTGGGCAGCAGAATCATCGGCCTGGTTGGAAGTAATAAAAATAATTGTTAAAAGAAGTACTACGGCAATAATACCTACCGGGATTGCTACCACCAGAGCAAAGTTCCTGATCAGTTTTCCGCGTACGGTATTAGTGGCAAACATCCCGCTGTCGAAGAAGGTCCCCGCCATTGTTGACTCCTATCATTATAAAGTGTATCGAAAATTCTAATCTTAAAAAAAACGCCTTTTTTTCTTTAGGCATTATTCAGAATTTAAGTTACTAAAATCAATTCATGATTGTCAAGAAAATATTTATTTTTAAAGGGGTTTAGACAAAATTTGCCTGTATTTTTATCAATAATTCTGAAATCAGAAGAAATTCGGACCCAATAGTCAACCCCACCTCATGTTCATCTGATTTCATTGATACTCCCTGAAAAAAATATTTTATTCATTTTTATCCCTGATTATTAGTTTATAACCTAAACTTTTGGATCATGATTTTGAATTTAACTGTTCTCACAGCTATTTTTATACGATAATTTTGTAATCATTATGGTATAAGTGTATTAAGCCCGGAGTCATCATGGAATCCATCAAACCTTTTCTCGGCAATTTAACATCAATAGATGGCATTCTTGCTGCAGTGGTTATTGGCAAAGACGGATTTGTAATTGAATCAATGGCCAATACTGACCTTGACACAGAAGCCGTTGGCGGCATTATTTCCGGAGGAATCCGGACGACTGCTGAAATGGGCAAAGATCTGTCAGTGGGCGCCTTACACCAGTCTATGATTGAATATGACAACGGGATTCTGCTTTCTAAGGTTATCAATGAGGGTGGTACTATTCTTGCAGTTGTTGCCTCTGATAAAGCTCTTGTGGGCAATGTCAGGTATCAATTAACCAAGTTTGGCGACCAAATCGCAAAAATTTTGCAATGAAAGTCATTTTACAGTAGACTTTTTCCCTATAAACCATTAATTTCCTTTCAATTTATAAATAAGGAAAACCATGGCTAAATCCGGCAATGAAGATTTCAGACAGGTCTATCTCAGTGAAAACCAAATGGACCTGGCTACAAATGTTCTTAAAGACCTGTTTACCAAAACTGCAGCTACTGCTATTCTGCTCGGAGATATGACGGGGCAGCTTTTAACCAAGATTGGCGGATTGCTGGATCGCGATCTTGAAGTATTTTCAGTTCTTGCTGCGTCCAACTTTACAGCAACAAGTGAAATGGCCAGGCTCATTGGTGAAAAAGCCAGCTTTGAAGTCCTTTTTCATGAAGGTGAAGAACGTTCAATCTATCTGATGAGTATTGATGACAGATACATTCTTGAAATTATCTTCAAGACAACTATCCCGCCCGGTACAGTAAGGATTTATGCTAAAAAAGCAAAAGAATCACTCAGACAAATTATTCTTGCTGAATCAATGATGGTTGATATTTCTGAAATTTTTGACGATAACTTCTCCAGTCTTCTGGATGAACAGTTCGACAAAACAATGAATCAAAAAGATCAGAAAAAGTAATTTTCCGGCTTTAAGGGGAACCGGTCCATGAGAATTATTTCCGGACGGTTCCGTGGCCGTCAGATTCAATGCCCGTCAGGAGATCATGTCAGGCCAACGTCCGACCGGGTCAAAGAAAATCTTTTTAACCTTTTGCAAAACCATCTTTCCTTCCAGAATGCTGTAATTGCTGATCTGTTTTGCGGATCAGGTGCATTTGGAATCGAAAGTTTGAGCCGTGGAGCATCTTTCGTCCACTTTGTTGATATTCATCCGGCATCTTTGAAAACTATCACCGAGAATTTGAACCGTTTTTCCGTCCCTTCTGAATCTTACAGAGCCATCAAAGCTGATGCTATCAACTGGGCTGAATCTTACCGGGGAGCAAAAGTCGACCTTATTCTTGCTGACCCACCTTACCAATGGCCCAACTTTGTAACTCTTTTTGACTCACTTCGTCAAAATCCATCTTTTTCTGAAGCAATTTTTGCCTTTGAAGCATCATCAGACTTTAAAGCTCCCGATGGTTACGAACCCCTTGATGACAGAAAATATGGTAAAACAAGAATATGTTTATTTAACCTTTCAGGAAGAATAACCCATGAGTAAACTTGCCATTTACCCGGGTACATTTGACCCGATTACCAACGGTCACCTTGATGTTCTGGAACGTGCGTGTAAAATATTTGATCATGTTGTGGTTACGCTTGCCATCAACAGCTCAAAACAACCTCTTTTTTCAGTGTCAGACCGAAAAGAAATGATCAGTGAAGCAACCAGCCATTTACCTAATACTTCAGTTGATACCATTGACGGACTTCTAATCAGGTACGCCAGTGAAAAAGGAGCAATTTCAATTGTAAGGGGATTAAGGCAGGTCAGTGATTTTGAATATGAATTTCAAATGGCTCTGATGAACCGTAAAATCGAACCCGAAATCTCAACTGTTTTCTTGATGCCCAGTGATAAATATACATTTTTGAACAGTACTATCATCCGTGAACTCGCCCGATTGGGTGCCAATGTCTCTGAATTTGTTCCCCCTTCAGTTTTGAAACGTCTACAAGATAATTTTTTGAGGAGTTGATATGCAGGTCGCAAACCGCTTAAACAAAATACATGAATCACAAACTCTAGCCATAACCGCAAAAGCAGGCGCCCTGAAACGCCAGGGAATTAAGGTGCTTAGCCTTTCTGCCGGAGAACCTGACTTTGATACCCCAGCACATATTCAGGAAGCAGCGTTCGATGCAATCCGGGCCGGGTTTACTCATTATACACCCAATAATGGAATTCCTGAACTCAAGGAAGCAATCGTAAAAAAATTCAGGGATGAAAACAATGTTGAGTATAAGCCGGAAGAAATTCTGGTCTCTAACGGCGGAAAGCATTCAATCTCCAATTTCTTTTTTGCAATTCTGAATCCTGGTGATGAAGTCATTATTCCTGCCCCTTACTGGGTTTCTTATCCTGAAATGGTGAAACTTGCAGAAGGAACTCCGGTCATTTTGTCAGCAGGATGGGACTCTAATTTTAAAGTAAGTCCAGCTCAGCTCCAGGCTGCAATTACCCCAAAAACAAAAGTTTTTGTTCTGAATTCACCGAGTAACCCAACCGGTACAGTTTACACACCTGATGAAATTAAAGCTCTCTGTAAAATTGCTGTTGAGAATAAAGTTTACATTTTATCTGATGAAATTTATGAACATTTGATTTTTGACGGAACCAAACATTTTTGTCCGGCATCTGAACCTGAATTCAAGCCATGGGTTTTTGTTGTAAACGGTGTGTCAAAGGCATTTGCCATGACCGGCTGGCGCATCGGGTATCTGGCAGGCGACAAAGCTGTTATTGACGGTGCTGCAAAAATTCAGTCACAAATGACCAGTAATGCTTGCTCGGTTAGCCAAAAAGCTGCCGTTGAGGCAATTAGCAAAGGAATTGAACCCCTTAATTATATGTTCAAGGAATTTGAAAAACGCCGTCGTTTTGTTTTTGATTCAATGTCGAAAATGCCCTACGTCAATCTGAAAGAACCTGGCGGTGCTTTTTACGTTTTTCCCGATTTGAGTCAGATTATCGGTAAATCTTACTTAGGAAACCCGGTAACTTCAATCAACCAGTTTTGCGAAATCCTGATCAGTGATTTCAGGATTGCTGCTGTACCGGGTGACGCTTTTGGCGCTCCATTATCATTGCGGATCAGTTATGCCGCTGGTATGGATATTCTTGAAGATGCAATGAAGCAATTTTCTGATGCTTTAGCCGCCCTTAAATAAGGACGGCACCAATTTTGCTGCAAATAGCCTCGGTAGTAACCTAATTTCTTCAGGAAAAGCCAGATATGCCTTTGTATGAATACCGCTGTTCATCATGCGGACATCAATTTGAAGTTCTTCAAAAAATCAGTGATCAGTCTTTACGACCATGTGAGAAATGTGGTACTGAATCAGAAC
>Ga0209460_1001251_pt1 | contig 15670 bp, 22 predicted proteins | sample EBPBio132013_DNA_FD_185868 | JGI IMG/M metagenome (GOLD analysis project Ga0209460, IMG submission 185868) | Wastewater treatment Type I Accumulibacter community from EBPR Bioreactor in Madison, WI, USA - Reactor 2_5/13/2013_ DNA (SPAdes)... | ecosystem: Engineered > Bioreactor > EBPR >...
CCAAAAAAAGTTCTGACTCCTGCGCAGAAGCGCGACTGCGTCGCGCATCTTGCGCAGGTAGGAATGAGCAAGCGGCAGGCATGCAGGATCTTAGATTTGGCACGCTCCACAAACCGATATACGTCCACGAAAGCGGCTGACCCAGTCCTTGCCGAGCGTATTAAAGCCATAGCCTGCGACCGTCCAAGGTTTGGCTACAAACGGATCTGTCTGCTGATAAGAGCGGAGGGTACCAAAGTGAATCACAAGCGGATTTACCGCATCTATCGCGACCTCAATCTGGCGGTCAGAAAGCGAGGAAGTCGCAAATATCACTGGGGCAGGAGAACACCAAAGGAAACTCCGCTGGCGCCGAATGACAGATGGTCAATGGACTTCACCAGCGACACACTGTCAGATGGACGCAGATTTCGGACATTGAACATCATCGACGACTTCTCCCGTGAGTGTTTGGAAATTGAGGTTTCAAGAAGCATTCCAGGGAAGCGTGTCATTGCCGTTCTAGAGCGACTCCGCTGGCAGAGGGGCTTGCCGAAAGAGATTGTCGTGGACAACGGCCCAGAGTTCACTTGCATTGACATGATCATGTGGGCCTGCAACAACCGTGTGAACTTGCACTTCATCGAACCAGGTAAGCCAATCCAAAACGCTTTGGTAGAGTCGTTCAATGGCAGATTTAGAGACGAGTGCCTCAATCAATATTGGTTCACAAGCATCGAAGACGCAGCCACGCTGATCTCTAAGTGGAAACACGACTACAACACATTGCGTCCGCACAGCGCTCTGGGCAACATGACACCGTTGCAATTCAGACTAGCAGCCGAAGAAGCAAACCCACTTCCAAAGGAGAACAAACTGGATTTAACTGGGAATATAAAACTAGCAGCTGTCTCTTAAAGGTGGCCCAACAAATGGGGCAGCGTCAATTACAGTCGATTTTGGGCGCAGCTGCTGAAGGACCTTAATACTGATGAGGGTAAGTGATAATATACCTCTAGCTAGTTCGGGAGCGCAAAAGTGCATGACTGAAGAAGTAAGCAGACCATGTCTATATTCTGATGAGCCTTGGAAACTTAATCCACCGGCTGATGAGATGGAATTGGCATCGTTGATGAAGAAAATCGACGGACTCCCTCGCTGTTTAATCAATTTTCTCAAAGAACATGATGGCGGTGAAGGGGGCGTCAAGAACAGCTCAAGAATCACTGACTTGGCGCTCTGGGGAGTGAACGATTTATCCTACTACTTCGACTACAAGAATGAGGGGCTTCATGATAACTGGAAAGAGTACATGATTATCGGGAGATCAGGTGCAGGACATGAGTTGCTGCTTCCGCTAGGTCAAGATAATCCAGCTGTATACGCATGCGATCCACTGGATGATGAACCGGTATCGGATGAAGTAGACCTACTGTTTCCTTCATTTTCAGCGATGCTTGCCAGTAGAACTCTGCGATAGTCTCGCAGTAAACCCTCGGTTTTATCCCCACAAAAAGGCGTGAAACTGTTACTCAGAGAGGGGCTCGTGAATCAGTATTCGAGACCCTCTCCCTTTTTTCTGAGGCTAAGTTACTCCCGGAATATACTCCCTGACTAATCCTTTAAACTTGCGAAAACTAGTTAGGAAGAGCTGTCGCTTTGCACGAAAAACGCTACAGATTTTTGCAAGATAAATGTGACAGTGCACGATATTTGCACAGCGTCCGTATGTATGGCACCATTGCATAGATGCACTAACAGTGGGACTTCTGCTTAGAAGTACGCTAAAGGTGATTCGCCTTTCATGGTTATCCGACCAGTCAAGTGATGCAAATATCGTGCAAAAAACTGTAGCAAATAGCGTGCAAAGTGACACCAATGATAGATTATTTTGCAGGATACTTAGAGTTGGGAGAAGGCTTAGTCAACTGTTGCCCCAACAATCTTTGGGCTAGGACACTTGCTGAGAGTTTCTGTCTTCTAGACTCCTCCTGAAGCTTGGTATAAAGAATTGGAGAAAGAGATATCTGAATTGTAAGATTGGAACTTAGAAAGGGCGTCAGATTAACAGTGCTCACAATTGAACCTTTTTCCAAATCATATCGAGCTAATTTTCATACTGCATCAATAAGTTCTCGACTGGCATCCACTGGAATTTTGACAACATCGGCTTGCATAATCTCAAGATCGGCAGGTTTAAGAATGGCTCCCTTGAGAATTAATTACTACCGGAGGAACAGGAGCAAATGACGAACGAACGAACCTCAGGAAGCTTATCTGATAGCAGTTTGGCAGATCGGCTTAAGCGGGCAATATGTGAAGCCGAATCGCTCCGGAAGCAAATAGACAGCGGCAAAATCAAGATAGATGGCACCCTGCCAGGGAAAGTAGCAAGTGCCTTAGAACTGTTTCGAAATATACGGAATAATAAAGAGTCTCTGGCCGACCTGACGTGTACGCTAAAAACACGGCTACGAGGAGAATCCTCCAATAGTAAAGATTTCAACTATTTGCGTGATAAATTATCGAATTGTGAAGAGGTTTTATTAGATTGCGAGAGCAAAGCAGACAGACTCCAAGAAACTAAAAATCTGTACCATTTAGCTTATTTGCGATACGAACTATTGAACGCATCGAAAAGCAAAGTCGAGGAAATTAGAGAATATTGGGAAAGAAGGCAGTCCTTAGCGGTAAAAGCTGGGGACTACAACCAAATTAAGTTGGCGAGAGAAGCTTTAGCCTTATGTGCTTCAGGTGACAACTGTTAGAACAATCTGTGCAGGTAGCAGGTTTCTGCTACCTGCACATTAGTCATTTCGTAAGCAGGAAAGCTCAGCTAGCGGAGCTTTTACTTATAGGCGTCGGGGTTTTCAATCTTGTCAGCAAGCGCCTGTTCATCCGTGTCACTTTGCACGAAAAACGCTACAGATTTTTGCAAGATAAATGTGACAGTGCACGATATTTGCACAGCATCCGCATGTATGGCACTATTGCATAGACGCAGTAACAGTGGGACTTCTTCTTAGAAGGCCGCTAGAGGTGATTCACCTTTCAGGGTTATCCGACCAGTCAAGTGATGCAAATATCGTGCAAAAAACTGTAGCAAATAGCGTGCAAAGTGACACGCCGCCTAGCTTCTAATTCTTGGTTGATAGCCAGATGTTTTTACTCTGGCTATCAACCTTCTTTTGAAGCTTCAAAAGCGAGCTTTTGTCAGCCTTTTTGTGTTTTGCAATAAAATCTAGCCACGGATTTCTAAGAATCTGAATTTCTTCGACTGTTGCTTTGCTGTTTGGCAAATATCGCATGTTTACCGCATTTGTGAGTTCTTCGTAAGTAAACACTCCTGGATATTTTTGTAATACAACAAGCGGTATGGAATGAAAAGATATAGCGTCTTCTCGTTCTGATAACGTCCTTCTAAAGCGCTTTTTGAACAGCGCGTCTTTAGTGAATTTTTTTCCTACCGAAAATTCTAATTGTGGTCCTGGACCGTCACAACGCAAGCTGTCTGGGATGACCACTGGTGGGGTCGTTACGACTGCGTCAATAACATCTGCGTTTGTCTGTGGATTGGTGGAGGGCTCTTTCAGTTGAATATTTATTAGTTTCCCAGACAGACAGTCTAATTCGGCTTGAACTCGTGCTGAACAAGAATCCTCTTGTTCCATAGCAATATCTAGGTTTTCAGCATATGAATTGAACAATTCTTTGAACGTTCTATCTCCCGCTTGCTTGCTCTCGCTCGACGCTAAGGTCATATTCACCTGCGTCAAAATTCCAGCAAAAAGCAGCGTTAGAACAAGTGCCAATCTCTTCATGAACCCATTTTCCTTTCAACAGATAGTTCAACCTACCAATCAATTATGGGTCCAGCATAGGTGTGATTTTGCAAGATAATTGGTGCAATATACAGGAGTATGGTATGAGTTCGAAAATAGCTGCTGTAGTTTGGTCTTCGAGTTTAGCATTTTGCGTCACTGTTCTCCAGATGCAGGATTAGATCGGTCGGAGGCACCAAATATCGTGCAAAATATTGCACCAAAGAGCTTGCAAAGTCACATTCAGGATAAGGACTTTAATTCAGATATTATCCCCGCCTTCGAGTCGCTTGAGGCTAGAGTTGATATTGTCAATTTCCCTTACCACAGAAGCGGCAGGCATGTTGAGCCTGTAAGGCATAGCCTGCTTACCTCATGTCCTGCTGTGGTTGGCAGCCTTGCGCTGCAGCCGCAGAAAGACTCATTAAGTCCTTGTCAGGCTTGTACTTTCTGTTTGCCGTGATCCTTTATCCGGCTTTTAGCTCTCTTTGTTCGTTTGTTCCTTGATGGAGATGGCTATTGTCCGGTGCATTTGCTTCGCATTGGTCTGGTTTCTTCTCATTGTCTGGTCCTTTGGGATTCGTCTTTGTAGTGGCTAATGTCTCTTTTGTGAGGTTCTACCGGTTTTGTTTACTTGGCCGTTTGTTCCGCCGGCAGAGTTGTTTGGGGTGCTGCCTGGTGCCACCGCTAGTGGTTTTGTTTGTGGTGTGTCCACCTCAGTGCTGTGTTAAAACAGTGCCCTACTCTGGCACCCACTTTCTACCGTGCAAGGGTTCCCTCACTGCGTTCGGCGCTTAGCGCCCTTGCACTCTCGCAAGCGGGTGCATGGTCTTTTGGCACTTAAACACAGCACTTGGAGGTGCCAACTCATGTTCAATCAAATCACTCTAGTCGGTCGCGTCGGTCAAGCCCCTGTAGCAACTTCTTTCACCGATACGGACAACAAGCTAGCCAAGTTTTCTCTGGCAGTGGCCGAATACTCCCCAAGAGAGGACAATCCTGAGCCAATGTGGGTTGATGTCGAATCCTGGAATGGACTGGCTGACCGTGTCATGAAGACCATCACCGAAGGGCGCGAGGTCGTAATCACCGGCAGGCTCTCAATCTCCAAGTACAGCAAGGAGATAAACGGGGTGAAAGTCGAGATGAAGAAGCCTGTGATAAAGCTATCTGGGTTCCATCTTTGTGGAGCCAAGCCAAAGGCTGAGAAAGAAGAGGTTGAAGTTAAGCCAGCCGCAAGGAAGCGCAAGGCAGCTTAGAGAGAAGGAGGCGGGGCATTAGCCCCGCCTCCTTCTCTTGTCCATTATCTCTGTGCTTAAGCACATTAACGGTAGTTATCGCCCTGGACTATGCTGGCTTGGGTTTTTGAGGGGGCTCTTGTTATGGCTTTGGATGAACGATTTATCAATCCAATTGAGCGCAGTCTTTTGACTGATTTAGTTGGACTATATACCTGTGATCTAGAAACTGAGAGGCATCTACCTGGCCATTTGTTGTGTCTTGCTTGTTCTAAAGAAGCCATAGTTAGGGCAATCCTAGCTTATCAATTTCTAGATGATTGTTTGAGGGCTAAAGGAGGCAGGGAGTCTCTGGAGTCCTTGGAGTCGTCGAAGCCGCCGTAGCTTCCGACGTCGCCGTAGTTTCCTTTAGACCGTGCGCCAATGTTTAGTAGTTCGATGGGTGAGCTTTTGCCCCGCTGTTTCACAGGCAGCCTCTTTCTGTTGTCGTTGTCGCCGTTTGCCCATTTCATTCCCATGCTGGCACAAAGTGTACGCGCCGCCCTCCCGGCATCCAGCCCGAGCCCTCCTTCGGAGGGTCGCAAGCGAGGCTGGACACCGGGGCCCAGGCTGGCGCGGTGCGTGTATGTGCTGCATGGGTGCATGGGCACCCGGAAAGGGCACTTTAGAGGACAAGCAAATGAACACAAAGGCGAAAAGCGCAGCAAGCGCAGTTAAGAGTCAGGTTGGAAGTGAGGCTAAAAGCTCAGTTCGGAGGCAAGATTTTGCAGGCTCTGGTAATTCGGATAAAGCGGTAAGGAGAAAATCATCCAGACCTCTTAAGAGGGACTATCAGTTCATAATTCCGCAGTACAGGCTCATTCTGGTTAAGGAGCCGGGAGTGAAGCCTGTAAGAATTACAAGCCCTGTTTCCTTCCATCATTTCCTCAAGCCTCTCGCTCTGTATTCAGAAGAGCACTTCATAGCCTTTCATCTAGATGCAAAGTTTCAAGTGGTTGGGTACCATGAAGTTTCGAAAGGTACACTGAATGCCAGTTTGGTTCATCCTCGCGAAGTCTTCAAAGCCGCTCTTCTATCCAATGCTTTTGCAATTATTGTTGCGCACAACCACCCGAGTGGTTCTATTGAAGCAAGTATGGAAGACATTGAGACTACAAAGACTCTCATCAAAGCTGGGAGAATCTTGGGCATCAGTGTTATCGATCACTGCATAGTGAGTTCGGAGAGTGTGAATAGTTTGCGAGAGACAAGCCCAGAATTCTGGGCTGACTGAATCTTCTGTTGAGCCGCTCAATTGAGCGGCTCTTTCTTTTCCGTCTCTTACAAGGAGCCTTATATGAAAACAGCTACGATAAAGGTAACCAGGCAGGAGTTAGAAACTGTGCTTTTCGCCTTGACCCTATTTGGCGATGATGCCAGTGAAAGGAAGGCTGAGATGCTTCAGTGGTACCGAGATAACGAGGAGTTTGAGCTACTTGATAGTGAAGCCTTGCAGGAATTAATTGAGAGAGTAAGCACATCTAGTGCTGCCCCTCAGTGTATTGTTTGCGGCTGGGATGCTACTTCTGCCTTGGGCTCTACAGAAAATAGATACTGTGATGAGTGCAAGCCTATTTAGTTATAGTCCTTGCCGGCTAAATTAAACGCAAGTGTGAATAGAAAAAGTAAAAACTCCTGGGGTACTTGCCCCAGGAGTTACATCCAATTTTCGAGCATTCCGGGCATCCATGAAAGAATCAAGAGATGCTTCGAAAGTCAAAAGGAGATACTACAGTCAGATTGGCTGTTTGTGCTTAAGGCTCATTAAGATATTACGCTTACTACATGAGAGTCCGAGTATGGGCTTGCCTCTCTTCCCTCTCCTTATGCCACAAGGGGAAAGGCAATATCAACTTCATCCCAGGGGACAATTAGCTTTTGGTCTTCGTCTTTCTGGATGAGTTCCAGCTGGGAGAGCTGTTTGACGTCCTCGTGAACGTTTGTATATGCACGGTCTAGCAAGGCTGCTAGTTTGCGGCAGCTCAAAGGTCCGTTTTTTTTGAGGTACTTAAGCAGCTCCATGCGCTTAGGAGAAAGGGTGCTAAAGAGATCTTCTTCGCTAGTGAAGTAGACACGGTGAATAGGCTCTTCCGAAGGCGAGCCTTTTGAAGCTTGCTTGAAAGTAGACCGGGTAATGTTCTTGAACTCTTCCAGGCTGCAGATAGAAATCAAAATTTTGCGTTTATTCATGTTGGTTCTTCTCCAAAATTTCGTCAATATCGCGCCAGAAGACATCCAGCGAAGTATCAATATCCTTGAATTTGTACAGTCTATAGAAAGGAGAGAGCGCTTTAGGGAGCAAGAAGTATTCCTGCAGTTAGAGCGAGGTGGAGAAGCAAGACAAGAATGGATGAGCTCAAGAAAGAAAGGAAGGGTGCTGAGCCCTTCCTTTCGTAATGTTGCGTCAATGCTGACTATTTGTCGGCAAGCTTCCTTAAAGCGCCTCCGTGGCGCTTATTTGTTTGTTTTAGAGCTGCTTCGAATTGTTTGCGGTTGCCTTCCTCGTCGGATACAGCACGAACGATGAGGCTTTTGCCGTCTGCTCCCATTGTGATTTCGACCGGTACATCATTACTCATATTCAGCAATTCCAAAATAGGCCGGTCGATAACTAGAGCCGAGCTATTGCCTAATTTGGTGAGCTTTTTGATAATTGCCATCTTGTGGTCTTCCTGTTTGCCTTGCATTTTTGATTACAATGTGTGGTGTAATCTTTCTTGCCCGTTTTAATCTAGGTTATAACATCAATTAGGACTTTGTACCAGAAAAATGGTTCCGTGTCACTATGTTGATGCGTAAGGACCGCAAGGCGGAAGGCTTTGCGAAAATAGTTATGCTTTTAATCCTGACCGGTGGCGGCTCGCTCACTATTCTGAATCTACTTCAGCAAGGTAGGCATGATCTTTCAGAAAGGCAGCTATTTCCTGGTTTGAGACTTTTTCGCTAGCCACCCGCACGGCGAAGTTGACCAACTCGTCATCGTCTATGTCCAGGCTGACCCCATTCATCTGAAGGAAGGTTGTTGTTGTTGAAACCGCTGTTCTTTTGTTGCCGTCATTGAATGCATGATTTTTAGCAAGGCTGAGGAAGTAAGCTGCAGCCATTGCAAAGATATCTTTATGTAGGAACTCAGCACCGAATGTCGCTTTAGGTGCAGCTACGGCTGAATCCAGAAGGTTGTAATCCCGGAGACCTGGCAGTCCGCCGCCAGAGAGCTCTAGTTGGGTGTCATGGATTTGAATTACCTGGTTTATGGAAAGGAATGTTATCTTGAGCATATCTCGCTAAGTCCTATGTACGGCGGTCCTTGGGGTTTGTGCATGGTATTTCTCCTTGGATGGCAAGCTTTCTCAGCTTGACTAGTTGTCTAAGTTGGTTCTACCCCACGTACTAACAAAATGCAAGTCTCTGCATGTGTGCCTTTTGTGTATGCGAGGTATATCACCGCCTCGCAAATTGTCCACAGCGCAGTGTTTCCGCGTTCCTTAAATCTACAGCTTTCATGGTTTTGACTGGAGCGGCTTTGGTGGTGCAATCCGGTAGCTTCGGTTTGGGGTGGCTTTTGGTTTGGGTCATTTCTGAAGCCTGCCAGCCTTCTGACCTTTACCTCCCCCGGCGTCTTCAAGCTTACCGGTTCGGCGCCACCGGCATCAAGACCGAGCGCCTGCGGCGTGGCTACGCCAGTCTTGACACCGGAGCCAAACCGGTCCCCGGAGGTCAGCCGGTGGGCGTCCACTGGACTTGAGGTAGAAGCTATGAACGAAGAAGTAAAAGAAGAAATCAGAAAGAAGACAGAGAAGACAGAGCAGATCAAGGAGCTGGCAGAAAAGTACATAGCGGCATCGCGCCGAGATGAGCTTCACAGCTGCTTGAGAGAGGAAGACGTTTGTTTGGGATGCGACCTGATGCGTAGAGGCTTAGAGATGCTGGCGGAAGCTTCTGACGAGACTGTTTACATAGCGTAGGGTGGAGAGCCCCGGGACTTCGGTCCTGGGGCTTACTTTTGCTCTTTTAACTATGGTTTGGGGCTGGCTTTGGGCTCGGGTCAATCCTAAAGAGCATAGCTGGTTGAGGTGCGCGCCCTGCCAGGGCGCTGACTGTGCGCAGGCTGCCAGCCCGCTGACGTTGCTACTTCTTGTTTCTCAATTGAAGCATGTGCGGGTGCGGTCAAGCCACGCTACGCTCTGCGGGCTTGACTCGGAGGCTGCACATGCTGCTTTGGGTGCACAAGAAGTCACCTTCGGAGGTTAGAGCCATGAGACAGCTATTTATACAGAGAGAGAAGTTTGCCTGCGCCCATTGTGCAAACGAGAGAAAGGCATCGATGGAAGAGTACCTGGAGTGGAGCGACTTTATGTCAGCCGAGGAGTTCTTGTTTGACTACGACGAAAGGAGCCAAGCTAACACATACCCGGACCTGCACTGGGAAGTGAAAGCTGTGGAGAAGTACATGGCGAATAACCCCTACAAGTACTGCATGCGGCAGAAACTTGGGGAGCTCTTCCTGAAGGTGTCATCGAAGATAACGAGGATGGCGGTGAAGATTAGGCCAGAGGTTGATGGAACACTAGAGATGGAGTCGTTTAGAGGGCTTCCGCGCTTCAGGATGGAAGTGTCGGAAGTGCTAGAGAGGGCAGCAAGACCACTTCAGACGCTATATCTCAGGCTCAGTTTCATCGAGTAGAGACAAGGGAGGACCCGGAGGAGTTTCCTCTGGGTCCTTTTATTTTAGAAGCAGCGTGGAGGCACCTGCGGTGCTGGTGTGCGCAGGCTGCCAGCCTGCTGACGTGCTCTCTCTCTTGGTTTTCCATTGAACCATGTGCGGGTGCGAGTCAAGCCACGCTGCGCTCTGCGGGCTTGACTCGGAGGCTGCACATGGTCCCTTGAATCTGTAAGAGGAGAGAGCAGGAGGCTCAAACAATGACAGACAAAGAGATACTGATGAGTGCTTACGAAATTGAAATGGAAGCAAGAAACAACCCGGAAGAAGGGGAGCTTCGCGAGTACAAGAGGCTCCTGGAGCTTAGAGCGGAAGAGGAGCGCAGACTGAAAGAAGAATAAATAGAAAGCCCAGGTGAATACCTGGGCTAACTTTTGTCGATGTCGCAGCAGTTTAGGGGTTTTGAGTCTAGGCTCTTGCCCGCGGCATGGACAAGATTATCGCCTGTTGCCTGTCAAGCCACGCTGCGCTCTGCGGGCTTGACAGGGCCGTGGATCTTCCAGCAAACATAAAGAGCCGGGATGGTTGCAAAGCGCCATTTCCTTAAACTCCTTTGACCCTATTGGTGGTGCGGTAGTGGAGCCTAGGGTTTTCCCTATAACTTCTTAGGGGCTAGCCCCGGACTTTTAGAGTCAAAAGCTAAAGACAAAAGTGGCCGATGTATAGATGGTCAAATGGTGGGCGATACGGGCGATTTTGAAAGGTTCATTTTGGGGCTAAAAAAGCCTGTGACTCTAAATGTAGTGGCAGTGAATGTTTGCAGGAATCTATAATTTATCTAATCGAAAGAGCCCTCTCTCAAGCCCGGCAAAAGTAGGTGTAAGGGGCAACTGGTGGGTGTTTTGGGGGAAGTTGCAAAATCTATTAGCGGTGGTATATTGCAGATAGTCGAGTCTGACCCTGATAAGTCGGAGGTCGAGACTGACGTCCAAGGGGGGCTACCCGGGTAGCCCCATGTACTTCAAAACCAAACTCCAAGCCGATGGCGTAGCATTGACCGAGGGCTTAGAGGAGCGGTACACACCAAGAGACGGCTTAGCTAAGTTATAGCAAAGCCGAGGCTGTCTCAAGTTCTTAAATCAAAATCTTATTGCCGGTGCTCAGTGGAGCGCCAGCTTGAGGAGGCATATGAAAGAGAGTAAGCGCACGTGCCGGTGCGCCGATGGACGGATAGTGTTCGGTAAGCACCGAAGGGAAGTAGAAGGTAGATGTCACTGTTTCAGATCTAGCTATGAAAGAAAGTCGCTACCGCAGTGCTTGCGCGAAGAAAGCGACACTGAAATAGAGAGAGCGCAAGAAGATAGTGGCAGAGAGCCCAATTAGAAAAAGAGCCAGGAAATGACCTTAGGCTCAAGTAAAAGAGAACACTTAGAAGAAGTGGCAGCAGCGCTTCTTGAGGAGGATATATGGGTCGACGAGTGAACGGCAGCGGTGCCGGCGGGCGTGGAAGAAGGAACTTTTCCAGACCGGAAATTATCTGGATAGACCAAGAAAAGAACCGCGATACTGGAGAAGACATCTTAGAGTATGCGGGGTTGAAAGTAGAGGTAGACTTCGTCTTGAGGGTAGAAGAACAGCTACTCGACCACTATGCAAGAGAAATAAGTAAGAGCTTGCATGCAGACAAAATAGAGCAAGCTATAGAGAAGATGAGGTGTGGGGTGATACTGGCTCGGGAGAGTCGGACTCTGACACCTGCGATGCTCTGTGCCTGGCTGTATGGTCTAGACCTGGAGACCATGGGTGAGCCTGTATTTGAAGAAATAGTCAAAGTGGCTTGTTGGGCAAGAGAGATGCTCGATGTCGAAACGCTCCAGATGCTGATGCTCATGGCAGTGTTACTGAATGACGACAGGTGCAATGACGAAGCGTTTATGGCATACGACACTATCCGGAGGCTATATGAGAAAGCCACCGAAGAGAAGTCGGACATGGAAGACGACAGGCTATCAGCTTAAGCCTGGAGGAGGTACCGGATGGGTACTGGGGACAGAGAAAGAAGACAGAGAGCGGCGGGATGTTACAGCCGCAAACTAGAAGAAGTCTTCGCAGAAGATTATCCAAAGGAGAATAAATATGGCAAGGAGAAGACCGAGGGGAAATCAGGAAGTCAGGACAAAGAAAAGACAAGTACACGGCAGGGCGACGAAAGCTCAGCAGATAACGATATGGTCACTGATGTACCGAAGGAAGAGTAGCTGGTAAACGCAAGTAAACGGCACTAAAAGAAAATAAAGAAGGTGCGAAGTAAGCACCATGGGTGAGGACAGGGGATGGATATCCCCTCCACCCGAAAAGAGCAGCCATCGCCGCACAAAATGAAGAAGTAGTGATAATCGGCGACCACCTTTAGACAGGCCCACCATTAGAAGCGAAAGTTACAGAGAGGTCTGAGCGAGTTGGGGAGTGGCAGGATAAAGTGGGCCCATGAATGCCGTATACGCCCGAGGGGCGAGGGTTTAGCGTGATACCGTGAAAGGAAATCGGTATACGAATGCTATAGATGCCCAAGCTACTTATTGTTTACGTGATACCACGGGTGGCGCTCGTAAACTTCAGTCACATGTAATTAGAGAGTAAAAGAATATGCCAAGTAGTGAAAGAGCGAGGCCTAAAGTAAGGCTGGCATTTGCCTTGTCGTCAGAAGAGAAGCTCAAGGTGGAGCGTTACGCGCATGCCCTAGGGGTGACACCTTCGGAGCTAGCCAGGGAGGCGGTAGCGGAACTTATCTTCAAACTAGAGAGCCCGTCTACCGAGACCTTGCAGGAAGAAGAGAGTGAACTAGCAGAGAGGATGAAGAAGTTAGAGAACAGGCTGGCGGCGCTTCTAGCGAAGCTCACCAGGGCGTCTGCGCAGACCTTGTATTTCTCAACGCTCCCGTACTTACATGGAGGTTTGCCGAAAGAGCCGCTACCGGAAGGTGCGATGAAAGCGCTCTGGTTTGAGAGCCGGAACTTTGCCGGGCAGTGGTTGAAGCGGGCAATGCCTGCCTCGGAGCAAGAAGAAGCTCTAGAGATTGAGCAGGAGCAAGGGGCGCAAGGGGAGCAAATAGATAGTGAGGGTGGTCAATGAAGAGGAATTTGACCCCATTTACATTGCTTGGCTTGGACGCTAACTCATCGAAGACAGGCGGGCAGCAGAATATTGGGCCGGAGGGGCTGCTTGGCAAATGGAAGTTGAAGGAGTTCGAAGGCACCACCGGTAAGTTAGGGAAGGCGCCGAATTTAGGGCAGCGAGGAGCTGGCCGAGCAAGTAGAGCGTACGGAATATCGGCAAAGAATAGAACGGCTCATAGGTTGGCTGCTTTAGGGAAGGGCTTCAGAAGGGGGCGGGTCTGGGGGCAGCGGCCCGGTCGGACCATATCTACAGCAGGAGCCCGTCCGCGCTCTGTGGTAAAGAGTCGGTTCGTTAATGGCGGCAGTAAGCGTCGGTTAAAGGCTCACGTAAATTACTTGCAGAACAGGGAGAGGGCGCCTTTTGAGAAGGAGCGCAAGTTCTTCACAAAAGACAGAAATGGGCTAGATCACTCTCAGGTGCTTGAAGAAGCGTATAAAGCAAGAGGGCACTCGGTTGACTATCACAAGATAATTTTGTCATCCGGCGATAACTCCATACACCTAGAAGATCACGCAAGAGAGGTGATGAAGGAGTGGGAGGAGGCGCTAGGACGCAAATTGAACTGGTGGGGGATAGCTCATAGAAACACTGACCACTACCATGTCCACTTGCTTGTTGCAGGCAAGAGCTTGGATAAAAGAGAGGTGTGGTTAGACAGAGAGTCGCTGTCGCTCATGCGCGAGATATCCAATGACTACTTAGACAAGCAAAGGGAGATAGACAGGAGTCTAGATCTCGAAGTGCAGTACAAGTTAGGGCAGCTGGAGAGAGACTTCGATATATCGGAGAAGCTGCTGGAGTTCGGGCGCACTCCGTTTTCGGAGTGGGTGGAGCAGGTACAGTTAGGGCTTTCGACAAACGCTGACTACCAAAGAGAGTGGAGAGAGTTAGGGTTGGGGAAAGTCTATGACCTAGGTCGTCCGTTTGAGGACCTCAAGCAAGTCGATAGGCCTGCTTCGGATATTGACCATGAAGAGGCGTCGAAGACCGAGCAGGAGAAGGCACTTAACTCTGCTGAGAAGACTTCCGAAAGAACTGTCGAAGAAAGCGAGAGGCTTGAAGATACGCAAGTCGATAGGTCTCTGAGTGACGATGAAGGAAGGGTCTCTGAGGACAGAGAGTCGCGAGATCAGATGGACGAAGAGAACCAGAAGATGAATGGCGGGCCGCAGCCTGGCGGTCTGATGCAACAAGCCAAGACTGAGACGCCTGGTAGCGACCAGGCAACTGCCACGCCGCAGGTGCAGGGTGGAGAAGAGAAAGACAAGCAGGAGCCGGATAGGGATAGTCGAGAGGACGACGACCGGCTGAATCGCCGCAGGTAGCGGCAAAGAGGATAAGTATGCAAGAGCTAGTAACAATAGCGCCGGTGGCGCTTGGTCTTCTGCCGGTACTTGTGGCGGTGAAGATATTGCAAAATAAGTTGGATAACCCGCCGACAGTATATGTGGAAGCGCCGCCGCCTAGAGTCTATGCGGCGATAAAGAAAGCGATAGCTGGATTTTATCTCGGCGAGTATCACTTCAGGATAGTGACGGCGGACCCAAATGAGCTGTCACTGAGGGCGGTGATGGAGTACAGGGAGAGGCTGAGGCCGGAGCTTCAGCACTTTAACCCTAAAGGTTACAGGTTCCACCAGGTGCTGCTCGATGTTGCGGTGGAGTTGGACAAAGAGACCAGGAAGAGCAAAGTGCGGTTTGTGTGGACTGTTCATGCTCTTTTGTTTCGGGGCAAGGTGTGGCTCGTGAAGCCGGCGCTGGAGTCTGTTATTGCGCAGGCTCTGAAGAAATTAGAGAAGCCTAAGGCTCAGGTAGTTGGTGAGAGATGAAGGAGGTTTGTATGGGTGAAATATTCGGGCTAGTGATGTTGCCGCTGTTCGTTATTGTGGTGCTTTTCAGCATGGCAGGAGTGAAGTCTGATGTGCTAATGAAGTGCTTCTTTGAGCTTCTCGGGGCTTTGATAAAGGGGCTGCTTTTGATGGTGGCGGCGGTAATAAAAGGCATAGTGGAGCTAGTTGTTCTTGTGCAGATGACAGGACGGTTGAGCGGGCCAAAAGAAGAGAGCCTAGAGCGTGAGCCAAGAAGGCAGCGCATTAAGGTGACTGTTATCGATGATGGAGAAGGCTAATGGCTTTAGTTGCAAGAGTGGTCGAAGTTATTGAAGTGAAGAAGGAGGACTTCCCGAGAATAGCGGTCAATGCGCTGGTGTCGCTGCAGTATAGAAGTGAGATATATGACGAAGTAGACTGTCGCCTCATCTTCTATGACGATGCTGTTGAGTCGTACGGCATGGACACGTGGAGGTGCAGGTACCAGGCTGTTCTTACCTGGAGAGAAGTCGAAGAAGGTATTGAGCTCGAGCTTAAAGTGAGAGAGAAGAACTACGGAGATACGCATGTAGAAGAGTGTGTGGAGAGAGCGCAAAAGATATTTCTCGAGCTCCTCTCTGGTGCAGAAAGAGCGAAGGAGAAGCCGCAGCCGCAGGTGCCGTGGCAGGCGAAGTTCGCGAAGATAGAGGAGCTGGTTGACTGTGGTTTTGTCGCCCAGGGCGATGACAGCGCAGATAGAGAGGAGCGAAGGAACGGCTTGCTTGTAGGAAGGCTTTCTGGCAAGAAGCTCTGGTTGAAAGCGGAGAGTAAAGTAAGGCATGTGCTTGTCTGTGGTCCGACAGGCTGCGGTAAGTCAACTTCGGTCTTTATTCCGAACTTGATAGAAGGGGTGGAGAGCTCGGCGATAGTGACGGAAGCGTCGCCGGGC
>Ga0209460_1001255_pt1 | contig 15631 bp, 17 predicted proteins | sample EBPBio132013_DNA_FD_185868 | JGI IMG/M metagenome (GOLD analysis project Ga0209460, IMG submission 185868) | Wastewater treatment Type I Accumulibacter community from EBPR Bioreactor in Madison, WI, USA - Reactor 2_5/13/2013_ DNA (SPAdes)... | ecosystem: Engineered > Bioreactor > EBPR >...
TCGAGGTCCCATGACCCCATCATCAACGGCCCCATCGGCCAAAGTCATCGTCATCAGGTTCAAACTCGCTTCTCACCCCGTGCAAGGGAAGGACTCAGTCGTCGTGTCTCACCACAGCCTGACGCACAGGGAGGCGGTAGTTGTCTCGGTTGCGGAAGCCGCGGGCGATGCGTCGGTGGAGTTCGATGAGGCCGTTCATCGCTTCGGTGCCGCCGTTGTTCGCGCCGCCGGTGTCGAAGTAGCCGAGGAACTCGCGGCGCCAGGTGGTGAGGGTCTTGCCGAGCCGGGCGACCTCGGGGATCGGGCATGAGGTGAAGGTGTCGAGGATCTTCTGCGCGACCGCTCGCCCAGCGGCGTGGGTGTCTTGGTGGTAGGCGGAGCGGACCTGTTGGGCGCACCGCCAGGCGACTTCGACCTCGACGTGTCGCTCGTCGGCGGCCCACGCCGCGTCGAGGCGTGCGTTCTGCCGGTCGGTCAGGTTCTCTTGGCCGGCGCGCAGGATGTTGCGGATCCGGTATAGCGGGTCGTTCGTGCGGCCGCGGTGGCCGCGGGTCTCTTGCTGGACCCGGCGCCGGACCTCGTCGACCACCTGGGTGGCGAGCTTGACGATGTGGAAGGCGTCCAGGACCGAGCGGGCGTCCTCGAGCCGGTCGTCGATGGCGTTCTTGTAGCCGTGGAACGGGTCCAACGTGGCCACTTCCACGCGGGCCCGGAACGCCTCACCGCGCTCATCGAGCCAGTCCTTGTACACGGCACCGGAGCGGCCCGGCACGAGGTCGAGCAGCCGGGCACGTGTGTGCCCATTGGCATCTCGGGTCAGGTCGACCATCCCGGTCAGCTCCTTCGGGCCGCGTCCACCCTCCTCGACGGGCTTGGTCGACACGTGGTGCCAGTTGGGTCGGCCCGGGGCGCGGTGCCCGGATTGCTCGGGGTCCGTTTCCCCGGGCCGCCCGCCGAACCCGGCGTGCGATTCTCACCGCACCGGGCTCTCCACGAGTGGTTGTTGTTCAGCCAGTGGTGGCTGTCGGTGTCCATGGGGTCGGGATCTGGTAGCCGCGGTAGCGGTACCGGATGACGGGGACGCTGGCTGCGCCCTTGAACCTGATCCCATCGACGGCGAGCCGCCAGGTCCCGGGCAGGCAGAACCTGCGCCGGAGTTCTGGCCAGCCGATGCGGTGCTTCTTCCGTAGCCATGCCGTGATCCGCTCCCACGTGTAGGAGTCGATCGCGGAGAACGTGGCCTTGGACACGCCGTGTCGGAAGTAGTTGGCCCACCCTCGTAGCACCCGACCCAGGTAGTCCAGAAGGTACCCGGGGTCGTGGTGCAAGGTCGCCCTGTAGGTCATGGTCTTCACCCGGCTCTTGATCGAGGCGATCGCCTTCTTCGAGGGCTTGGTGTACACGAACCACTTGTTGCTGCCCCGTTTCCGCATCCGTTGGATGTGAAAGCCGAGGAAGTCGAAGCCGTGGTCGATGTGGACCACGCGGGTCTTCTCCGGTGACAGTCGCAACCCCATCGGGGCCAGCACGTGCGCCACCTCGTTGAGCAACTGCTCGGCGTGTTCGCGCTGCCCGGTGACCAGGATGACGAAGTCATCCGCGTACCGGACCAGACGGTAGTTCGCCTTGCCTTGTCGCTTCCGGCGCTGTCGGCAGACCTCGGTCGCCATCTGCTGGTCCCACTTCGACATGAAGTGCTCATCCAGCACCGACAACGCGATGTTCGCCAACAGCGGAGACAGGATCCCGCCCTGCGGGGTGCCGGTGTGCGTCGCCTCGCGGGTGCCGGTGGTGGTCATCACCCCGGCCTTGAGGAACGCCTTGACCAGCCCCAGCACTCGCTTGTCGCCAATCCTTGCCCGGACCCGGTCCATCAACGCGACGTGATCGATCATGTCGAAACACGCCTCGATGTCGGCCTCCACCACCCAGTGGTAAGACTTGGTGGTGAAGTGGTGGATCTCGGCAATGGCGTCCTGCGCGCGCCGGTTCGGCCGGAAACCGTACGAGCACGGCGCAAAGTCCGCCTCGAAGATCGGTTCCAACACCAGTTTCAGAGCAGCCTGCACCACCCGGTCCGTCACGGTCGGGATCCCCAACGCGCGCAGTTTCCCGCTCGCCTTGGGGATCATCACCTGACGTACCTCGACCGGGCTAAATGTCCGCGACCGTAACTGGTCACGGACATGCTGCAGGAACTCCTCGACCCCGAACCGAGAGACGATCGCAGCCACCGTGGCCCGATCGATCCCGGCCGTCCGTGCCCCGACGTTGCCCGCGACGCGTTGCCACGCCACGACCAGGAACGCCGGATCACAGACCAGGTTGTACAGGTCGTTAAACCGGCGACCGGGATCCCCGGCCGCCCAACAATGCAGCTTGGCCTGCATCCTCCGTACCGTCACCTGCGCCCAGTCATGCTCGGGCCAGATCACGGCGCCGGTATTCACCAGCGCATCTTCGGACATCACAGTTCCTCCTTGCTTCCTCTCGCTGCCGCCCTTCCCCATGCGACCGGCTCTCCCGGCCTCGGAGTACTACGGCGGCTCCGCCCCACCTGCGACCTTCAGCCGGCAACGGGCCTATCCCCTTCAAGAAGAGGAACAGTCACAGGTGGTTCCCACGTTCACTGTTGTTCGGTCAACGGGCGAGGTGCCCGGCTTTGCCCCTGCGGTCTCGTCGTGGCTACTCCGCAGGCCTTCACCACGACCTGCCAGGCCCGGCACATGTCACCGTCCTGACAGTTCCCCGCCCCCGACACCCGCCTGGCTGGCAGGCGCGGAGGAAGGTACGCACCGCACACCAGCCCAGATCCACCGGGTTCGAGCTGGTCGACGATGAAGAGGTCTTACGACACCGGTTCCTTGCGTACACCTTCCCGTCTTGCTCACCAGGCACGGCCCGTCCGGTAGTGCCGAACCGTCCTGACTTTGTCGCGGCTGCTCCCACCCTCCCCGGCGTTCCCCGGTTCAGGCTGCCGCCAGCTTCACCCAGCCGCTGCGACGGCCAAGCGATGTAGGTCTCTCACCTCCATCCGAAACAACAGCGCCTCGTGGCGCACGACATGCTCATCGACCCCGAGGACCGCGACCCCGGCGAAGCGTGCCTCGTCGTCGTCGGCGGCCTGCAACAGCGGCTTGATGGAGTCCCACACCGTGCGCCAGCCCGTGCCGAGCTGACGGCGGATCCCGTTGACCGAGGCATGCTCCCGGCGGATCTGCTCGATCGCCCACCGACAGGCCCGCGCCGTCAACAGGCCGCGTGGGGCAGCGACCTGCTCGTCTTGCTCGATGAACGAGATCACCTCGCAGGCTGGCTCCGGACAGAGCCAGCGGCGCTTGCGCCACACGATCCGCACCGGCCGACCGAACGCGGGTGCATCGACCAGGCGCACGTTCACCCGGCCGTGCCCATGGGCGACCACCCCACATGAGCGGCAGCCCATCGGCCCCGGCGCGGACTCGACGGTCACCACCAGCCGGTCACGACCGTCCCGCTCAACAGCGATCACATGCAGCCCGGGCAGCTTGACGAGCAGGTCGCAACGGTCGCAGTAGTCGCCACACATACGGCAGCACAACGTAGGCTCGGGCATCGTCGAGGTCCTTGAGATCGGTGAGAGGTAGAAGTCCTCCGATCCTCAGGGGCCTCGACCCATTCACCCCTCAACCCGCGACCCGACGCGCCGTGCTCACCCCACACTCACCGGTGAAGAGCCCCCGTGAGCCATTCGACGAACGCGGGTGCTGGGCGGGGTCGGTCGGCGTCGTTCAGGAGTGCGGGGGCGGGTGCTAGTCGTCCCGTGATGTGTTCCCAGCGGGTGATGGCGTCGGCGTAGCGTCCCCAGCGTTGATCAGTCCGTCGATCAGCGACCAGAGCGTCTCCGACTCGCGTCTCTTGTTCGGCGAGCCAGCTGGTCCGTGGAGAGCGAAGTCGATGATCTGGTGCGACAGCGCGATCGTCCCGCGTCTTGCTCGCACCTGATCGAGTGTCTCGCCGCCTCGTGATGAGTCGGTCGCGAGTTGTGTGCGGAAGCGTGCAGTGGGCGAGGATGAAAATGCGGAGGCGGTGGTGAGGAGCGCCGACAAGGGAAGCCGGTAGACCGATCCATCGTGCATCCAGTCGCAGGTCGGCCAGATCGCCGAGAACGGCGCCAAGAGCCCGTAGAGGTCGAGCTGCGTGGTCTCCCAGATGCCACGGGTCGGGTTCCAGCTCGCAATGGGTTGCGCCGTCGGGGGTTGCGTCGCCGGGGTTGCATGAATCACTGTGGTCTCCTTCTGATGGTGGCCGCGCCGCCGGTGACGACAGCAGGCCTCGGACGTTCTCGATGACCACCCATTCGGGTTGGAGTGCGTCGATCGCTCCGGCCATGTGCACCCACAGCCCAGAGCGGGTGCCCGGTGCGAGGCCTGCGCTTTTACCGACGGTCGATACGTCTTGGCAGGGGAACCCGCCGATGAGAATGTCCACGGGCTCGAACTCGTGCCAGTTGATGGGCGCGATGTCGCCGAGGTTCGGGACGCCGGGCCAGTGGTTCGAGCAGACGCGGGCGACGGGTTCGTTGAGTTCGGAGAACCACACGGTCTCGGCATTGAAGACGGGCTCGACGGCGAGGTCGAGGCCGCCGTAGCCGCTGAACAGCGACCCGATCTTGAGTCGCGGCGGCTGGTCTTCCTGGTCGTGCATGAGGACTCCGAATGACGGGCGACCCCGGCCTCAGTTCTTCGCGTTCTGATGCCGGGTTGGTCACCTGTCAGGTGCACAGGAACCCCACGCCTCGCCGTCCTCGTCACGTCGAGCCTCAGCGTCACTCGAACGCCCGCCTCGCCCTCGCCGACCACCCAGACCACTCGTCGCTCCTGCCCACCTCCTGAGCGGACACGCGTCTTGCAGGTCGTCTTCCGTTCTATGAGCATCGACAGCACCATCCGCGCGGTGCGGCTCATCTTGTGCGATCTCGCTCAAGCTCGGCATGGTGGTGCTCCTCTCGTGCTCCTGCCTGAGAGTTGCGCATAGGGCGGCCAGGTCTTCCGCGCACGCCGAGCCCGGCGTAGAGTGGAAGACGAGGCAGGTTCTCCTCATATTGCGGGTCCTCCGGGACGGCCCTCGGGCACTCATACACGTTCTGCCTCCTCGACGGAGAAACACGTGTGTTGAGAGGACCATCATGTTCCGCTTCATCTGGATGCTCAGCGTCCGTACCCGCGACTTCCTCCACCGCTACATGCCGAGCAACCGGCTGCTCGCTGCCATCCGCACGCGGCGCGGTCTCAAGTGGGGTTTCCCCGCCATGCTTGTTGCCGTCCCCTACGACCTGGTCGCAACCATCTGCTCCAGCCTCGTCGCCGACGGCGGCCCCGGTTGGCTTCACTTGGTTGTGTTGTGGGGGTGTTGGAACGGCTTGAAGTTCATCGTCATGGGTCCGGTCAGCGTCGTGCTGCTCGTCCGTGCGCGTATCCGTGAGGCGATGCTCCGGCGCGACGAGCGGTGCGAGGCGCGTGCCGGCGAGCGCGAACCGCTCGTGCTCGCGTAAGGCTCAGCTCAGGGAACATCGCGGGTCAGGAGGCAGTGGCCATCCGGCTGCGTCGTCCACCGCCCTCACGAATCGGAACGCCCTGCTCGGCCAGCGCGCAGCGAACCGCCTGAGGCCCCGCACCGACTTTCAAGCCGACCTCTACCAGCGTCAACCCGCTGTCGTAGAGGTCGGCCGCTTCATGAATACGGGAAGGGTCGAAGCGACCACGGCGGATCGGGACCTTCCGCCGCGTCAGATGCTCCGCGACCGTCCGGCGGTGGATGCCGAAGCGTGAGGGCAGTTCCACGAGCGTCGCGCCGTCGCGGTACCTCGCCACCAGCTCGTCGACCTGCTCAGCCCGAAGAAGGGTTTGAGCCATCCCAAGTGAGCGCACCACCGGCCCCTGGAGTCCATCACGGAGGGCCGAGACGGTCGTCGGTCTTGCTTGTAGAACCCTCGCGACCTGCGCAAAGATAGGGTTTTCAGGTGTGGGCAGGGGTTCTCAAAGTCTCTACGGAGGTCCACCACCAAAAAATGGACCGACTCCGTCGGTCCATTTTTTGTGGTCGGTCCCCCATTTCAGGTGCGTAGCAAAGTCCGTCCACGGGTGGCCGCGTGACCACAGTCATAGCGGGCCCGATTGGCGAGGACGGCCTCCACGTTGGACTCCGCCCACTCCCGGAGCGTTTCGACCGGCGTGGTCAAAGTGCGTCCCAGTTCACTCAGCTCGTAGTCCACGCGCGGGGGAGATGAGGGGGTCACGGTGCGCACAACGAGCCCGTCGCGTTCCATCGAGCGGAGTGTCTCGGTCAGCACTTTTGGCGTGATGGTGCCTATCCGGGCGCGAAGTTCGCCGAAGCGAAGAGCGTTGGGGACGAGGGCCAGCACAATCAGTGGAGCCCACCGGTCGGTGAGGTGACGCAGGACGGTTCGCGAATCGCACGCCGGGTTGAGGACATCCGGGACTTGGTTCATCTCATCCTTGGTTACGTTGAGGTATCTGATATCCAATCCATACCATTATGCCTGCACGCTCGTTTTCCACCACCAAGGGGTCATCATGAGAATCACTGTCATCGGAGCTACCGGGATGATCGGATCACGCGTTGTCGCCGAAGCCGCGCAGCGCGGCCACGACGTAACCGCGCTCAGCCGGTCCGGACGCGATGTGCCTGGCGCCGCGACCGCCGGAAAGCTCGACTTGAGCGACACAGCAGGAGTCCGCGAGGCGATCGACCAATCGGACGCGACCGTCATCGCCGTGCCGTCCGATCGCACCGGCGGCTCGCATGAGCCGACGATTGAGGCCCACCGCAACCTCATCGCCGACCCGCCGCGGCAGCGCGTCCTCGTCGTCGGTGGGGCCGGGTCACTCGTCGTCGACGGAATCGCGCTTAAGGACTCGGCCGGGTTCCCCGTGGAGTACCGCGCCGAAGCCGAGACCTTCACCACCATCCTGGACCTCTACCGGGAGTCCGAAGGTGTCGACTGGACCTTGCTTTCCCCCGCCCCGGTTATCGCCCCCGGCGTGCGCACCGGCGGCTATGTGACGGGGGCTGACAGCCCCGTCGGCGCCGAGATCAGCGCGGAGGACTTCGCGGTCGCCGTGCTTGACGAGTTGGCGAACCCAGCGCACCGCTTGGCTCGCTTCACGGTGGCCTCACGCTGATGACCGAGCGTGCCCGGCGCCTGGCTCGCCGGGCACGGATGACGGCAGGTCAGACGCCGCCCGTGCGCTTGGCCCGCTCGATGGTCGTGGCCATCGCGGGGGCGCCGTCCTCCGGGTAGCCCTCGTCGCCCGGGGCGACCCCGGCGGCGGCGATCTTGTCGAGGACCGCCATCCCCGCCTCGGTGAATTCCCCGAAGACGGTGTAGTCCGGGCGGAGGCGGGAATCGGCATACACCAAGAAGAATTGGCTCCCATTGGTGTCCGGGCCGCCATTGGCCATCGCGAGCAGGCCGCGCGTTTAGTTCTTGCGCGATCCGTCCGAGAAGCCCGGCCAATTGGGCAGGGCGTTGGCGGTGGTGAGTTCGTCCTTGAACCAGTAGCCCGGGTCACCCCAGCCGGTGCCGAGCGGGTCACCGCACTGCAGAACCGAGAGGGCGTATGGGGGTGTGTGATAGGCGGTCAATCGGTGGCAGTTGGTGCCGTCGTAGTACTTCTGGCGGGTGAGATAGAGGAAACTCGCGACGGTGCACGGCGCCCCGGCCTTGTCGAGAACGACCGGGATGTCGCCGTGGTTCGTCTTGAGGACGACCGAGGCGTTGCCGTTGGTTTGCGCATTCTTCGGGTCCGGCGGTAGCCCGACCCAGGTCGAGTAGGTCTGGTCTTCCAGGGGTGTGAAGGCGCAGGCGCCGGTCGTCGAGCCGAGGTCGGACTGTCCGGCTTCGCTTGGGCGGCCGGCGCGATGGCGGCGGTCGTGGCCAGAGCCAGGGTCGCGATAGCGGTGGTTTTGAGGGTGCGGGCGCCCCCGCGGCGGCCGCGGGCCGGGCCGGGTCAGCCGGAGGCGAGGCGGGCGCGCTCGGCGGCGTAGTCGGTCAGGTCGGTGACGTCCTCGGCATACGGGCTGGCGATGTCGTCCTCGTCGTCGAAGGCGTCGGCATAAACCGCTTTGGCCTTCATCGTGTAGGTCGGGGGCGGGACCGGCACCGGCTGCCAGCCCTCGCGGGCCAACTGCTCGGCTGCCGCCTGCTTCTCGCTCGCCTCGACAGCGGCCAGGTCGTACAGCTTCTCCCCCACCGCGGCCGGCGCGCTCTCGACAACGGCGACGGGTGCCGGCTCCTCGGCGCGGGCCGTTGCGCGCGAGGACTCGGCGCTCGCCGCTCCCTGAGTATGACGAGTGGTCCCGCCCGCACGAACCGCCCCGGAGCGCGCCGCCGGACGGGCCCCCGAGCGGGGGTTCGAGCGACGAACCGGCTCTACGGGACGCGACCCAGCAGTCGGGCGCGACGCCGCGGGGCGAGCGCCTCGGCCGGCTCGGCGCGCAGCGTTCGCCGCCGCCACCGAGCGACGCAGCCACCACATCGCGGCAATGGTGAGCGCCAAGGACACCAGCGGGAAGCGAATGCCGATCAAACCGCCAAGGGCCATGGCCGAGGTGATCAGGGTCAGCACGAGCGCCCCGGTCACGAGCACGCCACGAGTCGAGCGGCCAAAGACGGGCGCGCGGCGCGCACCAGCGGACCCGGCGCGACGAGCCCCGGCCACCGCCCGGCCCTGCGCCGCCCGCAACCGATCCCCAGCACCAGCACCAGCCGAACGGGCGCGACCCAGGGTCGGGGACTCCGCCACGGTCGCCAGCAGTGACTCGGCGCGCGAGACCGTGGCCTGAGGGCGGTGCACTCGGGCCGCCGACGACGCAGGGCGCTCCAGCGACGCCTCAGGTTCGGCACCAGCACGGTCCAGGATGCGCATCGACTCAGAGAACCGGTCGACGGTGCGAGCAGTTGTCAGATGTTCACGTCGGCCGAGCCAGTGCTGCACGAGGAAGGCAGCCCACAAGGCGATGACAAGGAGAAAGATCAGGCTGCTCGGCTGCACGGTCCCCACCGTATGTAGGCTCCTCGCGCGAGCGCGGGACCGCAAGCGGTGTGTCGCGCATGTGGCTGCTGTGACTGGCGCGATTCGCCGCTTTCAGCCCTCCGTCGGCCCGTTTTCCGTGGCCCCGGCGAGGAGGCGCCCCACTAGCCCACCCGGCCCGATTTCCTCCGTTGTCACGGCAAATGAGCGGTGATCGCGCCACGCCCCGTCGATATGCAGGTAGCGCGGCCGCAGCCCCTCGTCCCGCAATCCCAACTTGCGCACCACGGCAAGCGAGGCGGCGTTCTCGGGCCGGATGTTGATCTCGATTCGGTGCAAGCGGACAGCCGAGATGGCGTAATCCCCCGCCATCGCAACCATCATCGGCGCCACGCCCCGCCCCGCGAACTCTTGCCCGACCCAATACCCCACCGTGCACGAATAGAACGCTCCCAGAGTCACATTCGACAAATTCACTTGCCCAGCGAGCGCGCCGTCGACGGTGGCAACGAAGGGCAGCAGGCTGTCTTGGGCGGCCTGCTTGCGTTGTTTGCGCAGCGCCTGCGCGAACGAGAGCGTTTGAGTCGGGCCGTGGGGGTTGGTGGGATCCCATGGCCGCAGCCAGTCCCGATTGCGTTGGCGCAGTTCAAGAAACTCGGCACGGTCCGAACGCTCCAGCGGCCGAAGGACCAGCCGCCCGCCGTCGATCAGCCGGCCCGGCAACTCGACCGGCCACACCCTTGACCGCACCTAGTGGTCGCCTCCTCGCACTTGCGAAAGCAGATGCGGCAGAACACTTTCCAGCACGGCGAGCGCGTCGCGCACGCCACCAGTCGAGCCCGGCAGGTTGATCACGACGCACCGACCGACCAGTCCCGCCACGCCACGCGAGAGCATGGCCGAGGGTATGCCGCGCGCCACCCCGTCGGCACGGATCGCCTCGGCGATCCCGGGGATCTCCCGGTCGAGGACGGCGCGAGTCACCTCGGGCGTCGCGTCCGTCGGCGAGCAGCCGGTCCCGCCCGTCGTGAGGATCAGGTCGTATGCCGTGACCCCCGCACGCAGTTCGCTCGCCACCGGCTCTCCGTCCGGCACGACCCGCGGCCCGTCGATGGCAGCCCCCCAGCCACGAAGGGTCTCAGCGATCAACGCGCCCCCTCGGTCGGGATACACCCCCGCGGCCGCCCGCGTCGACGCGGTGATCACCAGGGCCCGCACCCCGGCCAGGGCCGTCATGCGGGCGCCGACATCATCGTGTTCACCATCCGACGCACCACCCGCAGCGGCCGCGGAGGGGGACGTCATACCGCATTCGCTTCCGCCGAAACCGACGCGTCCTCGACCCAATCCCCAGACCGGCCACCGGTTTTCGCGGTCACGCGGATGTCCGTGATCCGCCCGTGCTTGTCCAGCGCCTTGACCATGTCGATGACCGTCAGGGCGGCGATCGACACCGCCGTGAGCGCCTCCATCTCGATCCCCGTCCGGTCGGCCGTGCGAACCGTCGCGCGGATATCCACACCATCGTCGACCACCGACAGGTCCACCTCGACGGCATGCACGGCGATCGGATGCGCCAACGGAATCAGGTCAGGCGTGCGCTTGACGGCCTGGATGCCGGCGACCCGGGCCACGGCCAACGCATCACCCTTGCTCACCGTCCCGTCTCGCAGAGCCGCAATCGCCCTCGCGGACAGCAGAACTCGCCCAGCCGCCGAAGCCGAACGCGCCGTGATCTGTTTCGCTGACACATCGACCATGTGCGCCGAACCGTCAGCGCGCACATGCGTGAGCCGATCCGGCCCGCCGCTCACCACGTGCTCCCCGGCTCGCTGAGCAGCCACACCTCAACGGGATCGCCAGCCACCATCCGCGTGGTCTCTGCCGGCACGATGACCAGGCTGTTGGCCCGCACGAGATCCGCAATGAAGTGCGAGCCTTGTCCCACAACGGGATCCACGAGCCAGTCCTCTCCTGACCGGCTTGTCACAGCGCGCGCGATCTGCGTGCGCCCTGCAGGCGAGGAGAGCTCGTGCCCCATCACGCCCTGCACCACCCGCCGCTCGTGCGTCGCGCCCATCATCGCCTCCAGCGCCGGCGCGACAAAGACCTCGAACGACACGAAGGCCGACACCGGATTCCCCGGGAGCGCGAAGATCGGCACCTGCTGCTCACCAAACAATCCGAAGCCTTGTGGCTTGCCCGGCTGCATCGCCACCTGGACGAAATCGATGCCCCGCTCATGGAGAGCGGCCTTCACCACGTCATACGCACCCATGCTCACGCCACCGCTCGTGACGAGCGCATCGCACCGACCCGCGAGGTCGGCCAGCAGCGCAACCAAGGCATCGGGATCGTCGGTCGCGGCGGACGACGCCACGACCTCGCAGCCCAACGTTCGCACGGCCGCTGCGAGCATGATCGCGTTCGACTCGTGAATTTGCCCGGGCGCCAACGCTTCTCCCGGCGGAATGAGTTCATCACCCGTTGACACGATGGCCACTCGCGGCCGCGGCCGCACCGGGAGCCGGGGGTGTCCCGTCGACGCGGCCAGCGCGAGCGTGCGGGCATTGACCCGAGCCCCAGCGGGTATGACGAGTTCCCCCTCCTGCACGTCCTCACCGGCCGGCCGGATCGAGCGACCCGACTCAACCGCTTCGGTCACCGCCACCCGCTCAAGGCCGCCATCGGTTCGCTCCACCATCACAACGGCATCGGCACCGGCCGGCATCATCGCGCCGGTCATGATGCGCACGGCTTCACCCGGCCCAACCTGCAATCCACTCGCGTCCGCGCCCGCGGCCACCTCGCCAACGACCGTGAGCGTCACCGGCGTGGCAGCCGAGGCGCCGACCACGGAGGCGGCTCGCACGGCATACCCATCCATGGCGGAGTTGTCGAAGCCCGGCAGCGGGACGCGTGACGAGATGTCCGCGGTCGTCACAAGGCCGAGACAGTCCGCCAGCGCCAGTTCGGCAGGCGGCAGCGGACTAATCGCGGACAAGATGGCGTCCCGATGCTCGGTGACGGATCGCATTGCGGCTCAGACCTTTCCGGTCAGCACGGCACCGTCCGCGATCGGTCCCGGCCGGTCAACCACAACTTCCCCCACGCAGCGCACCCCAGCACCAAAGGTGGCGTCCGCCGAGACCGTCAGCGCGGTGCACTCGCGCAGGCTCGGGGGACCAGCCGGGAAGCGGGCCAAGAAATCGGGCACGAAGCGGTATGCCGAACCCAGCCTGATCGCCGGTTCGGCATGGTCGATGGTCGCGACCAGTTGCGCGTCCTCATCCATCTCAAAGATGTCGGACTGCACGAGCAGCAGCTCATTGGTCGACTTCACCGGCCGGAATCTGTTGCGCGGCACCGAAATTGCCCGCGATCCCTCGAAAACCTCGATTGCGGCACCCATCGCGGACTCGATCTGGACGACCTTCGGGGAGCCGGCATCGGTCGGATCGACGGTCTTGCGGTTGACGATGACGGGCAGCCCGAGCACGCCGCCGCGCTCGTCGAGCAGGCGCGCGAGGACGTCGAGATCGACCCACAAGTTATTGGCGTGGAAGAGGGTATGCAGGGTGTTGTCCTGGAAGTACTCGTCCTCGCCGGGCGCAACCATCGCGCTATCGCGCAGGATCAATTGGCCGTCCGATCGGCGCACGGCGAGGTGCCCGCCCTTGCGGTCGTTCGCGGTGCGCTCGCACACCTCCGCGGCATAGGGGATGTCATTGGCGATCAGCCAGGCCGCGATATCGGGATCGCAGGTCGCGCCGAGATTGTCCGCATTGGACAAAAAGACGTAGCGAATCCCCTTGGCACGCAACGCATCCAACAGACCCGTCCCCTGCAGTGAGACATAGACGTCGCCATGCCCCGGCGGGCACCATTCCAACTCCGGGTCAGCCGGCCACGCGACGGGCTCCAGCGTGTCGGCGGTCAGCTTCGGCTCGGCATTCTGCAGGAAGTCCAGCGGCAGCCCGTCGACCTCCAATTCGGGATAGGCGGCCAGAATCTCCAGCGACTCTTCCCGGGTCCGGAAAGAGTTCATGAGCAGCAACGGGAGGTCCACGCCATAGCGCGCCCGCAGGGCCAGCGTCTGGCGGGCGATGATGTCGAGGAAAGTCAGCTCGCCGCGCACTTTCAAGGCTGTCTTGGGGCCTGACAGTCCCATGCTCGTGCCAAGACCCCCGTTGAGCTTCACCACGGCAACTTTGGCCAGCGCCGCCCGCCGGTCCGATTCGCTCGCCACGACGCCAGCCAGCGTCTCCACCTCTCCAAGTGGCGCGATGCTCGCCTCGGGAATCAGCCCCTGCTCACCCGACTCGATCATCCGATAGAAGCGCTCGAAGGTGTCGATCGCCGCCGTCGATGCCCCTCGCTGCGTCATGGCTGCCCGAGACTGCGCGAGTCCGCTCTCACTCATGGGTCCAACCCTACGGGCCGCGGCCGTAGCATTCGGAGGCGTGGGCCGCACCGCCAAGCAGCAGATCCGCGCGCAGCGCCGCACCGCGCGCCGCGACATCGCCGCCACCCGCGATCTGGCGGCCGATGGGGAGCGGCTGGCGGTCGTCATACTCCCGCTCCTGGAGGCCCTCGAGATCGGCCCCGGCGACAGCGTGACCGCCTACGAATCCTTCCCCGAGGAGCCGCAGGTCCAGGAGGTATGCCGCCTGCTCACCGCCCGCGGAGCCCGCATCTTGGTGCCCATCACCTTGTCCACCTTCGATCTGGAGTGGATCGACCTCGCCGACCCCGCCCGAAACCCCCTCGGGGAGAACGCGATTGGTGAGTGCCGACTCGTCCTTGTACCCGGTTTGAGCGTCGACACCAGCGGCACCCGGATCGGGCAGGCGGGCGGCTGCTACGACCGCGCGCTCCCCCGCACCCGGCCCGGGGCGACCGTCGTCGCGGTGCTGCACCCGGGCGAGCTGCTGCCATACCCCCTGCCCCACGACAGCTGGGACCAGCCGGTCGACGCGGTGCTGACCGCCGATGGACTGGCGTGGACCGCCCATGGAATAGCACGCCACGGGCCGCACTCGCCCTGACAGGATGGGCGAAACCGCCCCACCCCACGGAAGGCCCCCATGGTGCCCCTGGCCGCTGAACCCGCCACCGGGTTCACGCTGGCCGACCTCTCCTCGCTGCTGCTGATCGGCTCGCTGACGCTGATCCTGTGCGCGATGGCGGTGCGCCTATCGACCAAAACGGGTTTGCCGTCGCTGCTGCTGTATCTCGGCGTCGGGATGCTCGTGGACGCGGCCGGCATCGAGTTCCGCAACGACCAACTCACCCTCGTCCTGGGGTATGCCGCGCTGGTCCTCATCCTCATCGAGGGCGGGCTGACGACTTCGTGGGGGGGCATCCGACGGTCGGTCGCGCCGGCGGCGCTCCTGTCGACGGTCGGGGTGGTCGTCTCGGTTGCCGTCGTGGCGCTCGCCGGGCGCTTTCTGCTTGGCTGGTCGTGGAATACGGCACTGCTCGTCGCGGCGATCGTCTCGTCGACGGATGCTGCGGCGGTCTTTTCCGTGCTGCGCGCGGTGCCGCTGCCGCGCCGGCTGACGGGCATGCTGGAGGCGGAGTCGGGTTTCAATGACGCCCCGGTCGTCATCCTGGTCACCGCGCTGGCAACACGCGCGGCCGATCCGGCGAATGGCGTGGGCCCCCTCGAACTCGTGGGTCTGGCGATCCTCGAACTCTCGGTCGGGGCGCTGATCGGCCTGGCCGTCGGATATGTCGGCGGTGGTCTGATGCGGCGTGCGGCCGCGGGTAGTTCTGGGCTGTTCTCGATCGGCGTGGTCGCCGTCGCCGTGCTCGCGTATGCCGTGGCCACCTCCGTCCACGCCTCCGGCTTCATCGCGACCTACCTCGCGGCACTCGTCCTGGGCAACCTGCGGCTGCCGCATCAGGCGGCGGTGCACGCCTTCGGTTCAGCACTCGGGTGGCTGGCCCAGATCGGACTTTTCGTGCTGCTGGGGATGCTCGCCGCCCCATCCGGCTTCGCGGCGCAGATCATCCCGGCCCTGGTCATCGGCACGGTGCTCTTGGTGCTGGCCCGGCCGCTATCGGTCCTGGCTTCGGTGTCCTGGTTCGGGTTCAGCGTTCGGGAGCAGGCGTTCTTGTCGTGGGCCGGGCTGCGCGGCGCGGTGCCCGTTGTGCTGGCGACCGTTCCGGTGATCGCGCGCGCCCCGAATGTGGAGTGGATCTTCGAACTGGTCTTCGTGCTCGTCGTGATCTTCACGCTGGTCCAAGCGCCAACGCTGCCGTGGCTGGCGCAGCGACTTGGGGTCATCGAGGAACACCGGGCCCGCTCGCTGACGATGGAGACCACGCCCCTGGAAGAACTGGGCGCCTCGATGATGCACGTCGCCATCGGCCGACGCTCGCATTTGCATGGCGTCGCGATCTTTGAACTGCGCCTGCCGGACGGCAGTGACATCACGCTGATCCTCCGCGACGGCAAGACCATCGTCCCCACGCCCCGCACCCGGCTGCTGCACGGTGACCAGTTGTTGCTCGTGACGACGGACGCGCAACGCGCCCGCACCGAGGAGTTGCTGCGCGCCGTCAGCAAGGGCGGCCGCCTGGCCGAGTGG
>Ga0209460_1001259_pt1 | contig 15573 bp, 16 predicted proteins | sample EBPBio132013_DNA_FD_185868 | JGI IMG/M metagenome (GOLD analysis project Ga0209460, IMG submission 185868) | Wastewater treatment Type I Accumulibacter community from EBPR Bioreactor in Madison, WI, USA - Reactor 2_5/13/2013_ DNA (SPAdes)... | ecosystem: Engineered > Bioreactor > EBPR >...
GGTTTCAAGCCATGTATAGGATTTCACTTCAACCACTTGGACACGCCTTACCGGAAGATTGAGGGTTTCGGCAACGCGGCGCTGCGCCAATGCAACCAACTCGGCAGCAACGAGATCATCTTCTGGGGAGAAATCATCGGATGCGCCGGCTGTGAACGGTGTCGGAGTGGGTAAATCGCCCGCGCGGGGAAGCGGGGTTAAGGTGATCGTCGGGGTGATGGGGATAGGTGTTACCGTCGGGGTCATCACAATCAGCGTTTGGGTTGGCTCGACTGTTTGTTGTGCGGTCGGTGTACAAGCAGCAGCACAGCACAACAAACCAGTGACCCCTATACGCCAGAACCTATCCATTGATTCCCTTTAGTCATCAGCCTTCAGCCCACCAAAGCGGGCATCCAGATCAGCGGTGGTAATGCCTTCAACGCTAATCATTTTATCACGACCATTCGCGCCCGCAACGATTTCGATGCGATTCGGCTCCACTTGCAAATGAGCCGCGAGCAGGTTCAACAATTCTTGGTTGGCAGCCGGATCACCCGCAGGCGACGCAACCAAGCGCACCCGCAGCGCACCATCTTCCTGCGTACCGACAATTTCGGACACATCGGCACGGGTTACCACACGTACAGCAAAAGCCGCGCCACCACGCGCATCGGTAATTTCGAATTTCCGGTTCTGTGACATCTTACATCCTTTGCTCTGTTGATATAGATTATCGCAGATAAAGTTGCAGAATAAGCGTAAGACTTCAATCGACCTACTTCAAATTCCGCTTATTAACTGTACTGCTAAATCACCGGAAACGCTATTAAAAGCGGACGCTGTGTAAAACGGTCGATATGACTTGAATAATCACAAATACGATCAACGGGCTGAAATCGAACATGCCGCCGGGGGGAAGCATCTCACGCACGGGGCGAAGGACAGGCTCGGTAATGTCATACAGGAATTGTATGATGGGGTTACGGCGATCAACATTCGGAAACCAACTGAGGATAATCCGTGCAAGGAGCGCCAACCGGAACAATTGCAACAGTAAATCAATGATGTTTAAAATGACCACGAGACTGGAACCTCACTACTTATTTCGTTCACCAAATATGGCACGCCCCACACGAACCAACGTTGCCCCTTCTTCAATCGCGACCGGATAATCATCGGTCATGCCCATGCTGAGATCGGGCAGCGTGATCTTAAACGATTCCTGTATGGCCTGTCGTAACGCTGCAAGCGAAGCAAAAACCGGACGCGCTTGCTCGGCATCCTCAACAATAGGGGCCATCGTCATCAAGCCGCGCAGGCGTAAACCCGGTAAGGCGACTAGCTGTATAAGCTGTTCCCAGAGTGCATCTTTCACAGCCGAATCGGATGACCAATTCGCAGCCGCAAATCCGTGTTTGGCTTCTTCGCCCGAAACATTCACTTCGAGCAAAATTTCCAGCGGTGCTTGACGTTCTACGCCGAGCGCTGAAAATTTTTGCGCGAGTTTAAAGGTATCAACCGAGTGAATCACCTGAAACAAGGGAGCTACATCTTTCGCTTTGCGACTTTGTATATGCCCTATCATATGCCAGTTCACGCCTGTAGAGCGTTGAGCAGCGACCGCCGGAATTTTCCATTCAGCTTCTTCTACGCGGTTTTCGCCAAAATGTTGCACACCCGCAGCGGCTGCTTCGATAATGGCTTCGACTGGCGAGGTTTTACTAACGGCGATCAGCGTCACCGTCTGAGGATCGCGGCCAACCCGCGCACAAGCGTCTGCTATCGACTGGCGAACGGCTTGAATATTTTCAGTGATTGTCATAGTGATAATACCGCTCCAAAACGACCTGTACGCCCTTTTTCTGCCCGATGCGAGAAAAATTCATCGGTGTGGGTGGCTGTGCAAATCCCTGCAATCTCAATCTGTCGCACCCCTGCCCGTTCGAGATCAAGCCGATTGGCCTCCCACAAATTCAGGTAGGCTGACCCATCATTAGGGTCACGGCGAATGAGGTTATCGGTCGTGCCAAAATAATCCTGAACGGCCCTGACAACTTCTTCGCCCACTTGATAGGAATCCGGGCCAATCGCGGGGCCGATGCCAGCTTGAACATCTTCCGGCTTGCAACCATACCCCTCTACCATCGCCCGAACGGTGTTCGCGGCAACCCCTTGCACTGTGCCACGCCAACCCCCGTGGGCGATACCGATGACGCGCCGCACAGGGTCATGAAACAAAATGGGCGTGCAATCGGCAAAACGCATGAACAGCGGCGTATCTGGCTTATCCGTCACCATACTATCCGCTAAGGCCATCCAACGCCTGCCCTGCACGGGGCCGTTCGCAATGATGACATCCGCACTATGAACCTGCCACACGGTACAGGTTTGCTTGGCGTTCAAATCGAGTTCACGGTAAATGAGATCATGGTTATGCCGCACGGCAGCGGGATCATCCCCCACATTACCGCCGAGGTTCAGCGCGTTCCACGGCGCAGCACTCACGCCACCCTTACGGGTAAATATGCCATGCTTCATATTTACCCACTGAGCAAATTGATAATAAACCAGATTTGCATTTGTGACTTGGTTCAAAAGGTATCCTCACCGAACATTAAGCCCGAATTTCCATCTATCTTACAGGGATAGGCAACAAATTTCACGCACGATTTAGCCGCGTTCAAACATAAATGAAGCTCGCTTGCAGGTGATAACATTTCCGGTGTATACTGCCGAATAGAGTTTTTCACGACACATCTTGCCCAAACTACAGAACCCATGCAGAATATTACAACTCCCTGAACTCAGTCAGGGGGTGGTATCGGTCTAAGTTAACGATCTCAGGATGAGGATCATCAATGATTAACCGGGAAGAAAACCGTAAACAGCACAGAATATCCATCGTTATCGTAGACGATCACCCGATGTTCAGAGATGGCTTACAACAGGCATTTGGCTTGGAAAGTGATTTGGATGTCATCGGCTATGCTGAAAACGGCGAAGATGCGCTTCGAATTGTACGGCAGTTGGAACCAGAAATTTTGATCTTGGATATTAACCTCCCGCTTATCAACGGTATGCAAGTCGCACGACAGCTTAAAGCCGACCGGCTGAATACCTCCATTATCATGCTCACGGCGTACCACGATGAGGAACAAGTCTTACACGCGATGCGTTCGAGCGCCGCTGCTTACTGCTCGAAAGACATTACACCGGATGAGCTGATACAGGTCATTCGCGATGTTGCTGGTGGACAGCATGTGGTCAACGGCGAGCGGATGGATGACCGACAGCTTGAGGAGTGGATTCAATCGAGCGTGGCGGCGATGAGCGGCCCGTATATCGTGGACGCGGATGAACATTTCATCCCATTGAGTCACCGCGAGATGGAAATTTTGCAGTTCGTGACCGATGGATTGAGTAACAAGGAAATCGCGGTTAAGCTGAACATCAGCCAGCAAACCGTCAAGAACCACATGACCTCGATCCTCAAGAAACTGCATGTTGAAGACCGCACACAAGCGGCTGTGAATGCCATCCGGCGCGGGTGGGTACGCTTGAACAACAACACAACCTCAAACAACTAATTTCAATAGTGATTGGACTTTAGAAATGATTGATACACAAAGTCAATTAATGGATACCATTTCACAAGAAATGAAGCGTCTGAAAGATAAGTTGGCTGAGATTAAAACGCAGATCGATCAAACGCAGTTGGTGGTTGACCGTGAACAACAGCGTAATGCGGATATTGCAACCGAACTTCGGACGATCCAAGACAATATTGAAACTGTACCCCGACAAGACATTAAGATGAAATATGATGAGGCAATTGACGCACGCTTTCGCCTGACGACCATGCGTGGTCAGCTCGAAAAATTCCAATCCAACCGTGACAACCTAGAAACGGAACAAAAACTACTGGCACAAGTTTTGGCAATGGTACAAGGTGGCGGCTTCCAGATTACAACGGGCGATGAACCGACCGCGACCCGCATTCAACCCGGTGCGATCAACATTGTGCGTATCGTTCAGGCGCAAGAGGAGGAGAAACTCCGTTTAGCACGGTTGATGCACGATGGGCCAGCGCAATCCCTGACCAACTTCATTTTGCAGACCGAAATTTGCCAGCGCCTGTTTGACCGTGACCCTGCCCGCGCTGCCGAAGAACTCGGTAATTTGAAATCAACCGCCAGCGTCACCTTCCAAAAAGTGCGTGACTTCATTTTTGACCTGCGCCCGATGATGTTGGATGACCTCGGTGTCGTCCCAACGGTTCGGCGTTATGTCGACTCATTCAAAGATAAGAACGATATTGACGCGAAGCTGGACTTCATGGGTGAGGAACGCCGTTTGGAAAGCCACCGTGAAGTGATGGTGTTCCGTGGCATTCAGGAACTGATGGGACACGCGCGAGATTACGCTTCGGCAAGCGAAATTTCGATCCGGCTCGACATGGCAAGTGACCGGATTAAGGTTGATGTCGAGGATAATGGGCGTGGTTTTGACGCGCAAGCGGCTTTCACAGGGGATGAAACACACCTCGAACCCCGCGCCCAAAGCATCATTACCCTGCGTGAGAAATTTGAATTGGTTGGGGGTACACTTTCGGTTACAAGCGGTGAGACGGATGGTACTCATGTCCATATCGAACTACCGACCAGTGACGAAATGATGTGATTTCGTGAAATATCTTAAGCCTTACGTACTTGAGTCTATTTGACAGTCGCCACTATTCGACTACACTAGATTCATGTCGCTGCACCATTTTATGTTTTTTGCGGTTCCATCATTCATCAGTAGACTTACTGAATTGCTGGAACACCCGAAGGTCTAACGGAGGGACTTCATGCGTGGTCGCTTACTCATTCTGATTGGTTTAATAGTACTTTTAGCTGTTGTTGCAATTGTGGTTATTCTACCTTCCTTGCAGCCCACTACTCCGGTTGTTACGGATAATGGCGAGGTTGTGCAGCAGAACCCTAATGCGACGGCAGCACCTACCCCGACACCAATTCCACTGGTGCGCGTGGTACAGGCATTACAAAATCTTCCCCGTGGTTACCGCTTCCCGAATTCAATACAAGAACTTGAAAATATCGTTGGCTACGCTACCCTTCCCGAAGAAACCGTTCCCTTTAACGCGATTAAAGAACAAGACGGCGGGTTGGAAAAGGTTCTGGGAAAGATTGCTCGTACGGATGTTTTCCGCGAGCAGCCGATCCTTTCGACCTATCTGGTCACTGACCTGACAAGCCTCGCGGCGGTCGGTTCAGACGCAGCAGCCGTGCTGCCCAGTGACCGTGTGGCTGTCTCGCTGCCGATGGATCGCATCACGAGCGTGGCCTACGCGCTGCAAGACGGTGACCGCGTTGATGTCATCATTTCGATGTTGTTCATTGACGTGGACGAAGTTTTCCAGTCGATTACGCCAAACCTCGTTACGCTGTTTACCCGTACCGAGGAAGGTATTCAAATCCAAGACCCGATTGGTGGTCGTATCGATCAATCGAGTATTGGTACCGTCATCGTCGGGCCAGCGGAACGGCAGCGTCCTCGTTTGGTGACGCAGCGTACTATTCAAGATGCGCTGGTGGTGCATGTGGGTGAATTCCCGTTGGATGGTCGTTACTTAGGCGAACTGCCAACCCCAACACCCGTACCCGCGACGGAAGAAGCTGGCGGTGGTGGTAATACAACACCTGCCCCAACCATTACCCCTGTCCCGCCGCCGAATATCGTGACATTGGGTGTAACACCCCAATATGCGGTTGTACTGGTGTGGGCAATTGACGCGAAACTACCGGTGACGTTGGCTCTGCGCTCGGTAAACGACCGCAGCACGCAGCAAACAGCCCCGGTTACACTGGACTACATGATGCAAGAATTCCGCATCGACGTTCCGGCGCGGCGTGATTACACCATTGAACCAGCGGTACGCAGCATCCGGCAATTGGTGACGGGCGATATTATCGACATCGCCGGTGTCACAGCAACTAACAACACAGCCGGTACGCAATAATCTTTTTGCACGTCTGATTTCCACGCCTTCAAAATCCCTCGCTCACACAATGAACGAGGGATTTATACAAGAAGACGTGGAAAATTTCGTTCTATACGTCAAAGCTGTAACAATCGCAGTAAGTAAAGAAATCGTCAGGTAGCCATATGAACAGACCGAGCCAAAACCAAGGTGAAGGCGAAATCATCACCATCTTGCTGGTGGATGATATTCCCGAAGCGCGTGAAAACATCAAAAAGATGATCGCATTTGAACCGGACATGAAAGTCGTTGGTTCAGCGGGAACAGGGCGTGAAGGTGTTGCACTGGCAAAAGAGCTGAAGCCCAATATTGTCATCATGGACATTAACATGCCTGACATGGATGGTATTCAGGCGACTGCCCAGATTACTCAGGCTGTACCGACGACCGCCGTCATCATGATGTCGGTGCAAAGTGACCAAGATTATTTGCAACGAGCCATGCTGGTTGGTGCGCGGTTCTTCCTGTCGAAACCTGTTTCGATGGACGACCTGTATAACACCATCCGCAGCGTTTACACGCAGCACAAACAGCTTGCCGAGCAATACCGGACGATGGTCAATGCCGGTACCGGCACAATGCCCAAAGCGGTAGCCAATACCGGTACAGGCAACGATGATAACCGTGCTGGTCATATTGTCATCGTGTACAGTCCACAGGGCGGCGCGGGTTGCACAACGATTGCGACAAACTTAGCGTCCGGCCTGATGCGCGAAGGGACACGTGCGCTGCTAGTGGACGCGGATTTGCAATTTGGCGACGTTGGCGTTTTCCTTAACCTACAAGGGCAGTCGACAATTGTTGATTTGGCTCGCAGCGTCGCTGACCTCGACACGGAATTATTCGATAACATCGTCGTTACACACGACAGCGGCCTCAAGGTATTGATGGCTCCGGCGCGGCCTGCCGAGGCATTCATCGTGCAGCAAGACCCGACAGCGGTTGCGACGATTATTCAAAAGGTCGCGAATCACTACGATTTTATCGTCGTCGATACCGGTCGGCACATGGACGAAACGCTCGGTGCGCTATTCGATATTGCGAGCAAAATCGTGCTGGTGACTACCCCTACCCTCGCGGGGGTTAAGAATGTGCGCTTCGTGCTGGATGAGTTTGACCAACTGGGTTACAGCGCCGATAAAACCACGATTGTGCTGAACCGTGTTCCCCAAGACCGCAACTTGCAGAAGTTCGCGATCCCAACCGAAAAAATCTCTAAGTTCCTGAAGCGTCCTGTGGAAGTTGAAATCCCTCAGGATGAACTCACGGCACTTACCGCGATGAGCAAAGGTGTTCTGATTGTCGCCCAGCGCGACCGCAGCCGTTCACCTGTCAAAGAGTTTATGCAGCTCGCCGATACGATTTATACCAAGTTGATGGGTGAAGAAACCGAGCAGGAAGCCAAACAGCAAGAGGCTCCACGCAGTATTTTCGGCAGTAAGTTATTCGGGCGTACGAATTAACGTGTCGATGAGCCAGACGCACCCACATCAGACCGGAAGTATGGAGGATAACGATGTCATTATTACGTCGAATTGATAAAAGCGGTGGAAATAGTGGTGGTGGTGATGGCGGACGAGGGTCTGACGGCACTGGCAACCTCGGTGGCGGGGGCGAAAATGACGAGTCGAAGTTAGCCGCGATGCGTCAGCGCCGGCAAGCGCTGGCCGAGCAACAACGACCGGGCGCTGGCGGTAAGAGCAATAATTACCTTGACCTTAAAACCCGCGTTCAGAACAAACTCCTTTCCGAACTTGACCATCAAGCGATGGATGTTTCGCGCAAGAACGAAGTCCGCTCGCATATTGAAGAACTGTTCAATGCGATTTTGGCAGACGAAAGCATTGTTATTTCGCGTGCAGAGCGTTTGAGCCTCTTCGAAGCGATTGTGGCTGAAATTTTAGGTTTCGGGCCATTGGAAATCTTGCTTGCGGACGACTCGATCACAGAAATCATGGTCAACGGGCCGAAGAACATTTTCATCGAGCAAAAAGGTAATATTTCCCGCGCGAACGTTGCCTTCGAAAACGACGAGCATGTACTCCGCATCCTCGACCGTATCGTCGCGCCGCTTGGTCGCCGTATCGATGAAAGTTCGCCGCTGGTCGATGCGCGTCTACCGGATGGTTCGCGCGTGAATGCCGTCATTCGCCCGATTTCACTGGTTGGGCCGACGATTACCATTCGTAAGTTCTCCAAGAAACCGCTAGTGATCGACGACTTGATCCGGTTCGGGTCGATGACGAAAGAAATTGCCGATTTCTTGCGCGCCTGCATTATCTCGCGCTTGAACACGGTGGTGGCAGGTGGTACAGGTTCGGGTAAAACGACCTTACTCAACGTCCTTTCAGGCTTCATCCCGAATGACGAGCGGATTATCACGGTTGAAAACGCGGCTGAACTGCAACTCCGTCAGGAACACGTCGTCACACTCGAAACCCGCCCCCCGAACCTTGAAGGCAAGGGGCAAATCACCATTCAAGACCTTGTTGTCAACTGCTTGCGTATGCGTCCTGACCGTATCGTGGTTGGAGAATGCCGTGGCGGCGAGGCGCTGGACATGCTTCAGGCCATGAACACAGGTCACGATGGCTCGCTGACGACCTGCCACTCCAACAGCCCGCGTGATACGATTTCTCGCTTGGAAGTTATGTGCTTGATGGCAGGCATGGATTTACCTGTACGTGCTATCCGTGAACAAATCGCCAGCGCGGTGGATATGATCTGCCAACAAAACCGTATGCGTGATGGTTCACGTAAGATTGAGAAGATTACCGAAGTGCAAGGCATGGAAGGCGAAATCATTACCATGTCGGACATCTTCGAGTTCGAGCAAACGGGTATTGAAGGTGGCAAGATCATCGGGCGTATTCGTCCGACGGGTCTGCGCCCCAAGTTTATCGAACGTATCGAAGAAGCGGGTATTCACCTGCCGCCGTCGGTTTTTGGTATCGGCCGCAGCTACTAACAACGGTCGTTTCAGCTCCGGTAACGGAAGGGACAATCGCTTGACGACCATTCCGTTACTTTCATACAATGTAGGTGTCGTGTCCAGAAGGTTACTATTTTAGGGAGGAGGCTCACATATGCCGCCCCAACTTATACCCATCATCGCTGGTGTAGCGGGTGTAATCGCGCTCATTGTCATCGTAGTTGGGATTTTGAGCGTTCGCTCTGAAAAAGATTTGGTCGAGGAACGTCTGGGACGCTTCGAGCAAGAGTTCGAGTCTTTCCTCGAAGTTGAAGATGTTAAAGATGACGAGCGCAAAGAAGACAAGCGCGCACTTGACCAGATTGATAAAGCGCTTTCAAAGCGGCCATTCGCGCAGAGAACAAGGCAGCAGCTTGCCCGTGCGGATATTAAGCTGACGGTCGCAGAATACTTCTTCCTGCAAATGCTGTCACCGGTTGCTTTTTTCGCAGTCGGTTTCTTCTTGCTATTCCGCGGCGACATTATTATGTCGATTGTTGCCGGTTTCATCGGTTTCTTTTTCCCGCGTATTTATGTTTCCCGCGCGACCAGCCAGCGTCTGATCAAGTTTGAGAACCAACTGCCTGACACATTGGCACTTTGGGTAAATGCGCTGCGTTCCGGTTTCAGCGTTTTGCAGGCGATGGAAGCTATTTCGCGCGATGCGCCAGAACCAACCGCAACCGAATTTAAGCGCGTGGTACAGGAAGTTCAGCTTGGTATTGATGTTGAAGATGCACTGGGACATCTCCTTAGCCGTGTCGAAAGCGAAGACTTGGATCTGGTTATCACGGCTGTCAACATTCAGCGTGAGGTCGGTGGTAACTTGGCAGAAATCCTTGAGGTGATCGGTCATACCATCCGTGAGCGTATTAAACTCAAGGGCGAAATCCGTGTGCTTACGTCACAAGGCCGGTACACTGGCTATCTCATCAGTTTCCTACCGATTGCGGTCGCGCTGTTCTTGTCGCTGATCCAACCGGGCTTCATGAACCCCATGTTTGAAAACCGGCTTTGCGGCTGGCCGCTGCTGGGTATTGGTCTGGCACTTATTGGCATGGGTATGGCTGCCATTCAGAAGATTGTTAATATTGAGATCTAGCCGAGGATAAGCATATGGATAACCTTGGTATTGGTATTCTGATTATTGTCGTATTGTTGATCGTCGCTGGCCTAGTCTATATAGCAATGCGCGACGATAAGAAGCGCGACCCACTTCAAGACCGTCTGGCACAATTCGGCGAACGCGAACTTCCAGAGTCGTTGGAAGAAATCGAACTCTCACTTTCGTTTAGAGATCGTATCCTTGTACCATTTCTGCGGCGCATTGCGGACATTACGACGCGATTTACGCCACAGAAACAAATTGACGAAACCCGTAAACAGATCGATCAAGCGGGTTTGGCTGGCAGCATGGAGCCAACAACATTCCTGACCATTCGCATTGTAGCGACGGTCGGTGTTGCGCTTGCGGCGTTTATGGTGTTTTTCGTGCTATCCCCCAGCCGCGACCCAAATGCCCTACTCTATACAGCAGGTGGTGCGGCGCTGGGCTTTTACTTCCCAAGCCTGTGGATTAAAGGCAAGATTACGCGCAGACAGGATGGTATTCTCAAGAGTTTGCCTGATGCGCTTGACTTGTTGACCATCTGCGTGGAAGCCGGTCTCGGTTTTGACCAAGCGATGGGTAAGGTCTATGAAAAATGGGATAACGACCTTGCTATCGGTTTTGGGCGTGTTCTTCGGGAAATCCAACTGGGTAAGCTGCGCCGCGAAGCGCTGCGGGATATGTCTGACCGCATGGGTGTACCTGATGTCACGAGCTTTACCGCAGCCGTCATCCAAGCTGACCAGCTCGGTGTAAGCATGACCAAAATTTTGCGCGTACAGTCTGACCAGATGCGCGTGAAACGCCGCCAGCGGGCGCAAGAAAAAGCGCACCAAGCGCCTGTTAAAATGATGATCCCAATGGTTCTCTTGATTTTCCCCTCGCTGTGGATTGTACTTTTGGGGCCAGCGGTCATTTTCTTGATGACCAGCGGTGCGCTAGGTATGGTATAATTAGAGACAGATAGGGAGTCAATATCCCTTAATTGGATCATACAATCCGGCGAGACATATGACAGAATTTTCGCCTAATCCAATTTCATTTACGCAAGACACAAAAGCCCGGACACCGACTGGGCTTTTTGCGTTTAAATCCCTTGTTGACCGCGTTCTAAACACGACTATTGATTTGTTATTTCCACCACGATGCGCGGGGTGTGGACGGATCGATACAGTGTGGTGCCGCGACTGCCAAGCAACTTTGAGCCAACTTACCTTCGCGAACGAACTCAACGTGGTTCAGCCGTTAAGTGGTGTCGCGGCTGCGACATGGCACACAGGTGTCGCACGTGAGGCGGTACAGGCGTTGAAGTATAACAATGCACAGATGATTGCCAAACCTTTAGGGGAACGGCTGGCGGCGTGCTTAGAACATCAATACTGGACAGTTGATATAATTGTTCCAGTACCTTTGCATATGAAACGTCTCTCGGAACGAGGGTATAATCAAGCTAAGTTACTTGCGGATCAAGTTGCCGCGATGACCGGCATCCGCTGCGAACCCGAAGCGTTACAACGCATTCGCGAAACGCAGTCGCAAGTTACGGTTAGTGGTACTGAAAGGCTAACGAACATTAACGGTGCTTTTGAAGCACAATCCTCGATTGTGAATGGTCAGGTTATCCTGATGATTGATGACGTTTATACAACGGGTTCAACCCTGAGTGCCTGTGGAGAAGCACTCATCCACGCAGGTGCCGAGCGTGTATTCGGCCTAACAGTTACCGCTGCTGGTCATCCATTTACGCACAAAAAGGAGACTGTAGATGAACATCACGATACACGGGCGTAATGTTAAGGTTACGGACGCAATTGAAACGTATACGCGGAAAAAGGTAGAACGGTTTGACCGTTATCTGCCTAACATCATCGAAGCCCGAGTTGACCTTAACCATGAACATACGCGCCGCGGTGAAGATTTAGTCGCAGCCCAGATCACCATCCGGCATAGTCGTGGCGCAATTCTAAGGACTGAAGAACGTTCTACGGGTGACATTATGACCGCCATAAACGGTGCAATCGACAATATGCACCGGCGCATTCAACGCTTTAAGAGCAAGCGCATCCGCAAAGGGCGTGAGCGTTTTAGCGCGACGGTGGATGAATTGAATGTGGCTGAGGCTATTCCCGGTGTAGAAGAATTTGTGGAAGAAACGATGGAAGTGCCAGCGGTAGAAGTCGTCCGCCGTAAAGAAGTCCCTGTCGCCGCGATGAACGAGGCTGAGGCAGTCGAACAGATGGAACTCCTCGGACATGCGTTCTTTATGTTCTTCAATGCCGAAACGGGCGGCATCAACGTCTTGTACAAGCGGCAAAGTGGTGGTTACGGGGTTCTCGTACCACAAGTTGAATAAGCGCAAATCTCATTAAACTTTTTAGGGCATGAGGCACACAACCTCATGCCCTATTTTTTTGCGACCATAACTGATGCAGCACACGGTATTTTCGCAGTTCGTACCATGCCATGAGCAAGCTCAGGCGCAGCCCATGCCAACCATCCTGATAGCCTTTTAATGTGATATAGCGCCAGCGAAACTGACGGATAGGTTGTAGCACATAATTCTGTGGTTTGGGGCGGATACCCTGCTCGAATAAAATACGCGCGTCGTAGTCCGAATACCGTTTTTGCTTATCATGGAATTGGGACAAGCTGTCGTAATTGAAGTGGATAAAAGGTTGGATGAGTGTGCCTTCGCTGCCCTCTAAAATCACGAGTTCATGGACTTGACGTTCGGGGTCGTAATGCGTCTTGCCCACGCGGAGCAAGCGCGTTTGATAGTCGGGATACCACCCTGCCCCTTTCGTCAGCTTACCGAAGATGTAATTGTGCCGAGGAATACGAAACCCGACATGCTTCGTGGTTTGGATAACTGATTGTATTTCGGCTGACAGTTCAGGCGTTACGCGCTCATCAGCATCCACAAACAGCACCCAATCGGCCTTATCCGCAACATATTCAAGGGCGGCATTACGCTGACCTGCGTAGTTATCGAAACGGCGCTGCGTTACTTCCGCGCCTGCATTACGCGCGATATGGACTGTATCATCAGTGCTGAGAGAGTCAAATATGAGGATATGGTCGGCGAAACGCAGCGTTTCGATACAGTCGTGAATATGACGGCCTTCGTTATAGGTCAGTACGATGGCGAATAAGCTCATGATGAGGCCATTTCGGCGATGGTTTGATAGGCGGCAGCAACCGCAGTACGATCCGCTTCCGGCAGCCCTATATATTGTAGTTGGCGTTTCTTTAAACGCATTCCCCACTTGACCATCGCACGGGCAATCAATCGCTTGAAAGGCGAATAGTGTTTGTCAAACAGTTGAAGACGACTCGTCCAGAGGTTTACGAGGCTTTGAGGGCGGATTTGTGAGGTACTTTGCCCACCAAGGTGTGTCACATGGGCAGCAGGCACAGTATAGACTTGCCAACCGGCTTTATGAATACGCCACGCCCAATCGATTTCCTCGCAGTACATAAAGAACTGTTCATCAAACATGCCCGTTTGTTGAATGACCTCACGCCGCAGCATCATGGTTGCGCCCAGCACAAAATCGACTGGAAATCGCTGCTCAGACTGATAGGCTGAACGCGGATAGCGACCGTTGAAACTGCTTTCGAAGTGGCGACCGGGGGTCGGGAAAAATTCGACCCACAATTGGCGCAGACCGGGGAACCCAAACGCGCCGTGTTGGAAACTGCCATCGCCATAGGTCAGATTTGCCCCGACCAAACCCACCCGTTCATTTGAAAAAAGTGCGTCGTACAGCGTTTGAGTAGCACCAAGATGAGTGATGGTATCTGGATTTAGCAGGTAAACCGCTTTCGGTAACTCCTGACTTTCTGCCCCAAACCCGATTTGCTTGAGGGCAAGATTGTTCGCCGCGCCAAAACCGAGGTTATTCTGACTAGCAATCAACTTGACCTGCGGGAATTCGGCTGCCACGGCGGAAACCGAATCATCGGATGAAGCACTATCAACCACATAGACTTCAGCCGTCAATCGACTTTGGGCAAGGTCAGCGTATAAGCTGCGAAGCGCATCTAAGACAAGGGCGCGAACATTCCACGTGACGATAACGACAGCAAGATCAACAGCCATCAATTACCTAACTGCGTAAGGTCTTGACCGCTGCTTTCAATAAATTCTAGGAAGGGTTGTAGATCCTCAGCCGTAACTTCTTGAAGGGCATCTTGACCGAGCAGCTCTTTAAGCTGAACGCGCAGTTGGCGATCTCGCGACAAGCGAATGAATTCATCGTTTAAGGCGGTCAAGGTGTCTAGCGATATATCAGACGAGGCCGTGAGAACCGCATAAGGGATTTCGGCGCTGGTCAAAACAGTCGTGACTCTGGCGGCCACCGCTTCATCATCGGTAACCCGTTCAGCAACGGACGAGTCGACAATCGCGGCGGCATCACAGGCGCTGCTGGAAACCGCTTTGACCATCTCCTCCGGTGTCTCATAATCCCGAATGGTTTGGGGGTCTTCAATCGGGCTGAGACCAACCGCTTCCATCATCAACGAAGGCACTAACCAACTGATTAGGTCAGTGCTGCTGATGCGGCAAAAAATGCGCCCATCAATGGCTGAAAGAGCATCAATGCCTCGTCGCGCTATTACGGTAGAGGCTTCTCCAGTCGCAGCATTTGAGCCTGTTCCACGCGCAACACGCAACTGCGGCTGACCACAATTATTGGCGTTCGCTGCTGCATAGGCCATGCCTCTTAACCATGCTAATACGGGTTGTTCAGGGGTAGAAGTACATAAGGCAGTAAGGGCTTCAGCATCACTGTCAACCAATTCGATTTTGACAGTTAAATCGGTTCGATCTTCAATCGCGGTTTCAAGATCAGACACGGTATCTTCAGAGACTTCATTTACCGGATGGATAATGAGACGAAGCGGATTATCACCCTGCCCGACTGGAACAGCCGTTGGCAACGAAGGCAGTGGTGTGGAGCGAGGCAGCGGCGTTAGCGTAATGACAGCCGTTGGTTGAACGACTGCGGCCTGTGGGCGACAGGCCGCGGTGAGCAAGATCACCGTGGTGAGAAGCAAGCGAGCCGAACCGATGGACGCAAAAGGCTTCAGTTGGAACACGCTACTTCCTCCATAATATCTGATTATCGGCTCGAAACACTTAGCTATCCGCCTCAGTACCCATTTCCACCAAGGTGATGTCACGCGCACCAACACGCTGGTTGACGACCGCTACATCTTCGTGAATCAATCCTGCCCAACACTGCTGGGGGTTGCGGGCTTTAATCAGTTGTGTCATGCGAACGGCACCCCAAACTTCGCTCTGCTCACCGGCAGGCAGGTAATAGTATGTATTACCATTTTGCGGATCAGTTTCGGTCATGAGCGATTCTGGCGAGCCAATCGCCCAGCGCCACGGCCAGTTCGTTTCGGATGTGGAACACATAATACCCACCCGGAAAGACCCAGACTGCTCATAAACACCAG
>Ga0209460_1001262_pt1 | contig 15531 bp, 16 predicted proteins | sample EBPBio132013_DNA_FD_185868 | JGI IMG/M metagenome (GOLD analysis project Ga0209460, IMG submission 185868) | Wastewater treatment Type I Accumulibacter community from EBPR Bioreactor in Madison, WI, USA - Reactor 2_5/13/2013_ DNA (SPAdes)... | ecosystem: Engineered > Bioreactor > EBPR >...
CCCTGACCATCCGCCTGTCCGAGGCCGAACAGCGGGCATCGGACGCGCGCACGATCCAGCAATCGCTGGAAATCATCCGCCGCCGGGTGGATGAGGCTGGCACCCGTGAGCCCACGATCATGCGCCAGGGGGAGGACCGAATCCTCATACAGGTGCCGGGCATAGGATCGGCCGCCGAACTCAAGTCGCTGATCGGCACCACGGCGCAACTGACCTTTCACCCTGTTCTGGGGCGCGCCGCCAGTGCCGAGGGCGCGAGCGGTCCAGGTGATCTGGTCCTGCCCGCAGCGGATGAGCCGGGCCTGTTCTACATCCTCGACCGCAGCCCCGTGGTCAGCGGCGAAAACCTCTTGGATGCGCAGCCCGCATTTGACCAGAACAACCGCCCGGCGGTGAACTTCCGCTTTGATCCACCCGGTGCGCGAGCCTTTGGCGATTACACGGCGGCAAACATCGGCGCGCCCTTCGCCATCGTGCTGGATGGTGAGGTGATTTCGGCCCCCGTGATCCAGAGCCACATTCCGGGCGGATCGGGCATCATCACCGGGCAATTCACGGTCGAGGAATCAACCGAACTGGCCGTTCTTCTCCGCGCGGGCGCCTTGCCTGCGGGCATGACTTTCCTCGAGGAACGGACCATCGGCCCCGAACTCGGCGCCGACAGCATCGAAGCAGGGAAACGCGCGGCGGTGATCGGGATGGTGGCAGTCGTGGCCTTCATGATCGCCTGCTATGGCGGCTTCGGCATCATGGCGAACATCGCCCTGGCGCTGAACATGGGACTTCTGCTGGCGGCGCTGTCCGTTATGGGAGCAACGCTCACCCTGCCTGGCATCGCCGGCATCGTGCTGACCATGGGCATGGCGGTGGATGCCAACGTCCTGATCTTCGAACGCATCCGCGAGGAGTTGCGGCAGGGCCGACCTGCGAGCCGCGCCATCGAGATCGGCTTTGACAAGGCCTTGTCGGCGATCATGGACAGCAACATCACCGGCCTTCTAACGGCGCTGATCATGTTCGCCATCGGCTCGGGCCCGGTGCGGGGCTTTGCCATCACCCTTGGGCTTGGCATCCTGACCTCGATGTTCACGGCGGTCTACGTGACGCGGCTGATCATCGAGACCTGGATCCAGTGGAAGAAGCCCAAGGCGATCACGCTCAAGGGCTTCATCAAGCTTGCTCCGGACAAGACGACAATCGACTTCTTCCGGGCGCAATGGCTGACCTTCGGCGCTTCTGTCGTGGCGGTCGTCGCGTCGCTCCTTCTAGTCGCGACCCTTGGCCTCAACTTTGGGATCGACTTCAAAGGTGGTACTACAATTCGGGCCGAGACCACCGAGGCCATCGATGTCGGCAGCTATCGCACGGTGGTATCGGATCTGGCCTTGGGCGATGTGTCCATCGCCGAGGTTTTCGACCCTGCCTTCCGGGCGGATCAGCATGTCGTGACCATCCGCATCGAAGCCCAGCAAGGTGCCGAAGCCTTGTCGCCCGAGGCTGTGGCGCAGGTCGAGGCCGCCATCCAGGAAGTCGATCCAGCTGTCAATTTCACGGCTGTCGAGTCTGTGGGTCCCAAGGTTTCGGCTGAATTGATCTGGCTGGCGCTGGCCGCCGTCGGCGCGGGAGCCGCAGGTATCCTTGTCTATGTTTGGATGCGATTTGAGTGGCAGTTTGCCGTTGGGACGGTGGCCGCGCTCTTGCATGACGTGATCGTCACCGTCGGCATCTTTGCCGCCTTCGGCCTGAAGTTCGATCTGACGATCGTGGCCGCGCTCCTGACGATCCTCGGCTACTCGGTGAACGACACGGTCGTCATCTTCGACCGGCTTCGGGAGAATCTGTCGAAGTACAAGTCCATGCCGCTGCGCGACCTGATGAACCTCTCGGCCAACGAGACGCTCAGCCGCACGCTGATGACGGCCTCGACCACGCTGATAGCGCTGATCGTGTTGCTGGTCTTCGGCGGGGATGTCATTCGTGGATTCGTTCTCGCCATGCTTCTCGGGGTTATCTTGGGGACTTGGTCCACACTTTACGTCGCTAAGAACATCGTCCTCTTTCTTGGCGTCGACAGGTCTGAAAAGACCAAGAGTGGCGCGGACCACAAGTTCGCCAACATCGATGCATGATCGCTCAAGCACCGGCCCGACCAGGCCGGTGCAACCGCAGTGACCTGATGCTGTGGACGGCCCCCGCCTTAGCGTAGCTGTGCGATGATCTGGCCGTTGAGCTCGCTCAGCAGAAACCCTGAACTGGAACAAGGCAGGTCGCAACCTGTGAACTCGGGATTGGCCGACGCGGCCCTTAGGTCCTCATTATCTTTCTGGACCGCGCTTCACTCCGCGCCGGCGCTCTCCGTTGTATGTGTAGGCACGCCCGAAGCAGCAACTGGCGGCACGGTGCTGTCACCCTCCACGCGATCCCTGTGCAGGGCGGCGCGGCCAAGGAACATCAGCGTGACGGGGGTCGTCACCATGACGCAGATCCCGATGACCAGCTCATGGACGAACACCCGGTCCTGCACGCATGACCAAGCCAAAAGCGAGGCAAGCAGAATTCCCGCCGTGCCCCAGCTTGTGCCGAGGGTCGGGGCATGGATGCGGTCGTAGAAGCATTTCAGGTGAATGAGACCGAAGGCACCGAGAAGCGTCAGGGTGCTGCCCAAGACCAGGAAGAAGGCCACCAGCGCCATCAGCCACGGCGGAAGGCTGTCCAGCGCGGTCATTCGATCACCTCGCCGCGCAAGAGGAATTTGGCCAGCGACACTGTGCCGACAAAGCCGCTGATAGCGATCACCAGCGCGGCCTCGAACAGGAAGGGCGTGCCTAGGCGCATCCCGGTGACGATGAACAGCAGCATCGTCGCGATATAGAGCGCATCAAGGCCAAGCACCCGGTCCTGCGCGCGCGGGCCGGCGGCAATCCGGTACGCGGCCAGACAGGCCGCAATGCCAAGGGCGATCTGTGCCCATGTCAGGGCGAGCCACAGGACTGTGGTCATGCGAAAGCCTCCATCAGCAGTGCCTCGTAACGGTCGCGGATGAGCACGCGCCATTCCTCTTCATCGACCATGTCGAAGACATGCAGCAAGAGCGTCCCGGCCTCGCGGTCATGTTCCAGCCAGGCGGTGCCGGGCGTGGCTGTCAGGATGACCGCCAGCAGGGCCAGCGGCACCGGATCGCGCAGCTGCAAAGGGATCACAACGAAGGCCGAGGTGCGCGCGCCATGACGGCCATTGGTCAGCATCAGCCGAGCAACCGCCCAATTCGACCTGACAATGTCGACCGAGACAAGGGCGACCAGCCGGAACAGTGCTGACCACGACCGGATGCGCGGCGCCTCGGGCTCGATCCGCGCCAGCGCCAGCCCGGCGAGAACTGCGATGACCGATCCCAGCACCAGATGCCCCAGCGAGAACCGTGTCATCAAGAGCCACATCAGGATCAGTGCCGCCGAAAGCAGTGGATGGGGAACGATGCGGGTCATTCGTTGGCCTCGCCCTCTGCCGCACGGGGGGCACCCAGCACGCCTTCGGCGTAGATGGAGGGCTGTAATACCGCATCCGCGGTATCGCGCATGTAGCCCAGCGTCACTTCGGCCTTGAACGTCAGAATGATCAGCAGGCCGATCAGCGCGACGACCGGCGCGATTTCAAGCGCCAGAACCCGGGGCGGTTCGCCCTCGGTGGCCCAGAAGGTCTGGATGCCCACGCGCACCAGCCCGACCAGCGTGGCAAAGCCGGACAGGATCAGCAGCGCAACAAAGGCCCATGACAGGGCCGGCGTTGCCGCGCCCTCGGCCAGAAGCCCCTGTAGGATGCCGATCTTGCCGATGAACCCCGACAGCGGCGGCAACCCGGCCAAGGCGATCACGCAGGCCCCGAAGGACAGGCCAAGCACGGTCAGCGTGCCAGGGATGGCCAGACCCACTTCGGGCTGGCCATCCTCTTCGCGTTCATCAAGGCCATAGGCATCGGCAGTCAACGCCAGAAGTGCGGCGATGCCACCATCTTCGCGGCTCATTGGCTCAATCAGCAGGAACAGCGCACTGATCGCGAGGGTGGACGACAAAAGGTAGAACAGGGCCGCCGCAAGGATCTGCGCGCCACCTCCCGCCAGCACAAAGCCACCTGCCGCCAGCACGGTACCGGAGGACCCCAGCACCAGATGCGCTGCCATCCGGCCTAGGCCCTGCGAGGCCAGGACACCCAGAAATCCGAAGGCGACCGTCGCCATCCCGCCGACGATCAACACCTCAGCTCCAAACCCGGCCGAAGCACCCGCGCCTGCACCGAACACGAGGAAGGAGAGCCGCAGGATCACATAGACCCCGACCTTGGTCATGATCGCGAACATGGCCGCCACAGGTGCCGCGCCGGCCATGTAGGCTGTCGGCAGCCAGAAAGACATCGGCCAGATCCCGGCCTTGATCAGGAAGGCAAGGGCCATGATCGCGGCGCCGGCGTGGAACAGCGGCAGCCGCGCCTCGGGAAGGACGGGAACCAGCGTCGAGAGTTGCGCCATGTTCAGCGTGCCGGTCGCACCATAGGCAAGGCTGACTCCAATCAGGAACAACAGCGACCCGGTCAGATTGATGGCGATGTAATGCAAACCACCGCGCACCCGCAACTGCCCGCCGCCGTGCAGAAGTAGGCCATAGGAGGCCGCCAGTAGCACCTCGAAGAACACGAAGAGATTGAAGAGATCGCCCGTCAGGAAGGCCCCGTTCACCCCCATCAGCAGGAACTGGAACATGCTGTGGAAATGCTGCCCCTGACGGTGCCAGCCGGCGGCGGCATAGAGCAGTGCGGGCAAGGCCAGTAGCCCGGTCAGCACCAGCATCATTGCCGACAGCCGGTCAACCACCAGCACGATCCCGTAAGGCGCGGCCCAGTCGCCCAGCAGATAGAAGCCGATGTCGTTGTTGCCGGTGAGTCCGCTTCCCTTAGACCGAACAAGCAATTCGACCGCCGCCAGAAGCGATGCGACGACGGCAACAAGGCTGATCGTCAGCTTGGCGCGGCGCTGCCGCTCGTCGTAGACCAGCATCAGGGCGCCCGCAAAGAACGGGATCAGGATCGGCGCGATGATCAGATGCTCGGGGCCCAGCGTCATGGTTCACGCTCCTGGCCGTCGACATGGTCGGTGCCGGTCAACCCGCGCGAGGCGATCAGCACCACCAGAAACAGCGCCGTCGTGGCAAAGCTGATGACGATGGCGGTCAGAACCAGCGCCTGCGGCAGTGGGTCGGCATAGGCCGCGGGGTTGATGAACCCGCCGCGCGGCATGATCGGCGGCGCGCCAAGGGTGACCCGGCCCATCGCGAAGATGAAGAGGTTGACCGCATAGGACAGCAGGCAAAGGCCCACGATGACCTGGAAGGTGCGCGGCCGCAGCAAAAGCCAGATGCCCGAGGCAGCAAGGACGCCGATGGCTGCGGAAAAGACGATCTCCATCACGCAGCCTCCTTCTCTGACTTATCGGCGCTCTCCCGTTCGCGCATGCGGGTGGTGCGCAACGACTGGTGGGCGATGGCGATCAGCATCAGGACCGTCGCGCCTACGACCAGCGCGAACACGCCAGCATCGAAGATCAGCGCCGTTGCGGCAGGAACCTGACCGATCAGCGGGATGTCGACATACTGGGCGTGCATCGTCAGGAACGGATAGCCAAAGAGGAAGGCACCAACCCCGGTCGCCCCCGCGATCAGAAGGCCAATCCCCATCCAGCGGATTGGCAGCACGGTCAGCCGCGCCTCCACCCAGCGGACGTCATGGGCCAGATATTGCAGAAGGAACGCGACCGACACCGTCACCCCCGCCGCGAACCCGCCGCCCGGCAGGTCGTGGCCGCGGAAGAACAGGTAGGCGGCCAGCACGATCATCACCGGGAACATCCAGCGCATGATGACCGAAGGCACCAGCAAGGCATCTGCCAAAGTGCGATCTTCGAGCCCCTCCTGTTCCTCGTCCAGCATGATGCTCTCGGATGCGGGACGGAACCTCCGCAAGAGCGCGAAGACCGTGATCCCCACGATTGCCAGCACGGTGATCTCGCCGAAGGTGTCGAAGGCGCGGAAATCGACCAGGATCACGTTGACGACGTTCGTCCCGCCGCCCTCGCTGTAGGCGTTGCGCAGGAACCAGTCGCCCACGTTGGGGATCAGCGGCCAGGTCATCATGACATAGGCGACGCCGGCAAGCCCGGTACCCGCGACCACCGCGATCACGAAATCCCGAGCGCGTCGAATGCGGGCGGGCAGAAGCTTGTCCTCTTCGATTTCCTCGCGCCGCTTGGGCAGCCAGCGCAGGCCAAGAAGCAGAAGGACGGTGGTCACGATCTCGACCAGTAGCTGCGTCACGGCCAGATCCGGCGCGGACGCCCAGGCGAAGGTCAGGCAGGTGACGAGCCCCGCCCCTCCAAGAAGTACCACCGAGGCAAAGCGATGATACTTTGCCAGCCACGCCGCACCCACAGCACAGACCGCCCCGACCGCCCACATCAGCGCGAAGGCCGGGTTAAAGTCCGTTGCAAGCGGTGACGGCGCTTGCCGCAAGCTGCCCCAGAGCGTGGCAAACCCGGCAGCGATGCTCAGCAGCACGATCAGCCTGAGTTGCGGCTGCAACCGCTCGGTCCCGATGATCCGGTGAACGATGCGCGGCAGCTTCCAGGTCAGCGACAGCAGTATCCGCTCGAACACGCGCTGCGCCCGCACCCGATGCAGCAGCGGCGGAGCTTCCGGCCCGGTCGCGATGCGCCGGCCCACGGCGGCATAGAGGGCGACACCTGCAACCAGTGCAACAAGGCTCATCACCAGGGGTAGGTTGAAGCCATGCCAGATGGCGATGTCCTTGTAGGGCAGATCGGCCCCCAGCACAGATTGCGCGGCAAGGTTCAGCGTCGGGCCCAGTGTCAGCCCCGGCAGGATGCCGACGACCAGGCAGACCAGCACCAGAAGCTCCACTGGGCGGCGCATCAGCGAAGGCGGTTCGTGCGGGGTCTTGGGTAGGTCCGTCGCTACGGGACCGAAAAAGACGGTCGCGATGAAGCGTAGCGAATAGGCCACGGCGAAGATGCCCGCGATGGTGGCAAGATAAGGCAGAGAATTGTCCAGCCAGGTTCCGTTGTGCCAGTCGGCCGCTTCGGCAAAGAACATCTCCTTCGAGATGAAGCCGTTCAGCAGCGGCACCCCCGCCATCGCGGCCGATGCGACGATCGCCAGCGCACCCGTCACTGGCATGAAGCGGATCAGCCCGCTCAAACGACGCATGTCGCGGGTCCCCGCCTCATGGTCGATGATGCCCGCCGCCATGAACAGGCTGGCCTTGAACACCGCATGGTTCACGATGTGGAACATCGCGGCCAGGATCGCGCCGTTCGATCCGATCCCCGCCAGAGTGGTGATCAGGCCCAGATGGCTGATCGTCGAATAGGCAAGCAACCCCTTCAGATCGTGCCTGAACAGGGCAATCACAGACCCCAACACCAGTGTCAGCATCCCGGTTCCAGTGACGGCAAAGAACCAGAGTTCGGTTTCCCCCAGCACGGGAAAAAAGCGCACTAGCAGGAACACCCCCGCTTTCACCATAGTCGCCGAATGCAGGAATGCTGACACCGGCGTCGGGGCAGCCATAGCGCCCGGCAGCCAGAAATGGAACGGCATCTGCGCCGACTTGGTGAAGCAGCCCAACAGGAACAGGCCCAGCACCAGCGGATACAGAGGATCACCCCGCACGACGTCTCCGGCAGCCAGAACGCGGTCGAGGTCGTAGCTGCCCACGATCTGGCTCAGGATCAGCATGGCGACCAGCAGGCAGAGCCCGCCGAGCCCCGTTACGATCAGCGCCATCCGCGCCCCGTCGCGCGCCGCCTGCCCTTGATGCCAGTAGCCGATCAGAAGGAACGACAGGATCGATGTCAGTTCCCAGAACACCACCAGCATCAGGATGTTGCCTGACAACAGCATCCCGACCATCGCGCCCGTGAAGGCCATCAGGAAGGCGTAGAACCGCGGAACCGGGTCGGCTTTGGACAGGTAGTATCGCGCATAGACCAGGACGAGGATGCCGATGGCAAAGACCAGCGTCACGAACATCCAGACGAAGCCATCCATCCGGAAGGTGAGATTGAGCCCTAAGGAAGGCACCCAGCGCAAGGTGCTGCGCAGAACCTGGCCATCACTGATCGGCGCATGCAGCAGGCCAAGGATCGCCAGACCCGCCGCCAGGAGAAGCCCCGAGACCCAGGCGGCCGCACCATGCGCCGACGCCCGGACCGTGCTCGCAGCAATCGCTGCAGCAAAAGGCAATCCAACCAGGATGAGCAGCAGGTTCTCTTCGATCATGCCCCCGACGGTATCCTTTCGTCACTGGTTCCAGTACTGGTCCTCCGTATGCGCAATTCCAGTACGCGACCGCTTGTGGCGGTTCGTGCCTGAGCCCTGAATCATTGGGAAGACGCCAGTTTCGAGTAAGTCGCGATTGCTGACATTTCAAGTCAAGCAAGGATGTTTCTTGGCGTCTGGCACCAAACTTTCGCAACTTTCGTCATTCTCACGTCAACTGGCTTCGTTGTCGTCTTGCAGCTGCGGTTGATTGTCTCATCCACCCTGCTCGGGAAACAGCCCCAGCATCCATCGTCCTGCATATTTGGCGGGAAACGCTAGCCTGAGCGGGGCGCGGGTCGATGCTGAGGACAGCGCGCCCGTTTCGAGAAGCGCGGAGGTCACCCGGCGCGCGGTGCGATCGCTCGTCCCAAGGATGCCCTCGACCTCTCCGCGCTCGATCTGACCCTGATAGAGCACAGCCTTCAGCACTGCATCGGATTTTGGTGGTAGAGATACGGCACGCTTCTCTTCTTCTGCCCAGATCAGGATGCGGTCGCGCAGCCGGTCGGGCCGCATGAGGCCCTACATGAACTCCACCTGGTTGATGCAGATGCGCAGGAAGAACTGCGCGAAGGAGGCAAGCGCGGCCTCGCTGAGCGTGCCGCCCGTCACGGTCGCCACGGCGGGGGCCGTCACAGGCGGCGAGGTGTTCCTTGTAGGCAACCTCCTGCCGCGCAAGCCCGCGCGCCGCAGACCATAGGCCGCGCGTGTCGAGGGTCTTGCGCAGCATGGCATAAAACATGAGACGGGCAACGCGACCATTCCCATCAAGGAAGGGGTGCACCCATCGCTGGACCTCGGCAACGCCGCCCACATCGCCTGCCTTTCCGAAAGCCGGTTCAGCCATCTCTTTGTCGCCGAGGTTGGCCTGCCTTTCCGCACCTACATTCTGTGGCGGCGCCTCATGGTCGCCGTCCATGGCATCGCGGCAGGAGCGACCCTGACCGACGCGGCGCATAACGCGGGCTTTGCCGATTCCGCGCAATTCAGCCGCACCTTTCTGAGGATGTTCGGCGTGCCCGCGTCCTTTCTCCTGATGATCTGATTGTTGATTTCCACCTGGAACTGACCCGGGTTTAGAGTGAACCCTTCGGTCAGGACCACAGGGCCCCGAAGAACTGATACGCTGAACGGGCGTTGATGGGAGAAGGCTCATGACCTCACGCGGTCCCTACCGGCGACACTCGACGCCATTCAAGTTGCAGCTTTGCCAGGATATACGCGCCGGGATGATCGGTCGGCGGGATGCGCAGCGTGCGCACCAGATCTCCGCGAACCTCATCCAGCTGTGGCTAACCCAATTTGACCGGGGAGAGCTGACGAGCGAGGAGGCGGAGGCGAGCGTCATAGCCGAATACGAGGCCAAGATCGCCGCGCTTGAGCGCAAGGTCGGGCAACTGACCATGGAACTCGATCTCGTCAAAAAAACACCGCGCCCGCCGAGCGGTCTCGACAGCGAGAGATCCTCCATCGTCATCGGCCCCGCGGCTGTTCTGTCAGGCGGGGGTGCGAAGCCATGAACCTACCGCGCAGCACCTTCTACTACCGCGCGACATCCTCGGAGGCCCGGCCCACTGACGCCGAGATCATCGCTTTGGTCGAAGACATTCAAGACGAGTTCCCGCTCTACGGCTACCGGCGGGTCACACATGAACTGCGGCGGCGCGGTCTCTTGGTCAACCACAAGAAAGTGGCGCGGATCATGCGGTCAGCGGGTTTGGGGATCAAGCCTCGGAAGCGCTACGTCCGCACCACCGACAGTCGGCACAAGAACCCGATCTACCCGAACCTGTATCGGAACGTGATCCCCGAGTTGCTCAACAGGGTCTGGGTCGCGGATTTCACCTACATTCGCGTTGCGCAGGGCTTCTACTACCTCGCAGTCATCCTTGACTCATGCAGCCGGAAAGTCGTGGGCTACGCTTTGTCGAGGCGCTTGGACACACCGCTCGCACTGGCTGCCCTGCAATCGGCGATTACGAACCGCAATCCTCTGCCGGGCTGCATTCATCATACGGACCACGGCTGCCAATACGCATCCCAGCTATATCGCGACGCGCTGCAGGCCACGGGCCTGCGGGGTTCCATGAGCAGCGTCGGTAACCCCTATCACAACGCCCAGGCCGAAAGCTTCATGAAGACTCTCAAGGTCGAGGAAGTCTATATCGCCGGCTACGAGACCTTCGAGGATGTCGCAAGGCGGTTGCCGGTCTTCATTGAGCAGGTTTACAATACCAAACGACTGCATTCCGCCCTCGGCTATCGCCCGCCCGAGGAATTCGAAACGCTACTCGCCCAGCAGGCGGCTTAGTTCGATGGAACCCCTGTGGTCCTGACCGAAGGGTTCACTCCAAACCCGGGTCAGTTCCAAGTGGAAATCAACACGCGGGCGTCGTGGCGCGGGGATGCGCATCGCGGCCATCGCCGCGTCGGAAAAGGTCCATCCCTCGCAGCCCGCGACGACTTATGCCGCCACAAAACGCATCGTCGGACGCATGGCCGCTTCGCAGATCGCCTCCGCATCCGCCGCGTCGTTCTTCTGCCGCAGTCGGCGCAATGCCCGCGTTGTTGATCACGACATCGAGACCGCCAAGGCTCTCCGCCGCCTTCTCGACTGCGGCGAAGACGGAGTCCCGGTCCGCCACATCGACCGCCACCGCAAAAGCCTTCCCGCCAGCGGCTTCGTTTCGCCGGCGACAGCCTGCGCGCCTTCCAGGTTCAGGTCGGCGCAGGCAATGGCGAAACCGTCTGCGGCCAACCGCAGCGCGATGGCCTCGCCAATGCCTTGACCCGCGCCAGTGATGAAGGCGACTTTTCCGGTCACTTTACTCGTGGGGATGTTCCTCTCGTTTGATTATGTATGTTGTTTGCCCACTATCAACGCCACAGCCGATCGACTCCGGTCGGGTTTTCACCCACCACGGGGCCGATGACGTCCTCGATGATGCCCCTGAGACGCTCCACCCGGGCACGATCCATCATGAAATCGCGAAAGCCGGCCGGATTGGTGTTGGGGTATTCCCGGATCGGCTTCCAGTTCGGAATCGAGACATCCTTGCGCGCCGGCCACTGGGCCGAATTCTGCTGCGCTTGCAGGCTGAGGCGGAAACTCATGTAGAGCTTGGCTGCTGCAGGATGCGGCGCGGCGGCGAGGATTGCTCCGACCTGGTACCATGACTGGAAGTAATCCTCGTTCGGCAGGATCATCCGCATCGTGTCTGTCTCGGGCGGATTCAGGTAGTAGAACGACGTGAAGGTCACGGCCGCCTTGCCCTCGGCGATGTATTGCAATGGCGTGGCGCTGCCGCGCACCCACTGGACGTCCTGCATCTGAAGCTTCAGCAGCCATTCGATGCCGTGCCTGGCGATGATCTGCTCGAACTGGTAGAGCACGGCATCGTCGTCATGCGGATAGACCAGGACGATGCGCCCCTTGAGATCGGGACGGAGATAGTCGATCGCCTCACGCGGCGCCCGGTTGGCCGGGATGACCTTGGTATCGACGACATTCGAGAAGGCGAAGACGAACAGCGGATAATAGGCGCCGTCCGGGTCCTTGAATTCGTCGGGAAGTTGATCGAAGCCTTCGGGCTTGTAAGGGAGCAGCAGTCCCTGCTCCTTCCAGTACGGGTAATCATGCAGGGTCTGCAGATGCACCACGTCGACGCGATTGTCCCCACGCACCTGCGCTGCATCGATCCGCCCGTCGTGATACTTGCTCAGATCGACCGTGACCTCGATGTCGATGTCGGGAAACTGGTCGGTGAATCCAGTCGTATACATGCCCGCCTGTTCCGGCGCATCCCCGCCGGCATAGACGACCAGTTTGCCGCCCTCGGCTCGCGCATCGTCATAGAGCTTGCTCAGCGAAGTCATAGGAACCTCCATTGTGGATCTTGTCTTTTCCGCAGGGCGTCTGTTGTCGGTGCGCGGCTCCAGGCGGACTGCGGTATTGAATCAGATGTTCGTTTGATCGGGCGGTACACCGGCGGGAAGCTTGGCGGCTCCGTCGCCGTCCTCGCAGTGCACGCCTTCCATACCGACGCCATAGCAGGTCATTGAGAGCGATCCGAGCGCATAGCCCCGCAGCAAAGCCTCGGCGTCTGTCTTCTCCGCAGCGAGTCCCGCGGTGTAGAGCAGCGGGATGAAGTGGTCGGGCGTCGGCACCGCCATCGTATAGTCGGGATGCTCCAGCGCCTTGAGGATGTCGGCGGGCGCCTCGGACATCTGCCGGGCGATCATGTCGTCAAAGCGCTCTGCCCAGGCAGCGCCGGCGTCCGGCTTGTTCCACTCGATCCGGCGCAGGTTGTGGACGACATTTCCGCTGGAAACGATCATCACGCCACGCTTGCGCAGGGAGTTCAGCTTGGCGGCCAGATCCAGGTGATAGTCCATCGGTTTCAGCGCATTGATCGACAATTGCACGACCGGGACATCGGCCTTGGGAAAGAGGTGGGCCAGCACGCTCCATGTGCCGTGGTCAAGACCCCACTGGTCCTGATCGGCCCCCACCCAATGCGGCTTCACGACTTCGGCAATCTCTCCGGCCAGTTCAGGCAGGCCAGGGGCGGGGTAATCGAAATCGAACAGCTCCTTCGGGAAGCCGTAGAAGTCATGGATGGTGCGGGGCCGGGCCATCGCCGTGACGGCGGTCGCACCGATGAACCAGTGGGCCGAGACCACGAGGATGGCCCGCGGCCGCGGCAGGGCCGCCCCCAGCTTGCGCCAGGCGCGGGTATATCCGTTTTCCTCAAGGGTATTCATGGGGCTGCCATGACCCAGAAAAAGCGCAGGCATCGTTTCCATGTCAGCCTCCCGGACTGGTTTGATCGGCATCCGTCGGCGGAAGCCCGTGGCAAGAAACAAGGGGCGTCAGAGGGATATGCGTGTGGATTCCTCACCGGATTGGGAAAGGGTATCATGAATTGCCGCAAGGACACGTGCGTCGATCGTATGACCGAGGCCATCGAACACGGTCAGCCGCGGGGCCGCGCCAGCCTCTTGCAGCCACGCCTCTGTTCTACGTGCGACGTCAAGCGGCATCACCGGATCGTCGGCACCATGGATCAGCCGGATCGGTGGCCAGTGGTCACGGGGGGCAACCGGCCCGGCTAGCCGACCTGAGAGCGCGATGACGCCCGCCACCGGAAGACCTGCGGCGACCGCGTGCAGCGCCATGATCGCGCCCTGGGAAAAGCCGATCAGCAGGCTGTCGCGGGGCTCGCCAAGGCTTTCGATCAGGCGGGCGAACGCTGGCAGCGCTTCGGCGATACGGTCGGGACGGTTCGCTTCGGTCACCCCCTTGACCGAGAACCACTGGCGGCCGGCCCCCATGTCGAAGGGATGCAGCCCATCGGGAAGCGCAGCGGGCTGCGGCAGCGCCAGGGACTCGGCCAGCGGACGCATGGCCGCGCCATTGCTTCCCACGCCGTGCAGGAAGATGATGCGTCGGGCGGACGGGATCATTCAACGGACTCCAGAAGGGCGATCACGTGGTCGGGCCCGACCGGCACGATGCCTGTGGGGTTCAGCGCCTTGATCGAGTAGTACCCGGCCTTGATGTGGTCGAGGTTGACGGTGTCGCGCACCCCGGACAGGCGCAGAACGCGCGCCATGTAGGCCGAGAGGCGGGGATAGTCGGCGATGCGCCGATGGTTGGTCTTGAAGAGGCCGTGGTAGGCGGCATCGAAGCGGATCAGCGTCACGAAGAGGCGGATGTCGGCCTCGGTGAAGCGGTGGCCGAACAGGTAGTCGCCGGTCAGGCGCTCCTCCATCTGGTCTAGCATCTGGAACACGCCGGCCACCGCCTCGTCATAGGCGGCCTGGCTTGAGGCAAAGCCTGCCTTGTAGACGCCGTTGTTCAGCCGGTCGTAGACCTCGGTATTCAGCGCGTCGATCCCGGCGGCAAGGTCGGCGGGGTAAAGGTCGGGCTTGCCCGGCACGAGGCCCGCAAAGGCGGTGTTGAACATCCGCACGATGTCGGCGCTTTCGTTGCTGACCATGGTGTCGGTCGCCTCGTCCCAGAGGACCGGCACCGTGGCGCGGCCGGTGTAGTCATCGTCGGCGAGGGTATAGAGTTCGTGCAGATAGGCAGCATTGTGCAGCGGATCGGCATCGGCACCGGGATAGCCGCCGAAGGCCCAACCCTGGCTCGTCAGCACCGGGTCGACCACGGTGACGGGGATGAGGTCCTCCAACCCCTTCAGCTTGCGCGCGATCAGCGTCCGCGAGGCCCAGGGGCAGATCAGCGCGACATAAAGCCGGTAGCGTCCGGCCTCGGCCTTGAACCCGGCCTTGCCAGCGGGGCCGGCGGAGCCATCCGGCGTGATCCAGTTGCGGAACGACGACTGCTGGCGCACGAAGCGACCCTGCTCGTCCTTGGCCTGCACTGGCTGCCAGTCTGTCGTCCATTTGCCATTCACCAACATCTCGCATCTCCTTCGGGTCGGGTGTGCCGCGCCGGGGGCCGGCGCGGCGCTTGCTGGGGGTTCAGGTGCGCTTTGACGGGGACAGCGCGTAGGGGCCATCGCCAAGGGCGGCGAGGGCGGCCTGCACGATGGCCCACATCACCGGATATTCCCAGCCGCCGTTCGGGTTCGACCAGTTGAAGCCCGAACTGCCGTGGCCGAACCAGGCGGCACCGAGCAGAACCGGCACCAGCGCCAGCGACACCAGCCGCGCCTTGATCCCGAGGATCAGCGCCAGGCCGCCGGCGATCTCGACCAGCATGGTCAGGTAGCCAAGCACACCGGGCAGACCGATGCTCTCGAAGAAGCCGGCGGTTCCGGCAGGGGTGAAGACGAAGAGCTTCACCAAGCCGTGGAAGAGGAACAGCGCGCCGGTGGTCACACGCAGCGCCAGGATGGCATAGGGGGCGGTCTTGTGGTCGGTCATTTTCAGTCTCCTTGGGGATGAGGTCAGCGGGAAAGCCAGACCGGCGCGATCTGGGTGCCTTGCCCCAGCACGTAGCCGAACTGGATGTTGAGGTAGGCGAGCGGTTCGATATGGCGGGCGTTCGACAAGGGCCCGGCATCGCGGGCGTCAAAGCCTGCGTCCTTTGCCAGCGCGATCACCGCGGCCTTGGCATCGGCGTCGTCGGCGGCGACGAAGGTCTGCACCGGGGTATCCCCGAATTTCAGCCCATGGT
>Ga0209460_1001264_pt1 | contig 15509 bp, 12 predicted proteins | sample EBPBio132013_DNA_FD_185868 | JGI IMG/M metagenome (GOLD analysis project Ga0209460, IMG submission 185868) | Wastewater treatment Type I Accumulibacter community from EBPR Bioreactor in Madison, WI, USA - Reactor 2_5/13/2013_ DNA (SPAdes)... | ecosystem: Engineered > Bioreactor > EBPR >...
TCTGGATAGAGTCGTTCAGGATGCTGAAACCATCACTCGTTACCAGCAGAATATGCAAAAAGAAATCACGCATATGGGGCAGTTGATCAATGATCTGTTCGAACTTGCTCAATTGGATACAGGGCATGTTCCGCTCAGACGACAGAAAACGTCAATCCACGACCTTATATCGGATACGTTGAGTAATATGAATGCACGGGCGAAAGAGCATTCGGTGAGGCTTTCGGCAGAGGTTGATCCCTCAATCGACACGCTTTATATCGCGCCGGATAAGGTGCAGCGAATCTTGTATAACCTGATTGAAAACGCACTTGAATACACCCCATCGGGCGGAGACGTTACACTCGCTGCTACCGCTAATCAACAGGCTGCGGAAATCAGTATCCACAATTCGGGATCTTTTATTCCCGCAACGGACTTGGACAAGGTGTTTAAGAGTTTCTATCGCGGGGAACAATCCCGCGCGCAAACCAATGATGGACGGCGAGGAACCGGGTTAGGTCTAGCAATTGTGCGTGGTTTTGTCGAGGCACACGGCGGAACGATTCGCGTCGAGAGCAAACAGGAAAGCGGCACAACATTTGTGTTCACCATTCCATTGGTTGAGTCGCAGTCCTAATCAACCGTTATTCAAGTTCGACGGCTAAAGCGACCGCTTCTCCACCCCCCAAGCACAAGGCGGCGATACCCCGTTTGAGGCCGCGATCTTCTAAGGCATGGATAAGCGTAATGAGAACTCGCGCGCCACTTGCGCCCAATGGATGACCCAGCGCAATTGCGCCGCCGTTCACGTTCAGCTTTTCGAGGGAGAGTTCATAGCCGATTCGTTTTAGACCTTCAACATCGGCTAGAACTTGGGCAGCAAAAGCCTCGTTGATCTCGAATAAATCGACATCACTCATCGACCAACCAGCGCGTTGCAGGGCTAGAGGTATGGCTTTGACTGGCGCATAAAAGATCGATTTCGGTTCCACGGCGGCTTGGGCATAACCAACCACTCTAGCGACTGGCTGATGATGGTTTGATTCGGCGTATTGACGACTGCTGACGACGAGCGCCGCTGCGCCATCATTCATGCCGGGGGCGTTGCCTGCCGTAACACTGCCATCCTGTTTAAAGGCAGGTGGTAATTTGGAGAGGGCTTCATAAGAGGTTTCGCGACGAATGCTCTCGTCCTGTTGGATGACTGTCTCACCTTTGCGCGACTTAATGGAGACAGGTGTAATCTCAGCTTGGAACTTGCCTTCGTCGGTTGCTTTGGCGGCGAGCTGATGACTGCGAAGGGCGAAGCGATCCATTTCATCACGGCTAATTTCGAATTGTTCGCCGATAAACTCGGCGGCGCTGCCCATGCTCCAATCGCATAGAGCGCACCACAGGCCATCGGTTTGCAGTGCATCTCGGAGTTGAACAGCGCCATATTTGTTTCCCTGACGGATGGAATCATTCAGGTAGGGTGCGCGGCTCATACTTTCTACGCCACCAGCGATAAAGAGGTCGCCATCTTGTGACTTGATGGCGTTTGAGGCCAACATAACGGCTTTTAGACTACTGCCACAGACTTTATTGATGACACTCCCGCCAACATGGTCAGGGATATTGGCTCCGACACTGATTTGACGCGGTAAGGCTTGCCCAACCCCCGCGTTGACAACATTACCAATAATCACTTCGTCAATATTGTTGGTGTCAATCGTACTGCGTTCGACAGCCGCTTTGACAGCGATTTGACCGAGTTCAGCAGCGGTAAGTGAGGCTAATCCACCGAGGAACTTGCCCTGAGGCGTGCGGGCGCTGCCGAGGATAACAGGATCGCGCAGACTTTTGTCGTGAATCATGGTGTTTTTTCCTGTGGAAACAGCGTATGCCAACCTGCTTTTAGCTCGGTAAAGACATTTTCGAGGGTATCTGGAATGACGCGCGTGTTACCGACGACTGCCATAAAGTTCGCATCACCGGGCCAGCGCGGCACAATATGGAAGTGAAAGTGTTCAGCAATACCCGCACCGGCAGCGGCACCCAAGTTTGCACCGAGATTAAATGCAGGTGGGTTATAGTTTTTACGGAGGACAGCTAGTGCTTTGTTGGTCGTGAGCATGAGGTCAGTCAGTACCTCAGTCGGCAGCATTTCAAGGCTTTCGACGTGCTCGTAGGGGATTATCATCAAATGCCCATTGTTGTACGGGTATTTATTGAGCGTGACGTATACGTGATCTGCGTAGGCGATGACGAGTTGATTGTCATGGTTAGCGGTGGCAAGCTGACAAAAAATGCAACCGTCTACTGGCTTTTTTTCACCACGAATATAGGCCATACGCCACGGGGTATAGAGATGATCCATGAGATTTCGCCTAATATGACCAAGTGTTCAGGAACAGTTCATCACAGTATAGCAATCTTACAGAGGTGTTGGTAGTTCTATGGGACATTTAATGGTGATACAATCGGCAGGTTGAAAAGAGGATGTTGGCATGATATTGACTGAAGCACAGCTCATTGAACGATTGCAACCACGACTTGTCCGTTACTTCTCACAAATTGGCAGCACAAATAATGAGGCGCTGACATGGTTAGCGAATGGGGCGGTTAGCGGGTCGGTCGTGATTGCCGGCGAACAGGTCAAAGGAAAAGGGCGCTTAGGGCGAACGTGGTTTACACCACCGGACAGCGCACTGATTGTCACGGTCATTTTACGCCCGCAAGCACAGGCGCTCACGCACATGACAATGGTCGGCGCTCTGGCGATTTACGATATGATAAAGGGATTAGGACTAGAGCAGGTTGGTATCAAGTGGCCGAATGATGTCTTGCTGAACGGTCTAAAAGTTTCGGGTATTCTTCCAGAAGTCGTTTGGGAAAACGGACAACTGATGGGTGTCGTTCTGGGTATGGGTGTGAATGTCAGAATTGATTTTACGGATACTGAACTCGCCGAAAAGGCTGTTAGCATTGAACCAGTCTTGGGCAAGCGTGTAGAGCTGATTGATTTGATTGAGGTTTTGCTCTCCCGAATCGACTATTGGGCAGCGCAGTTTGGTACCACAGCAGTCTATGAGACATGGCGAAATCGTTTGGTCACGTTAGGGCAGCAGGTAAGCATTCGTACAGCCGACCGTGAAGTGACTGGCGTGGCTGAAACTGTTGAACACGATGGTTCACTGTTTGTACGACTAGCCAATGGACAGATCGAGCGAGTCATCGCTGGGGATGTAGCGTTAGGATAAAGCATGGGCTTACGTTTTGATTGGGAAATTGAGGCGGAAAAGACACAGGTTCAGCGCACGGGTGAAAGTGCTGAGGCCAAGCGCAAGCGGCGGGTAAGGCTGCTGAGGCTGTTTATTTTCCTTGCTATTGTGATTGGTTTCTTTGGTGGGATCGCGGCGCTGATTGTCTGGCGCTTGGATTCGGTTGAGCAAGAAATCGAGCAGACATTACGCAGCACTGTAGATGCCGAGTTTACGGCGCTGCGCTTGGGCGATTATGCAAGTTTTGCTTCGATACAACGGAGCGCGTCGGCGGATTGGCTTCAAGTCCAGCAGCAGATATTTAACCAATACCAAGACTTAAAGATGCAAGATGGGGTGCAGCTTTCAGGTACCGTTTCGGATATTGCAGTCGAGCGTTCACGGGCGCGGGTGAGCGTACAGGAGATCGTAAACGGCATACCTTATACGCGCGTTTGGTTCTATTGGCGGTATGAGGATGGATGGCGGCATGTTCCCCCAGACTACACCTTCTGGGGTGCTTTAGAAGTTCAAAAAGTCCAGAACGTCACCGTTCGCTACAACATGGTGGATAAGACATTCGCGCAGTCAGTGGCGGAAAAGATGTCTCTGTGGTCACGGACGGCTTGTGAGGCGTTGGCTTGCGCGGTGATCCCGGAAATTACGGTTGAGGTTGTGCCGGATGAAGCCCTTCAAACTGCATGGGCAGCGGGTGATGATTGGCGAATGCAGATTCCATCACCTTATATTCGGCGGGCGCGAACTGATATGCCGTTTGAGGTTGATGCACAGCTTGCGGTAGCAGAAAAGCTGGCTGACCGTTTGATCTTGCAAGCCTCGAATAACATGCAGCCTGTTTACCCCACCGATGCATATTACCTGCGGCAGGCGGTTGTCTCGTGGTTGGTTGGGAATATGGCGCAGGTTGATACGGGAGCCTATATAGTCGGCAGCCTAGCAACCAATTATGGTGCGGAGGCAGTTGGACAGTTGGTACATGCTATGGCACCGGATTCTAACCTGAGCTTGTTGACGCAGGTGACCGGTAAACCTGTGGAGCAGGCAGGGTTAGATTGGCGCGATTACTTGACGTGGCGGCTGGAGTTAGAAGATGAACTGCTCCAGAAGCGCGATGAAGCGAGCTATTTAGCCTTATATGACACGCGCGATGAGGCGGCACGTAACTTAGCCTACCAGCGATTTAGTATGAACGAAGTGACAGGCAAAAAGCAGGTTAGCTCGGTACAAAGTGAAATCCAAGCGGATGGGACGACCATTTTAAGAGTGGTTGTGATCGTCGGTGAAGGCGCTGCTATACAACAGACTGAGATTACATTCCGACTAGCCGACGGTGTATGGAAACGTGTAAATTGACAGTACCGTGCTTCTCGGCTATTCTACAAATAGATGACACCGTACTTGGCAGTGGGGGTTAAGTGATGTTAGACGAACTGCGTAATAATTCAATTGACGATGACGACAGCCTTGATTTTGAAGGCGACATCGGCCTAGAGATCGTTGACGACCAAGAGCAGAAGGTTCAGAAGCTCTTTCTTGGTATGACGGCTGTAGAGCGGATGTTTATCTCGATCTTCCTGTTTATGAACGTGGCTATTTTGGGGCTGGCTTTTTTGCTGGCGACTAAGCGGATCGTATTTTAAGCTCTCTGTATTGATCTTCTTCTAGGATGCCACAATGGTAAGTTCATTGGACATCTCGATTTACCTGCTGGAACTTCCTCGCTCCAGTTATACCTTGTGTTTGCTCGCCCTCGCAGATAAATGACCTTTGCAGATTAGAAAATTGCATATTCAGGGAATGACATCAGCCATTCCCTTTGTTTTTATATTTCTCGCCCACTTGTAAATTGGAGCCATTATGAAACCCTTAAATTTCGACTCTTTAGAACAGCCCCTTAACCTAAACAGCTTTACACCTACTGATAAGTTGGCTCAGGCAGAGACGTTACCAGCCAGTTGGTATACAGACCCGCGTATGTTGGAACTCGAAAAGCAGAAGATTTTTTATAAGACATGGCAGCCCGTTGGACGAATAGATCAAGTGCAGCGGGTAGGCGATTATTTTGCATGTGAGGTTGTGGGGCAACCGTTGGTCATTACGCGCGGGTTAGACGAAAAGCTGCGTGGGTTTTACAACGTGTGTATGCATCGCGCAGGGCCGGTCGCATTGGGGCAGGGCAACCGTAAAAGCCTCCAGTGTAAATATCACGGGTGGACGTATGACCTCGAAGGGCGGCTCACACGCGCACCGGAGTTCGAGGGTGTTGAAAACTGGGAGAAAGAAGATGTGTGTTTATCGGCCATTCGGGTGGAGGAGTGGGGGCCGTGGGTCTTTGTTAATCTCGATCCGAACGCTGCACCGATGAGCGAGAGTTATGGGGCGATAGAGACGGAAATTTTCAGCAAGGGCTTTGACCTGAGCAAGATGAGCTTGATCGAACGGCGCGATTATGTGATTGACTGTAATTGGAAGGTTTACGTCGATAACTATCTGGAAGGGTATCACCTACCGATAGCGCATCCGGGGTTGTTCAAAGAGTTGGATTATGACCAATACCGCGTTGATACCTACCGATATTATTCCTCTCAGTACGCGCCTATTCGCCCTGTAGAAGGCGAAGTGCGTGACCGGCGATATGTACGTACCGAGGCCGAGGCAGAAGCACTTTACTATTGGATATTTCCGAACGTGATGTTGAATGTTTACCTCGATAACACATCCATCAACATCATTTTGCCTCTCGGGCCGGACAAAACCCTGACGATTTTCGAGTGGTATTTTCAACAGCCGGGGACAGGCGAGGGCTGGGATAGTATGCAGCAGATTATCGCGTTTAGTGACCAGATACAGCAGGAAGACATCGAAATCTGCGAGAATGTACAGAAGGGCTTAAAGTCTAATGTGTATAACCAAGGACGGTTCTCGGTGCTGCGTGAGAACGGTGTTCATCATTTTCAGTCGCTGGTACATGAGTTCCTGACTAAGTAGGTTTTGTGGAGGGGCATGAGTAAAATCATGCCCCTTTTGATTCGGCTTTTTAGCCGGGTTTCAGGACGAGAACGTTGACCTTAGCCGAGTCCACCTGATCGGGTGTCCAGAGCATCGGGTGGTAGAGAATCTCTCGCCACGAGTCGATCATATCGGCGTAGTGGTTACTGAATGGATGACCACTTTGCCCCGTGGTGTGCATAGTTTGGCTCTGGGTAAGGTCGTTTAAGTCGACGACCATCCGCATTGAAGGCAGCCAATCGACCTCGAAGTTTCCGGCGGATGTATCGAAGCCGGTCGCGTTGACAATATCGGGGCCACCAGCGGTTTCGTAGGGGCCGCGGTTCACCATATTCTCGATGATGTCGATACCACTTTGTCCGAGCGGGTTGCTGACGAAGGTTGCCGTGTGGAGTTTGCCCCATGCCCAATTTTCACGATTATCGCCTTGTTCTGCCGAGATTTGGTCGTAGGCGGCACGGAAAGTACGGATGAGGATGTCATCACGGGTTTCGGTGGTATCGGCGGTATTGACATCATCCCACCACGCATCATCCGGTTTTTCGAGCAAGAGATGAACCGCCCACATGCTTTGATCGCCCTCGTCGGCGACTCCAATATCCCCAAGCTGATCGTCAAATAGGTTTTTGAGCAGGTTCATCCAGAAGTAGCCGTATAAACCTCCTTGCTGACTAACCATCGTCATTTGATAGTCCCAATCGAGCAGCCAGTCGCGGGCATCGTTGTACTTCTGATCACCAAAATCGAGCGAGGCGAGCGCTGGCAGAATTTCCTCGGCGCTAATCATCTTATCGTCGCCCTGAATGGTTTGTACACTTTCAATTGTGTGTTTGTCGGTGGCGTTGATGAGTTCGTTGATGCGTTCAGCACGATAGCCGTACGACCATTCTTGGCTGATGAAGTAGTTACTGTTTTCACCGAACTCACCGCCGATTTGTTCCTTTAGCTGGTCGTAGTATTCCGGCGGGACGACAGCTTGATTGGCGGTAGCGATATAGCCACGCGGCGGGTTGTAGATGCGTGGGAGATCGTCAAAGGGGATATAACCCTTCCACTCGTATTGATCGGTTGTGCCATCAACGGGTAGCAGACCGCTGTGACCTTCGGCGCGAATGGGGATGCGACCGGGGGTTTGGTAGCCGATGTTGCCTTCGATGTCGGCGTAAATCAGGTTTTGGGCAGGGACATCGAAGTAGCTGGCAGCGTTACGGAAGTCATCCCAATTAGCGGCTTTGTTGAGCAGGATGATGGCTTTGAGGATGGTTCCGGGTTCGGCGGTGGCCGTCCATTTGAAGGCCATCGGGTCTACATTGTTGAAACCCAACGGCTTACCGTTTTCGTCCAGTTGATTGTCATTGATGATCGGGCCGAGGTGGGTTTCGCGAACGGTGATGGTCGTGGTTTCCTCGCTATCGCCGACCTTTATGATTTCGTCACGGGTCGTCATATCGCGCCACTCGCCATTCCACTCGTATTGGAGCGGGTTGTCGGGATTGATTTTGAGCATGTAGAGGTCTTGGGTATCCGGCCCGACGTTGGTGAGACCCCACGCGATATTGGCGTTGTGACCGATGATGACACCGGGGGTGGCGGGAAGAGCGAAACCCGTGACTTCGAACGGGCAGGCATCACTTACTGGTTGGCAATGAAGGCCGATTTCGTACCAGATGGATGGCATACCAATGCCGAGATGCGGGTCGTTGGCGAGAATGGGTTTACCGGATTCGGTACGTGAGCCACTGATAACCCAGTTATTGCTCCCGATAGCGGGTTGATCGCGGAATAGGTCGTGATCGGGGGTGATGTTACCCGCGAGAACGGTGGATACACCGATGATACCGGCTGTATCGGCGGCTGAAGCGGTTAGGCTGGTTTCTCCAATCGGTAAGTCTTCAGTTTGGAGGATCGTTGGCTTCTTGCCTTCAGGTTGATCGAAGGGGTAGGGCGGGATGAACTCGTCGGTCATTTCCTGACCGAGTTTAGCGTACAACTCGGAACGTAAGAGTTCCATACCACGGTTACCACTCAAATCCCACGCCATGACTTTTGCCCAAACGAGCGAGTCGATGGGTGTCCACGGCTGAATGGGGACGTTAACTCCGGTGATGCCGAGCAGGTTGTATTCAAAGGCAAGCTGACCTGCGGGGCGGTTGAGGATGTAGGCATTTACACCATCAGCGAAGGATTGGAGGACGGTTTTGCTATCCTCATCATAGACGGTGTAGTCATTTTCGGCAGCTTTGCGCCAGCCAGCGGTGCGGATAAAGACATCCTGACCCATGACATCTTCGTTCGCGCCGGTGAGTTCTTGAATCGACCCGCTACCAATGTGGCGGGAGAATTCCATTTGCCACCAGCGATCTTGGGCTTGCGTGAAGCCCTGAGCGAACATCAGGTCGTGGACATTGGAGGCATAGATCTGGGGGATGCCCCAGCTATCCCGAATAATATCAACTTTATCTGTCAGACCAACGATTGAGACGGTTTGAGCGCCGATGGATTTGTCACCAGCGGTGATGGTGATTTCGCCATCGTGTTGAGGCAGCGGGCCGCGCGTCCAGCGGTTGAAGATAACGACCCCACCTATGACGAGGAGGACAATTACCACCAATAAAACAAGCAAAGTATTACGCAAAATCTTCATATCGACTCCGAACGGGATTTGAAAAGTAGTACTGGTTACGGTTGTACATCATTTGAAATGGGAACGCTATAGTGCTGTTCAAGGTGACCATAACCAGATACTAATGTTTCAAGTGTCTAAAATGTTGCATATGTTGCAGTTGTTACAACGTTTGGTGACGGTGGTGGAAGAATAGAAAAAGGCCAAATGCTGCAAAAACTGCAAAAACGAAATGGCGGATGACAGCGGATTTGAGCGAGTGATTTGTCGAAACTTCAACCTAGAGGATTTCCTTCGGTCATAAAATTCTTCAAATTCTTCGATTTCGGAAGTTTTTAACGCTGTTGCTGTTGTTGCTGCTGTTGAGAAATCGCTGATTTGTCGCAAATGTCGTCAGTGTCGTCAATGTCAGAATTGTCAGTTGGCACAATTGGCGGCAATTTCGGCAATTTCGACTGGCAATTTTTGTATCCAAAACACTTTATCTCGGTCAATTGTTGGCAAAGTTGGCGAAAAATCGTGGTTTGGACTGCCGCCGCCATTATTGCCAATTGCCATAGTTTGAAGTAGCAAGTTTCAAGTGACAAGTTCAATACAAGGGCGAATGCGAATAGCCAAGGGTATGCGGTTGTTAAGGTGCAAGTAGTTGCTAAGCTAGTAAGGGAGCAGCATGTTGCTCCCCTACAATGCAACCTATATCGTTGGTTGGAATAAATTGCGTCGCATACACGTAATCTATTACTCTTATATGATAGCACAGATGTTTTAGTTATTGTGGAACAAATGGTCTCTTTTTGGTAAGCAATTCACCAACCCAAATAGGAGAGCAAGATGATTAAGAGGGTTGGTGGACGGTTTGAAAATGGTTTGAGGGCTAATTTTGAGGGTAAATAGGGGCGTAAAGCCTTACGCCCCTATTGTTGTTTAGTGGGTTGGGGTTGGTGATAGTGACAGATGCATGCCTGTCGGGTATTAGTTGTTTAGGGCGTTGATTTGGGTTTGGATGTCGGTAGCATAGCGTGTGGCTTCGGCAGCGTGGATACCTTCGGGCGCGAGTTCGAGGTAGCGTTGGAAGTCGGCGAGGGCGGCGGTGTACATCTCCTGACCGGTTTGGAGGATCGAGTAGTAGAGAACGCCGCGATAGTAGTAGGCATCGGCATAGGTTGGGTCGAGTTCGAGGGCTTTGTTGTAGTCAGCGAGAACAGCATCCCATTCGTAGAGTAGGAGATAGGTTTGACCACGCAGGGTATAGAGTTCGGGATTGGTGGGGGAGAGTTCGATGGCGGCTGTGAGGTCGGTGATGGCATCGTCGTAGCGGAAGGCGAGATTGTAGAGTTGGGCGCGATCAGAAAATAGTTCTGATCGATTTCCATCAAGGTATTTATAATCGTTTATAGCAATATCCATCGTCTCAAAGGCTTTCACTTCTTGATCTGTTTGCAGATATAGCCAAGCAAGGTTTGTACCTAAAAAAGCACCTTCATTTGTAAAGAGCTGATTATCATATAGATCAAGACTTTTTTTGTAGTCGCCTTCTATTAGGTAACACGTTGCTAAGTTGTAATTCAGACGATATGCAATCTCTTTAGATACGGTTAGTTTTTCAAATATGGGTATTGCAAGATCACATCGATCAGCCGTAAACAGAATTGTCCCATATACGAGATCAATAGCAGTTTGTTCCGAGATCATTACTGATATGGGTAATCCATTTTTTAGTATGGGAGAAGTTTTGACTAGAGTATTTGCGGTAGGTGTAATTGTTATGCTGTAGTCGATAATTATACGCTCACCGTTAAAAGTAGGGGCGAAAAAAATCTCTGCGATTGGACTTAGATTATTTCCAAACACAGAAGGTAATGCTGTCATAAATTCTACGCTTATTTTTGCATCTTGGAGTTTGCCCTGTAACTCCACCAAGAAATTTTGAGCCTTTTCATTTGTGAGATCAGATACTGTATCAATATAGACATAAATCGCTTTTATTTCGTTTTGGGCATGTATGGGCTGAATGAACCCCAGAAGCAGCACCAAAAGGATAATGTATCGGAAAAGCGATGCTGTTTGATGAGGGATTTTGTGATTACGAGGGATTGTTTGAGATTGCATTGAGTCACACCTCAATTTGATTTCCCACATTTTACAACATGAGCAAAGACTAATGTGGGATTTCCCAAGTATTTTGGGATAAATCTATTAGCGTTTGGGATACATCGTTGGGATACGCTGGCTTTTTAGACCATTTTATCGTATAATTTAAGGGTTAAAAGTGGTCATTTGTCCGTTTCCATTTGGGATACATGAGCAAGTGATTGGGATAAAGCAGTCGGTTCGATTTGGGAAATAAGGGCGAAGGTTTCACTTCGCCCAATTAGTTTCAGGGAATAGACGCACTTATGGATATTGGTCAAGTTCGTCCTGTAAACATCAATGAGGAAATGCGTGGCAGCTATCTCGATTACGCGATGAGCGTCATCGTAGCACGGGCGCTGCCGGATGCACGCGATGGGTTAAAGCCTGTCCACCGCAGAATTTTATACGCTATGTATGATATGGGCATACGGGCGAACACGGCCTATAAGAAGAGTGCGCGTATCGTGGGTGATGTGCTGGGTAAGTATCACCCGCACGGCGATACAGCGGTCTATGATTCGATGGCGCGTATGGCACAAGACTTCTCGCTGCGGTATCCGCTAGTGGATGGTCAGGGTAACTTCGGCAGCGTGGACGGTGACAGCCCTGCGGCGATGCGTTACACCGAGGCGCGGTTGGCGCGTATGGCGGAAGAGATGTTGACCGACCTGAACATGGATACGGTTGACTTTGTTGATAACTATGATGGGACCACACAAGAGCCGAGTGTTCTGCCTTCGCGTTTGCCGAACCTGCTGCTGAACGGCGCGAGTGGTATTGCAGTCGGTATGGCGACGAGCATCCCGCCACACAATTTGCGTGAGCTGTCCCAAGCAATCATCCACATCATCGACAACAATCACCGGATTGATGATATTACGGTTGATGAGTTGATGGAGTTTGTGCATGGACCGGACTTCCCGACCGGCGCACAAATTGTGGTGGGGGATGAGCTAAAAGAAGCATACGCCACCGGCAAGGGGCGTGTCATTATGCGCGCGGGTGCCGAGTTCGAGGAGATGAAGGGCGACCGTTACCGGATCGTCTTTAACTCGATCCCGTACCAAGTGAGCAAAACGCTGATTATCGAACGTATCGTCGAATTGGTGCGTGAGGGCAGACTGCCGCACGTATCTGACCTGCGTGACGAGTCCGACCGGAACGGTATGCGGTTGGTGGTGGAGTTGAAGTACGGCGCACAGCCTAAGACGGTACTGAACCAACTGTATAAGTACACGGGATTGCAGAGCAGCTTTAGTATTCAGATGCTGGCACTGGTGAACAATGAGCCGCGTACACTGGGGTTGAAGCGGTGCCTGCAAATTTACGTCGAACACCGGTATGAGGTGATTGTACGGCGTTCACAGTTTGAGCTGCGGAAACTGCAAGCACGGGCGCATATTCTGGAAGGTTTGCTGAAGGCGCTTTCGAGCCTCGACGCGATTATTCAGACGATTCGTTCGGCTGATGATGTGGATTCGGCGCGGGCGAACCTGATGCAGCGTTTTGGCTTGAGCGAGGCGCAAGCGGTCGCCATTCTGGAAATGCAACTGCGGCGTTTGGCAGCTTTGGAACGGCAGAAGATCCAAGACGAGTTTGATGAGGTGATGACGCGGATTGCCTATTTGGAAGACCTGCTGGCTTCACCGGCTAAGATTCTGGCGCTGATCCGCGAAGATGTGGAACTGCTGTCAGAAGAATACGGTGACGAACGCAACACTGAAATCCTGTACGGGGTGCTGACGGACTTCAACGAAGCTGATCTTGTGCGTGAGGAAGAGGTCGTTATTTCGATGACAGGGCGCGGTTACATCAAGCGCGTTCCGGCATCCGCTTACCGGGCGCAGCGTCGCGGCGGTAAGGGCGTGACAGGGATGGCGACCAAGGAAGAAGATGCGCTGGTCGACATTTTCGCCTGCAACAGCCTCGCACATTTGTTGTTCTTCAGCGACAAGGGTAAAGTTTACGCCGAGCGTGCGTTCCATATCCCAGAGGCAGGACGTGCGAACAAAGGCACGCTTATTCACACGATCTTGAACTTAGAACCGGACGAACGGATTACGGCTGTGCAACCTGTTGATTCGTTCGAACTGGATGGGCATTTCGTGATGGCAACTAAGCGTGGACGCATCAAGCGGGTGACGCTGGATGAATTCGCGGCAGTACGCCCCAGCGGATTGATCGCGATGGGGCTTGAGCCGGATGATTATCTGGGTTGGGTGAAGTACTCGGACGGCGACCAAGACATTATCCTCGTGACCGAGGGTGGACAGAGCATCCGCTTCCATGAGTCGGAAGTGCGCGTGATGGGGCGGCCCGCAGGCGGCGTACACGCGATCAAGCTGGATGATGACCTTGTAGCGGGTATGGATGTGGTCGATGAAACCGATACTCATATGTTGGTGGTCACCAAGAATGGTTTTGGTAAGCGGACGGAATTGAGCGAGTACCGCCAACAAGGACGCTACGGATACGGGGTGCGTACGCTCGCCCGTAATGAAAAGACCGGCCCGATTGTGAGTGTGCGCTGCATCAATGAGAACGACGACATTATGCTGATCACGATGTACGGGATTGTCTTGCGTACACGGCTGAGTCAAATCCGTGAGACAGGACGCAGTACGCAGGGCGTGACGCTGATGGATGTTTATGACGGTGATGAAGTCGTAGGCGTGGCGATTATGACGGCTGAACCGGAACTTAACGGTGAGGACGATGTGCCAACGGACGCACCGCCGCCGGAAGCGAGCGCGAACGGAACGGGGGCGTAAACAGGCGTTGGAAAATGGTTTGGCGAAGGATAAAATAAGGTAATCAAAAACGGGACTAACAAGTCCCGTTTTCATTTGCTGTGGTGGAGAAGGATTAGCCTTCGTCTTCCTCGTCAGCCTTACCCTTCTTAATGATTTCAACTTCGCCCACGCCTTCGGCAGCTTCAGCCGCAGCGTCTTCTTCAGAGCGGGCAGCAGCCGGTTGCGAGATACGGGCAATCATTTCGTCGGGGTCGTTGAGGACGGTGATTTCTGAGTCCAGCTTAAGGTCGCGGACGTGAATGGAGTCGCCGACTTCGTTAAGGTTGGAGATGTCGATTTCAATCTGGTTCAGCAGGTGGCTGGGCAGTGTTTCGACCGCGAGGGTGGTGGGGCCGGTGACCAGAATACCCTTCTTGGTGCTGACGGCAGCGCTTTCACCGACGAAGTGCAGCGGCACGTCGATGGTGATCTTGGCGCTCATATCGACCGCGAAGAAATCAACATGCATGATGTCGTTGCGGAGGATATCGCGCTGGACTTCACGCGCGAGGACAGGGGTCGCTTTGCCGTTGACCGTGATTTGGATCAGGTTCGTACCACCGGCCTTCAAAAGCGCGAGTTGAAGGGGGCGGTATTCAACCTGAAGGTTGACCGGCTCCGACTTCGGCCCGTAAACCGTAACCGGAACGATGCCCTGACGGCGCAGTTGGCTAACCTTCTTGCCGACGATGTTTCGGGACTGAGCCTCAATAACAAAATTTTCGGCCACGATTGAACTCCTTAGTTGGCTGTCTGCCTCAGCGTTCAGGAATTCGACCCATTCGCCATTAGGATATACGACAGCTAATTATTTCACTTTATGAATGGGAGCATTTTAATGGCGGGAGGGGCGTTCGTCAATGCCAAGTGCTGCCGTAAACGTATCCGACAGCACTTGATGGGTGATGTTTAGAAGGGGGTTTGATGGGTTGTAACCAGAAGGTGAGATGTTACTTGGGGTTTTCGAACGATTGGTGCATGACGAGGCCGATAAAAAGCTCAACCGCGCCGATGATACCGATGACACGATAGTAGCTTACTTGGGGCTGGGTCAGGAGGAACATGAAGCCAATTACTAGGAGCATCGTGCCGCCGATCACAAGTTTTCGGCCATTGTCTTTGGTGAGAATGCGCTGGACATTGAGGGTTTGTCGGAGGTCGTTCAACTTGCGAGACTTTCTACTCATGGAGATTGGGTGATATGAACATCGTAAAACCAAAAGGCAGAGCAAATGCGTAAAGATTCACAATTCATCACTACGCAAAAATAAATCTGAATGGATTGTAACCTTGTGAAGAATAGCTCAAATGATGTGATTTTTGAGCCGGTACTTTAGTCCGGCATCTCTTGACAATTGGGAGAAGCGTTAGCGGTAATTGCCCCGAATACCGCGCGGCTGCACGGGGAGACGCGCTTCATAAAGATGCGACACATCGGCGACTGAAAGCGCACGCGGAATGGCCCATTCGTTACTGCGTTCCTCGAATAAGATGGTTGTGACTGAACTTGGGGCGTGCCAGAAGCTGCACCAGATGAGCGGTGGTGGCGCACAGAGCAGATGGGCCAAAACCGCTAGCGCTGTGCCATTATGACAAAAGAGGGCGATTTGGCGCTGATCGTGGTTGAGGATGCGATACCGGCGGCCTTCGCGTTGGTAGCCATATTGCATGATGAGCTTGTCGATCTCGGCAGACAAGGCGGCGTAG
>Ga0209460_1001267_pt1 | contig 15477 bp, 12 predicted proteins | sample EBPBio132013_DNA_FD_185868 | JGI IMG/M metagenome (GOLD analysis project Ga0209460, IMG submission 185868) | Wastewater treatment Type I Accumulibacter community from EBPR Bioreactor in Madison, WI, USA - Reactor 2_5/13/2013_ DNA (SPAdes)... | ecosystem: Engineered > Bioreactor > EBPR >...
CCACACAAAACAAAAATATCAGAACCGAAGAAAAAATGAAAACTGTCAATCTTAGGCCGCCAAAAGACAAAGCCCTGACCTGAAAAATGGGTTCCAGTTTTTATACTTTTTGAGTCAGCTTCAGTTGGTTGTCTGGGGTTTAAGCCCCAGACTTTCCCAACTTCCCTTTACCGCTATCCGGCGTATCCATGCCGGGACGGAAGGAATATTTGATGCATAAAGATGAAAATGTATCCAGAAGTATAACCCAAAATTTACCCAATCTGGTATCTGACTTTTCAATTTATAATTTAAAAGCCAAGACAAACCAAATTCAAAACTGGGTAAACCAGGAATTTTATGCTGTAAGATATAATATCTGTTGTTAGAGTATTAAACCATGAAAATAACGGTTGTAGTGAGGAACAAACTCCTGATTTTGTTTCATCATTCGACGTAATTTCCTGTGATGCTGTTTTTTCCAGGTCTTTCGGCTTTGAAATCCTACAAGTCGTTTTTCAGACAAATTAAGTTCGGACTGTTGTGATTTTAAAGCCATATCACGTTGTAATTCTCATTTTGACTTGTTTCTTTGAGAAATTATTGATTGCCACCACTTCCCTGATGATCTCATCATTTTCTAAAAGAAATGCCCATGATGGCGGGCACATTTTTTTCGAATTCTCAGACCCCGTCCAACCCAGTTTTTTTAATTCAAGAAAAAAGGAAGGATTCGTCTTTAAAAACCTAAAGAATTCCCTTTTTGAAATTTGAAAGGACTTTTGAGCCTCCTGTTCAGACGCCCCATAACCAATCAAATTCAGTTCCGGACAATAAAAAAAAGAATTTCCTTCACTCGTGTAAGAAATGATTGAAACCGGGAAGGTCCATCCTGGCGTTACCGTTATTTGTGTTTGGGGTGCCATCATATACCTGGATAAAGCGGTTCATTCTTTAAATTGAATAAAAGGAGGGGAAAAATTAAAATACCGAATAATTTGCTCAGGGGCATTTGCTGTTTAAGTCCACGGCACTGGAGTCTGCCAACTCAGACACGCCGACGCAAAGCCCCCGTTCAGTTGGGAAGAGCAACGGCAAAGGTAAGAAACCAGCACGAAAAAAAGCAAAGACAAACATGTCTTAAGTTGAGGACTTGTGAACCGGAGAAGAAGGAACTTGTAGCCAAAACAATGTATATCAGAAAAAGCGGTGGGGGCGTGTCAATACGTTCCAGTGGAACCCCCGCACTCATCGCCCTGAGCGTTTCCCCCACACAAAAAAAATGAGGCTCAGGGGCATTTGTTATTTCAGATTACGGCAATGGAGTCTGCTACCTCAGACACGCCGACACAAAGCCCCCGTTCAGGTAGGAAGAGCAATAGCAAAGGTAAGAAAAGGCTACAAAAAAAAGCAAAAAAAAACCCGCCCGAACCGGCACCGCTTCACATAGGTAAAGTTGGGTTTTCCGGCATTGTTGATGGCAGGTTTGTAGGTGCTTTTTCAAACACCAATTCAAATATACGAAATATACTATAAACCGAAAAAAGTTAAGAAAGTTATTTGGTTTTGGATAACCTATCATCACCAAATGGTTGATTCCAACTGATTTTGTAGATAATTTATTAGGTCGGAAGAAATCAGTTATCCTTTACGTACTGGTAAACCGATTTAACAAGGGTTTCGGGAAAATGGCCTAACCCTTCTTTTTGAAGTATGGTGATGCCTTTTTGATAATCACAGATACCGTATTTAATATCAAGTGACGCCAGAATAAATAAAAAGCCATGAACGGTTGCTTGTTTTTTAAAGGCTACTTTCCGGGCTTTTTTTTCATCAATCAAAAGTGTATGGGTATTATCAAGATACTGGTTTTGTGCAAAAACTTCAGATTCACCCGGATCAAGTTTTTCAATCTTGACATAAATTTCAACCGTTGCAGAATCGTATTCATTACATTGAATAAACCATCTCCGGTGACTTTCATAAAAGCTGGTAATAAACTTGAATCTGGCACTTGCTTCTGTCGGATCAGTACGGAAAAGAAATTCTGATTCAACTTTTCTTGGAACTCGGATTTCAGAGAATAAAAGATTCAGTTTATCAAGAATATTAAGACGGAAAAGACAAAGCAGAACTGAAGTATCAATGATAGCTGTTGGTTTCCTCATTTATCTTTAGTCAATGCCCATGCAGCTAAAAGTCCCAACCCCAAAAGAATGAGAGCGGAACCGGAACCGGCAGTTTCTTTACCTTTTTTTGTACGGGCCGAAAACTGACCTTTCAGAAATTCTGCAACTTCATATGAGGCTTTGTCAATCGAATTAAAATCTACCTCTACGGCTCTGATATTGTCATTTTTGGGGAAGCCACTCTGGGGCATCCCTTTTTGGAACAAAACAATAACCGGCTTATTTTTCTGTGAGGCATAAACAATTTCTTCATTCACGCCTTTAGAAACCCCTTCAAGAGCAAAGATTGCGACCATGTCAGCAGAATCAATCCGGGTTTTTGTTTCCTGGTTAATTGCACTTGAATTGGGACGGCGTAAAGGTAAAACAACTGAAAAGCCGTAAAGCCCGGCTATAGTTTGAAGCCTTAGTGCTGAATGCTGACCCATGTCAGAATCTTTATTGTAGGAAAGGAAAAGTATATTTTCCATGTTATCACCTCTGATTGCAAATATACGAAAATTACTTCTGTCATTTCTTTGCGGAAACAATGAGGTTTAAGTTCAAAAGGTTTCCTGTTGAATTGTAAAATGGAACCTAAACTACTTTTTCCGGCCAAAGATTGACAAAATGCTGTTTTTTGCCAGCTTACCGCAATTTTTATAGTACAATATTACTATCTTGAAAACCTTTAATAGACCACATTCAATTTAATAAGACCCAAAAGCACACGTATGAACAAACAGCAATTGGCTGCAAAAATCTGGGAATCTGCCAACCAGATGCGGTCGAAAATTGAAGCAAATGAATACAAAGATTACATACTGGGGTTTATCTTCTATAAGTACCTGTCTGAGCAGGAAATCAAATTTGCCAAAAGGGAAGATTTTACAGAAAACGATTTAATCACTCTTTCTGATGGTGATGCGGAATATTTCAAAAGCAATATTGGTTTTTTTATTGCCCATAAGGATTTGTTTTCGACCTGGATTAGCATGGGGAATGACTTTGATGTGTCTAACGTCCGTGATGCCCTTTCTGCTTTCAACCGTTCAATCTACCCGAAACATAAAAAACTGTTTGAGAAAATATTTAACACCCTCGAAACCGGATTGAGTAAACTGGGTGATAGTTCAGGTGCCCAGACAAAGGCCATCAGTCAGCTGATCCATCTCATTAAAGATATTCCGATGGATGGGCAACAGGATTATGATGTATTGGGATTTATCTATGAATACCTCATCGGAATGTTTGCAGCAAATGCCGGTAAAAAAGCCGGTGAGTTTTACACCCCCCACGAAGTTTCTGTGCTGATGTCAGAAATTGTGGCCAATCATTTAAAAGACAGAACAGAAATCAAAATTTATGATCCGACAAGTGGGTCCGGATCCTTGTTGATCAATATTGGCCGAAGTGTAGCCAGGCACTTCGCCAACGATAACAGTATCATGTACTATGCTCAGGAATTGAAGGAGAATACCTACAACCTTACCCGGATGAACCTGGTGATGCGTGGAATTCTGGCTGATAATATTTTCACCCGCAACGCCGATACACTTGAGGATGACTGGCCCTATTTCGAAGAAAACGACCCGGTTAATACCTACAATCCGCTTTATGTTGATGCCGTGGTTTCAAATCCGCCTTATTCACAGAAATGGGATTCTGCCAATAAAGAAACCGACCCCCGTTATGCCCGTTTTGGTCTGGCACCTAAAACCAAAGCCGATTATGCTTTTCTGCTTCACGATCTCTACCACGTTAAACCCGATGGCATTATGACCATCGTGCTGCCACACGGGGTGTTGTTCCGTGGGGGTGAAGAAGGAGCCATCCGTAAAAACCTGATTGAATGTAATCACATTGATACTATCATCGGGCTTCCGGGCAATATTTTCTTTGGTACAGGAATCCCAACCATTATCATGGTGCTGAAGCAAAAACGGACAAACACCGATGTGCTGATTGTTGATGCCTCGAAAGGATTCACGAAAGTTGGAAAAAACAACCAGCTCAGGGCTTCTGACATTAAACGGATTGCCGATACTGTGGTTGGCCGTTACCCAGTTCCCAACTTTTCGAAAGTGGTAAGCCGGGAAGAAATACGGTCAAACGACTATAACCTGAACATTCCCCGGTATGTCGATTCGTCTGAAAAGGCCGAAAGCTGGGATCTTTATGCCTCGATGTTTGGCGGAATACCAAAAAAGGAAATTGACGGGTTGTCGCTCTACTGGAATGCGCTGCCGGGTTTGCGTGAGGCATTGTTTCTGAATAACGGTTCACCGTATGTCGGTTTGAAAGTAACTGATGTAAAGGCGGCCATCAGGGAACATAAAAGTGTACAAACCTTTTCAGGCAAATTTAAAACCGCCTTCGCTGGTTTTGACGGCACACTACGGAATGACTTGCTTAAAAATATGCTGTCAGTGACTCTATCAAAAGAAGAAACCATTCTGAGCAATGAAATTTTTAACCGGCTCAAATCCTTTTCATTGATTGATAAATACGGGGCATTTCAGCTTCTTGATGATGAATGGATAAAAATAGCCGGTGATCTGGAAATCATACAAACCGAAGGATTTGAAACCACCCGAAAAGTAGACCCGAACCTGGTGTTGAAGAAGACCGTAGGAAACACTTCGCAGGAAGTACAGGACGGATGGACCGGGCGTGTGCTTCCCTTTGAACTCGTGCAAAAAACTTACCTCAACACAGAATACCAGAATCTGAAAACAATGGAAAACCGGCTGGCAGAAATTAGTGCCGGTTACGATGAAATAATGGAAACCCTGACGGAAGAAGAAAAAGAAAGCGAACTAACCAACGAAGCCGGTGACAGCTTTGTATCCTCTGCCATTACCAAAGAAGCAAAACAGATACAGGCCAGCCTGAAGAAGAATGAAGTGTTTGCAGAAGAAACTCTGGAAGCAAAAATTCTGAAACTCGCAGAACTGATTTCCGAGGAGAAAGATTTGAAAGCCCGGCTCAGAACCGAAGCGACGAAACTGCATAACCTCACCAAAGAAACCATTGAAGCGCTTACCGATGACCAGGTGCACCACTTACTGGAATTAAAATGGATAACCCCGCTCCTGAGTTCCCTGCATAAACTGCCTGAAACAGTCATAACTGAACTCGCTGCCAAAGTACAAACCCTTGCTTTGAAATATGCCACCACTTACAAAGACGTGATGGAGCAGATTCACGAAACGGAAAAAACGTTAGCTTCCCTGATTGATGACCTTACGGGCAATGAACACGACCTGAAAGGACTTGCTGAATTTCAGTTGCTGTTAAAAGGGAACAACAATGACTGAGGGAAAAACTAAACCGGATATTCGGTTTAAAGGATTTAATGAGGATTGGGATAAGTTTGAATTAAAAGATATTGCTGATAGATATGACAATTTGAGAGTCCCTATAACTGCTTCTGAAAGGATACCGGGTGACACACCTTACTATGGTGCAAATGGTATTCAGGATTATGTTGAAGGTTTTACCCATGATGGAGAATTTATTCTCGTTGCCGAAGACGGTGCAAACGATTTGAAAGATTATCCTGTACAGTTCGTAAATGGAAAAATATGGGTAAATAACCATGCTCATGTTCTTCAGGCAAAACAGGATATCGCTAAAAATAAATATCTTAAATATGTTATTTCTCAAACCCAAATTGAACCTTTTTTGGTAGGTGGGGGGCGTGCAAAACTCAATGCAGAAACAATGATGAAGCTTGAGCTTTTAGCGCCTTTAAATATTTTTGAACAAGAAAAAATTGGAGAATATTTCAACCAGCTTGACATTCTCATCACTCTGCATCAGCGCAAATACGACAAGCTGACCACTTTAAATACGGCCATGCTCGAAAAAATGTTTCCCAAATCGGGTTCAGATGTGCCTGAAATTCGTTTTAAAGAGTTTACGGGCAAGTGGGAAGAACGGAAGTTGGGGGAGGTAATGGAAATTTCATCAGCTTCTCGTGTTCATAAGAATGAATGGACAGATTCTGGAGTACCATTTTTTAGGACGAGTGATGTTATTTCTGCATATTATGGCTCAGATAATAAAAAAGCATATATCTCTCAGAATTTATATGAAGAGTTATTGAAAAAGTCTGGTTCCGTTCAAAAAAATGACCTTCTGGTTACTGGTGGTGGTTCAATTGGGATTCCTTTTTTGGTTAAGACTAATGAGCCTTTATACTTCAAAGATGGAGATTTGCTATGGTTAAAAAATACCGAAGAAATTAACGGTTCTTTTTTATATACTTTTTTTTCAACTTCAACTTTCAGAAATTATGTAAATAGCATTACTCATATTGGAACAATCTCACATTATACAATTGAGCAAGCAAAAGCTACCCCTTTTAAACTTCCAAAGAAAGAAGAGCAAGAAAAAATAGCAGGATATTTTCAAAATCACGAAACCATTATTACACTTCATTTGCAAGAACTAGAAAAACTAAAGGCCATCAAAAAGGCCTGTCTGGAAAAGATGTTTGTATGAATTATAAAAAGGCTTAAATCACAATGTCATTTGCCAGCGAATCCGGTTTTGAAGAAGCACTTATCGAAATTCTGAGGAATAAAGGGTGGGAAAACGATATTCTGAAACACCCCACTGAGGGTGAGTTACTGCAAAACTGGGCTTCTATTCTTTTCGAAAACAACCGTGGGATCGACCGCCTGAATGAAACACCCCTAACCAATGGTGAAATGGCCCAGATTCTTGAACAGATTACCCGGCTAAGAACGCCATTAAAGCTGAACGGGTTTATCAATGGCAAAACCGTTTCAATCGTCCGTGACAATCCTGCCGATCCTGATCATTTTGGTAAAGAAGTCAGTCTGAAAATCTACGACCGCCGTGAGATTGCCGCAGGGCAAAGCCGGTATCAGATTGTGCATCAACCCCATTTTACAAGCAAATCAAAAATCCTGAATGACCGCCGGGGTGATCTGTTGCTGCTGATCAACGGTATGCCGGTCATCCACATCGAACTGAAACGGAGTGGAATTCCGGTCAGTCAAGCCTGTAACCAAATTGAAAAATATACCGGTGAGGGCATTTTTACAGGGTTGTTTTCTCTCATTCAGATTTTTGTGGCTATGGAACCCGGCGAAACGGTCTATTTTGCCAATCCCGGTCCCGATGGCAAATTCAATAAAGATTATTATTTCCATTGGGCCGATTTCAACAATGAACCCATCAATCAGTGGGCACTCATTGCTTCAACACTCCTCTCCATTCCGATGGCACATCAACTAATCGGGTTCTACACGGTTGCCGATGATTCTGACGGCATTCTGAAGGTCATGCGCAGTTACCAGTATTATGCTGCCAACGCTATTTCGGATAAAGTTTCAAAAACCGACTGGAAAGCACATTCCCAGCGGGGTGGATACATCTGGCATACCACCGGTTCCGGCAAAACCATGACCAGTTTTAAATCGGCACAACTTATAGCAAACTCGAAGGATGCAGACAAAGTTCTTTTTTTGATGGACCGGATAGAACTGGGAACCCAATCACTTAAGGAATACAGCAATTTTGCAGACGAAAACGAAGAGGTTCAGGCCACCGAAAATACCGGCGTTTTAGTTTCCAAACTCAAAAGTACCAAACCTGCCGATACGCTTATCGTTACTTCCATCCAAAAAATGAGCAATATCAAAGATGAAGATGGGGGACTCAATTCCCACGATATTAAGCTTATGAAGTCAAAACGGATTGTCTTTATTGTGGATGAAGCACACCGGTCAACCTTTGGTAAAATGCTGACATCGATCAAGAAAACATTTTCTGAGGCCTTGTTCTTTGGTTTTACCGGCACTCCCATTCAGGATGAGAACCAAAAAAAACTGAACACCACGTCAACTGTTTTTGGCGATGAGTTACATCGATACAGTATTGCCGATGGCATCCGGGACAAAAATGTTCTGGGTTTCGATCCGTATAAGGTTATGACCTATAAAGACCACGACCTGAGAAAAGCTGTTGCCATCGCAGAGGCAAAGGCAACCAGTGAAAAGGAAGCCATCAAAGACCCGAAAAAGAGCAAAGTTTATTATAAGTTTATGGATGCGTCAAAGGTGAAAATGGCCGGTTTCCTTGACACAAACGGGAAATATGTGAAAGGAATTGAGGATTACCTTCCAACTTCACAGTATGAGCGCATCGAGCATCAGCAGGCTGTCGTAAGTGATATTGCAGATAAATGGCTGACTCTTAGCCGGAACGGGAAGTTTCATGCGCTTTTTGCCACCAGCAGTATTTCTGAGGCTGTTGACTATTACCGTTTATTGAAAAAAGAAAAAACGGACTTGAAAATAACTGCACTTTTCGATCCGAATATTGATAATCACGGGAATGTAAAATTTAAAGAAGACGGTCTGGTTGAAATTATCGGAGACTACAATCAAACCTTTGGAATGGATTTTGCACTTTCAAGTCATGGGAATTTGAAAAAAGATATAGCCGCACGGCTTGCCCACAAGGAGCCCTACACCCGGATAGAAAAAAATCGGGAAAAACAGATTGATCTTTTAATTGTGGTCGATCAAATGCTGACCGGTTTTGATTCCAAATGGATCAATACCCTTTACATGGACAAGGTTCTTAAGTTTGAACACGTTATTCAGGCCTTTTCACGAACTAACCGCCTGTTTGGGCCAGATAAACCTTTCGGTACCATCCGGTATTACCGGAAACCACACACAGTAGAACAGTATGTGAATCAGGCAGTAAAAATGTATTCGGGAGACAAACCACTTGCACTGTTTGTCGATCATTTGGATGAAAACCTGAAAAAGCTGAATTCAGTATTCGATGAAATTTTTCAGGTATTCATACACGCCGGGATCCAAAACTTTGAAAAATTGCCGGATGATCTTTCTGAACGAGGCAATTTCGCAAGGCTTTTTAAAGAATTCAACACGTATCTGGAAGCATCCAAAATACAGGGCTTTACATGGAGTGAGTCAAAATATGAATTCGAGACGGTTTTAGGGAAAGCAAAATCAATCATCGAAATGAGTTTTGATGAAAATTCGTTTCTGATTCTGGCTCTTCGGTATAAGGAGTTAAATAGTGGTGGTGGTGGCGAAGGTGGATCTGAAGAAGTTCCATTTGAAATTGATGGTTATTTAACCGAGATCGATACCGGGATTATTAATGCAGAATATATGAACTCCCGTTTTGAAAAGTACCTTAAAATGCTGGAACAGAAAGATATTGACAGGGACCAAAAGGAACAGACCTTAAATGATCTGCACAAATCGTTTGCGTTTCTTACCCGGGACGAGCAGAAATTTGCCAACATATTCCTTCATGATGTTGAAAGCGGGGATGCTTCAATTGCAAGCGATAAAACCTTCCGTGATTATATTGCAGATTATCAATCCAAAGCAAAAAACGATCAGATCCGGCATATTTCAGAACTTCTTGGTCTGGATGAAACCAAACTGAGAGCCATGATGAATACGGGTATAAATGAACTGAATATCAATCAATTCGGGCGTTTTGATGATTTAAAGGAGTCTGTAGATAAAGAAAAGGCTAAAGCCTATTTTGAAAAAAAGGAAGGAAGTGTTATTCCACTTTTTAAGGTGAATATAAAAATTCACAACCTTCTTCAGCATTTTCTTATCAGTGGTGAGGTTGAGTTATAGATTTTTTATTGTTTTTTTAATTTTTATTTCCACTTCCTTTTCCCGCACCCCGATACATTCGTCTCCGGACGGACACCCGGTGACCGTTTCCTTTACAAGGTAAGGGGTACTGCGTATCTCGAATTCAATTCCCAAAACAATTTTATTCTTTGTATCGATTTAGTAACAGAATGGTGTTTTCACTACCTTTGCTGCATGTTTTACAGAAGAAAAATTATCCTGAGTTTATTGCAGCTTTTTGAGGGACAGATAGATAAAATCAGTCTGCAAAAGTTGCTTTTCCTTTTTACCCAACGTCAGGTCAAACCTGACTATGATTTTATCCCCTATAAGTTTGGGTGTTATTCCTATTCAGCCGTTGCCGATTTAGGTGCGATGGTTCGCCGGGGAATGGTAGATGAAACACCGGTACATTACATCAGTAAAGAGAAGACCGATTACTTAAAACTCCTCAAAGAAGATGACAGAAACCTGCTTGCCGGTATCAAAGCGCAATTTGGTGGCATGACCGCTGGCGAATTGATGAAATATACTTACCTTAAATTTCCTTATTGGGCAATAAACAGTATAAAGGCAAAAGAAATATTATCCGAAGCGCAATTTGAAAAGGTGAAATTAAGTCATCCCGGAAACGATAAAACCGTTCTCTTCACAATCGGTTATGAAGGTCTTTCGCTGGAAGACTATTTAAACCAGCTGGTCAAAAATGATATAAAAGTTTTAGTGGATGTCCGAAACAATCCGTTGAGTATGAAATTCGGTTTCAGCAAAAGTTCGTTAAGCCGTTATTGTGAGAGTTTGGGTATCCGGTATGTGCATTTTCCTGAAGTTGGTATTCAATCAGAACAACGCAGGGAATTGAATACACAAAGCGATTATGATCAATTATTCGCTGTTTACCGTCAAAACAATCTTACCGAAACGAGCGGTACTCAGTTACGCATTTTAAACTTGCTTCGGGAGAGTAAACGTATTGCTTTAACTTGTTTCGAAGCGAATAGTTGCCAATGCCACCGAAAACACCTGGCAGAGGCTATAGAAAACTTACCTGATTTTGAATACGAAGTCAACCATCTTTAAAAATGGCCAGAAGAAAAGTTCTTTTAACGGTAACGACCTATCCACTGCCATCCCGCAGTTATGACGAATTAGTTTGCACCGCTGGCATTCTGGAAACAGGTGAATGGATCCGCATCTATCCGGTTCCGCTGAAATTTTTACGCGGTTTGCGTAAAGATGGCAAGGTTGAGTCATTCAAGTATAACTGGATGGAACTGGACCTGGTGAAGCGAACGGATGATTTTCGTCCGGAGAGCCACTCACCTGTTAATTATGATTTTAAAGATATACAGCTTTTTGGTAAACTGGATACAAGAAATAATTGGGAGGAACGCAAAAAGATATGTACATCAGAAGTGTATACCAGTTAGACAAAATTGATTGAAGATTCTAAAGCACCCCTAAACCGATCACTGGCAACCTTTAAACCGAAAACCATCATCAGCTTTGAAGTAGAGAAGGAAGAAATCCGGGAGTGGAAAGACGAGTGGAAAGAACTTAGAAAACAAGGTGAGTTATTTGATCCGGATAAAAATCCTGAAATTCAAATTCCAAAATTACCTTATAAGTTTTACTACCGGTTTTTGGATGAAGAGGATAGGGAAAGCCGCATGATGATTGAAGATTGGGAAATTGGAGCACTCTATTGGAAATGTTTTAAATCGGCGGAGGGAATAGAAGCAGAAGCCCTCGAAAAAGTTCGTGAGAAATATGAACTGGAATTCCTGAAAGAAAAGGATATTTATCTCTTTCTCGGGTCAACAAAAGAATGGCACATGAGAAGAGCAAAAAATCCTTTCGTCATCATCGGGGTATTCTATCCTAAAAAAGAAACACAATTTTCTTTGTTCTGATTAAAGAGTCAGAGCATACACCCTGATAAAGATTTCCGCCATTACCACCCAGGTACCATTTTTCTCCCTTTCCTTTTAATTTCCCCTTTCTGATCTTGCACCCCGATATCCCGAAGTAAAGAGAGTTTCCAATGGCCATCGTCAAAGACAACATTATCACCACCGGTTTAAGCGGAAAGCTGGGGAAACAACTCATTTTTAAACAATCAGGCAGGGAGACCGTTCTTGCTCTCGCACCCAAAACCTGGCCATCCCGAACCTCTCCCGACCAAATTCAAAAACAAAACCGGTTCCGGGAAGCGGTTGCCTTTGCAAAAAGTGTTCTGTCAGATCCAGTGTCGCTGAAAAAGTATGAAGACCTTGCCGGTGAAAACCGAACCGCATATCATGCTGCGCTCTCCGATTTCCTAAGCAGGAGTGGAACAGACCCAGGTTAGTTCCACAACGAAAGACCAACGAAAGACGGACGAAGGAAAGCCGGAAGAACACTGAAATTTGGCCAAAGAAATGGAAGGGAAAAGTGGAAGAGTATTGTGTATTTGGTTTGACGGAAAAGGTATGGATTTGCTTCACACATTTCATGACCCGACTTTTGAGTGCATTGGTTCTGGGTATCCGGTCGTCGAGTAGTCCGTCGAAAGACGGACATACCGAGATGCAGAAATTTTAAATCCCAACCTCAACGCATACCCGGGCCCCTCGATAAATCAGTCTTACGACTGACACTCGGGGACCGGGTTTTTTTGTACAGCGTACCCCGTACAACGTACATCTTAAAACCAGATTGTATCTTGACAAACATTAAAATTTGTCACAAACTATTGACAGTAAGTGTTTTTTTTTGACATTTGTATCAGGTACCGGGTAGGCTACCACTCGTCCCACATAAATTAAGGAGATACAATGACAAAAATGCTGTTGCCAGGCATTTGCCTTGGCAGTTTACTTTTCATACTGGCTGGTTGTGCAGAACCCAAGTATCTGGAAGAAGGAGATAGTATAAATTCATCTTCTAAAACAAAGTTAAGACCCACACAGGGTTACCTCTTATCTTACCAGGAAGAAGTGATTTCGGTAAAACCCAGAATCCGTGCCGGATTGCTTGGAAAAACAAGTGGTGACTATCAGGATGCACCTATTTTAACCCGATATGAAAAATCACAGGTTAGTGGTGCATTTGATGGAAAGGGCACTTACCGGATTGATCAATTATTTATTGATGGAACCTATGATGGCAATGCATTTCCGCCGTCAAAACAAGGGAACCCGGGACCCGATGAAATTCAAAAATCCCAGAATGATATTGATAATGAAATCGTTCGTGTAGTTTTTGATGAAACAGGAATAACCAATTATGCAAGAAACGGAAAGGCAACCAAGTATTCGCCTTCTGGAGAAGAAATGGCGCTTCGAAACGAATGGAAGCAAAAATTCACATTGATGGCAGATTCACTTGACTTGGATACCTTACCTGGAATTGGAGGCAAGAAACTTGAGTTGATGCAGGCTGAAATTTTAAAAAGTGGCGGAAGTATTAACATCAATGATCAGGGTCTGATGTCAATTGTTCAGAAAAGCCAGGACAATACCTCAGTAACCCATACTATGATGGATAAAAAAACAGGAAATATTTTACAGGATGCAGTTTTTACAAATGGTAAACTTGATCTGCTAACCAAATATAATTACGTTTTAAAGGCCGGAAGATGGTTCCCAAGTGTTATTCATTCCCGTCTGTTCAGAGATGACGGAAATGGAGCGGAAGTTATTTCTGAAACTGTTGAAACCCGAACCCATATAAAAGTAATTGCCCGATAAGGAGCCTGAAATGAAAAAGATATTTATTTTACTTGCGTTTGTTTTTTCTGCATCTTCTGGTTTCAGTCAGGGATACGGTGTTGTTTTTATCCCTGGTCTCGGCGGAAGTCCTGATGAGTTTAAAAGTGGGTATGACCATACCCGGCTGGTTAATGATTTGAAATCTACACTTAATATCACAGACGCTGATATTGTGTATATTAACCATAATCTTGCAAACGGAGTTAAAACAAACTTGTCTGTTGATGATAGGGCTGCGCAGGTTGCAACCATCATGAGAACTCAAAATCTGACAAAGGAGTGGTTTTTAATTGGATATAGCACTGGAGGAGTAGTTGCAAAACTATTTAATGATCAACAACCCTATAATTCAACAAAATTCACCGTACAAAATTTAAAAATCAAGGGGGTGGTTACCATTGCCTCCCCAATGGGTGGTATGAATAATTTAAAAGGCGGATTAGCAGCTGCAAAAGCAAAATGGGCTTCTTACTATGCTCAATTAAGGACCGGACCAGATGGTTTTAACCCTATTATTGGCGATGATGAAACTTGGTGGGGTTGGATGGCAAATGTTGCTTTAATGGACAAATATTTGTCTTTGATGAATACCGGCATCATAAATGGTCTGGAAGGATATTTTGATAATTCCCGTGAAGATATTAAGTCACTTCAAAAAAACAGTGGTGGAAGTTATTCGCCTGGATCCAGTTTTTCAAATGCGAATAAAAACCGTTTTATTGGAGGTGAGGATTTTAAATATGCAACACTAAGAGCTGGAGGCTCTTTGCCTTCATATCTCACCGCAGGTTCTGTAAATTTAATTGAAAATTCCGGATTTTATCTTTCTGCCCCAGGCGCAGTAAATATAATGAGTTTGTTTGAGGGAATGGAAAATTTTAGTGATGATTTTTATAAAGGACCTCTAAATGCGGTTGGAAACATTGAGGCCGTTAAAAGTTATTTTCATTATAAAAGAAACAAATACAATGATAGGGCGAACTACTACAACCAGTGGTTCTTTTTTGGTTCCCATAGTGGCACGGTGGCAAACGCAAGAGCAGCAAGAGACCGGTATGCAGTTTCACGAGATGCCGTTGATAAATTGGACTGGGTTAGTCAGGATGTTTCAAATGATCTGAAATATACCTATGAAACCATAGTGGTAACGCATAAGGAAATTGATGAGGCCTGGCTTGAAAAGTGCGGTGATATTTATTATGGAAATCCTACACCGGAACCTGAAGTTGGGTTTAGTTTGTATGATTATGACAGGTTGCCCTCACTACTTTCGGCTGATGTATGTAGTGCCCCTATTTACTCCAGAATTTGGAATGAGACAATCATACGTGTTACTTCGGTAACTACTGTTGCCACTGATGGAATGGTTACCGTTTCAAACCAACAGGGTAATCAGGGTATTGTATACTTCAAGGCACCCAACACAAACCAGAATGACGGCCACAATCACGCTTCTTCTTTGTATGTGGTGAAACCTTGGAATGGGGATCAAACCACAACCATGATTGATGCAAAAAATTGGATTCGTGATCATAAATAGTAGCGTTAAATTATGAAGAACCTGATTTATTTTATCGCCTTATATATCATGTTGCTAATGGGTTGTAATAAAACAGAAGAGGGAGCAACTTCCTCTTCTGTTTTAAAACTTATTTGGAAATCACCTTTGAATAAAAACCTTGGATTGCAAGGATTTGAGTTACCAATAATAGATGGAAATCGTGTCTATTTTCCAAATGGCCCAAATATTGATTGCAGGGAGTTGACAACCGGGAAGTTACTTTGGACCAAAAATGTAGCAGGCACAACAAAAGATTATATTGGTACTAATTTCCCCGTCAATTCTACACAAATTGTCATAGATGATGCATTCTCAACTAGGGGTATGAATAAAATTACGGGTGA
>Ga0209460_1001269_pt1 | contig 15474 bp, 16 predicted proteins | sample EBPBio132013_DNA_FD_185868 | JGI IMG/M metagenome (GOLD analysis project Ga0209460, IMG submission 185868) | Wastewater treatment Type I Accumulibacter community from EBPR Bioreactor in Madison, WI, USA - Reactor 2_5/13/2013_ DNA (SPAdes)... | ecosystem: Engineered > Bioreactor > EBPR >...
TGAAAATGAGCCGTGAGGAGTTGGATAAACTCCCCAAAATCAATGAAAAGAAGAAAAAGTAAGTTACTTTGGTTGCAATTTTACAACCAAAATCAGTTGTGAATCTACAACTAAAAATGTACGTAAAGTTTGTCACGCCCCATATCCAAAAAGTACGTAATATCGGGGGCAATTTCTGAAAGAGCATTTTAGGCTATCACCCTGTTTTTATTGGATTGCCTGTTTTGCAAAGCACGTAATATTGGGGGCAGTTTTGGGTAAAATGATCGTTTAAAATACATATTGTTGGCTGTGTGGAAAAAGGTGGCGTTTTGAAGGTTATCTACGTAATATTGGGGGCAAAACATACGTAATATTGGGGGCAAAGTGGCACGTAATATCGGGGGCAGAATCCTATATATAATATAAACTATAAAAAACCTATAAACTTCCTCTCAAATGTGAAAAACTCAAATCAGTGAAAAAACAAAGGATATGACTTGGGAAGGAAAAAAAGGAGGGGGTTTAGAGCAACTATGATTTTAATTTTATCTACCCTTGCATTTTTCTTTTCTCCAGTGGGTTCAAAACCTGCCGTTGTGTTTTATCATTCAACCTGCTAATTTGCTTGGTATGACCCCTACTAAATATCAAAAATTACGTGAGGCTGCTAAAGCCGTTAGCATTGAAGCAATTTTGGCTGCCGTGGGGCATAGCCCTGCCAAAAATAGTACAAACGGCGATGTTTGGTACAACAGCCCCTTTCGGGAAGATTCAAGCCCCAGTTTTCATGTTTTAAATCGGACAAATCAGTGGTTTGACTTTGGTGAAGGGATGGAACGGCCAGCCGATAGCATTACCCTTGCCATGAAGCTCACAGGAAAACCGTTTACAGAGGCTTGTGAGTGGCTTGTCGGGCTTTCGGGTAGGGTGGTAGCCGCCCCCCCAATTCAGCGCACTCCACGGGCTGCTATTGGCCAAATGGAGGCATCTAAACAGGCGACCAATGACAACCTTGCCGAGAGCGGTCATATTTTGGAGACTGTTTACGAATTTTCGACATGGACGGGCAGGGGGCGCAATCGAGAATTCACCGCCCAAGCCCGCTATTTAGCCAACCGAGGATTAAAACCCGAGATTTGCTCCCCTTATGTGGCCACCATCAAATTTTCACCTGCTCATAAGAAAACTGCTAAATGGTACGCTGTGGGTTTTCCCAATAACGGCGGCGGCTATGAAGTTCGCGCCCAATTCGGCCAAACCCATTTTAAATCCTGTGTCGGTCCACGTGACATCACCACTATTTTTGCCCAGGTATCAAAGTCCGAACCCCCGCCAACTCGTCTGCACGTGTTTGAGGGGTTTCCTGATTTTTTGACGTTTTTACATCTTAAACCCGATATAGCCCCCAAGCGTGAAAACTTTTTGATTTTGAACGGCACGGGAATGATCACCCGCGCTTTGTCAGTGATTGAAGCGGGAATTGGCGAGTATGGTACCAAGTTTAATCCGCTGATTTTGTGGACACAAAATGATGCCGCAGGGGAAATATTGACTAACCATTTCTTGAAGAAAGGGACTGCTCTAGGGATGAGTGTTAATAGTATGAACTACTTTTACGCGAATTATAAAGATTTAAACGAACAGTGGCAATCCAACCAAGGCAAAAAGCTTATCAATCGCATCACGCCTTAGTTTAAATCAAACAGAATTATAGGCTTAAAAGTAATCATTTTAAAGACTTAAAATAGAGTAAGATATTTTATAGATAAACCAAAAATCGGTAGCTCAAATTGGTTTATCTATACGTCGGTTCTGCAAAATACCCCCTCCAAAACGCTAGAATCGCCGTTTTTTCAATATGGATCCTTCTAAATGGTGACGAGTACAAGGCGTTTTATGGCCGATATTCGACATATTTTTTGAGCTAAAAATTAGCCATTTTTTTACAAATTTTCGTATTTGTATACAAGCCTATACTGGTAATGGCTGCAACTCCCGATTCGGGCCAAAAGTAAGATAGATCAGAAGCCAAAGGTTAGAAGGCTTTTAATAAATTAAGGTGCCTGCTCTGGAACTACCTGCTCTAGGATTGGTGAAACTGGCCTTGATTTCTCTTTCTGGAATGATTTGACATCCACTCCCGCAAATCGTAATACTTTGTAAAGTGTTCTCCGGGAGCCAATGTTAAAGTATTGCATGATCTCGGTAGTGGACTTTTGTCCTGCTACATACAGGTCTTTTACCGCTGGGGCGACCTTTTGATATTTTACGGCTAACCCTTGCGGCCGTCCTCCCATTCTCCCCCGAGCCCTGGCCGATTGTAATCCGGCTTTAGTGCGCTGCACAATCAGATTCCGTTCGTGTTCGGCCAAGGCACAAAAGATTTGAAAGACTAAGACGCCACTGGGAGAAGTGGTGTCAATCGGGTCATTGAGGGAAATCAAATTAATTCCGCGCTTACCAAGCATTTCTACCAGTTCAATGAGTTGCTTGGTAGACCTACCCAAACGATCCAGCTTCCAGATAATAATGGTGTCTGTTTCCCGGGCGTAAAGCAAGAGTTTCTCGAACTCGGGTTTATAAACTTTTATGCCTGATACCTTATCGGTGAAAATCGTTTCACACCCGGCCTTTTTCAAAGCATCCAGCTGAAGGTCCAATATCTGCTCTTGCGTTGATACTCTTGCGTAGCCAATTTTCATAATACCCGATTTTGTACCCTTTATGCCGTCTTTTCAAATATAGGGTATATTGATATCGAATATAACTTTCGGGTACAAGTAAATTTTAATTTTTGACGCTTTAGCCTCTCGATTTTTCCTGTACCGGAAAACCCACGTTTTTGTGACCCAATTTAATGAAGATAATTATTCAATAATTCTATTGAATAATTATAAACCTTTACCTTTGATTCATTCATCTGATTCATTCATCTGGAAGCCCATGGAAAAAAAGGAGCTTAAAGAAAAAGTCTATTCGGAACTGGTTGGTCTTACTAAAGCCTTAGCCAATCCCTACCGGCTGCAAATCATTGACCTGTTGGCCCAGTCGAGCCGCACGGTAGAAGAAATTGCTACGCAACTTGATGTCAGCATAGCCAATGCTTCCCAGCATTTACAGACTTTGAAGGGAGCTCAACTGGTCAGCATTCAGAAAGAAGGCCATTATGTGCATTACCGGTTAGCCGATGAAAAAGTCTATCTGGTATGGAAATCACTTCGGGACTTAGGAATAGAACGTTTTGCCCAGATCGAGCGGACCCTAAAAGACTTCCGGGAGCAGAAAAACTCCTTCCAGTCAATATCCATCGACGAGCTAATCGAGAAAGTCCGACAGGAAAATGTAGTAGTTCTGGATGTAAGGCCCGAAAAAGAGTACCGGGCCGGGCACATTCCCCAAGCCTTATCGGTCCCCATGGAACACCTTTCGGAACGGATTGCCGCTTTACCCAAAGACAAACCGGTGATTGTGTACTGCCGGGGTCCCTTCTGTGTGTTTGCTGATGAAGCCGTCGAACAACTGCAAAAACAAGGCATTAAGGCTTGGCGCCTGGAAGAAGGATTCCCGGATTGGAAAAGCCGAAACCTTCCCTTTCACATGGCCTAAGTTATATTCCCGGAGGAGATTCTTTTGTACCGCTATAACTATCCACATCAGGCGATATGCTTTTTTCCTTCCCACCTTATAAAGAATTACCGTTATGTCCACAATTCCTACCGTCCTGGGGCTGCGGGAGAACTGGCCCCAGTTTACCCTGCTGGTAATCATCAATGGCTTTGTTGGGGGAATCATTGGCCTGGAGCGAACGCTGCTCCCCGAGCTGGCCGAGCAGGAGTTTGGCCTGGTGGCCCGCACGGCCCTGCTATCTTTTATTGTCGTTTTTGGCGTAAGCAAAGCCTTCACCAATTACTTCACCGGGGCCTTGGCCAACCGCGTAGGGAGAAAGAATCTGCTGGTGTACGGCTGGCTTTTTGGCCTGCCGGTTCCCCTGATTCTCATGTTTGCTCCCAGTTGGAATTATATCGTGTTGGCCAACGTGCTGCTGGGCATTAACCAGGGACTCTGCTGGTCTTCGACTGTGGTGATGAAAATAGACCTGGTGGGCGAAAAGAACCGGGGACTGGCCATGGGCATCAATGAATCTGCCGGGTACTTGTCGATTGCCCTGGTCGCTTTTGGGACCGGGTATTTGGCTTCCCGCTATGGTATCAGACCCTATCCTTTCCTGATGGGGGCAGGGTTTGCCGTCATTGGCCTTGTGGGAAGTATCTTTCTGGTCAAGGACACGGCATCCCATGTAAAACTGGAAACGGGCCGTAGCGGGCAGCAAAAGCTTTCGAATGTGTTTTGGGATACTACTTTCGCTCACTCCAATCTGGGAGCCGTTACCCAGGCCGGACTGGTCAATAATTTAAATGACGGAATGGTCTGGGGACTCTTGCCGGTACTGTTGTCGCTGAAGGGTTTTTCCCTGGAGCAAATCGGGATAATTGTAGCGACCTACCCGGCCGTATGGGGCGTAGGACAACTCTTTACCGGAGCCTTGGCCGACAAGTATTGTAAAAAGCGGTTGCTGTTCTACGGCATGTTCCTGCAGGGAGTAGCCATTGTGCTTTTCCCCTGGGCGATAGCCTTTTGGCATTTTATGACCATCTCCGCCTTATTGGGACTGGGAACTGCGGTAGTGTATCCTACATTTCTGGCCGCCATTGCTTCGGATACCCATCCGGAACAAAGAGCTGCCAGTATGGGCGTATTCCGTTTCTGGCGGGATTTAGGGTATGCCATCGGGGCCTTACTGACCGGCATACTGGCTGACTGGGTAGGTATTTATCCGTCCATACTGGTGGTCGGAGGTCTTACCATCTTTTCGGCTCTGATAATCCAATTCCGCATGGCCTGCCAAAAGAAGAACCTCACCAACCGCCGAAGAAATCGCCAGGATCATTGGTGTAGGCCAGTCAACGGTTTACCGTTATCTGGAAGCAATGGGGCAAAAAAGGATTTTATAAAAGAAAAGTGAAATTTTGAACGTAAAACACTACATTACAAATAGTTAACTCAATATCGTAGAACATTCGCCCCGTTTCTTTAATGGAGGCCAAGTATGCACCCGCAGCCAAAGAACCAGCAGGATTAGGATAAGTAATGGTGCTTAATCTGTCTATCTTACTTTTGGCCCGAATCGGGAGTTGCAACCGGTAATCTCTTGGTAATACATTGCCATTACATTGGTAATACTTTGGTTATACATAGCGTATATACAGCTTCTAAAAATGTATAACTCGCTGATTGTCATTTATAATAAACATATCCATCAGCATTTCTCAAAAAAACCTTAAAAACGGTGCATAAAGCATTATACTGGAAATAACCGAAATTACCGCGATATACAGTAGGTATACATCAGATAAGCAAATACCCATCAACCCATTAGGTTCAGACTGGTTTTCCATGGACTTTGACAAGGTTTCTTTGGAAATGGTTTCCTAGGTTTCCTTTGTTAGGAAACGTTAGGAAACGCAAGGAAACGTTAGGAAACCTCACAGGCGTCAAAGTGTGATGATACGTAATGATACGTAAGCCCATTTTACCCACAATAATGAAGCGAAAACCACCTAATAGTTTATTCGATTTTCAGGACTGATGGAATATTGGATCCCTCTTTTAGAGGAGATTAGCGAAGATAATGGGAGATTATCGGAGATTGAAGAGAAAGCGAAGCGTTAGCAAGCCATGACTTTGTCAGGACAAAATCAAACGCAAGCTATTGGGGATTGAAACAGAAAAAGTGTATTAAGACACTAAAAGGGGGCTCCACCAAAAATACAGATAGTGATAAGAAAATGTTAAATGAGAGTCTTTTATAACGGACTGTCATGCAATTTGAGTTTACCTAATTAGTGTCTAAGGACCTCCAATGGTTTGAAAACCCGCACGCTTTCCTCAATGCGAGTGGTATGATTACGAAGTACTTTGCTCATCCTTGCTCAGGACAACAAGCAAATCAATTAATTCAAACTATAGTACAATGGCTACAACAACAAGGACTGAAAAATTGGAATCTATTATTACACTCACAATAATTTTAGCAATAATATATACTATAATAGTATTAATTGCTTCATTATTTGTCATAGCATGGTCTTGGGGTGAGAAAACTAATTTTATTCAAAAAGGTATAATTTTTTTATTATCAAAACCTTTAAGAATTGATTTGACACTTTGGGTTATTCCATTAAACGGTTTATTTTGGGGTGGAATAGCTGCAATAATTAAGTATTTTCTATTCAAGAAATAATGTAAAAAGCCCTGAAGTTCGGCTTTTTGGGTTTGAGACAATGTTCAAACCTGTTAGTGGTAATTCGTTCTTTCAACGTATTACTTCTGTTTCTAACGATACGCAGCAGGAAACCTTCACCTACCGCGACCCCTTGGGCAATTTCAACAAGATTGTACGTAGCGATTTGGTCAAATCGGGAGGGGACTGGATTGCACAAACAGTAGATAACCTTACCTTTTCTTATTCCGACACCAGAACAAACCGCATCAATAGCATTGCCGATGCCAGTAACAACACTTTAAGCTACATCCCTAACAATGGAACGTATGCCTACGATGCCAATGGCAATATGACATTTGACCCCTCAAGAGGGACAACCCTGACCAATAACTTCTTAAATCTGCCCTTCAAGTTTATCAAACCTGACGGTAGCCGCCAAGAACTTCTTTACGACGCCACAGGCCACAAGTGGCAGGAAAGAACCTTTGGAGCCAATAGTGGGGTATTAGTGGGACAAAAGACCTATTTGGAACACATGGAGTTTGAGGGTAATGAACTCGCCATAATTTACCATCCGACGGGCTTTATCCGAAAACTCAACAGTGCCAACCATTTGAGCGGTACACAAAACGGCGATGTTCAGGGTAAAACCATCACATCTACCCAAAAAATTGGAGATGGGCGATACACAGCTACTGAACAAGTGACCCTATTGCCAGGCTTTGAAGCCACCGCAAAAGATGCGTTCTTAGCTAAAATTGGCTCGGTCAGTGCTTACCAATGGCAGTACGTCTTAAAAGACCACTTGGGAAATCAACGGGTATTGTTTACTGACAAAAATGGCGATGGCTTTCTTCAACAAAGCACCGATGAAAACTCAAACGAAGTATTGGCGTTGCGTAATTACTCTGCTTTTGGCCTAGAGCTGGGTGGTAGCCATCAGAATGTCAATTACCAAAACCCCTACAAATACACGGGCAAAGAAGAAAACAGCTTCACGGGTTATTATGATTTTGGCGCTCGGTGGTCTGACCCAACGATTGGAAATCGATTTTTGCAGATTGACCCTCTGACGGAAATTGTTTCACATCTATCATCATATCAATATGGAAACCTTAACCCGATATTGTTTAATGACCCAACAGGTATGGTTTCTCAAAGGGTTCAAGACTTCAATGGCAATTGGCATGAAGTGGGAGGTAATGAAGTTATCAACGTTTATACAGAAGGAGGAGAGAATGGTGATGAAAAAGAAAAACAGGGGTATTATACAAATGGTGTGATGCGTCCTACCTCTCAACAAAATGCCATTATTAAACCCACAGAACCAAAGAAATTTGGAACACATTTTACTCCTGAAGAAAAAGCTGGACACCAAGGGGTATACCTTGGGGCTGAAATTATAGTCGGAGAAAAAGTATTAGGTTTCTTAAAAATTGGACAATGGCTAAAATCTTTGTTTAGTTTGGCAGATGAAACGACTCAAGTTATTTTAAAAAATACACTTCCTATTAGTACTGAGGGAAAATTACTTGGTTCAATTTCAAATGGTAAAATTTCTATGTACGGTAAAACTTTGGCATCAGGTAAATTTGATTTTGTCGTAATGCTAGATGGGCAAATTTTACTTGGCAGAAAACATACCTTTTTATCAGGTGGGGCTGATGTATTAGCAGCAGGTGAATTAAAAATCAGAGGGGGTAATATTGTTGGTATTAATAATTTGTCAGGACACTACAAGCCTAATTTAAATGTTTCCAGTAATTAATCTAACATAGAATTTCTCAGGAATAGTTAGATGTTGAAAAGTACGTTCAAATAACTTGATAACATCTTGATATTTAATAGAATACGTTATCAAATGATTAACGTTCCTGACTGGGTCGCTTTTCTGGATGATCAGGGAGTAGCCCTGAAAAGTTTGCACGAATCAATTGATACAGCGACATCAACGGGTAAGTTAGTCTTCCATCTGTTTGGCGCACTGGCTGAGTTCGAGCGAAATTTGATTCAGGAGTGAACCATGACGGGCTTATCAGCAGCTCGGGCGCGCGGCCAGCTAGGAGGTCGCCCCAAACTTCTGAATTCGGATAAACAACAGTTGGCTGTTGACCTCTACCAAGCGAAGAAAACCTCCATCAAGAAAATCTGCGAAATGCTGGCCATCAGTAAACCAACAATGTATGCCTATGTGAGAGCTAGCCAGAGAAGTAGTTCACAAAAGCTTGATCCTTGATGGAACATTTCGTACGAATGTGGGCAGTCCCCCAATGATGGAAAATTATAGATTGCTGTGAAAATCAATCAAAAAAGAGGTTATCCTTTTGGGACAGCCTCTTTTATCTGAAAAAACTATTGCTTTGTATGTGAATAATGTATTTTTTTTACAAAATTTACATTACTTAGTATCAAAATCATTGTTATTTAAACAAGGTAACTGTTTAGATACTCATTTTATTTATAAAGTACAATTTAATCACTATTTTTTGGTTAGAATAGTACAATTTTTAGCCACAACAAGCCTTAAAAACTCAAAAAATGCTATGTTTTTCAGGTGATTGGCTAAAGATAATAATATTAACTTGTTGACTATCAGTACTTTAAATTTTTATAGGGTATCTAAACAATTACTAAACAAGATGGGAGGAAAGTAATATGGGAAACACTGCAAAAAAGAAAATACAAGGTATTATTGAACGCAGGCGAAACAACGTTGGAGGGATGTATGGTGGACTATCAGCCAAGGACAGCTTTACGGGTAATGCAAAGGCAAAGGGGTTATCTCCATTAGATTTGCAGGGGTGGGCTAAAGGAGCATCACTAGCTGCTCCTTTCAATGAAAATTATCTAAAAAGTAGAGAGGATGTGTGGAAATTAAGAGCTTTTTTCCCGTCTATTAAAGATGAGATGTTTCCTGCTTTAAATAATCACTATATCGAATTTTTATTTTCAGAAGCTGATTTTAAGTTTTATTTAGATAAAGAGAAACAGTTCCTTTTTATCAATGAAGAAGACAATGATATAGCCTATTTTGGGAAGCTACATTCTATATCAGCATTAGAAGCGTTAAAGAGATACGGGTTAGCTACTTTAGAGAAAGCAAAGGAAAGAGGCAGAACTAAAATAAAAACGAATGAGTGATTTTTCGAAAAAAGAGCTGGAACAATTAAAAAATGCTATTAGGAGAATGGAGCCATCGGCTTTACCCTTTGAAAGAATTAAATTCAGTAGAGTTTTAGAGGAAGGAGAAGCTGATATTGAGCCTTTTATCTCTTCTTTTTTTTTACCTAGTAAACAAGATTATCCCTCATGTCGTGTTCCAATTTCTATAGGAAATCTTAAAGAAGCTATTAGAGATGATGATAAGGCGATTGCAGAGTATAAATATATCTGGGTCATTGACTACGATGGATTTAGAATGATTTTAGACAAAACACCAAATCCTAATGCTAGACGAGGAAATGTTTGTCATACAAATCTTACGGGAGGTAAATCTGCTCTAATGGGAGGGGAACTTTGGGTTGACAGTAACCAAACAGTTTATATCAATTTCCTTTCAGGGCGTTATGGTAGGGGTAGTACTAATGAACAAAAAAAGGGGGCTATTGAGTACTTTGAAGTTTATTACGGTAGTTCCTTAGAAATATGTTACTGACATCTATCTCTGATATGTCAATGCGCAATTAATAACCTTTTAAATCGTACTAATTTAAAAGATTATTAATTGCGTAAAATTATTCGCCCCCTTATTTAATCCTTTTCCACCGTTGACGTTACTGATTTTATCAGTAACGTTAGCAGATCAGTAGCTGGGGGTACTGATTATTGTTGAGTGAATTATTCTACAACAGCCACAGGGCGGTAATATTCTTTTTCTTGCTTTTTTCCAGAGGTCGTTTGTACAAGGCTACCATTCTTGATAATACAAATATATGTTTTACATTTTACAAACATCCGTTTGTAAAATGTAAAACATATATTTGTATTATGGGTTTTATTAGTAACTAGCCAAAGAATTACTCTAAGTGTTTTTGACCTGTATTCATTACTCATTCGGCTTTAAAATAGGGTACTTTGAAAGCTGGTATAAGTTTTCGGTACAAGTTATTAAGCAAAATACAATAGCATAGCCTCCAATCTAAACTAGATTCGAAAAGTCTCATTTTTGTAAACAATTCAGAATCAAAGCAAATGGATAAAGAATTCCCTTAGTGTAATTCTTTGTCCATTTACTAAAAAAAACTATTATCAACTGTTAAACATATAATGGAACATTACTTCACACACAAAAAATATGTAGCTTACTATAGAGTGTCTACTCAACGACAGGGTGCCAGCGGCCTTGGCCTGAGTGCACAGCGAACAAGTGTTAATACTTATATTAAGAACAGAGGAGAAATCTTAGCTGAATTTACCGATATTGAATCAGGTAGCAAAAATAACCGACCTGAATTAATAAAAGCGATTGCCTATAGTAAAGCAAAAGGGGGGATTTTACTTATTGCCAAACTCGACCGTTTGACTATTTTCACACTTCGTGATTCTGGCGTAGAGTTTGTCTGTGCTGATATGCCGGATGCTAATACACTTACCATTGGGGTCATGGCTACAATGGCTCAACATGAGCGTGAAGTTATCAGTGATCGTACTCGAAAGGCACTGGCTGAAAAAAAGAGAGCCGGTTTTACATTAGGAAAACCGGAAAATCTTACCTCACTGGCAGTACAAAAAGGGTTGGCGATTCGACAGCAAAATGCACGTGATCATGAAAATAATCGCCGGGCTGCTGCATTTGCACGTTCACTGCGGGCGGCCGGTGAAAGCTGGAGCGGAATTGCAGCAGTACTGAACGAATATGGGTTTCGCACTCGTCGTGGAAAGAAATTCCAAGCAGTTCAGGTACAGCGTATTATAACACTTTTTGAATAATTGACAAATTAATCATTTGATTACATACATGCCGTCATCAAATGATTTTTATGTTGAAGATAATATCAAAGTGTACCACAATAAATAGGGTTTAAATCGGTACACTTGGCAAAAAAGCGGGCAAAACTGCTGTTATGATTAGTTTTGATGTTCGATAACACTGAAATTTGTCCTGAGAATTATAATTTCGAAATGTTTTTGCCTGACTGAGAATATACCTGCTTCGGCAGTTTGATTAAATATAATGTAAGAAATGAATGCAGTTGAGATTGAAGAAGCTATTTCATTGTTAGCAGAACAGCCTTTTGTTTCTGCTGAATTCCCATATGTGTTCTTAGAAGCTTTTGGTAATAAAGAAACAACCATTAAACGTTTAAAGACTGGAAATAATAACAAATCAGATATAGAAGGCGGTGTTCTACAGCAAAATAACATCCATATTGCAGTTTGTGAAGAAGGTAAGGTTCAGGAAACTTACGATTTGCTCAGAAAAAGCCCTTCAACCACCAGAGCAAAAGCTAAGTTTGTTTTGGCTACGGATGGAATAGATTTTCAGGCAGAAGATATTAACAGTGGGGAAACAGTTATTTGTAAATATTCGGACTTTCATAATCACTTCGGCTTCTTTCTACCATTGGCAGGTATTAGCACAATTAAACAAATCCGTGAAAATGCCTTTGATATTAAAGCCACAAGCCGCCTGAATAAACTTTACATCGAGTTGCTGCGCCATAACCCAGAATGGGCAACGGCAGAACGCAGCCATGATATGAATCACTTCCTGGCGCGGTTAATTTTCTGTTTTTTTGCTGAAGATACAAATATCTTTAAAGACGACAGGCTTTTTACGGCAACTGTACAGCAAATGAGTGCCGGCGATGCCTCTGATACACATGATGTGATCAGCGAAATCTTTCGGGCGATGGACACTAAACTGCATCAACGCGCTGAAAAAAAAATCAAGAATTGGGCAAATAGTTTTCCCTATGTAAACGGAGACTTATTTTCCGGCTCTACCGAATGCCCTAAATTCACTAAAATTGCCCGTTCTTACTTGCTGCATGTAGGAAATCTAGATTGGAAAAAAATTAATCCGGATATTTTCGGCTCAATGATTCAGGCAGTAGCAGATGTGGAGGAACGCAGCGAATTAGGAATGCACTACACATCGGTTCCAAATATCCTGAAAGTATTGAATCCGCTCTTTCTTGATGATTTGCGGGAGCAGTTGAACGAAGCCGGTGACAATCCCCGAAAGTTACTAAACCTACGCAAACGTATTGCCCGCATCCGTGTATTTGATCCCGCTTGCGGCTCTGGTAACTTTCTCGTTATTGCCTATAAACAATTGCGGGAAATTGAGGCGGAGATCAACAGACGCCGAGGTGAGAGTGACCGTGCCAGCGAAATCCCTCTCACTAACTTTCGTGGAATAGAGCTCCGGGATTTCTCCTGTGAAATTGCCCGCCTCGCCCTCATTATCGCTGAATATCAGTGTGATGTGCTTTACCGGGGTCAGAAACTGGCAATTGCCGAATTCCTTCCGCTAAGTAACCAAAACTGGATTATTTGTGGTAATGCCCTTCGGCTGGATTGGCCAAGTCTGATGGACGTAGGAGGCACTGGTGTAAAGCTATACAGTAATGACCTATTCTCGACCCCACTACATCAAACAGAAATTGATTTTGAGAATGCAGGTGGTGAAACCTATATCTGCGGAAACCCACCATATTATGGATCTACCTGGCAAACGAAAGAGCAAAAAGCTGATCTTGAGACCGTATTTAAGCACCTAACCCCAACGTGGAAGTCGTTGGATTATGTCGCGGGCTGGTTTATGAAAGCAGCTGAATATGGTAAGTATACTAAGGTAACCTCGGCATTTGTGTCTACCAATTCAATTTGTCAGGGACAACAGGTACCTATTCTCTGGCCGCTAATTTTCAAAACTGGCCATGAAATTGCATTTGCCCATACCTCTTTCAAATGGAATAATCTGGCCAGTCATAATGCCGGTGTCACTGTGGTAATTGTAGGTATATCAAATCATGCAAGTAAAATCCGTCGCTTGTTTTCTATTGATGAGAAAGGTGGAACGATTGAAAAAAAAGTCAACAATATCAATGCTTATCTAACTGCGGCAGAAAATATAATTGTTAGTAAAATAACTAAGCCAATTTGTGAAATTGCTGAAATGAAATTTGGGAATAAGCCTGTAGATGGTGGAAATCTGCTTCTATCTAGGAATGAAGTAAATGACCTACAGCTTTCAAAAGAACAGAAAACAAAGTTTATTCGTCGCATTTACGGATCTGCTGAATTTATACGAGGCATAGAGCGGTATGTTTTATGGGTTGAAGATGAAAATTTAGCTGAAGCATTAGGTATTGATTCGCTATCTAAACGTATAAAAGCTGTTAGAGAAGTGCGCCTGAATAGCCCGGATAAAAGTGCAAAAGAAATGTCAATGCGTTCTCACCAAATGAGAGAGATGAACATTGGTTATAACCATACTATTGTCGTACCCGCAGTTTCATCAGAAGAAAGGAACTGGTTTCAAATAGGTCTAATTGACAGAAACTCTACAATTACAAACAGAAACTTTGGCTTATATGATGCACCATTGTGGAATTTTGCTATTTTATCATCCCGTTTCCACTTGGTATGGATTGATACCATATGCGGTAAACTAAGGACAGACTTTAATTATTCTAACACTCTTGGGTGGAACACTTTTCCCGTACCGACACTTACCGAAAAAAATAAGAAGGATCTAACAGCCTGTGCCGAAGAAATCTTAATTGCCCGCGAGCGGCATTTTCCAGCCACCATTGCTGAGTTGTATGACACAGAGAAAATGCCTGAAGATTTACGAAGGGCCCTTGAACGCAATGATGAAGTGCTGGAACGTATCTACATTGGCCGTCGATTTAAAAATGACACGGAACGCATGGAAAAACTTTTCGACCTTTATACTCAAATGACTGCCAAAGTGAAATCTGTATGATTGAAAACAAAGCTGTACCGTCCGTTACTGTTAATTATAAAAGCACCGGAAGCTCTACCCACTCAAACGAGCTTGGGATGCGCGCTATGCAGGAACGCGCTTATGAAAAGCGTGGCGAGCAATATTTGTTGATCAAATCCCCTCCTGCTTCCGGCAAAAGCCGTGCTTTAATGTTTATCGCCCTTGATAAGCTGAATAATCAGGGAATTAAGCAAGCTATTATAGCCGTCCCTGAAAAGTCCATTGGAGCAAGCTTTACCGACGAACCGCTTTCAAATTACGGTTATTATTATGATTGGAAGGTGGAGCCAAAATGGAATCTTTGTAACGCGCCCGGTGAGGATGGCAGTAAAGTCAATGCTGTTAGAACTTTTTTGGGTAGTGATGATAAAATCTTAATCTGTACGCATTCGACGTTTCGTTTCGCAGTGGAGCGGCTGGGAATTGAGGCTTTTGACGATCGGATGATCGCAATTGATGAATTTCACCATGTTAGTGCGGATGGAGATAATGTTCTCGGTTCACAACTCAGGCAATTCGTAGCACGGGACAAGGTACATATCGTAGCTATGACCGGCTCTTATTTCCGTGGGGATGCAACTCCCGTCTTAATGCCTGACGATGAAGCTAAATTCGATACCGTTACATACACATATTATGAGCAACTCAACGGTTATCAATATCTGAAGACGCTGAACATTGGTTATTACTTCTACAGTGGGGCGTATGCGGATGAGATATTAAGTGTCCTTAATCCTGATGAAAAAACGATCATTCACATACCGAACGTTAATTCACGAGAGAGTATGGGTGATAAGATTAAAGAAGTGGAACATATCATTGAGGCGCTGGGAGATTGGCGGGGTATTGACCCTCAAACCGGCTTTCATTTGGTTAAAACCTCCGGAGGAAAGACATTACGTATTGCTGATCTGGTAGATGATGATGCGGCAAAGCGCAATAAAGTATCTGCGGCATTAAAACTATCTGAGGTCAAATATAACCGTGATTATGTGGACATTATTATAGCACTTGGCATGGCTAAAGAAGGATTTGACTGGATATGGTGTGAACATGCGCTCACCGTGGGTTATCGTTCCAGCCTGACTGAAATTGTACAGATTATCGGCCGCGCCACACGCGATGCCCCCAATAAAACCCACGCCCGTTTTACTAACTTGATCGCAGAACCGGATGCATCGGAAGAGGCTGTTACTGACGCCGTCAATGATACGCTTAAAGCAATATCGGCAAGTTTATTGATGGAACAGGT
>Ga0209460_1001273_pt1 | contig 15427 bp, 11 predicted proteins | sample EBPBio132013_DNA_FD_185868 | JGI IMG/M metagenome (GOLD analysis project Ga0209460, IMG submission 185868) | Wastewater treatment Type I Accumulibacter community from EBPR Bioreactor in Madison, WI, USA - Reactor 2_5/13/2013_ DNA (SPAdes)... | ecosystem: Engineered > Bioreactor > EBPR >...
GATTACCACTCTGAAGGCCGCCCCGGCAAAATTGAAGTGGTTTCAACCAAACCAACCCTGTCTCAGCGTGATCTCGGACTTGCCTACACTCCAGGTGTCGCTGAACCCTGCCGTGAAATTGCTCTTGATAAAGATGCGGTCTATAAATACACCGCAAAGGGAAACCTCGTTGCGGTAATTTCAAACGGAACAGCAGTTTTAGGTCTTGGTGATATCGGACCTGAAGCCGGAAAACCTGTCATGGAAGGAAAGGGAATCCTTTTTAAAAAATTTGCCGATATCGATGTTTTTGATATTGAAATTGATTCTCACGATCCTGATGAAATCATTACCATTGTTAAATCACTTCAACCTACCTTCGGCGGAATCAATCTTGAAGATATAAAAGCTCCCGATTGTTTTTACATTGAGACCAAACTTCGTGAAATCATGGATATTCCCGTTTTTCACGATGATCAGCACGGAACTGCAATTATTACCGGAGCTGCATTTCTGAATGCTCTCGAACTTACAGGCAAAAAGGCTGATAAAGTAAAAATCGTGGTTTCCGGTGCCGGTGCTGCCGCAAATGCTGTAATCAAATTATTCTGCCGCTTGGGAACTGTGCCAGAAAATGTATTCATGTTTGATTCAAAAGGATTTGTGACCACAACCCGTCCTGATCCGATCAATAAAGAAAAAATGGAATTTGCCCAGCATTTACCCATGATGACGCTTGCAGAGTGTTTAAATGGTGCTGATGTTTTTCTTGGGTTATCTGCAGGTGGTTTGCTCAAGCCTGAAATGATTATGGGCATGAACCCAAGCCCCATAATCTTTGCCCTTGCCAATCCTGACCCAGAAATCGGATACCACGAAGCCATCGAAGCCCGCCCGGATTTGATTATGGCAACCGGTCGTTCAGACTATCCCAACCAGGTCAATAACGTTCTTGGCTTCCCATTTATTTTCAGGGGCGCACTTGATGTACGTGCACGTACAATCAATGAAGAAATGAAACTGGCAGCAGTTTATGCTATTGCCGGTCTTGCAAAAGAAGAAGTACCCGAAAGTGTGAAAAAAATCTACGGGCTTAATTCTCTTAAGTTTGGTAAAACCTACATCATCCCTAAACCCTTCGATCCGCGGGTACTGACACGTGTTGCTCCGGCCGTAGCCAAAGCAGCCATGGATACCGGTGTTGCACGCATTCAGATTGAAAATTTCGATGTTTACGAGCAGGAACTGATCAGCCGGATGGGATGGACGAAGGATATCATCAGACGGGTTATTCATAAAGCAAAACTAAACCCAAAACGTTTGGTTATTGCTGAAGGTGATCACCCGATGGCATTAAAAGCTGCCCAGATCCTGATTGATGAAAAAATTGCTTTTCCAATTCTTCTCGGAAATATTCCAAAAATCCAAAAGCTTGCAGCCGAACTTGATATGGATCTTGGAGAAATTAAAATTATTGATCCAAGAAACTTCCCTGATATTGAGCGGTATGCAAACGAACTGCTTAAATCCCGGCAAAGACATGGTGTAAACAAAGTTGATACCTTCGACCTTGTTAAACACAGATCCTATTTTGGTCCGTTGATGGTTAAACTTGGCGAAGCGGATGCAATGGTTACTGGTGTAACCACTTCCTACTCCCGTTATCTTAAACCAACTATTCAGCTTCTTGGAAAAGAAAACCGGGTATTTGGTCTTCACTTTATTCTTACCAAACAGGAAGCCTTATTTTTTGCGGATACGACACTGAATATTAATCCGGATGCTGAAACACTTGCTGAAATCGCCATTCAGTCTGCTGATTTTGTGAAAAGTCTGAATATTGAACCAATTGTTGGTATGCTGAGCTTTACCAACTTTGGAGCAGTAAGTTCACCTGAATCCAGAAAAGTTCAGAAGGCAGCTACAATAGTTAAAAAATTACGTCCTGATATCAATATTGAAGGCGAACTTCAGGCTGAATATGCGCTTGATTTCGAACTTGCAAAAAGCATTTTCCCTTTCAGTGAACTAAAAGGAAATGCCAATGTTCTGATTTTCCCGAATCTGGATGCTTCTAATATTGCAACCAAACTGATGAGTAAAGTGGGACAGGCAGAGATTGTGGGTCCATTATTCCTCGGGCTCAGTCACCCTGTACATATTCTTCCATCTTACCATGATGTGAACGATATCGTTAATGTTGCTGCAATTGCTGTTGCACAGGTTGGAAACTGAAAATCAGGTGTAAAACAGGGTCAACATTGTTATTTTTGTAGAAAACAAGGAACCCAATGGCTGATCTTCAGCAGTACAGATCTCTTTTCCCTCATACACAGAACATGGTTTATATGAACCATGCTTCTGTGTCCCCATTGTCAACCCGGGTTACCCGGGCAATGACTGAATTTCTTAACCGCCGTTCAGTGACTGAAGTTGATGTCTTTCCCGGTTTTTCTGAAACCATTTTGAAAGCCAAGCAACTTATCGGGCAAATGATTCATGCCTCCGGCAAAGATATAGCCTTTCAGACCAATACCAGTGAAGGACTAAACCTTCTTGCCAATGGGATTAAATGGAAAAGAGGCGACCGGATTATTCTCTACGCAAAAGACTTTCCCGCCGTTACCCAGACCTTTGGCAAATTGATCAAGGAAGGAGTTTTTCTTGACCTGATTCAGGATCGTGATGGCCGGATTGAAGTAGACGATATTCTTCGGGCAATTAAGCCAACAACACAGTTGGTCTGCCTTAGCCATGTTCAATTCCTTAACGGATTCAGACTGAATCTTGAAGAAGTTGGCAGACTCTGCAATGAACGGGGAATTATTTTCGCTGTGGATGCAATTCAGTCATTGGGAGTTATTCCTCTTGATGTGAAAAAGATGAAGATTGATTTTCTTTCTTCAGGCGGTCAAAAGTGGTTGATGGGCCCAATGGGTACTGCATTTGTTTACGTATCTGAAGAACTCAGAACCATGCTGAATCAGGCTTACGTGGGCTGGCTTTCAGTAGAAAATCCCTGGACATTTTTTGATTTGGGGCAACGCCTGGCAAAAGATGCCCGTCGGTATGAAATCGGGACTTTAAATGCCATTGGCATTGTTGGCTTATTTGAATCAGTAAGCTTGCTTATGGAAATTGGCATCAAAAACATCGAAAAACAGGTCACCGATCTGAACCACTATCTGCTTCAGGGCATGATGACCTATGGCGTTAGACCTGCTATGACCTATGAACATGATTACGTTTCAGGTATTATCAGTTTTCAGATTGCTGAACCCGTACTGATGGCAGCAAAACTTAAAGAGCAAAACATTGTCGTTTCTGCAAGAGAAAAATATCTGCGGATCTCACCCCATTTTTATAATACAACGACTGAAATTGACCAGTTGCTCGTGGTACTTAAAGACATTGACTATAAAATTAAATACGAAAAATCTAAAGCTTTTTTTCCTTTTCCTCTGAAAACAGATCACAAACCGTGATTTAGTTTTAATTCTACATTAGAGAATTACCCTTTTCTATCCTTTAATAAATGATTTTCCTATTTTTGCATTTCTGATTAACCAAAAAGGTAACCACATTATGGCAAAACTTGTACTCATTCGTCACGGGGAATCCGTTTGGAACCTGGAAAACCGTTTTACTGGATGGATTAACGTTGATTTAACTGAAAAAGGCAAAAAAGAAGCTTCTTTGGCCGGCGAAAAAATCAAAGATATTAAATTTGATCTGGCATATACATCTGTTCTCAAAAGAGCCATTGATACGCTTACTTTAACACTTGAAGCCGCTGGTCAAACCAATTTACCCATTACCTACGATCAGGCAATCAATGAACGCCATTATGGCGATCTTCAGGGAAAGAATAAAGCCGAAACTGCCAAGGAATTTGGTGAAGAACAGGTTCACATCTGGCGCCGGTCTTATGACATTGCACCTCCCAATGGTGAAAGCCTGAAAGATACAGCCGCCCGGGCAATTCCCTATTTTAAAAGTGTTATCCTGCCTCAGGTTCTTGCTGGAAAAAATGTTGTTGTTTCTGCCCATGGTAACAGCCTCAGAGCCATTGTCATGGATCTCGACAAACTGACCAGAGAACAGGTTCTTGAACTGAATATTCCCAATGGCGTTCCCATTGTATATGACTTTGATTCTGCCGGAAACATCCTTAAAAAGGAAATTCTTTGATCTCAGTCTTCGATTTGATTTCTGAAAAGGGTGCCCAACGGTGCCCTTTTTTATTTCATCCCCGTCAATAAATTCTGTACGATCATCGGCACTTTGTTTCACTCACTGCTGTTATGCTTTAATAAATTATGATTATCAAAACCAAACGTGACGAATTTTTGAATTACCTCAACGACACCAGTGGTCTGAAAGCCGGCGACGTTGAGGCCGTTTATATTCCTGAAACCTACGATGAAGTCAGTGAAGTTTTGCAGCTTGCTGCTAAAGAACAAAAGCTGGTGACTGTTTCTGGTAACGGAACGGGTACAACCGGAGGCAGAATTGCTCCAGGCGGAATTATTCTTGCTACAGATAAGCTGAATAAAATCCTGTCAATCACAAAAAACGTTGATGGAACAGGAACCGCAACAGTTCAGGCCGGAGTTTTACTCAGAACAGTTCAGCTAGAAGCAGGCGAACTTGGCATGATTTATCCGCCTGACCCAACAGAATGGAGTGCGTTTATTGGTGGAACGATAGCAACCAATGCCAGTGGTGCCAGATCTTTTCGTTTTGGTGCCACCCGTAATTGGGTTGAATCGTTAAAAATTGTTCTGCCTGATGGCGAACTGCTTTCAATAAAAAGGGGAGAGATAAAAGCGGAAGGGTATGAATTCAATTTTTCATCCGGATCAAAAAATTATCGTTTTTCTGCACCAGATTACCCAATGCCTGATATAAAAAATGCTGCTGGTTTTTTCAGCAGATCAGATATGGATTTAATCGATCTTTTCATTGGGTCAGAAGGCACTCTTGGCGTCATCGTTGAGGCTCAGCTTAAACTGCTTCCCAAACCGTTAAAAGTGTTTTCTGGCATATTATTTTTCCCTTCTGAATCAAACCTTCTTGATTTTGTTGATACAATTGCAACACTGTCACATGAAAACAAAAATTCAACAGAAAAACTAAATGCAACCAGTCTGGAGTTTTTTGATGAACAATCACTCCTTTTTCTGAAAGCAAAATATCTGCGCACACCCGAAGAAGCCAAGGGGGCCATTTATTTCGAACAGGAATGCACCAACGAAACCGAAGATTCGTTGCTCGAAACCTGGTACAACCTGGCATTTGAACATGAAGCTTTGGTTGATTTAAGCTGGTTTGCCCAAACCTCTAAGGAGGATGAATTCTTTAAAGAATACCGGCATGCACTTCCTGCGCTCATCAATGAGTTTCTATCCAGAAACGGTGTTAAAAAAATCAGTTCAGACATTGCAGTTCCACAATCGCATTTTAGAAAAATGATGAGTATTTATCATGAACATCTTGACGGCAGTTCCTTTAAATGGGTGATTTTTGGTCACATTGGCGATTACCATCTTCACATGAATATTTTGCCCCACAATGAAAAGGAACATGCTGACGGGAAACTAATTTATAATCAGTTTATTGATGAAGCATTAAAAATGGGTGGAACTATTTCAGCGGAACATGGGGTGGGTAAGCTTAAGGTTCAATACCTTCAAAAAATGTACGGAAGTGAAGGCATTGCACAAATGGCAAGAGTTAAGGCATGTTTTGATCCTCACGGACTACTTGGCAGAGGTACATTGATTCCGGAATCATTCCTTTCCGAACATCACTAACCAAATAAAACACCTACAACAAATAAGCCGACTGTAAAGATAAAAAAGCATGTTACAAACACCGGCAGCAATACTGAAACCATAAATGCCTGAAATCCTGTCAGACCGGTCAGGGTTGATATTCCACGGTAAACCACCATCAGACTGAACAAAAAGCCTGCAAGCAGAAAAAACCACGATAGAAAAGTGGTTATGATATCCTCTCCGGAACCTTTAAATGAAACAGATTGCAGATTTATTATTCTGAATAGTAACCCGGGTATCATTCCATAAATAGAGCCAATCAGGGCCACATTCAGAATCTGTACAATTTGATTTCCCGACAAACGATGTTTAAGTAAGTTTAAACCAACAGAAAGACATAATACAAACCCACCTAAACCAAGGAAAACAGCAATTATAACAATAAGCCCGTCTTTCAGAACTTTTTCAAAAGGAATTAAACTTGAAACTGGTGCCAGAAGGAAATACCCGATTAACGTCCAAATTAAGATCAGGAAGGTTACCAGAACAGGAATAAAGCTGAGAAAGCCCAGATATGAAGCCTTTGCGTATCTGTCAATGGTTATAAAAGGCGAAAACAGCAAATCATACATAACCTCCCAACCGAAAGTAAGTTCAAGCTCATAAAACCGGTGTCCGCAATTGGGACATCTCGGAATCCGTTCATAAAGTGGAGTTTTACACGAGGGGCAATTCGTTTGTTTCTTAGGTTTCACCAGCCGGTTCCCTTTTTAAAATTTATTTAGCTGGTCGTCAATCCGGTCTGCCAGCAGAAAATCCAGTTTTGTTAAACCATCACGGTCATGTGTAAATAAAGTGAGTGTAACCTGGTTATAAACAATTCTGATATCCGGATGGTGATCAAGATTATCTGAAGGGATAACCAAACTGGAAACAAAATCAACAGCCGAACCAAAGTCTTTAAAGCTGAGTTGTTTCCCGATTTTGTTTCCGGTTAACTTCCAGCCAGACCGGGCTTCCAGTTCTTTTTCAATTTCCTGCTCAGACAATAAATTTCGCAATGAAGATGTCATATTAATTTAATTGTTTCCCCGTGTTTTCCAATATGTAGGTTTTCGAAGCCGTTTTTCTCAAGAGAATCAGTCAATTTCACCTGAGCTTCTGGCTCACCGTGCACAAGGAAGATTCTTTTAAGTGTCTTTTTATTGAAATGCTGAAGCCACGTTAACAGTTCCTGCTCATCAGCATGGGCTGAAAAGGCTAAAATTTTCTCAATTCTGCAATTTACCCTGTGGGTTTCGCCAAAAAGAGTGATTTCATAAGCTCCATCCATGATTTTACGCCCCAAAGTGTGTTGCCCCTGATAACCGACAAATAGTATAACATTATTTCTCCGGTCACAGTTGTTGGCGATATGATGAACAACACGACCACCTTCACACATTCCCGATGCTGAAATGATTATACACGGAAAATCAATGTTGTTTAATTCCTTGCTTTCATCAGTCGTTTTAAGAAAGAAAACGCCTGGCGGGAAGAGTGGGTTTTTACCGGCCTTTAATTGTTCCATGGTCTCAGTATCAAAACACTCAAGGTGACGGTTAAAAATCTGTGTTGCCTCGATGGCCATGGGTGAGTCCAGGTAAATTGGAATTTCCGGGATGGCATTTTTAGCTTTTAACTGTGCAATTTCATAAAGTATCTCCTGGGTTCGCCCAACACTGAAGGCAGGAATAATGATTTTCCCCCGATGTTTTACAGTATCCTTGATGATTCGGGTAAGATCCTCACCCACTTTTTCAATAGAATCATGTAAACGTCCGCCGTAAGTACTTTCTGTAATGATATAATCTGCTTCTGTCAGGTTAGTTGGGTCTTTTAAAATGGGGAGATGGTCACGCCCGAGATCACCGGTAAAGACCAGAATAGTTTCTCTTCCTGTTTCTGCAGATTTCCATTTGAGCTCAGTTATTGCACTTCCTAAAATATGACCCGCATCAAAAAAAGTAATTGTAACTTCATCGAAGATAACTAATGGCATTAAATAATTTACAGGGACCAGCAATTCGAGTGTGCAATCAACATCTTCCTGGGTATAAAGGGGTTCAATAAGGTCCTGCCCACGTGCCAATCTGCGCTTGTTCAAATAGTCTAAATCCCTTTTCATGAGATGAGCTGAATCAGAAAGCAATATTTTAATCAGATCAGCTGTTGCCGGAGTTGCATAAATAGGGCCATTAAAACCTTGTTTGACAAGAACAGGCAGATTTCCGCTGTGATCAAGATGGGCATGAGACAAAATAACGGCATCAACCATAGTTGCATCAACAGGAAACGTTTGGTTTCGCTCAATGGATTCCTGTCTGTGACCTTGAAAAAGTCCGCAATCCAGAAAAAGGTGCCGTCCGCCCTGTGTTGTTATGTGATGAAGAGAACCCGTTACATTTTCAGCAGCACCCCAAAATTGCAGTTTTGTTGTCATGGTGGTGTAAGTCCTTTAGGTGATTGCGTTTATGAATTCAATTTCCTATCTTAATTCATTAATCGCAAGTTCTATTTTTCTCCTGAGGAGTTAATATTGGATAACAGCCTTCCACAACCTGGTGCCGGTGAAAATAACATTGAAGGCATTACCAGGTCTGTTATCGGAATTGACATGCTTGAAAGATACACCGGTGCAGATGCCGGTGAAATTCAGGATTACATTCTTCTTACAAATTTTACCCGTTATATTTCAGAATTTGAAACCATGTTCCCGACGTCTATCAGACGAAACGGTTCTGCCTTTACCTCAGTAAATTGGGTAGAGGGTGGTTTATCAATTATTGATTATAAAATCGGCTCACCTACTGCTGCTCTTGCAATGGATCTATTGTCTTATCGAAAACCAAAAGCTGTACTCATGCTCGGGCTTTGTGGCGGTTTAAATAAAAAACTAAAGATTGGAGACTTTGTACTTCCAATGGCTGCAATCCGTGATGATGGTGCAAGCAACCATTACATGCCACAGCGTGTTCCTGCACTTCCTACATTTAATATTCAGAAAATTACCAGTCAGGTACTTGATGATTATAATCTTGATTTTAAGACCGGCGTCATTCATACTACTGATTACCGGTTTTGGGAGTTTGATGAAGTTTTTGTGAGTAAATTAAAAGAAGAGCGGGCAATAGCAATTGATATGGAATGTGCAACTCTCTTCGTTGTTGGATTTGCACGAAAACTCCCAATCGGTGCGTTAATGCTCGTTTCAGATCTGCCCCTTACCCGTGAGGGGATAAAAACTAAATCGTCAGCCAATCAGGTATTCAGAGAGTTTACAAATCTCCACCTGAAGTCCGGAATTGAAACCTTGCAACGAATTCAAAAAGAACAAAATAATGTAGATCTCAGGCATTACGGTTGGTAGGAGTACAAAATGATTCCAATGGCAGTTGAAGTTCTTGCAAAAAAAGATATTTATGATTTCCTGCAAACTGTCAGCCTTTTAAAACCAGATAACCCATCCCTGAAATCAGTACGTACATTAGCCGATTTTGAAATTGCCCTTCCCCTCCTTCTGCAAGAAAAACCAACGGTCAGCAAACAATTACTCGTTCTGAATTATTATTCCATTCTCCGGAAAAATGCTGAATTTTCGTTAAACTCAACCAAACTTCTTACTCTTTCTCAGGAAAATAAATGTCAGAGCCAGTATTTTAACCTGATGGGAACTCATGCCGTCAGGAATAAACAATACCGCGAAGGCATTCGATTTTTTGAGCAAAGTCTTTTATATGAAGCAAATACTGACCAACGAAATGAGATTTTTCTGAAAATCGCATTTTCATTGTATAATCTTGGTTCTCTTCAGGCTTTGCATTATATCACCATTATCAAAACTGGGAAAAAAGAACTCCTTGGCAGAATGGCTCTTATTGATGGTCTTGTTCATTGGGACATTCTGAAAAAACTCGGAAAATCCATCCAGGCATTCAGAACAGCCTGGCAAAACCTGAATGATTCGAATGAACGGTACTTTAGAGTACTTTCGTCAGTTTACCTTGCTGACATCTGTAAAATATTTGGTGATGATGTTTCGGCAGAAATGCATAGACAGGAAGCCGAAACCTTTTTTTCAGACAAATTGGAATTATGCCTTGATGATGAATACGGTACGTCTGATTTTATCGAAACTGAAAGTTTTACGGAACTTGATGACCCGACCCGGTCACTTTTCAATTCTGTTGGGAAAGTGCCACTTTACGAACTTGAAAAGAAATATATTCTTTTTGTTCTTAATAATTCAAAATCACTCGATCACGCATGTAAAACACTCGGAATTGACAGAAAAACCCTATACAACAAACGAAAAAACTGGAATATTGTCTGACTTATTATCTGAACAGTATTTTTTGATTTTGTTCATCTATCCTTACAGATCGCCTTTTAATTAATTGCGCAAACCGTTCTTCCGGATCTCCAGCCTGAATAAATTCTCCTGCCGAATTCAATACCATCATTCTGAGATGTTTCAATTTTTTCCATGATGCCTGATTTCTGATAATCTCAACCACCCACTCTGTCTTTAGCTGGTTATCAGTCAGGTCTATATTGAAAACATGGCACTCATCTGACGTTTGTTTGGATGGCTCTGAATGAACCATTCTAATATTTGGTTCACTATTTTCAGGATATTCAGACAATAATGAAAAATAAAATCTGAATTGTGATCCTGTGAACCTGCACACAGGAAACGGATTTTCTGAACCGGATTCAATATAAAACACCTTGTGAAACGTAAGAGGCATCCAACCATGCTGATCGATAAGGGATTCAGTTGCCAGGTTGCAGACTTCGCAGGTTTCTATAATTTTTATTTCTTCATGAAAAGGATAAAATCTCCAGCCAGAGTTTGAATTAAAATCAAACAAAACAGCTGACTCATCAATTCGGATCCTCTCAGGATCTTTCAAATCAAAAACAGGCTTTATTTTAATTCCAGGTTTACCCAAGACAAGCGAAAACCGGTCATGCAGCTGTCCTCCTCTTTCAAAAAGTCTCGAATGAAGAACAAGTGAAAAATCGGAATAGTGAAAATGATTAAACTGCAGCAAATCAATCAATGCGTTTTTTGTTGCACTAATAATTTCCGAGAGAGGGGTCTTAACCGAAATGACTTTTTCAAAGGAAAGTAAAGGATTAAAAATAAGAGCACTTCCGGAAACAAGAATGGAAGGAACTGGAATTTTTTGAGCCCTTAATGAGGGAAAACCAAAACATTGTGAAAGTACAGCAGGAAGAAAGAAATTTTCATCCGAACCAAAGCTACCCTTAGAAAGAGGTTTTAGTGTACAATTTTTACATACACAGGCTTTATGCAACAAACGCTCAGTTTGTGGCTTTTCAGGTTGCAACGGATGTATACCTTTCCGATGGAATTAATACATTCGTAAAGATTGATTATTTCCAGACGAATACAGGATTATCATTTTATGACAGAAAAACTGGACTGGATTGAAAGTTGATTTTACCTGAATTATTGGTTTGTTCTCTGAAGTAAAATAATCAGGGTTACCAAAGACGTTATAGTTGAAGTTGTAATCGTTACCCATCCACGCCAGTCAACTGGCTCTTCCCTTTCCCGGGTAGGTACAATGATGACTGAACCTGAAAGTATTTCCTGATGAAATGACCAAAAATATCCTGGTCTGAAAATCCGCCCATTCGGAAGAATCACATAAATCTTATCATTGTCAGCCATTTCATTTAGACCGCCAGCCTGTTCGATATAATAGCTGACTGATGCACCTTCATTATATAAAATACTGGTTTCAACTGGAACCTGCCCCTTAACTTTAACCGTATAGTCACGTTCAGGTATCGTAATCACATCTTCAGGCATCAGAATCAGGTTTTCAATACTTTCCTGGTCATCAATTGCCTCTTTAAAATCAAGGGCAATCATGCCCACATTATCTTTGTTTCTGAAAATAGTTGAACCTTCAAGATAGGCTGTTGATTTTAAACCACCCGCACGGGCAATTACCGAAGACAGTTTCTCATCTTTGCTTGTCAATGAATAACTTCCAGGAAATTTAACTTCTCCACGCAGAACCACAGTACGTTGTACTTCAAAATAGGGATTTTTACGAACAAATATTTGATCCATGGGTTCAAGTGGAAAATCAAGATCATGATTATCTTTTGACAATATTCCCTTGTTTTTAATTGTCTTTACAAAGGCAATGGTTCTGTCATTGTTTGTACTGTCATTAGGGTCAACCCTCGCAACTTCAACAATAGCAGTGTAGGCATCTTTTGAAAAACCGTTTGCGAGAAAAATAGCATCACCAACAGTCATTCCCTTCCGGAAGGTAGCTGATCTGGGAAGGTTAACATAGCCAATAATATTAACATTATATCGGCTATCAATTTCCCAAATTGATTTAATAATGATGGTACTTCTGTCTGTTATGATAAGGTTTTCAGCCGGATCGCCTTTCATGGCTTTGCCAAGGTGAAAAGCTTTGATGCTTAAGCTTGAATCTGCCTCTGTAATAAGTAATTGACCCCGTTCAAGATAAGCCCAGTCAAAAAGTCCGCCTGCCTTTTCAACGATATCTTTAATTCGCATGCCTGATATATACTGGAAAACCCCAGGCTGTTTTACAGCACCATCAACAGTAATCAATCCAAAAGAAGTGGAAACTGATTTATTAATTTGGATTTTATCGCCCGGAAACAAGGTAAAATCATCACCTTTTGAAGCATCAAAACTTAATGATTGGATACCTGAACCTGGCACAATCCTTTGTACTTCCACGGTTCCCAGCCATGCTGAAGAAACTGGTCCGCCCGCAAATCCCAAAAGGGTTTTGAAATTTTCACCTGATTTAAGGTCGTAAGTACCTGGTTGGTTAACGGCACCAGTAATCTGAACAGGGAAGGTTTCCCCCTTAACCATAATCATGTAGTTGTGATCAATTTTATCGGGTTTGGAGGAAAAAACACCCAGTAAATTTGAATATAAATCAACTGAATCAATGGTACCATCTGGCTTAATTACAGAAACATGCCTGAAATCAGCATTTTCATTTAATCCGCCCGCAGCATAAAGAGCTGTTAAAACAGAAGAAATCGCCGTCAACTTATAAGCACCCGGCTTGTTTACCATTCCGCCAACATAAACCCGAATGGATCTTATTTTACTTATAGTGAGTGCAAATTTGCTTTCACCGGTTTTAATTCCAGCGTAACTGCGTGAAACCCGCTCTTTTAAAACACCTTCAGCCTGTTTCAGCGTAAATCCGCTTACGGCGACTAATCCCACTGATGGAATTTGAATCATTCCGCGACGGTCAACTTCTGCTTTCAGGTAAAACTCAGACTGGCCCCAAACTGACAGTTGTAACTCATCATCACTTCCTATCACATAATCATCTGGTACAGGACCATATTCATTCGGATCAAATGACTTGCTCCCAGAGTGTAATAAAGAGTAGCCGAATTTTTGAGAATTAACATCTTTTCCCGGTTCATTGATAAAAACCGGATCTTGTTTGTTTCCGGGTACATCCATAATAGGGGAACCGGGTGCCGGACTGTTACCACCGCCCATATTGTTTTGGCTTTGCACCTGTTGGATTGCTGAATTAATCTGGCTTTCAGAATACCCGGCAGCTTTTGCCTGTTGTTTCAGTACTTCAACATCTGGCGTCTGGGCAATAACAAGTACAGGAAATAACAAAAAGAGTAAAATTTTAATCATAATAGGAGTCTGAATTGTTTAAAAATGTTTTTTTAGCTTTTGATACGTTTTCACGATTTCTTCAGGTACAACTTTAATATCAGCAAATACAGGCATAAAATTGGTGTCTCCATTCCATCTCGGGACAATATGGAAATGAATGTGATCATCAATTCCGGCTCCGGCAGCCTTTCCAAGGTTTACACCCAGATTAAAACCATGTGCAGAAAGGGCATCAGACAGGGCTTTTTTTGATTTGGCAAGCAAACTAATTATTTCTGCAGAACTGGCGGGCGATAAGTCTTCAAGCTCTTTGGTATGCAGGTAGGGCACTACCATCAAATGACCAGAATTGTAAGGAAACAAATTCATGATGACAAAGGCATGTTCACCACGAAATAAAATCAGATTTTCTTCATCGCGATTTACTAATGGGTAATCACAGAAAATGCATCCGGCATTACCAGATGCATTTTCTGAAAAGGAATCAATATAGGCTGACCGCCATGGCGACCAAAGTCTGTTCACAATTATCCTGCCCGATTTATATAAAATTGCAAGATAGCAGTTTCAAACTATTTTCTCAATTTCACAGTTGGTTACGCCATTTATTCGGGGTTAATCTTCCTCCTCAGCCTCTTTATATGCAGCAATAACTTTTTGTGCAACTTCAAATGGAACTTCCTCATAATGATCAAACTCACGGAAGTGGGTTCCCCTGCCCTGAGTCATACTTCTGAGTGCACTTTGATATTTAGACATTTCAGCTAAAGGAATTGATGCATTTATAATTTGGAAGTGACCGTCTGCGTCCATCCCCTGAATCTTGCCTCTTCGTGATGAAATGTCACCCATCACATCACCCATATATTCTTCAGGTGCCTTAATAGTCACTTTATAAATGGGTTCAAGTAAAATGGGCTTAGATTCAAGAAAGGCTTTCTTGTAGGCCATTGAACCCGCCATTTTAAAGGCCATGTCACTCGAATCAACCGGGTGATAAGATCCGTCATCAATCGTAACCTTAATATCCACGCCTTTAAATCCGGCCAGAACACCACGTGTCATTCTGTCAAAAACGCCTTTTTCAACAGAAGGAATAAATTTTCCGGGCACTGCACCACCAACAACTTCATCAACAAATTCAAACCCACCACCCCTTGGCAAAGGTTCGAGTCTTAGCCAGACGTCACCATATTGACCTTTTCCACCGGATTGTTTCTTGAATTTTCCCTGAACCCGTGCCTTACCTTTTATCGTCTCTCTGTATGGAATTTTTGGATCTTCCTGATCAATTTCCACGCCATATTTATCCTTCATTCTTTTAAGAATGACATCGAGGTGAAGTTCACCCTGTCCGGAAATTATAGTTTGTGCAAGTTCCGGATCATAGGTAACCTGAAAACTCGGATCTTCCTCATGCAAATGTGTTAAACCTGCTGAAATTTTTGTTTCATCATTCTTAGAATGCGGCTTAATGGCCGTTCTGATAACAGGAACAGGGAATTCTACCGGCCGTACATGAAATTCTGAACCTGGAGCAGAGAGTGTATTATTGGTATGTGTGTTTTTAAGTTTTACAACGGCTGCAATATCGCCAACGCCAACGCCTGGAAAATCTGAACGCTTGTTCCCTACAAGGGTAAACAACTGGTTTATTCTTTCTTCCTGATGAGTTTCGGCGTTGATAAGATCCATTCCGGGGGTTATTGTACCTGAGTAAACCCTAAAAATTGACATCTCACCAAGATGCGGTTCTGATGATGTTTTAAAAACAAAAGCTATGGGTTTACCGTTTATGTCCGGTTGAATAAGAATATCTTCTTCACTGTTATTAATCCAGCCATGTTCAGGACCACGTTCAATGGGAGACGGGCATAAATTGGCGAAGACGTCCAAAAGGCGTTCGGTACCAATTAAACTTTCAGGTGAACAGCAG
>Ga0209460_1001275_pt1 | contig 15375 bp, 11 predicted proteins | sample EBPBio132013_DNA_FD_185868 | JGI IMG/M metagenome (GOLD analysis project Ga0209460, IMG submission 185868) | Wastewater treatment Type I Accumulibacter community from EBPR Bioreactor in Madison, WI, USA - Reactor 2_5/13/2013_ DNA (SPAdes)... | ecosystem: Engineered > Bioreactor > EBPR >...
TTTACGGATCGCCTTGATTATCTGAGCAGTATGGGCAACAACCACGGCTATGCGCTGGCTGTTGAGCAACTGCTGGCGAAAGGTGCGAAGTACCAAGCACCGACCTATCGTTCAGAAGTTATCCGCGTATTGATGGTTGAACTGACCCGTATTGTTAACCACTACTGGGCGATTGGCTTCTTGCTGAACGACCTCGGTGCGTTCTTCACCCCTGCGCTCTACGCGATTGCCGAACGCGAGAAGATTCTCGACTTCTTTGAAGCGACGGCAGGCAGCCGCATGATGTGCAATTACATGCGCTTCGGTGGTGTATTCAAGGACATTCCAGAACGTATCGCCAGCGTGATGAACCTCGTGAACGATAAGGTTCGCGACTTCAACACGATGGATTACCTTACCGAACTTATCAACGAGCGTATTCCGCGTTCTATTGACGAACTAGATACTTTCCTGACGGCGAGCGAAATTATCAAGTCGCGTACCATCGGCGTGGGTTATCTCCCCCCCGAAATGGCAATTGCATACAGCGCGGCTGGCCCGCTGCTGCGTGCGAGTGGTGTGCCTTATGATGTCCGCCGTGCCGAGCCGTACAGCATTTATCCTGAACTCGACTTTGACGTTGCGGTTCGTTACAACGGCGACATCTACGACCGTTACCTGATCCGTCTGGATGAGATGCGCGAAAGTGTACGCATCCTCAAACAGGTGCTGCCGCGCCTCGAAAAGACCCGTGGCGAGTCGGTCTTCGCAGGCGACAAGAAGCATACGCCCCGCGTACCGTTGGGCGAATCTTACGGGCGTGTCGAAAATCCGAAGGGCGAGTTGGGGTACTATGTCGTATCTGCCGGTGACGAAAAAGGCCCGCAGAACCCGTGGCGTTATCATGTCCGCGCCCCTAGCTTCATCAATCTGACGGCTCTCGGCCCGATGTGCGTGGGTCACAAGGTCGCAGATGTGGTTGCCATTCTCGGCAGCATCGACATCGTGCTGGGCGAAACAGACCGATAGTGAAAGTACCGCAGCGGTGCAGGGTTGTGCTGCTGCTTCATGACTTAAGGAGTCCCTATGTACGGAAAAGGTATTGCAAACGGCCTGTGGGTTACGTTTAAACATTTCTTCAATACCTACGTTGATGATATTCGGTATGCCGGTCGCAAGTATATGCGGCAGGAAAACTTCCAAGTACGGCAGGGTTTGAAGACGCAGGGTGCGTTTACGGTTCAGTACCCGGATGAAAAGCTAGCTGTACCGGAACGCTTCCGTTTTGTGCCGTTCCTCGTGACCGAAGACCAAGACCCAACCCGCATGGGTGAAGATTGGTGTACAAGCTGCGGTATCTGCGCGAAGGTTTGCCCGCCACAGTGTATTTGGATCGTTCGTGGTTCTGATCCGGTTACCGGTCGGCCTGTGCCGCAGCCGGAAGCCTTCTTTATCGACATTGATATTTGCATGAACTGTGGTTTCTGTGCCGAGTTCTGCCCCTTCGACGCGATCAAGATGGATCATGACTACGAATTGGCGAGCTACGACCGCACCAACAACCACATTCTCGACAAGAAGAAGCTCTCAAAACCACACAGTTACTGGAAGGCCATCGCCCCGACGACTGCGCTTGAAGAGGCGATTGATCGCGGCGGTTGGGAACATTCTGATAACATCAAGTCGATGAAGAAAGCTGGCAAACAAGCTACCCCGGCGACGAAAGACAATATGTTCCCGGCACGTAAGCTCACGGACGCGCTGCCGGAAACCGTCGTGGTGGAAGAAACATCTGCCCCTGCCCCTGTTGCTGAAGCCGCCGCACCCGCAGCGGAAGCTAAACCTGCCACCACGGCAGCAGCGCCCGCAGCCAGTGGTGACAAGAAGCCCAAGTTTGACAAACAGGCGATGCTGGCAAAGATTCGCGAGAAAAAAGCCAACAAGTAAGCTGCAAACGCCAAATGAACGGGGTGCTGAATGCGCCCCGTTTTTTATGCCACACAAATTCCGATGGTGGGGAAAGTTTTGTCGTGTTATCTACGTCCATAGATGCAAGAACATGACAAAAGATACTGATCTATTTTTCTCATCAGCGTTATAATTATTCCAAACTGTAAACGAACGAAGGAAGTACATATGAGTGATAAACAGTCGCAGGTGATGGCGGCACTGAGCACGGTTATTGAACCTGAACTTCACCGGGATATTGTCTCGCTGGATATGGTTCGCAACTTGTCTATCGACGGCGATACGGCAAAGTTCACGATTGTGCTAACCACACCTGCATGTCCGCTAAAAAATGTGTTTGAAGATCGCTGCAACGCGGCGGTTATCGGGCATGTTGGCGGCATCAACAAGATCAACATTAGTTGGGATGCCCAAGTACCGACTGACCGTAAAATTCATGGGCGGTTAGATGTGCCGATGCGGAGCCTGATCGCGGTTTCGAGCGGTAAGGGCGGCGTGGGCAAGAGCACGGTGTCGACGAATTTGGCTGCGGCGCTGGCGGACGCTGGCGCGAAAGTCGGCCTGATTGATGGCGATATTCTCAACCCGAATTTGCCCACCATGACCGGCCTCGGTGTAGGACGGCCTAAGGTCGTGGACGGTAAAATGATCCCGATGGAGGCTTATGGCTTTAAGGTCATGAGCACGGGCTTCTTAACGAATCCTGATAAGCCGATGATTCTGCGCGGGCCGATGCTGCACAGTGCGATTCGCCAGCTCTTTATGGATGTTAACTGGGGCAAACTCGATTATATGATTGTTGACCTGCCACCGGGAACGGGTGATGCGCCGCTTTCATTGGCGCAATCGTTCCCATTAACCGGTGCGGTTATTGTGACGCAGCCGCAGGATGTCGCTGTTTCAGATGCGCTCCGCAGTATTGCGATGTTTGAGACACTCAACGTGCCTGTTTTGGGTGTGGTCGAAAATATGGCGGGGGACTTCTTTGGTACGGGCGGCGGTGAGAAGCTAGCCGAGGAACGCAGCGTGCCATTTTTGGGTCGTATTCCGCTCGACGCAGAAGTTCGCAAGGGTGGCGATTATGGTCGTCCGATTGTGGTTACTCAACCGGAAAATCCGGCAGCGGTTGCTTTCCAAGAAATGGCGAAGACCATTGCAGCACGGGTTAGCGTGGTCATGCTGCAAACAAGTGATGTTATCCCCTTAAATGTAATCGGCTGATAGATCGAGTTGGCTAAAGGCTCACGCAAACGAAATGTGAGCCTTTAGTCATCCATCCCCAAGACGTGTATATCGTCACTGCTGCCCACCGGATTGTAGCGACCAATCAAAACGTAAAACAGAAAATTCAGCACTGCGGCGATAATTAGTCCAAGTACGGCTTCGCCCCACGCGCCACGAATATTAATCAGCCACAGCAATACTAAGAGTACAAAAAACATTACAAACGAAACGATCCGTTTGCGCTTCGCCTCGGTTCGCTGTATCACAAACAGAATTGTTCCAAAGCTCAGAATTAACAAGAGGAATATTCCAGTATCCATCTGCAAACAGCTTTCTGTATATCCATCCCAAGACTGATTATACTCTCTCAATTGGGAAGGTTCATTTACCAAGTTTCGGCTTTTAGTGTATACTCATTTAGGTCAACAGCCAGATCAAACATCAGACTGTACGACAGAGAAACAAGGAAAAATACATGAATGTAAATGTGTCAAAAGACAATAAAACGACACTGATTGAAGTCAGCGGACGAATAGACAGTACGAACGCAAATCAACTTGGCGAAGCCTTAATGAGCGAGATTAACCAAGGGAACATGCAGCTTGTCGTCGATTTAGGCAGCGTCGATTATATGAGCAGCGCTGGCTTGCGTGAGATTGTCTCGGCACTCAAAAAAGTGCGAGGCAAGGGTGATTTACGCCTTGCACAGCCATCGGAGCGCGTGTTGGAAGTCTTAGAAATGGCCGGTTTGGACACCATTTTCCAAATTTTCCCCGATCAATCACTGGCGATAAGCAGTTACTCATGACCATGCACTGCCATGAGCTGGGGGATTGATGTCTCCTCTCGAAAATCGCCTCACCATAATGGGCCGGTTAGATGAAATCGCACAGGTACGCGATTTTGTAACTGCCACAGCGCGAGCGATTGGCCTCAGCGAACAGGCCATTCATCATTGTGAGTTAGCGATTGATGAAACCTGCACGAATATTATTGAGCATGGATACCAACTCGACGGTTCGGCAAAACCGATTGAGATTATCTGCGAAACAGCCTCGGATCGATTAGTCATCCATATTAGGGATCAAGGGCCAGCGTTTAATCCACTTGTTCGCCCCGACCCTGATCCAACCACCGACCTCGAAGAACGCAGCGACGGCGGTTGGGGGATTTACTTCACCAAAAAAGTCATGGACGACGTACAGTATTTGCGTGATGGTCAATTCAACCAGCTCACACTCAGCAAACGTTTCGGGCTTCAATAGTATTACGAACCCGCAGGCGGTACTGGCGTGGCTTGCTTCCAGCCATTTATGTTATTCAAATCGACCTGTCCTTGCGGTGGCAGGAAATTTCCTTCGCATTCTTGTGCAGTCACGGGCAAATCTGTACGTGCCGCGATCATTGGATTCTCAGGGCTGAAGTAATTCCACGCAGCACGCGAAATATCTTCGATAATCGGCCACAACGTCATGTAATCCTGAAAATCGGTCTTCTGCCACAGGTAGACTGCAATCACATAATCGCGACCGTTGGGGGGATAAACAATGCCTGCGTCACCACTCATATCGGAAACCCAACCGTTTTTATGGGAGATACGAGTCCCTTCTGGCAGACCGCCCTGCAACATCCGCAGCAAATCGTTAGCGCTCATTAGCTCCAACATCTGCTTGCATTCATTTTGGGTGTATTCCCCGTTCGGATAAACGGTCATCAAGCCAGAGCCATAGTTTGCACAATCGTAGATCATGCTAAACATCGTCCCCATATCTTCGGTCGTCGTTTGGTTATAGGGGTCGGATTCCGTTTTGATGGTTGGGTTGGGCGAGGTTTGCGGTGCAGCAATGGAACCGAGTGTTTGCCCTTGTACACCCAATACCAGCGGCGCGGTAATATAGGTATTCCGCGCACCCATATACTGAACATTGCGTGTGACATCACCAATACCGGTGAACAATTTGGTATTGTCGTCACCCGGCGGCGTATTCTGTTGAATAGCGACACGCTCGCCGGTAATCTGCATCATCAAATTTGACGATGCATTGTTACTACATAGCAGCGAGTTTGCCATTAGCCATGCTTCATCTTGCGTCGGGGCGACCCACAATTGGCGGAAGTAATCGAGGACGATTGGCACTTTGATGGTGCTTGCCGCCGAGAAAGCCACATCGCCATTGATATTTACTTCTTCGCCAGTGCGTAAGTCCTCAATAAACACGGATGCTACCGTTGTTTGTCCGTCGTAGATAAAACCTTTCGAATCAAGGTAGGTCTGGATCAGTTCTTGCAGTGTCGCAATATTCCCTACGTTACCACTCGAATTGACGAAGGGTAATTGCACGATCCGGTTTGATGGGCTTCGCAAAGCGGCTTCGATGAGCGGAACTGCGGCTTCTATATCAAGTGTGTAACCGGCTGCGCCCGGGCGGAGCGTTAAGGTACTCAGATCATATGAAGCGTTTCCTGACTGACGATCATACCGGGCGGCAATATCATTCAGAAAACTCTCGATGAGGTTTGTGCGATAGTCCGCCGAAAGCGGCACATTCACACGCTGCTCGGTTTCTTGACCCAACAAGAAGCTAAAAAAGCGCGACCAAAAGCTGCCTGATAAGTCACCTACCGCACTGGCAGACGTTAGCATCGATTCGCCGTTAATCGTAAAACCGATGGTTGCAGGGTCAAGCAAGATCGGATTATCGGCGTAGTAAAGTGTAACCGGTTCTTGATAGGTCGAGATAAGTTTCGTCAGTGCTTCACGCTGCCCTAGCCCACCCACAGCCACGCCACCAACGGATACATCTGATGGGAGCTTATCGGGTTGTTGGCTAAAACTCACCAGATAAAAAACGAATAGGCCAATGGCAGCCAGTATCATCAAGACCGACATCACTTGGACGATTGGTAAACCGCGACGTTTGCGCCGCTTACTCAAAGTACTTGCAGTTGTCATATTATCCTTGCTAATTGCTCATTTGCTCTGACTTCTTGTGCGCGTCGAATCGACCGGAAATGAAACCGTTGTAGCTTCGGTAAGGATTCGAGATCGAACCAACCATAATCTAACAGTTCGCTACTGAGCTTTCCCACATTACCGTTCGACTCACAAATATAGGAGAAGTCGAGATGGTCACCAAAATCGACTTCGGTCAATAGGAGTGTACCCGCCGTTGCGACCAACTGTAGTTCTTCTTGAAGTTCACGGACGACAGTCTCCGCTGGCGATTCGCGCCGGTCAACCCAACCACCGGGAAGCCCCCAAGGGGCATAAGGGTGAAAGACATGCTCAACCAATAGGACTTGGCCCTGTTCGTTAAAGACTACACCAACAACACCGGCTGTAAACTTCGCTTGGCCTAATCGCCAAACCCATCTGGCGCTGGACACGATCCATGGGGCTTTTTGAAGAAATTGCGCTATGCGCCGCATCGGGAGTTTCAATCGAATATCATCTCATTGGTGACGAGACCGATTAGTTTAATTCAAAAAATGGGCTTTGGTCAACATTCGCAGATTAGCGAAAGTTTGATAAAACAAACCTTATCATGCACACCTTGAGAGAATGAGTATGCTATACTAAGAGAATTATTAGCAAAAGTTTCAGCAGGGTTAGCAAATTGTCTCAAACCTCTCTCGATTTCCTAAACCTGTTCATCAAATCACCGGGCGATCTTATCTTCTTCCTGCTGGCAATCGCCATCAGCCAAGCAGGTTTGTTTATGGCGCTAGGCGAACGTCTGCGAAGGCCGCAAAATAGAGCCGCCGGTCGGTACACAATCGCGATGCTTGGCACCGTTGCAGCATGGATTGTGGTCATGTTGGGGGCGCTTTACAGTGTCATATCGGGTCAAAATGTCAGTTCGGTACTGCCGCCGCTTGAACGGGTTTGTACATTAAGCATCATTATGCTGATCGCATGGGCATTTTTCACGGCAGAAGATGCGAAATGGCAGCGTCCAGCGAATATCATCCTATTAGTCTTGTTAATCAGTTGCTTTGTGGCTTACATCGTAACGGGTATTCAATGGACAGCCCAAGCCGATAACACCAATTTTAACTTGAGCAGCCTCGGGGTTACGTGGACGTTCGCCACACTGATTGTCGCTATTCTTGGGGCGGCGTTAATGGTGGTGGCCTTCAACCGCATAACCGATGCCCCACTCAAATTACTGTTCTTTGTGCTGCTCATTCTGGGTTTCGGCGGCACATTGATACAAGTCAGCCAGCTTACTATATTAGGGAATTATTCAGGTACCGCACGGCTCGCCCTATTTGCGGCGCTTTGTATTTTGCCAGTGCTGATTTACCGTATGGTCATGACTCGTTTGCAGGGCGAGCTTAAAACACATGAACAAGCCGCCATGCGAGCCGCTGCGCCGCCTACTACCCTACGCCAAAAAGACCAGACCGCCACAAGCGAACTGCCGGTTACCGGAAGCATCACGCCGAGTGTTTCGCCCGCCCAACGTGACTCGATTCAACTCCTCAAGATATTGGGGTTAATTCTTGAAGAAGCATCGCCAAGCAGCATTCCCGAAAAGATCATTTCAGCCGTATTGGAGAGTCTGAAGGCTGATATTGGAGCCGTTCTTAACTTGCAAGATGCCAACTACGCTGACGTGGCAAATGCTTATGACAAATCCATGAAGCGGCGTATTTCGGGCATGTCTATTAATTTAGATAACCAACCGACGCTTGTAAACGCGGTTGAACGACGGTTGCAACGCCCACTTTACACCGACCGCAACACCAACGAACTCCGCGACCTTTACAACCGTTTAGACATTGAGCAAACCGGGCCTGCGTATTTCCAGCCCCTTACCCGTGGTAAGGATATGATCGCGGTACTACTCGTAGCAAATCCGTATTCAGAGCGCGAACTTGACGAGGCCGAGCGCGAATTGCTCAAGGGTATCGGCATTATTGCCGGAAACCTGCTGGGGTTGAGTTATGCAGCACGCGATGCAGGCTTAAAGGCCGAGGAACGCGCAATTGAAGCACTGGTACAAGGTGTTCCCCTTGAGGAGCTTAAAGATAGCAGCGTGCTTGCGGCTCGACAGGAAATGCAAGCCAACTTGCAAGCATCACGCGAGCAAATCACGGACTTAACACGCCAAATTTCCCAACTGAAGATTGAACTGGATGCCGAACGTAACCGTGTTACTGCCTCTTTGGGTGACACAGAAGAAGGCATGTCGGTGTCACAGCGAATACTAACGCTCACCGACGAGCAGCAAAACTTGCGTACTGAACGCGAAGAACTCCTGACACGGTTGCAGGAGGCTGAAACCGCGTTGGCGGGTGCAACCGCGAATAATAACGAATCCGTATACAAGCATATGGTCGAGGTTTTACGGCGGGAAAAAGAAGACCTCATCACCCAACGAAACTCGCTCCAATCTCAGATTGTCGAAATTCGTGCTGCCGACCAACAAATCAACGCCACCGAAGCAATGGAAACAGTTGCTGACCGGATGAACCAAGACACCAGCCGATTGGCGGCAGAGCGCGATGAGCTGCAAGGCAAACTGGCGGATATTTCATCACAGCTACAAGCGTTAGGCATCGAGCAAAGTACATCCGGCATGGCGCAGTTGATTACCCAACTCATCGAGCAGCGCACCGGCTTACAGCAGCGTGTCGACGCACTCAGCCTCGAACGTAACGCGCTGCTCAACGAACGGGTTCAGCACGAAGATTCCATTAAGCGTGAAAAGGAACGTGCCAACCGCATTCAGGCGCTTGAAACTGAAATGCGTAATTTGGCTTCTGACCGCGAAGCGCTGACGATTGAGCGCGACCAGCTTGGTAAACAGCGTGATGAGCTGTTAGCCAAGCAAGACAGCATCAAGCAAAATCGGGCGCGCCTTCTGGCAGAGGCATCCGGCTACCAACTCGAACTGGCAGAATCGCATCAAGAACAGGCCAAGCTGCGACTCCAATTACAAGTGTTGTCGAACGAAAAAAGTGATCTGATTACACGTCAGCATAATCTTGAAGCCGAAAAACAAAAACTCCACGCGGAATTAGATACCATACTCAGCCAATCAGACGGCGTGGCAAGTTCGAATCCGCAAGTGGGCAACGACAATCTAAACACCCTTACAAGAATGATCGAAGACCTATCGGCACAGCGCAGCGGGTTGGAAAAAGAACTGAACGCGGCGCGCACCGCACTTGGAGAAGCGCAAAACAAAGCCGATGCGCTGAAGTTTACACCGTCTACGGAAACCAGTGATGAAACCTCAACAGACGGTGTGCCTGAAGATGAGCTTACGTTAAGCGTCATTCAGGAACTGCGTACGCCGCTGACCTCGATCATCGGATACATTGACCTGCTCATGGATGAATCGGCAGGCATCTTGGGGGAAATGCAGCGGAAGTTCCTCCAGCGCGTAGCTGCCAACATCACGCGGCTGTCCTCGATTACAGATGATCTGACGCGGATCACGGCCATGAACACCAGCCGTCTCGTTCTGGTTCCGCGCACGGTTAACATTGTCAACCTGATTGAAGATACGATCAGTAACTCAACCTATCAATTCCGCGAAAAGGGACTCATCGTTCATCTCAATCTCGATGACAATCTACCGAGCATTCAGGCTGACCAAGATGCCATCAGCCAAGTCGTCACTCAAATACTGAATAATGCCTATTTAGTATCACCGCCGGACAGCGAAATTATCATCTCTGCCCATCAGCAAGAGGTGAAGTTATCCACAAATGGCAACCTCGCTCAACCAACCGATTGTATTCTGGTCTCTATTGAAGATCGCGGCGGCGGCATCCCGCAAGAGGAAATTGCCGGTGTATTCGCACGCAAATACAAATCGCAAAATGTTCCTGTAAACGGGTTAGGTGATAACGGGGTTGCACTTTCAATCGCCAAAACGCTCATCGAAGCGCATGGTGGCGGGTTGTGGGTCGAAACACGCACCGGCGTTGGAAGTATCTTTTATTTCGCGCTTCCGCTCACCAGTATGCTTGAGGCTGAAGGGTAAATTATGCAGCGTGACATTGGGAATGAGTTCATTGTCGCCATCGTCGCAGTCGGCGTACTGGCATTCGCGGTGGCCTTCGCGATTATCTTGTCGCTTTCAGGAGGCGCGGGACAAACTGGAACACCTGCGGCTCAAACAAGCGAAGCCACTCAGATTGCTGCCCAATCTACACTACCAAATGAAGCGACGGAAGTCACTACTGAGGCAACCGCAGTTGAGACAAGTGGCGCAACGGTGATTGCTAGCATGACACCAACAGATGTCTCACCTTCGGCAACCCTCACCGAACCAACAGTTACTCTTACAGAAGCAGCACTGGTCGTTAGCGCAACATCAACCGATATTCCGCCTTCGGCAACCCTCACCGAACCAACAGCTACACTTGCAGAAGCAACTCAAATCGTGGCGAATGCCAGTACAATCGAAACTAGCACAACCCCTCGGCCAACGGTAACGGCTACCGAGGAACCTTCTGCGACACCCACTTTGGAACCGACTGAAGCATCGACAGCAACATCGACCAGTACATCACGTCCGACAGTTGCGCCCTCGGCAACCGCGACGAATACGCCACGACCAACACTAGAACCCACAACAACATTCACAAACACGCCGCGTCCATCGCCTACAAGAGCCGCAACAGCCACACTGATACCGGCATCCGCTACGCCACGACCAACGTTAACGAATACACCACAGCCGTCAGCGACTTCAACACCGATGCCAACCAAAACGGCAACGCTGCGCCCATCGGCCACCTTTACAGCTACACCAACGCAAACCAACACGCCGCGTCCGTCGGCAACGCCTGTGCCGACCAATACCCCAACGGCGACACCTTTACCGCCAACACCGACCGCAACCAAGACACCGGTCATCGTCAATACGATTGCGCCGTGTTCGGCACCTGCTGGTTGGGTTACTTATGCAATACAGCGCGGGGATACGCTGCTCAAAATCGCGCAGGCTAGAGGCACATCAATTGAAGCGATACAAGCGATCAACTGTTTAACTGACATTAACAACATCTATGTGGGGCAAAATATATTTGTCCCGCAACCACTGGCGATGAGTCCCTCGACCTCATTTGCAGTCGAGGGGTGTACGGATGCCAACGTGCAGATCGCCAGCCCAACACTAGGGCAGCTTGTCAGCGGCACGCTGAGCGTACAAGGCACGGCAGCAGATGGCAATTTCGCGTTGTACAAACTCGAAATCCGCCCCAGTGACGCGAATGTCTATACGTTATACAACAACTATGTTGATCCGGTCGCGCAAGGAGAATTAGGGCAAATAGATACCCGCATCTTTAATCCGGGTATCTATTGGATCAAACTCACCGTCATCAGGAAAGATAACCAAACAGCGCCGTCCTGTGCGGTTCCGGTACTGTTTGGGCAATAACCAACTTAAAATTGATCAGCCGTAATCTCACTGACGTAGACAATCCGGCACTCATGTTGAGAACGAGTCGCCGCTAAACCAATTTGCAAGGCGGCTCGTGCATCTTTATGCGTGACGCTAGGCGATTTGTCTTGCTTCAAACAATCGACAAAGTGGGCAATTTGTGCGGTATAAGCGGGGCCAAAGCGCTGCGGGAAGTGTGGTACTACGTCATGCCGTGCGCCGTCAGGGGTCAAGATGAGGACAGGCGTTTCTTGCAGATAACCAACTTGTAGTGCGCCTTTCGTCCCAATAATGTTACATTGAATATCGTAGCCATAGTTCGCCGTTCGGCTGACTTCTACATTGCCTAACCCACCCCGCTCAAAGCGAACGTTGATCATCGCGTTATCAACATCGCCGACATCGAGTAATTCGGGATATACCAACGAGGCGACTTCGGTGTAGACACGCTGAACTTCGTCACCCATCAGCCACCGTAATAGGTCAAAGTCGTGGATACCCATATCGAGGATCAGTCCACCGCTAACAGCAGGGTTGGCGTATTCGAGGCTGGTGCGAAAGGGGTCGCGCCCAATCGACCGTATCGTAACAGGGTCGCCGATCACACCTGCTTCGATTTGGCGTTTCGCGGCTTCATATCCAGTATCGAAGCGGCGCATGAAGCCAACTTGAAACATCACGCCCGCCCTTTCAACAGCGGCGATCATTTCGTCAGTCGCCGAAAGGGTTAGCGCGGTCGGTTTTTCGCAGAAAATGGCTTTACCAGCCTCCGCAACCGCAATCACAACATCGCGGTGTGTGCTCGTGGGCGTGGTCACGATCACAGCATGAACCTCGGGATCAGCCAGCAAGTCATGATAGTCCGTATATATCGTTGCGCCGCCAACCCGATCCGCAAACTGACTTGCTACATCACTCCGCATATCAGCAACAGCAACCAGCTTTGCATCAGCCAGTTGACTAGCGGAAAACGTTGCATATACCTGCCCCATGCGTCCCAAACCAATAACGCCTATTCCAATTTTCGCCATATTTAATCCTCTATTCTCAATAACATCACACTAATTACAGACCGTTACCGCGCCTGAGCTGCAATTTCATGGGCGCGATTCCCCATACGTTTGAGGAGTTCGATTAATTCAGCGGGTTGAATAACCTGAACCGGAAAATCCATCGACAGTAGAAAGAAAGCAATCCAGTGCATCTCTGATGTACCCCGTCGAAGGATAACACCATCATCGGTTTCTTCCAACGTACCTAAGTGGCTTGGGATTGTTTTTTGAGCATTCTCCAGCGTGGTTTTGAGTATAACCTCAACCTGATTACCTCCCGGCATCATTACAACAGAATCTAGAACCTTATCCAACACGTTAAAATCGACAGGTCGTTCAAATCTCTCATGGGTCATGAGAAGTGCTACAATACGGTCGAGCCTGAAGGTGCGGACATCATTCCTCAGGTGGCAGTACCCCGCTGTATACCAAAACCCTTCGTTGAAAACGATACCGTAGGGGTCAAATGCCCGTTCGGACATATCCCCACTCCAAGATTGATAACGCATCTGCACTTGACGCTGCTCACGAATAGCGAGGCTTAACGGCGTGATGAAATCATTATCGAGCTGGCCTGACTCGGTTGAGACATTAAAAATGATTGCTTCCTGTAGAGCGCGGGCTTGGTTAAACAAACTTTCGGGCATGACTCGTTCGGTTTTTGCAAGCGCCCCCTCAATCGCTGCCACCTGAACCGGGAAATTGAATTCCCGTATTGCGAGCAGCCCCAACGTTAATGCAATTGCTTCGGCATCTGTAAACATGAGCGGTGGCAATTTATAACCCCGCTGTAATTGATACGCGCCGTATGGGCCGCGCTCGCCTTCTACCGGAATACCCATATCCTGCAAATTGACAATATAACGGCGTACAGTGCGAACATCCACTTCTAAACGCCGTGCAAGTTCCGAACCGCTAATTTGTTTATAGGACTGCAAAAGCTCTAAAACAGTGAGTAATCGGGTCGTCGGTGAATACATAATCGAACTCCTAGGATATAGGGCTAATCTTGTCCTAATCGGCCTTTATGATAAGTATAAATGGTAATTGGAAAAGGATATTTGAACGATGCTCAACCCATAGATTGCCCAAAATAGACTTCTCAACCAATTATTGAGTCAGCAAGTATTTGAAAAGCCGTGTGAAGTTGTCGCATGGATGGGCGCTGTTCAGGCACAAGAATATCCGGCGGCAAAATGGGCGCTCGGTGTACGCATGAAGTCGGCGTATGAGGGGCTTATCGATCAGGCGCTTGATGACGGCAGCATCCTACGCACACATATTATGCGCCCGACTTGGCACGATGTTGCCCTTGCGGATATTCGGTAGATGTTAAAATTAACCTCTCCGCGTGTACATGCAGCATCCGCTTACTGGTAACTCGAAGAACCTATTTTCAAACATGCCGACGAGATTATCGCAAAGGCATTAGAAGGCGGCAAACATCTCACCCGCGAAGAATTAGCTGCCCCATTAGTAGAGGCAGAGATTGATATTTCAGATTTGCGGCTAACCTTGTGTCGATTGAAGTTAACAGCTAACCATCTGCGTTTGATAGTTCTTTGAATACAGAAGTGATGCGGGATATTGTCGTCTCGATTACATCCTCTGTGTGAGCATAACTGACAAATCCCGCTTCAAACTGGCTCGGCGCGAAGTAAACACCGGCCTCTAACATAAGATGGAAAAAGATCGCATAGCTTCGGGCATCGGCGTACTGCTTGGCAGACGCATAATCTGTAATGTGCGCGTTGGGGCTATTGAGAAAATAAAACCCGAACATCGTGCCAACTGAGCCTATTTGAATGGGTATATTGGCTGCTTCAACCGCCGATTGAATTCCTCGCACCAGTTTCGTGGCAGATTGCTCAATCTGGTCGAATACCTGTGGTTGTAACAACGTGTTCAACGTCGCGAGTCCGGCTGCCATTGCTAAAGGATTGCCGGAAAGTGTACCGGCTTGATACATCGAACCCGCAGGTGCAACCATCTGCATAATTTCGCGCTTGCCAGCGTATGCACCTACCGGTAATCCCCCGCCGATCACCTTCCCTAGACAGGTGATGTCGGGATCGAGATTCCAGCGTGCCTGAGCGCCACCGGGAGCGACCCGAAAACCCGTCATCACTTCATCCAAAATAAACAATGCGCCATACTCGTGGCACAGGTCTTGCAAAGCCTGAAGATAGCCTTCGTTGGGCATCACGAAGCCCATATTTGCAGCGATTGGCTCAACAATGATGGCGGCAATATCGTCAGGGTGTTGTTCAAATAGTTGGCGAGCCGCTGCGAGATCATTGTACTCGACCGTCAGCGTTTGCGAGGCCGTAGCATCTGTTACACCGGGCGAGTCAGGTAATCCTAAAGTGGCAACACCACTGCCCGCCTGCACCAACAGCATATCAGCATGACCGTGATAGCAGCCTGCCATCTTGATAATTTTTTCGCGCTTAGTATAAGCACGAGCCAACCGCAGCGCACTCATCGTCGCCTCGGTGCCGCTATTCACAAACCGGATCATTTCGATAGAAGGAACGGTGTTAATCACGAGTTGGGCAAGTTCATTTTCCAAGGCCGTTGGCGCACCGTAGCTGGTTCCATTCGCCAGCGCGGATTGCAGTGCTGCCACAACCTGCGGATGAGCATGACCTAAAATAAGCGGACCCCATGACAGCACATAGTCAATATATGCGTTATCGTCAGCATCCCAAATTACTGCCCCTTGCCCCCGCCGGATAAAGCGC
>Ga0209460_1001276_pt1 | contig 15369 bp, 15 predicted proteins | sample EBPBio132013_DNA_FD_185868 | JGI IMG/M metagenome (GOLD analysis project Ga0209460, IMG submission 185868) | Wastewater treatment Type I Accumulibacter community from EBPR Bioreactor in Madison, WI, USA - Reactor 2_5/13/2013_ DNA (SPAdes)... | ecosystem: Engineered > Bioreactor > EBPR >...
ACGGTGGGGAGGGTTTTATCAATTCTTGCTTCCACTGAACATCTTTGGCCACCTGCTGATAACCACTTAAGGTGTCAGGTGAGATGAAATCCCGAAGGAGTGAGGCCTGCATTACAAGATAAAAACTGTGTCCCCTGGAAGTATTATTTGTCAGATTCTTTTTGTTCGTGTCAATAGCAGGTGCGACAAAACAAATATCGGATGAGATCAGTCTTTTAGCAAGTCAGTCGTATACCTGACCATTTTTTCAACTTCAGTTTGGTAAAACTCATCCGGTTCTTCAGTTTTCTTTTTCTGAATTTCGAGTTCTTCGGCAAGATTCAGTGCAGCAATTACCGCCAAAGCAACCGGTGACCGGTCTGAACGACCACGGCTGAGTTCTCTCATCGTCTGATCTACAACTGACGCACATTTTCTGATCAGTTCAGGATCATCACCTTTTAAGGCATATTCTGTGTCAAAGATGTGAACTTTTACAGTTTCCATCAGATTAACTCCTCACCGGTAATTGAATCAATTCTGTCGATCAGACTTTGCACTTTGGTTTCAAACTGCTTTTTTTCTTCAGTAACCGTTTGCTGATTGGTTTGAAAAAGCATTCTCATCTGATTCAAATCAGATTCTTTTGCTCTGAGTTTTTCTTCCAGTTGCTGATTATTCAGTAATAATCTGTCAATTTCATTCTTCTGTAACCGTAGCTTTTCCTGGATTTCCTGCAAATTGATCCATAATTGCTGAATCGATTCCCGTTCCATTATGCTCCTCTGAGTCTGGCTTTAAATTTAGAATCAAGAGTTTGGGTAATTGCATTCATAATTCCCTCTATTTCATCATCAGTGAAGGTTTTCTCAGGGTTTTGCAGGGTCATTCTGAATGCAACTGATTTTTCCTGATCGGGATTTTGTTTTGCCTCAAATACATCGAAAATGATCACATTCCTGATGAATTCAGCGTTAACCGACTTTATTGCAAGAAGCATTTCATCAGCAGCAACTGTTTTTGAAACCCAGAAGGCCATATCTTTTTCAACTGGAAGAAATTTTGAAAGTTCCTGATATCTGGCAACTTTTGGTTTTAACGATCTGATTTCATCCAGATAAAATTCAGCGATAAAAACAGGCTGCTTCAAACCATAGAAATTCTGAACAGATTTGGAAATCTTGCCAAGGTACCCGATTTCCTGATTTTTCACATTCAGAGTCAGATAATCTTCATAATAGCTGCTTTCCTTCACAGCAAGGGTAACCGGATCAGCAAACTGAAAAGCACCAACTACGGCGTTCAGGTAACCTTTTAAGTCGAAAAGGGAAACCGCTTTAGATTCGTGATTCCACGAAACCGGCATAAAATTTCCTGACAGCAGAAAACCTAACCGGATGGTTTCATCATAACCAGTGATTTTTGAATATCGTTTTGATGCTTTCTTCAGAAAACAATGTCCCAATTCAAAAAACTTGAGATCAGCAAGTCCATGGTTTTGATTTTTTACAGCAATTGCCAGCATTCCTGGAGCCAATGCCGGTCTCATAATACCCATGTCTTCTGATTGCGGATTTAAAATCGGTACAATTTCAGAAGTCACCAGTTCGGCATCAGCTTTGGGAATCATCGAATTGCAGAGAATTTCCTGAAATCCGGCACCGTTCAACAGGTAACGAAGATTATTTTCTTCAGAATAGTAACTCTTTTGCTCAGGTGTGTAAGAAACGGCAACTGTTTCTGCTTCAGGTACATGATGGAACCCATAAATTCTGATGAGTTCTTCAATGAGATCAATTTCCCGGGTAACATCCGGGCGGTGAGAAGGAACCTTAACCATCATTTCAGTTGAGTTTTCACCAACCATTTTAAAGCCAAGAGAATCTAAAATCTGATGAATGGTATCTTTCGGGATTTCGATACCAAGAATCCGCTTGACCTGAGCAAAACGAAGTGTCAGTTCCAAAACAGGAGTCGGTTTCGCAACTGCCTCAACTGGTTTGAAAGAAGCTTTTCCACCGCCAAGTTCAACTATTAATTTTGTTGCACGGCGAGCGGCAATAGTTTGGAGGTTGTGATCAATTCCACGCTCAAAACGGTAAGATGAGTCAGTACTCAAACTCAGTTTTTTTGCAGTTTTTCTAACTGATGATGGATTAAACCACGCAGATTCAAGCAAAACTTTTGAAGTCGAATCAACCACTTCAGAATTTTCTCCGCCCATAATTCCTGCAATTGCAACGGGTTCTTCCCCATCGCAGATCATCAGCGCATTCTCAGGAAGTTGGCGGGACTTGGAATCCAAAGTTGTAAAAGACAACCCAGAAAAGGTTTTAACTTTTATGGTTTTGGTTTTTAAACGGTCGTAATCAAATGCGTGCAGGGGCTGGCCAAGTTCCATCATGACGTAATTGGTCACATCAACCAGAATATTCCGTGGCCGAAGTCCCATTTGTTTCAACCGGGTTTGCATCCATTCCGGACTCTGTCTGGCTTCCAAACCTTCAAGATACCAGCCAACATAAGTTGAACAGGCTTCCGGACTTTCTATTTCAATTTTTATTTTTTCTGATGATTCAGATTGAGATAAATATTTCGGGTCGATGGAAAGATCAGGTATTCTGACCATTTTTCCGGCCAGAGCAGCTACATCACGGGCAACACCCAAATGACTAAGTGCATCACCCCGATTGGCAGTAATAGCAACTTCCAGAACATAATCTTCTTTTAGATTCAGAATGGTAGCAAAATCCAGTCCTGCAATTAAAGAGTCTTCAAGAATCCAGATGCCATCAGACTTTCCTTCTTCCAAACCCAGCTCAGATTTTGAACAGATCATCCCGTTGGATTCCTGTCCGCGGATGGCAGCTTTTTTTATAACAAAATCACCACCTAAAACAGCACCAACAGTTGCAACCGGGACGGTTTGCCCTGCGGCCACATTTGGCGCTCCACAAACAATCTGAACCGGATGTCCGTCACCCAGATCAACCATACAAACACTGAGTTTATCAGCATTGGGGTGTTTTTCACGGGAAACGACTTTTCCGACTACAACGCCTTTAAATCCGGCTCCTGTACGTTCAATACCTTCAACCTCAAGACCGGTCATGGTTAGTTTATTGGCAAGTTCTTCGGCTGTCCAGTCGAAGTCAACAAATTCTTTAAGCCAGCTGTATATGATTTTCATAGTTAAAACTGTTGTAAAAACCGTAAATTATTATCCCAAAGAAGTCGAATGTCATCAATTCCGTAGCGCATCATGGCAATACGGTCAATTCCCATTCCAAAAGCGTATCCAGAATACACTTCCGGATCAATTTTCGCAGCTCTAAGAACATTGGGGTCAACCATTCCGCAACCCAGAATTTCAAGCCATCCAGAATGTTTGCAAACCCGGCAGCCTTTTCCGTGACATAAATGACAACTTACATCAACTTCAGCGGAAGGTTCTGTAAACGGAAAATAGGAAGGTCTCAGTTTGATTTTTGTCTGCGGCCCAAAAAACTCCCTGGCAAATGCAAGCAAAATGGTTTTCAGATCAACAAAGGAAACATTCTTATCAATGAGAAGTCCTTCAAGCTGATGAAACAGACAGTAACTCCGGGCAGAAACGGCTTCATTCCGGTAAACACGACCGGGCATGATTGATCTGATCGGTGGTTTCTGGTTTTCCATAACTCTGATCTGAACAGGTGATGTATGAGTTCTCAGCAGAAGATCCTTATCAATGAAATAAGTATCCTGCATATCCCTGGCCGGGTGATCATGCTCAAAATTCAATGCTTCAAAATTGTACCAGTCATGCTCCAGTTCCGGACCTGATGCCACTGAAAAACCGAGAAATCTGAAAATCTCAATCATTTCATTTAAGACAACGGTTAACGGATGAAGTCTGCCGAACTGAACGGGTGTTCCCGGTAAAGTCAGGTCGGTTTTGGGGATGACAAGGGATTTGCCGTTTTCGGCAGCAGAAGCAGAATCAATTGCACTTTGAGCTTTGATCTTCAGCTCATTGAGCAGCTTTCCAACTTGTCCTTTTTGCTCTTTGGGAACACTGCCAAGTTGCTCGAACAGAGCACTTACAGTTCCCTTCCGGCCAAGAAAACGAATTCTGAAAGCTTCAATGGCATCAGATGAACTCAAAGGCAAAGAAGCATCAATGGCTTCATGAACCAGTTTAATCTGTTCTTCCATTTTGCACTCTATAAAAAAAGAAAGGGAACAGCCTGCAGGTCATTGCCCCGCTGACTGTTCCCTTTTCGGTTAAAGAAAAATCAGGCCAGAGCTTGTTTTACAACAGCTGCAAAGGCTTCCGGATTGTTCACTGCCAATTCAGCAAGTGATTTACGGTTAAGTGTGATATTCTTTACATCAAGTGCGTGGATCAGACGGCTGTAAGTTGTACCGTTTTGATGTGCACCTGCGTTGATACGGGCAATCCAGAGATTTCTGAAATTCCGTCTACGAACCCGGCGGTCACTGAATGAATAGGCTAAACCTTTTTCAACAGCATTTTTTGCAACGGTGTAAACAGCGTTACGGCGACCGAAATATCCGCTGGCCTGAGCAATAATTTTTTTGCGGCGGCGGTGGGAAGCTACTTTATTTTGCGAACGTGGCATTTTAAACTCCTGATTTTAAATATCGATTACATTCCAAGCATCCGTTTTACGCGTGGCATATCCACCTCAGCCATCACATAGACTTTGCGAAGGCTTCTTTTGCGCTTACGGGATTTGGATGTTAAAATGTGACGTGCAAAAGCTTTGGCGCGGAGAATTTTTCCGGTACCGGTTACTTTGAACCTCTTTTTTGCACTTTTGTTGGTTTTCATTTTAGGCATGGCGTCCTCTTGTTGATTATTATTTTTTCTTTTTCTCCGGTGAGAGCATCACCGTCATGGCACGGCCTTCCAGCTTTGGCTCCTGATCAACCTTGCAGTAATCTTCAAGGCGTTCGAGGAATCTTTTCAGGAGATCCAATCCCTGATTTTGGTAAGTAATTTCCCGGCCCTTAAAAATCACAGAGCCTTTTACTTTATTACCTTCTTCAAGAAACCGGATGGCGTGTTTGGTTTTAAAATCAAAATCGTGAACATCGGTATTGATGTGGAAGCGTACTTCCTTAACAATAACTACCGTTTGTTTTTTCTTGGCGACTTTTTCTTTTTTCGTCAATTCATATTTGTACTTGCCAAAATCTACAATCTTGCAGACCGGAGGGTCTGCCATCGGCGAGATTTCGACCAGATCAAGCTGTTTGGATTCAGCTAAAGCTAAAGCTTCCTGGATGGAATAAATTCCATGGATTCCGTCCGGATCAACGACACGAACACGTTTTGCACGAATATCTTCGTTGATTCTGACTTTATCAGATGAGGGTTTAACAGGACCGTTAATAGGTTCTTCTCCTTGATTATTACAAACTTCTGGACTGGATTTCAGTACTGATCATTTTTACAAATTCAGCAACCGGAACTGTTCCCTGATCACCCTGTCCGTGCTTCCTGATGGAAATTGAACCGCTTTCGGCTTCTTTTCCGCCAATGACAAGCATGTAAGGTACTTTTTGGGTTTCCCAGTCACGGATCTTATATCCGATTTTTTCATTGCGCAGGTCCAGTTTTACTCTTACACCTGCATCAGCCAATTGTTTTTCAACATCGGCAGCATAGTCATTGAACACTTCACTGATCGGGAGAACCGCAGCCTGAACCGGTGACAGCCAGGTTGGGAAATTCCCTGCAAAATGTTCAATCAGAATACTTAAGAAACGTTCCATCGAACCAAAAGGTGCACGATGGATAATAACAGGACGCAGTTTGGTGTTTTCAGGCCCAACATATTCAAGACCGAAACGCTCAGGCATCACATAGTCAACCTGAACGGTACCCAACTGCCATTTACGGCCGATGGCATCCTTTACAATAAAATCAAATTTTGGACCGTAGAATGCAGCTTCGCCCATTCCTACAAAGTAGTCAAGATCCATGGTTTTGGCAACATCCAGAATTTCTTCCTGTGATTGTTCCCACATTTCAGGTGATCCTGCATATTTGTCTTTATTGTTCGGATCCCAGAAAGACAACCGGGTTTTTACCGGCATGTTGAAAAGCTTGAAAACGAGCTGAGTAAGCTCTATTGCATTGATAAGTTCAGCTTTTAACTGATCATGGGTGCAATAAATGTGTGCATCGTCCTGGGTAAAACCACGAACCCGTGAAAGTCCGTTGAGTTCACCTGATTGTTCGTACCGGTAAACCGTACCAAACTCAGCCAGACGAAGCGGAAGATCACGATAGGATCTTGGCTGATTGGAATAAATCTGGTGGTGATGCGGGCAGTTCATCGGTTTCAGAAGATATTGTTCATCTTCTACAGTCATCGGTGCAAACTGAGAATCGGAATAATACGGGTAATGACCTGAGGTTTTGTACATCTCAAGATTACCAATATGAGGCGTAATCACTTCCACATAACCGCGTTTCAGAAGTTCTTCACGAAGAAATTGCTCAAGAGTACGGCGGATGATAGTTCCGTTCGGAAGCCAAACCGGTAATCCACGTCCAACCATCGGACTGAACATAAATAATTGAAGCTGCTTGCCAAGTTTCTTGTGATCCCGTTTTTTGGCTTCTTCAAGTTGAAACAAATACTCATCAAGAAGGGTTTGTTTAGGGAAGGTTATGGCATAAATACGTTGCATCACCTGGCGGGAAGCATCTCCCCTCCAGTAACTGGATGAAACGGATAAAACTTTTACAGCTTTTAAACGGGATGTATTCGGTAAATGCGGACCGGTACAAAGATCTGAAAATTCACCCTGATGGTAGACTGAAACAACATCATCTTCTTTAATGGTGTTTTCAAGAATTTCAACTTTATAAAGATCCTGACGTGACGTTTTAAAATAGGTTATAGCTTCATCGCGGGAAAGCTCCTGACGGCGGATGGTCAGTTCCCTTTTTGCGATTTCTTTCATCTTATCTTCAATAAGCTTGAAATCTTCAGGAGTGAAAGAATGGGGAGAATCGATATCGTAGTAAAAGCCATTTTCAATGGAAGGACCGGCACCAAACTTGGTTCCAGGGAACAATTCTTCGATTGCCTGCGCCATAATATGTGAACTGGAGTGCCAGTAAATATCTTTTCCTTCATCAGAATCGAAGGTAATGATACGAATATGGGCATCCTGATTCAGAGGCAGATTGATATCTTTTACTTTGCCGTTTACAGCAATAGCAAGAGAATCCTTTTCCAGTGAACGGGAAATGGAGGTTGCGATTTCCAGACCGGTTGTACCGATTGGATAGTCACGTACCGATTGATCCGGCAACGTTATACGGATTTTGTCCACGACAGGGTCCTGCGAAAGTTAAAAGTAGCAGTGGGCGGTACAAGATTCGAACTAGTGACCTCTACGATGTCAACGTAGCGCTCTAACCAACTGAGCTAACCGCCCAATGCTATTTCATTTCAAATGACAGATACTGATTTCTTTAGAATAACAACACGGCGTGGTGAATCAGAAGAGCTTAAGAACCACGACCGCTGATTAAGGTTATGTACCGAGAGCGGGAATCGAACCCGCACGGCTGTTAGCAGCCAAGGGATTTTAAGTCCCTCTTGTCTACCTATTCCAACATCTCGGCGACACAATACAAAGGCAAAGAGGCGACGGGCGGATTCGAACCGCCGAATGAAAGTTTTGCAGACTTCTCCCTTAGCCACTTGGGTACGTCGCCGGACTATAAAGAACATTTTCTAAACGAAAAATCCCGACCAACCGGGATTTTTTTAGAGCGGGAAACGAGACTCGAACTCGCGACATCAACCTTGGCAAGGTTGCGCTCTACCAACTGAGCTATTCCCGCTTGTGTTTTAAAGTGGTACAAAGATACGGCAAAGATTTTACGTGCGCAAGTCCATTTTGAGCAATAATTAAAAAAAATAGTGCAATTTTAACTAACAAAATCAGAGGTGTTTTCTATTATCAGTCTTTTGTCTGAAAGATATTGCTGCAAAAGTTTAAGAACTTCCAAAACACCATATTCTGTATAGTTAATTACTTTCTGAAGGGATTGGCACGTTTCAAATAGTTTTGCAAGATTTGAGTCTTTAATATCTGTAGAACCACCCAGTTGAAGAATGAGTGCCGGCTCTACGTAGATGATCCGGCTGGTTCCCGTGTATCTTGGAAGAATTTTGCCGGCGACATCTGAAATCTTCTCAGCAAGAACCATCAAAGGTCCGTATGAATCAAGCACATTCCGGTTTGGAATTTTTTCACCTTCATCAAATTTAAATTTTCCTGTCTGAAGGGTGAACAAATAGAAAATAGCCTGCTTCCCTATCCGGTTAATTGATTTGGCATAAACGATTTCGCCATCCTTGAACCCAACAAAAGATGTTTCTCCCCAATGTACAACACGAAGAATTCCACTTTGTTTTTTCATCCGGATGTTGTCAAATATCAATCTGAGCGGGTTGCTTCTCAGGTCCCCACTGGTATTTGTTTCAGGGTTGTAGTATGGGTCTTTTCTGAGTTTTATCTGGAGATTCAGTCTCACAAGCAGATCTTTAAACTCGTACGGTTTGGCAATGAATTCATCGGCAGTTGATTCAAAAGCCTTTATTTTAGTCTGGGTATCAGCCTGATAACTCAGAAAGATAAAAGGAATCCGAACCATCCGTTCAATTTTCCTGACTTCAGATAGAAATGCAAAGCCATTCATTTCAGGAATGTTAATTTCTGAAATGATAAGTTCGGGCCTGAAAACCTCTGCTGCGGCCAGGGCATCAGCCGGCCGGTCAAAAATCATGGTTTCAAAGCCACCGGCTGTGAGCTGCATATTCAATTGTTTCAGTGAAACACTATCTGGATCTACAATCATGATTTTATTCATTGAACTGCTTTCAAAATCAAAAGTTACTCACCAAGGTCGTATTTTTTTCGCTTTTCCCAAAGGTTCTTGGTCGAAATGTTTAAGACATCAGCAGCTTCCTGATAAGATTTTGCATGATATTTTAAAATGTACTGAATATATTCCTTTTCCAGGCCTTCAAGATCAACAACTCTTCCAATTCCAAAGATCATGGAATCAGACTTTTTAGATGAGCTGAAACTCAGATTCAGATCTTCTGGCTTTATAACCCCATCAGAACAGAAAATAAGTGCCCGCTCCAGAATATTTCTGAGCTCTCTAACATTACCTGGAAAGTGATAGCGGGTTAAAAGTTCTGCAGCATCTTCACGGATTTTCGCATCCCCTTTTCCAAACCTGACAGCAGCTTCTTCAAGAATTTTTTCTGCAATTAACGGGATATCAAAAGGTATTTCACGTAAAGCCGGCATTTTTAGATTAATTACATTTATCCGGTAGTATAAATCTTCACGGAATAATCCGTTGTGACAATACTCTTCAAGATTGGCATTGGTTGCAACAACTACACGGGTTGTAATAGAGACTTCTTTAAGTCCGCCAATTCGCCTTGCTTTTTTAGATTCCAGAAAAGATAGAAGCTTGGCCTGAGTCTGCAGAGGAACTGAATCAATTTCATCAAGAAATAAAGTACCGTCCTGAGCTTCTTCAACCAACCCTATTTTATCTTTTTTGGCATCAGTAAATGAACCTTTCATATAACCAAAAAGTTCAGACTCAAAAATGGTACCGGGAATAGCACCAGAATTTACTTCAACAAAACTGTGTCCTGATGTTTCAGGTGTAATATAATGAAGAATTTTAGCCAGAAAACTTTTGCCTGTACCGGTTTCGCCGGTTATTAAAACAGGAGCTTCAGGTACATTTGCAAGTTTCTGTAACTGATCACGAAGTTTGTCAAAAACCGGGGACTTGCCGACCAAAGAGTCAAGGTTAAAATCTGATCTGACCTGCCTCTTGAACTGACTGATTTCGACTTTTAAATTTCTGACCTCAAGGGCCTGTTCAACTGTTTTGAAAAGTTCTTCACGGTTAATGGGCTTTTTAATATAATGATAAGCACCCGACCTGAGGCTTTCTATAGCATAATCAACATTGTTACTTGCTGTAACCATGATTACAGGTATCTGAGGAAAGGTTTGCTTAACTTCCTTCAGCAAGCTTATGCCATCAATTTCAGGCATTGAAATATCCATACAGATGATATGGGGATAAAATGAGGCTATTTCATCCATCAGGCGTCTTGGGTTTTGAACACCAAGCGTCGTGTACCCATATTTATTAAAAGTATGCGTAAGTAAAGTAAGCAGATTTGAGTCATCATCAACAAACAGTATTTTCTTACTCATAATATTTCTGATATTCCTTTTCTGAGAAGACTGATTCCTTCTCCGGGAATTTTATATTTGAACACAGCTGAACCAGCAACCATAACATTTGCGCCTGCTTCAGTCACTTTCCCAATCGTTTGGGGTGTAATTCCGCCATCAACTTCAATTAACAGGCCCGGGTTAAGCTGGTCTGCCATACGTCTCAGTTTTTTTATTTTTTCCGGAATCGTTGGAATAAATTCTTGTCCGCCAAATCCAGGATTTACAGACATGATAAGTACAAGGTCAATGAAGGGTAAAATTTCTTCAAGTGTAGAAACGGGTGTACCGGGGTTGATTGAAACTCCGGGTTGGGCTCCCAGCGATCTGATAAGAGAAACAGAACGATGAAGGTGATAAACTGCTTCCTGATGTACAGTTACAATACTTGCACCTGCTTTAATAAATTCCGGAATATACTGGTCTGCATGTTCAATCATCAGATGAACATCCAAAGGAAGGTGAGTTACTTTTTTGGCGGCCGCAACGATAAATGGACCAAAGGTCAGATTTGGGACAAAATGTCCATCCATAATATCACAATGAATCCAGTCAGCACCCCCGGTTTCACAGGCTTTGATCTGTTCTCCTAATATAGAGAAGTCGGCAGACAATAAACTGGGTGCAATGAGAACGGGTTTAGTCACGACCTTTACTTTCTGTTTTGGATTCAGGTTTTCCTTTTTTTGTTACCCAGACGTCAACAGGTTTACCAGAGCTGATCTGACCACCCGATTTTGGAAACTGATCAACTATCGTGTTTGGCAGCATCTCATCTGTATATTGAAAGTTTATCGAACCCAGAGTAAGATTGGCTTTGAGAAGTAAATTTTGACCTTCGTTCAATGATTGGGAAGTTAAATCGGGCACCTGTACAAAATCCCGAACTGAACCTTTTGAGATGACCAATGTGATAAATGAACCTTCCCTGACTTCACGGCCTGCAGATACCGATTGACTCATCACCACATTCTCAGGAATATTTTCACTTTGACTGTAGATGACACCACCTTTTTTCAGTTTCGCTTTTTCCAGTAAAATCGTTGCTTCACGTTCTGATTTAGAAGTCAGTTCAGGAACTGCAACTTTGGCTGCTTCTGAGGCAGTTACAGTCAAATAAACACGTCTGCCAACTTTTACGCTGACTGAACCTTCAGGATTTTGCGAAATAACCGTGTTTGGTTTTTGCTTTGGGTCATAGTTTGAAATTGCAACAATTGGCTCAAGATCGAGAGATGTAAGATTTTGCTCGGCCTCTTCACGTGAAAGTCCCATAACGCCGGGCACTGCGACTACGTCTTTCTGGTTGACATAGTAGGGCATCACTACCCCATTAAAAAGGACAGCAAGTCCAGACAGTATCCCGATACAGATAAAAAAATAGATCAGATAGGTTTTAATGCGGCGTTTTATAAATGTGTTCATCGTCTTACTCACAATTGTACAATATAAGTTTATTACTTTTTGTAATCAAACAGGAGAAAATATTTATTTTCAATTGTTCTGCAGAGCTTTTTGAACATGGTATGTTCCAGTAAAATATATGCAGCGGCTCTGGTTTTACCCGTTAACAAAGGTGCGCTTGCTTGAAAAAAAAATTCTTGCCTAAAATTTCGAATTTAGATTTAATTTTAACCTGTTATTTGTATTTTCATACCAGACCAAACAGAGGGATACGATGAAACCCATTTTATTTGCAATTCTGACTTCAATGGCTTGGGGAATTGGTGGATATTTTGAGAAAAAAGGACTTCACATGGGAAACCTGAGTCCACAACTGGGAATAACAATCCGAACAGCCGTTGCACTTCTGATTTTAGGTGCCGTCAGTTACCCAGATTGGAAGCTGATTGGAAATGCAGGACCCAAAGCTCTTCTTTATATGGTTGTAGGTGGTGGAATTGTTGCCGGTTCAGTCGGCATGCTGTGTTTCTACATGGCAATTAAGGGAGCACCTTTAAGCACAGTCATGCCAATAGCCTTTACTTCCCCATTTTTTGGTGCGTTGATGGGAATTGTTTACGGTGGCGAACCGTTGGAAGTAAAAACAATTGTTGGAATGTTGCTCACTATTTCTGGAATTGTTGTACTTACGGTGAAAGTCTGATATGGAAAAACAAAGAGAAACCGTCTTTATTAAAAATATGGTTTGCCCAAGGTGTATAAGTGCAGTTGAATCCATTCTTTCGGGCATTGGCATTTCTTTTTCCGAAATTAGACTGGGTGAAGCGGATCTTCTTTCAAATATAACTGAATCACAGCGTTTTGAATTGGAAAGTAAACTAATTGCCGCAGGGTTTGATTTATTGAAAAGCAGGGATGATCAGGTTTGTGATCAGGTAAAAACTTTTTTGCTGCAAACAGTCAATCAACTCGATTCCAATCCGCTCAGTCAAAATATATCAGATTTACTCACCTTTCATTTTTCGATGAGTTATTCAAGATTGACCCAGTTATTTTCCAAACATGAAAACATTACGATTGAAAAATATTTCATTCTTTTAAAGATTGAAAAAGCCAAGGAATGGATTTCTTACGGTGACCTGCCCAATAAGGTCATTGCTGCGAAACTTCAATATTCTTCAGCAGCCCACTTTTCTGCCCAGTTTAAACAAGTTACCGGACTTTCAATAACTGAGTTCAGGCAATCAGCTTCAAAAAATCGTCATTCCCTCGATAATATTCAACCAAAAGCCCATTCACACTAACGTTCCTCCCTGCAAAAGGCTAATGGTTTCTTTCCCGGCGAAAATCATGAATCATTTCGGAAAAATTCTGTAACAGTTATTTCCTGATTCTTTCTCATCTTTGCATATCGATTTTCACATTATTCATTGGAGCTAAGATGAAAACTGTTCACAAACTCAAAATTGAAGGTATGCACTGTATGAATTCCTGTGTACGTTCAGTAAAGGAAGAACTTAACGCCATACCGGAAGTTAAAATTATTAATGTGCTGGTGGGTGAAGCCGAAATTGAATATGATGATGAAGTAGTATCATCAAAACAGTTAACGGCTGCAATTTCAGAAGCAGGATTCAAACTGATTGACGTTAACTGATGCAAAAACTAGTTGATATTCCTGTTGAAGGAATGACTTGTGCATCATGTGTAAACAGGATTGAAAAAAAACTTTTGAAATCTGATGGTGTTTTGGAAGTTTCAGTAAATCTTGCCAGTGAAAAAGCATCTGTTACCTATGACCCCGATTTAACCTCAAAATCAAACCTGATTACAATTATTGAAAAGGCAGGTTATCAGGTTCCGAAACCAAAAACAGAAAATGCCAACTTGATTATTTCAGGTATGACTTGTGCAAATTGTGTGAACCGGATTGAGAAAAAAGTTGGCAAAATGGCGGGGGTCATTTCCATTTCCGTTAACCTTGGAACCGAAAAAGCTTCTGTTTCCTATGATTCTGATCAAACTTCTTTGAGCACCATTCAAAGCCGGATCAGGGAAATCGGCTATGGGGTAAAAGCTGAAAACCCAGATCAAAAAGCAGTAGACCCAAAAAAATCTTCAGAGTTAAATGAACTGATCTTATCATTAATCCTGACTGCTCCATTTCTATTTCTAATGCTGGATATGGTGATCATGGTTCTCAATTCCGGGCACCATCTTCTTCCTCATTTCATGCATACTGGCTGGTTCCAGTTCTGGCTTGCCCTTCCTGTTCAGGTTTGGTTCGGCAGAAAATTTCATATTCATTCCTATAAGGCAATTTCACAGCTTTCTCCGGACATGAATGTTCTGGTAAGTCTTGGCAGCTGGGCTGCATTTCTTTATAGTTCTTATTCTCTTGTTTCGGGCGGAGACCATTTTTATTTCGAATCTGGGTCAATGGTCATTAGTTTGGTTATGCTTGGCAAATATCTCGAAAAAAATGCCAGACAAAAGTCGGGTGAAGCTATAAGTGACCTCCTGAACCTTACTCCCAAAACCTGCACACTGATCAAGGATACCACTGAAATTGTTACAGATGTTTCCAGTATTATTCCAGGTGATGTGATCCGGGTTTTACCTGGGGAATATTTCCCCGTTGACGGGATAATCACCCTAGGATCTTCTTCTGTTGATGAATCTCTGCTTACCGGTGAACCCGTTCCTGCAGAAAAAACGACTGGTCAGGTTGTTACTGCCGGTACACTTAATTTGACAGGTGTTTTACATATACGAACTGAAAAAATTGGTTCTGAAACGGTTATTGCCGGAATTATCAGACTTGTTGAACAGGCACAAACCTCCAAACCTCCCATACAAGTGCTGGCTGATAAAATTGCAGGACTTTTTGTTCCGGCGGTTCTTGTCATTTCGCTGATTACTTTTGGTGTCTGGATCATTTTTACCAAGCCTGGTCATTTTGAACCAGCGTTACTTGCGGCAATCTCGGTTCTGGTAATCGCCTGCCCCTGTGCCCTCGGACTTGCAACTCCTATATCCATTTTGGTAGCAACCGGTCGTTCAGCCAAAAATGGAATCCTATTCAGAAACGGTGGGGCTTTAGAAAATCTTGCCAAAATTGATGTTTTGGTGTTAGATAAAACAGGTACATTGACTTCAGGTAAGTTATCAGTTTTGAAGACTTATACCTTCAACGGACATACTGAAAATAATGTACTTTCAATTGCAGCTTCACTTGGAAAATTTTCAATGCATCCCCTTTCAAATGCAATCTGCGAATTTGCTGATGAGCATCAAATCGGGTTAAAGGAAGTTACAGATTTTGCCACGATAACGGGTTCTGGCTTAAAAGGATTTGTGGATGGAAAAGAAGTTCTTACCGGAAACAGGAATTTTGTTTTTAGTGGAAGAGATTGGCAAACACCTGACTTTAGTCCTATCCTTAACCCCTTGGTTTATGTAAGCTTTGGAGATGAAATTATTGGTGCAATTGAACTTGAAGACCATGTAAAAGAGTCTTCAGCAGACCTTGTTTATTTTTTTGAATTGCGTGGGATTGATGTTTGGATGCTTACTGGTGACAGAACTGAAGTGGCCGGATCAGTTGCACAACAAACCGGGATATCAAACTGGAAATCAGAACAGCGTCCTGAAGAAAAGGCAAATTTCGTT
>Ga0209460_1001277_pt1 | contig 15353 bp, 14 predicted proteins | sample EBPBio132013_DNA_FD_185868 | JGI IMG/M metagenome (GOLD analysis project Ga0209460, IMG submission 185868) | Wastewater treatment Type I Accumulibacter community from EBPR Bioreactor in Madison, WI, USA - Reactor 2_5/13/2013_ DNA (SPAdes)... | ecosystem: Engineered > Bioreactor > EBPR >...
ACGACCCTCATCCCCGTTTTTGCAATCCCGATTTCTCTCATCGGTGCGTTTTTTATCATGTACCTTGCCGGATTTTCCATCAATATTCTGACTCTGCTTGCCATTGTACTGGGAACAGGGCTTGTTGTAGATGATGCTATCGTCGTGCTTGAAAATATTTACTCCAAAATAGAAGGCGGGATGGATCCGATTGAAGCCGGTCACAAAGGAACGTCTGAAATTTTCTTTGCCATTATTTCAACAACGATAACCCTTGCTGCCGTTTTTCTCCCGATCATTTTCCTTCAGGGATTAACCGGACAGCTTTTCAGAGAATTTGGAATTGTAATGGCTGGTTCAGTGATCATTTCCGCATTTGTTTCATTGACGCTGACGCCGATGATGAGTACCAAATGGCTCCGTCATCATGATCATGAAAATAAAGCCTTTGAATGGTCTGAGAAAAAATTCACCAATCTCGCAAACGGTTACACCCGATATCTGACCGGATTTATGAAACGGAAGTGGATGGCCCCGGCACTCATGCTATTTTCCGTTGCCCTGATTGTGGGTTTGTGGTCGTTCATACCCGCCGAACTTGCTCCGCTTGAAGATAAAAGCCGGCTTCAGATCAGTGCAACAGCTCAGGAAGGCACCTCGTACGAAATGATGGATGAGTACATGAAACAACTCATCAGCAAAATAGATACATTACAAGAAACAGACGCCTATTTTGGGATTACCGCACCGGGATTTGGTTCATCGGGCTCAGTGAATTCCGGATTTATCCGGCTTAGCCTTGTAGAACCTGAAAAAAGAACCAGAACCCAGCAACAAATCGCCGACGATTTGGGAAAATCTCTTAGAAAAGATGTTTTTGCAAGAACCATTGTCACCCAGGAACAAACAATTTCAACCGGTGGCGGCCGTGGTGGCGGACTTCCCGTTCAGTTTGTGATTCAAGCACAAAATATGGATGAACTCCGTGAAGTCATTCCCGACTTTATGGCAAAAGTTCAGAGTGACAAAACGTTTCAAATTGCAGACCTGAATCTGAAATTCAACAAACCGGAAATGGTGATTGAAATTGACCGTGACCGGGCCCGGACGATGGGTGTGAACGTAAAAGATATTGCAGAATCTATCCAGCTTCTTTTCAGCGGACAGCGGTTCGGCTATTTTATCCTCAACGGAAAACAATATCAGGTGATTGGTCAGGCGTCAAGGTCATTTCGGGATGACCCGGCTGATCTGAAATCAGTTTCAGTCAGAAATTCAAAGGGACAATTGATTCCGATGGATAATCTGGTCACGGTTTCGTACAGAAGCAATCCGCCTCAACTATTCCGGTTTAACCGATACGTTTCTGCTACGGTTTCAGCTTCACCGGCAGAAGGAGTTTCATTGGGTGCAGCCATTCAGCAAATGGAGACCATTGCAGATTCTACTTTGGATGATCGTTTTTCGACAAGTTTATCTGGAGTTTCACGTGACTTTATGGAAAGTACGAACACACTTCTTTTTGCATTTTTACTGGCGTTGATTCTGATATATCTGGTTCTTTCTGCTCAGTTCGAAAGTTTCAAAGATCCGCTGATTATCATGCTAACCGTTCCATTGGCAATTGCAGGGGCAGTTTTATCCCTTTTTATCACGGACCAGACTTTAAATATATTCAGTCAGATCGGGATGATTATGCTGATCGGAATTGTTACGAAAAACGGGATATTAATTGTAGAATTTGCCAACCAGAAACTGGCTCTTGGTTACAATCGGTTTGAAGCTGCTGTCGAAGCTGCGACTCAGCGTTTTCGTCCAATTCTGATGACAAGTTTGGCCACGATTTTGGGTGCCGTTCCGATTGCTTTTGCTCTTGGCGCCGGTTCTCAAAGCCGGGTTGCCATGGGAATTGTAATCATTGGCGGATTGATGTATGCCCTTGTTCTGACATTATTCATCATTCCTGCATTGTTTGCCTTCCGGAAAAACCGGGAATGAAGTCAATCACCTGGGCGCAGGAAACCATGAAAAAATTCAGGGAATAAATGAAAGGTTTGCCCGGCACATGCAAAATTGAACAGCTTCCGGATTAAATTTATGGTTTTGGAGAAAGAGATAGTTTTGTCCTCTTGATCATAACTAATTGAATTTCTAAATTTGAGAATGAAACCAATTCCGGGTTTGGTAGCTATTTTCATTTATATCCTTTTTACAGATTATCAAACCTGTTCTGCCCAATTTTTGCCTTTTCAAAATCCGTCCACTTTATCCTTTATTTCGTCTAACCTGACTGATTCAACCCTGTTAAATACTCCTCAACTTTACGCTGAAGCTCATTTGTTGTTTGGCGGGGAAGTGACCAATCTTTTTGATAATGAAAAAACGGTTGTTACGGGAACTCCTCTTTGGAAAACTGACGTACGGGTTGGTGTTTCTCAGAAGGTTGCTGAAAACGTTTCTTCTTTTATATCCATCCGTGATGATGACCATCCGCAAACCGGTAGTTTTTCCTTGTATGAAGCTGGTTTAAAAACTACACATTCCTGGGGTTACATGCTTTACGGACAAACCCGGCTTCAGGCAGGGAATCACAGTTATTATCTGAACCAGGCATTTGACAGACCATTTTGGGATCGGGCAATGATCTACGATTACTTGTTCAGAGGTACCCGTTCTACTATTCTGACTACCCAGACTGAAACCGAATTGTTCTTCGGGACCGGCCAGACTTCCTTTTTTCTCTGGGGCGGAAAACTTTCGCTTTATCTTTTGGATGGATTCACTACCCGCTTTTCAGGGATTTATGTGGCACGTGATAATCAATATGCTGCTTTCGGACCTGGATTCGGTATGGAAGTTGAAGAATCAGCGGGTTTTTTCAGAGGATATCAGTTGATTGGATATAAAAATATGTATCAAGATCCGTCACGGATTAAAGAAATAACGGCTTTTGCAGAAGGTCGGTTTTTGGGGCAGTATTTAGAAACAGGTGTAGCTGGGTTTTTCAGAAGAATGTCAGATAAGTTCAGAACCTTTGATGAAATTCGTGCCGGTTCTGATGTACAGGTTCATTTCACAAGTCTGTTTTCTCCCGGTATTCAGCTTGAATTTTTTGAAAAACTTGGGTTTGCTGAAATCCAATACGGAATTTTCGCTGAATTGAAATATGGAAACGGAATCAGAATGGTTCCCAGATTCAGGTATATTGTTCCTGAAAGCGGACCGGATATTGGTTATTTGGGTTTGGATTGTCATTTTGTTCTGGGTCTGAAGGAATAGATAGATGAAGTACATTTTCTTCCTTTTCTTTTTTTTCTCAGCCTGCAGTTTTCCGGAAGAAAAAACGGAAAATCAACTCCCCCTGATCGTGTTATGTTTTGATGATGGAAACCATACCATTTACGATCTTGCCCTTCCGGTAATGAAAAGTTTTAACTATCCCGGGGTAAACTACATTCCAACTGGTTTGATTGATCATCCAGGATCACTTTCTTTGGCTCAGTGCAGGGAAATGGAAAACCTGGACTGGGAAACCGGCGGACATACGGTCTCTCATGCCAATCTTACTACCATTACACTTGATTCTGCCCGGTCTGAAGTCAGGAGAAATTATGATGATTTGGTGCGGATGGGATTGCTACATCATTCGTTTGCACTTCCGGCCGGACATGCTAATGATGAAGTGATCAGTATCATCAAAGACTGGTTTCCGATAATTCGTACAAGCCAGAATTACCGGTATCAAATCCCATTGAATCTTGACCGCCTTGGATATTTTCAGGTTCAGAATAATGATGATGTCAATTCGCTGATGTTACGGGTTTCGCATGGAATTCTTGAAAACGAATGTCTGATTATTTTCGGATTTCATTCTTTCACTGAAGCTCAGTCAACCTTTCTGACAGAAATTAATATGACTGTTTTTTCAGAGTTTTTAAACCGGTTAAAACAAAAAAAACTGCGGGTCGTTACTCTTTCTGAAGCCGTTGACCGGCTGAAATGAGGGACGTTATGCTATTATTTGGGTATCTGACCTGTTCTTGCTGAATTTCCCGAAACCAAATCATTTCCTGGTGTTGACAATGAAAACACCCTGTTTCCCGTCAAGATAAAATTTCTCTCCTTCCATCCATTATGGAGTGGCACCTTCATCTTTGTAAAAAAAGAGGTGATCCATGAGTACCACAGAAAAAAACCTTCCCTTATTGATTTGATTGAATCCTTTCAAAATGGATTTGAACTCTCAGAATTTTCTTTTCACTCCATTAAATTAACTGGGAGCAATTCAAAATTGCTGGCAGAACTGCTTACTGTTGATGAAACAACTGCAGTTTTTCTGCCGGTTGATTAGAAATTGATGAAATAAAGAAAAAAATGAAATTAATTATAGGGAATCTTTCCCGGTAAAAAAGTAAAAAAAGGAGATAAAACGGCAATTGTAAACGTTTACATTTGCTAAAAAATATCAAAATGATAACACATGTTGCAACAAATAATAAGTTCCGTTAATAACCATGACTTGATTCTGGAAAAACGGGTATTTAGTTTTGCATTTAAAGGTACAACAAAACCTAAATAAGTAAATCTGAAGTCTGCAGTTTTTATCCCAAATAAACTGTTTCCGGCTTCTGACTTACGAAACCGGCTTTGATCCCGAGTATCTCAAACATCGTCGAACCCCGAGTATAAAACGAGGAATCCCAAATGAAAAAGTCCCTTTTTCTCGCAGGCATTTCAATTTCATGTATTTGGCAAGAAACTATACTTGTTAAAGAGGTGTATTTTAGGGGAATTAACGGGTTTCCAGAAAAGAAAACGATTGCTGAAAGGATTGCTTTCAAAGGCAATACTCCTGTTTGGAAAATTGATTATGCAAACAATGGATGGCAAATTGTTGATTCAATAAGCTTTAAAGAAATTGAAGGAAAATTGTTATTTGATGTATTTAAGCCGGTTTATGATTTTGAAAATCAAATAATTATCGGCTATAAACATTCATTTTCTGAATCTAAACTCCAACCAATTTTAAATACGGTAATTTTCGAACAGGATGATAACTTTCGATTAGCAAAAAGCTATCTTTTTGAATTGAATTATTTAATGAGTCTGAGCCCAAATCAAGTTGGAAATGAATTCGGGTTTAAAAACGGAGTCCTACCCCTAATATTTTTAAAATATGGAATACCAGAGAAAGAATTATTGTTGAATTTTAATTTTAAGTCAAATGAAAAAAATTGGATTATTGATGACTCATTTACTTACGAAAATTATTTTTTAAAACGAAATTATAATTATAAGGATTCAATGCTAATTGAAATTAAAATTACTGTTGAAAATAAAAAGACCAATGAAATACTTGAATTTATTGAGAATTATCGATTCGAATAGGTCTTTATAAATTATTAAAATGCTATTTTACGTTACTTTAGAAGTAATAATATTGAATTAATTCTCGATATTAATTATTTCATTTCAAATATGTTTCAATTAAAATGTAAGGATAATTAATATTAAATGATTAACATTTTTGTTTATTATTTATTATTGGCTTTGTGCATAAGTTGTAATCGTCAAGAAATAAAGAACAATATTGTTGAAATCAAAAATGACGAAAATAGAATATATTGCTTTTTAAGCGATAAGATAAATACTGACATGGAAAAGGATAAGAATCAAGAAATTGAGGAGATATATTCAGATTATTATTTTCATTCTAAGCAGTTAAAAAATAGAATCAATATTGAAGTTCAAATATTTGAGAACAAAGAACCAATATTTTTTGGAAAACAATTAACCTATTTCCCAAATAGTTATGTTTTATTTGTGTTTGTGAAAAAGGGAGATTCAAATCCCAGAATATTACATGAAATTGATACTTGGTTCGGTTTGACGGAAACTGCGAAAGAATATTTTGGCGTCGGGAATATTAAGGTTGACGAAAGTGAAGAATTTCAGTAAATGTTACTGTATCTCATGAAACTCAATAGTTTCGGCGATTATATGATTGTTATCCTGGTTATTCTGTTTTGTGCTTCCTGCACAGAAAATTTAAATAATCAGGTTATAACATCTGTTATCCCCAAAATCAACACGGGATTTAGTTATGATTTCTTTTACCCAGAGGGTGAAGGAATGATGGATATTTTTAGTATTAGGGTTGATAGTGGAAAAATAAGTTCAGTTGTTGGAGCTTTTCCAACAACTGAATTTACATTTGAAACAGAAGATTTCCCTCAGGATTCATTAAACAGATATCTTCTTTACAAAATTACCTCAGGATTTGAAACCTTTTCAGATCAAGAGTGTTATTTGACATCAAAAAAAGCCAAATATTTGGTTGATATAGTGCCTCAGGAAGAATCTATAAATATGACCATGACAAGTCCTATATTATGACGTCTGAAAGATTAAATGTACGTTTTGATATTGACTCGACAAGATTTGTTAGAATAGATGGCAATATTGATTCATTGGGCATTTTTTCGGGAAAACTCACCCATGTTGGCAAGGGTTATTCTTACAACTATTCTTTTCCTTTTAAAATGGTTCGATCATATAATACTAAGAAATGAATTTTATACCATTGGGTAATTATCTCTTGTTAGGAAATTAATTAAAAGTATTTATTTTCAGATATTAAGCTGATAAATACAGAGAAATAATATAAAATATAATTATGAGATTTATTTTCTTAATCCTGCTTTTATTTTTTTCCTGTAGCACATATCCAAAAAAATACAAAAGCTCAGATTGGTACACGGGTGGTTTTACTCAAATTGCGCTTACTCTTTTTGAAAATGAAAATTATTCTTTGGATTACACCTATTATTTTGAATCTGCTGACTCAGATAATACGATAGAGAGCCGAACGATACATTTAAATGGCAAGTGGTCAAATACTATCCCATTTTCATTGGATTTACCTGAAAAATCTGAATTGGATTTGATAGTTTCCAACAAACGAATTTATTTTAGTGTTACCAATGACACTGCCTTCGTCTTTGGAATCCCATGTTTATTGGAATAATGAGTTAAAATCTCTTCCCGCTTTTATGGGTATTTAGAGACGAAAATTATTTTTAATATCTCAATGATGATTTTTCAAATGTTGGAAATACAAAAAAAAGTATTCAATTCAACTTCAACCGCGGCAATAGGGAAATCAATATTTTGGAGAATCGGCAAAAAATGACAAAATATATTGCACCCTTATTTCTGATTACTATTCTATTGGGTTGTGTAAATGTTAATAAAAATACCTATTCTGAAAAAACCAACTTGGAATTTGATACACTCAAAGTAAATTATAAAATCAATTATTGCAGTCAAAATAAATATTATTTCAAATATGGAATTTATATTCCAATCGCACTGAAATCAATAGATGAAATTGCAATTGACTTAAATCATGATAAGGTAGTGGATTCACTAATTGTTTTCCAATATAATTCAAATAATTGGGGTGATTCAATTCTTTTTTTAGACGATGAGATTCCCAATTATTTAGTTGAGGTACTTAATTATGAAGATCAGTCAAAAATAAGAGATATTTACCCGGATTTGATATTGAATACGGGACATTTATTGTCGTTTTACAGTGGTATCTACAGAACAGAAAATGGTTTTGAAATAATTCATCAAGCAGGGGCAAAGTATTCATGGAAGGTAATACAAAATATTTCAACCGCAGACAACAAAAAAATAAAGTTAAGATATATTCAAAAAATATGTACGTTTGACGGAATTGATAGTATTCTAACATATAATACATTTAATACTGAAGAAATGGAATTTAAAATTAAAGATAGTATTCAAAATAACGGCTCTTTGTGAAAATGAGTGGGTAGGATTAATTTAGGGAAAAAGAAAGGGTTTGAATAAGTTGACAGAAACAGAACTATTTGCCCTTGCCCTTGGTGTAAGATCCCCATGGACTATAGAAGAAATCCGGCTTGAAACAGAAGCAGGAGAATTGCACATTCATATCAATTATACACGAGGAAGTAAGTTTTTCTATGAGGATAGGGAGACAGGAGAAAAGGGAGAGTATTCAGCCTACGACAGCAGTGAAAAGCGGTGGCGTCACCTGAACTTCTTCCAGTACAAATGTTATCTGAACGCCTGGATTCCCCGTGTGAAGCTCAAAAGCGGAAAGGTTCGTCAGGTTCAAGCGCCTTGGGAAGGCTTATCCAGCGGATTTACATTATTATTTGAGGCACTGATTCTTCAATTTGCGAAGTATATGCCGGTCAATGGAATCAAGAAAATAACGGGAGAATCAAACCAAAAACTTTGGACAGTTTTGGAACGGTATGTTGAGTTGGCACATCGGGAACAGGACTGGAGTGAGGTTAAACAGCTTGCCGTAGATGAAACGAGCAGTCAACGGGGTCATGATTATGTGACTGTCGTTGCCGATCCGGAAGAAAGAAGAGTTTTGTTTGCAACCGAAGGGAAAGACAAAACAACGCTGGAGCGGTTTAAAGGCGAAATGAAGAGCCACAAGGCAAAACCAAAACAGATTAAACAGATCAGCATGGACATGTCACCCGCCTTTATTTCCGCAACCGCCGAACATTTTCCCAAAGCTTCGGTCGTCTATGACCGGTTTCATGTTATGCAGTTAGTTAACCGGGCGGTTGATGAAGTCAGGCGGGCTGAACTGAAAGAACATCCGGCATTACTGAAAGGAAAAAGATATCATTTCCTGAAAAACGAACAAAACCTGACTACCCGGCAAAAGCAGGAATTGGATGAAATGAAAATGAGCAAGCTCAATCTCAAATCTGTTAGGGCACTGGCATTGAAAATCGGATTCCAGTCTGTTTATTCTATGAGTTCAGAAGGTCATTTTGAAACTAAACTGTTAGAATGGATAAGTTGGGCACGACGTTGCAGATTGGAATCGTTCAAGTCACTTGCACTGTCAATCAGGAGACATTTGAAGGGCATTATTGCCTGGACCCTTTCAAATCTTAATAACGGATTTATGGAAGGGATGAATTCAGTCTTTCAGGCAGCGAAGGCTAAGGCAAGAGGATACGGTAAAAATTTCATAACCATGATTTATTTAATTGGCGCTAAACTCAATTTCAATAAAATTAATCCTTATGTTACCCATTCCATTTCATAAAGAACCAAATTTTATAATGATTGTTCATTCCAATCAAACGTTCTTCTTTGGAGATGTCAATAAGATTAAGTATGATATAATAACCTGTTTTTCTTTTTTCAAAACGTATAGGGCACCTCTAAAAACCGACTTTGTAAATTGATTTAAGAGAAATTGATTTTAAAAATATTGTTCTTTGAAATTTTGTAGAAAATCAGAGTTTTTATATTTGATTTTGACCCCTTGAAAGGGGCAGATCGGGGATTTCTCCCCGGAAAAAGTCATATTGTCTCTGCTAATTTAAGTTTAGACAAATGTATCCCTCTGAACAGATTGTAGATCAGATTATTTAAGGCAATTTGTCCGGTTATTCTCACGATGCCTTTACATCGGAGCCGGTACACTTTCAGGCTGTTTCGCATGAAGCCGAAAACATGCTCAACCCGGCAACGGATAGAAGCATATGCCCGGTTCCGTGCTTTGTCTTCTTCGGTCAGCTGACGGTGACGTACGCTTCTGTTCTGAATCCTGGGTTTAATTCCTCTTTCAATCAAAACTGCTTCCCGTTCCTGTCCGTGATAAGCACTGTCTGCCCAAAGTTCCTGACCTTTATCATCCTCGGTAAGCAGTTCCAGAAGAACATTGGAATCGTGCTCACTTGCCGGTGTTGTCTGAAAATTGGTTATCAGTTTTGATTTCTGGTCTATTTTGACATGGTTCTTATAGCCGAAATAACTGACATTGCCCTTCTTTGTCCAGTCTGCATCATTGTCTTTTTGTCTCTGATGATTTGGGTTTTCAGCCTTGTCTTCCTCTTTCGGCGGATGCTGACGCGGTGCTTCCACAAAAGAAGCATCTACGATAACGCCCTGATGAACGATAAGACCTCTCTGGTATAATTTCCTGAAGAACAGATCAAAGACCTGATTGAAAATATCTTTCTTGTTGAGTTGTTCTTTAAATGCCCAGACTGTTTTGGAATCCGGAACCACATCTTCCAGATTTAGACCCAGAAAACGCATAAAACTCATTCGATCCAATATCTGAAATTCAGTCTGATCATCACTCAGATTAAACAGGCGCTGAAGAATTAATACCTTAAACATCATCACCCGGTCAAAAGGTGGTCTGCCTCCAACTTTTGGGTCTACAACAGGAAATGCAGATTCAAGTAATGGACGAAAGTCTTCCCAATTAATCATCGAATTGAGTTTAATCAATGGATCTTTTTGCTTCTCAATTTTCGCTAACCGTTGTTGTTGGTCAAACAGTGAAAGGGATTTTTTCTTCTGCATCGGCTTCGCTTTGTTTTTTTACAAATTTCGCCATTTTATCTCTTTTATGCTACTTTAAAGGAGGTTTCTAGAGATGCCCTTCAGGTTTAAGTATGGAACACTATCTAATACTGCAACAAAAATACTAACCAGAATACACCAAAGTAGTAAAACGTCAAAACGTTTGCCGGCTTTTGTGTCGCTTTCAAAAACGATTTGATAAATTAGATGCCTATTAATCATTTCTGTCATCTAACTTAACATTAAAACTCGGTGCTTTATAGTCCTTTGGCAAATAATCGGCTGGTATTGTTGTCATATTTCCGTCTCTTGCTGCACGGTAATGTGGCGAAAGAATTTCAATACCCATTTCGTTGCATACATCCTGAATATTCTGGTGCAGATTTGAGTATATTAGAGCCTGTTTTCCAGCTTCTCTTATATATGCGTTAATTTGGTATGAAACATAGAAATCGTCAAGGCTGGTTTGTAGAACAAATGGTTTTGGTTCATCAAGAATCAAATCTGTCCTTAAAGCTGAATCAATTAAGGCCTTATGCATATTCTTCCAAGGCACATCATAACCAATAGTTACTGTGGTGTGAATGATTAATCCTTTTTCCATTGCTTCGACACTGTAATTTGTTGTATTACCGTTTAGAACAGAAGAATTTGGAATTGTAATAACTTCATTCTTTATTGTCCTTACTCTTGTAACCAAAAGCGTTTTTTCAACCACATCGCCTGTTACATCTCCAATTTTAATGCGGTCGCCAATTTTGAATGGTCTCATGTAAGTTATAACTAACCCAGCAACCATATTTGTTATTAGTGATGATGAACCAAAGGAAAACAAGACCCCAATAAATACAGATACTCCCTTAAAGATATTTGAATCGGAACCAGGTAAATAGGGGAATATTAATACAAACATAAATGCATACAGTAAGAATTTAACAATGCTGTATGTTGGCATTGCCCAATCGGCATGAAAGCCTGATAATTTTAATTTTTCAGCCTCAATTTCGTGAAAAATATACCTTACAAATCGTATTACATACTTCATAACGAGGTAAATAACAAGAATACTGAACAAATTAGGTAGGTATTCCCAAATTGCATTTAAAACACTTTTAAATGGAGACCAAACGAGTTGAAACAAAACATTAGCCCAATCACGCGAAAAAGGGAATATACTGAAAATTATAGGCAAAGTAATATAAAGTAGAATTGCATAAATAAACCAGCGGAATATCTTAACTATAAAAAGAATAACCTGCATTTCTTGTTCTGCTGTCATAAATGTATAATCCTTATAGGACAAATCTTTTAGCCATTTGTCCTTTTTCATATTAATAAACAACAGAAGTCTAGAACGCCCCTTACCAATTAACCAAATCAGCCCCCATGCAATCCCAATAACAAGCAATACCAAACCAATTCTTACAATAATTCTCAACCAACTATTCTCATTTTTTGCTTCAACTATGGAGTTTTTTATGGTTTCTTTAAATGATTGGGCTAATTCGTGCATGCTTTTGTCGTACCAAATTGCATCGCTTTCCGAAATACTCATTATTATAATTTCGCCATATACAATATCATAGGTATTTTCAGATTTCAGAACTAAAATAGAATCAGTTTTTAGAAAATCGTCTTCGTAAAGCTTTTCGATTTTACGGCTTATGTTTATTGCTCTTTCTTTCGGGGTTGAAGCTCCAATTTTTGAATATACCAAAAACAGTGTGTCATTCATTACACCGAAAACAGGATAACCTTTGGCACTATTTCGTAATGAGTCAATTTGCGCCTTTTTATTTTCAATTCTTCTTTTCTCGTTTTCCTCAATTGATTTTAGTTGTTGAAGCAATTCTTCTTTTTGCAGATTGTCCGTTGTCTTTAGTTTTGATAATTGTGATTCCAATTCAACTTTTTTAATTGAATCTGCAATTCTTTGTTGCTCAACTTCTACAAGTTTTTGATTATATTCTTGCAGGGCAATGTTATTAATCGAATCATTTTTTTGAACCAAACTATCTGTCTGTCCATAAGATGCAATGCTCCATGCAAGCATCAACATCGGAATTATTTTTCTGATTATGTTTCTCATAATTATTATTTTAATACTACAAAAATACAAAAAAGTGCGTCTGAAAAATACAGCTCTTTGTCAAGCTTTGGAATGTGGTCAGGATGTGAGGCTTGACAATGTGCTGTATGTGGGTTGGCAAATTTTAAAAATGCGAAGGGTCGGCTAATTATCTCTTCAATTACTGTCATTTCGTTTTTCTCTTTTGCTGTCAATTGGTCTGTCTGCGGTCTTTTCTTAGCATGAACGCTAACGGGTTGCCGCTTGCCGCAGTGGGGGATTTCGGAGCACTTCACTGTCAACCAAGCACAAATGTTGATAGAAGCACTGCACTTGATTTAACCACGTCAGCCCCCATTGCGGCAAACGGCTGTTATGCGGTCGGCTTTCTTTTGTCGTCATTTCTTTTTCTTCTTTTTTTCGGGTTGTTTTTCAGCGTGTATCCAAGTCCAACTATTGTCTGATTTAAATGGTGTGCTAATACTTTTTGAGTTGTCAATTACGATTTTCGTGAAGTATGATTTGTAATACCAAGCAAAAAAGACCGCTCCCAAGGTTGGTTTGTCAGTTTCCCGATAGTTTAGCCAAATTTCTCTTGGATTGTCAACTTTGAAACCACGAAACTGTCCTTGAAAGTAGCTGTCGTCTTTAAGCACTTTCGTCCCTGTCGGGTCAATTGTGTAGATAAATTCTCCGCCATAAACAGCTACACTGTTTGGTTGAAAAGCTGGTAAAATCCAAACAGAAAGTGTCTGGTCGTCATTTTCTTTTATGTATTGATTAAATCTCAAATTGACGGTGTCTTTGAGTGCTTTAATCTGTCCACTTGCAGTTTGCAATGCCCTTGAATATCTGTGAAGCAATGTAGTGTCAATTGTTTCATTTGTTTTACTTACTTGTCCATTGTCAACATTAAAATGAAAAACAAGGTCAAATTGATTGTTTTCATATTTTCCGTAAACAGCGTGCCAAGTGTCATTTTTCTTAAAGCAAAACCAATCGCTTCCTAATCTTGCTAAGTCTTTTTTGTCTTGGGTCATTACGCTGTCCGAAGTTCTCCAAGCAATCATATCATATTCATAAAGCCATTCCGCAACTTCCATTTTCTTGTTGAAGTCCGCAATGTCAAAATTTGGTCCTTTTGATTTTTGTCCATAGGTTAAAGTTGTCAACCCGATAAAAAGTAATGTTAGAATTTTATTCATTTGTCTGTTTATGTTTCGTTGTCTTTTAAGCTGCCGCATAACGGTTTCGGGCTTTGCGTTCGGGCGGGTTTCGGAGCACAAAGCTTTAATTTATTACTACATTTCATTAGAAGCACGATACTTCAAGTTTGCACGTCAGCCCGCCTGACGCAAAACCCGTGTTAGCAGCAGGCTTTTTTGTACTATGTTCTAAATTTTGAAATTCGGCTATAGTCAAAAATACCCATTTGGGTTTTGTTGTTAAAATTGCTTCTTGTTTGATTTTGTCGTAAATCTAATTAGTGTTAATTAAATATGAAGTTATATATTTTATTTTATGGCCTTTTGCTCCTTGGAATAGGTAAAAGTTAGAAAATGCAATTCTTTTTCCGTCTTCCATTTTGATTACTCCGTTTACAGCTCCTTCTTTGCCGTGAGATAAAATTTGTGTCAGTGTTAGTTCAGTTATCTTTTTGTTTTTCATTTTGGTAATTTCTGTAACATAATCTTTCTTTCCTGAGATTGTCTTGTTACCAATAATATCCCAAATAATGTCATCAATAACACTTTCTGCAAGAATTTCAATATCGCCTTTAGCAAAGGAAATATTAAATTCTTTCAAGAATTCCATTTTAGGTGAATTTCCACAATTCGGACTTGAAATAATCTTTATCATATTTAAAAATTAGTTTTTGGGTTGGTCTTTCTAAGCTTGCTGCTAACGTTTTGCGGCTTGGCGAAGGTGGCGATTTTTACCACAAATGTTGATGCGGAGAACCAAAGTTTGATTAACCACAAATGTGTCTGCGGAGAACGAAACCGCCACTTTTGCCAAACCGCTGTTAGCAGTAGTGGTTCTTCTTTCAGTCGTCATTTTGATAGTTTCAAGATTTTAAATGCTCCTTGTCCAACGATGAAAAACACAATTGTCCCTACGATAAGGTCAGGATATTTTGAGTTTGTCAAGTAAACAAGTCCGCCTGCTACAATTACTCCAAGGTTTACAATTACGTCATTAGATGTGAAAATCATACTTGCTTGCATATGTGCTTCTTTGCTTTTACTTTTTTGCAGTAAATACAGGCACAGTCCGTTTCCAATAAGTGCAAGAATTGAAATAATTATCATTGTCTGAAATGCAGGAACGGTTTCTAATCCAAAAAATCGTCTGATAACTTCTATAAAACCAAAAATTGCAAGTGTCAATTGAAAGTAACCTGCCGATTTTGCAATGTTCTTTTTTCGTGTCATTGTTCCGCCAACTGCAAAAAGTGCAAGTCCGTAAACAATACTGTCGGCAAGCATATCCAAACTGTCGGCAACAAGTCCCATTGAGTTTGAAATAAAACCTGTCGTAAGTTCAAGTGCAAAAAAGAAAAAGTTAATGGCTAAAACTTGCCAAAGCAATTTTTTCTCTCGGTCTGTGTTGTCGATTGATGATATGTAATTGTCTGCCGAAACGCTGTCAATAAGTGAAGTGTCAAATTTTAGGTTGTCAAGTCGCTGAAAAATTTGGTCGTGATTGTCTGTGTGAAAAACGGTCAGTTGTCTGTTAGGTATATCAAAGTCCAACGAGTTGATGTTTGTCAAGTCGGCAAGTTTCATCCGTATCATTTGTTCTTCGGATGGGCAGTCCATTTTTGATATTTTAAATGTCGTTTTTTTCATTCTCTATCTTTGTCGGCTAGGTCGTCCTACCATTACTGCTAACGTTT
>Ga0209460_1001279_pt1 | contig 15300 bp, 17 predicted proteins | sample EBPBio132013_DNA_FD_185868 | JGI IMG/M metagenome (GOLD analysis project Ga0209460, IMG submission 185868) | Wastewater treatment Type I Accumulibacter community from EBPR Bioreactor in Madison, WI, USA - Reactor 2_5/13/2013_ DNA (SPAdes)... | ecosystem: Engineered > Bioreactor > EBPR >...
GAATGCCGCTCAATTCGAGTGGCAAGGTCGACCGGCGGGAGTTGCACCAACTGCTCGACAAGGAGGCGGGATGAGCCCGGCGGCAGCCAGCAGTGCAGCACTGCCGCCGCAGCGAGGAGGCGGCAACACCTCGCGAGGGAGCCGTTTGCGCCGCTTCCTGGCCATCGACGAACGCGCGGATTGCATCGCGTGGTCGCAGGCGGTGAGCGGCCGCGCAATCATCTTCTGCACGGCGATTGCCGCTGTCGCCACCTACTTCCCCTGGTGGGAAACCCTCCTGGTCGTCAGCGCAGCCATGGCAGCGGCCTACATGTCGAACTTCCGCAATCCGATCTTGTTCACGGCAACCTGGTCCGCGGCATTCCTTGAAATGGGACTCGCCGAGAATTCCATCCTGGAAGATATCGGTGTCGTCATGCAGCAGGAGCAGATGACTGGCCCCCCGCCGATGGTTCTGGCAAGCCTGTTCCTGCTGTTCGTCATGATCGGCGCCTGGGGCAGCCTGGAGTGGGTCCGCCGGCATCCGCATTGCCTCCTGGCCCGCCGGCCCTTGCTTTGCCTCTTGGCGCTGGAAGTGGTCTTGTGCGGTCTGACGACCATGGACGGCATGCAGGGCCTGCCGCGCGTAATGCTCTGGTCGATGTTGATCGTGCTGACGCCGTATGTCTGGTTTCTGCCCTTTGCCATCGTCGACCAGCGCTCGCAGCAAGCCAGCCCCCGGTTGATGCAATTGGCCGTGCTGCGCCCGTTCTGGAGTCCGACCTACCTGCCGTTCGGTAAAGGAGCCGCATTCCTGCGCAAGCATTTGTCAAAGACACCCGAGGACTTGGCGATCACGCAGCTCAAGGCGATCAAATTGCTCATCTGGTCAAACGCGCTGCTCGCACTGAAGTCTGCCATGACCCTGGTGTTCGAGGACTACCTGCAGATTCCGCGCGTGGAAGTCGCGCTGGATGCCTTCCTCCGCGGCCAGCCGTACCCGATTGCAGTCGGCTGGGCTTGCCTGCTGCTGGCGACCGCGAAATACGCACTGACCATCGCGCTGTGGTCCGCTCTGTTCATCGGCATCGCCCGTTTGGCCGGCTATCGGTTGCCACGTGGTTGCTGGAGGCCGCTCGAATCGAGAACGCTGATGGAGTACTTCAATCGCTTTCACTATTATTTCAAGGAACTTCTCGTCGATTTCTTCTTCCTGCCAACGTTCTTCGCGGTTTTCCGGGGTTACCCGCGCCTGAGGATGTTCTTCGCCACCTTCATGGCCGCCGGCGTAGGCAATGCCCTGTGGCATTTTCTCCGCCAGATCGATAACGTCGCCACCATGGGGCTGGCTGGTGCAATTGACAGCTTCACCAGCTACCTCTTCTACTGCGTGATATTGGCGACGGGGATCGGCATATCGCAGGTCCGCGCGAGTGTCGGCATTCGCCCCTCGGCCACCCATTTCGGGATGTTGTATTCCGGCCTCTGCGTATGGTCGTTCGTTGTCTGCCTGCATGTTTTTGGCGGTGAGAGCCTTCGTCATACACTGCTTGAACGTGTGTTGTTCATGATGAGTCTTTTTGGAGTAGCCTGATGGAAGCAAATGCCAAGCAGGATTTACGGAACTTTCTCAAGAAAGCCCTGGAAAACCACCGCGATCACAAGGAGTTCGCTGATGACGAATCACTCTTCGTAAGCGGCCGGCTGGACTCCTTCTCCATGATGACTCTTGTCATGTATCTCGAGGAAGCCTTTGGTCTGGATTTTTCCGATTTCGAGTTTGACGTGAATCTCGTCGATTCAGTGAATGCAATTGAAGTGCTGGTAGATGCAAAGCAGGCCGTGTGAATTTGATCTTGCCTAGGTCTGCTGGGGATGACCGCGGCCATCAGGAGGTTCGTGAGGTCCGGTAAGGTCGAGATGTGGCGCGGTCGCCGTCGGCTCGGCCCGTCTGTTTCCATCCCTTTCGTCTGGCGGTGCTCAGCTTGCTTGAGCCAAGCAGCGGTCGATCGGCTCTGGGGTTCTCGGTCTCAAGACGGATTTTTGGGGACAGTATAAGTAATTCCCGCGGCGGCTTGCGGCGCCGTGTCAATGCCGCCACATTGACACTATCGGCCCCAGTCGAAGAAGGGTGAATTACCTATACTGTCCCCGCAATTGCACCGGGCCGGTGATGCAGCGCTGCCTGCGCGCCCACTGGCAGTTCATGATCGTGCTCAAGGACAAGGATTTGCCCACGGTCTGGGAGGAGTTCCGCGCGCTGCGGCCCCGGCAGTTACCAACCCTGCAGCAGGACTGGGGACGACGCCAACAGCACTTCAGCTGGGTCAATGACATCGAATACGCGATTTTTGGGGACAGGATTTTTGGGGACAGTATAAGTAATTCCCGCGGCGGCTTGCCGCGCCGTGTCAACGCCGCCACATAGCCACTATTGGCCCCAGGCCTAGACGGGTGAATTACCTATACTGTCCCCGCAATTGCCGCAGCCGCTCTTCGAAGGCGTCGGAGACGTATTTCAGGAAGATCAGGCCCAGGACCACATGCTTGTAGACAGCGGCGTCGAGGTTGGAGCGCAGCTTGTCGGCGGCAGTCCAGAGCTTTTTTTCGAGCTCGTTGAAAAATTGTTGTTCGAGGGGGCTCATGGATTTTTCCCTGATGAATTCGGCTGGGCAGTCACAGATTGCCCGATGGATGGCTGTATCTTTTCCCACTTGGCGCTTCGGCCTTTGCCGGTGGGGCTAATCTGCCCTTCGGCTTTCATGGCACGCAAGACGACGCGCACCATGTCGCGGCTGATGCCGGGGCAGGCTTCTTCGATTTCCGAAATCGAGAACGGCAGGTTTCTCTTGAGGATTTCGGCGCGCACCCGGTCACCCTTGGCACCGCGACCGCGTTCGATGGTGCCGACACGTTCCTCGAATTCCTTGTAGGCCCGCAACATCGCCCCCCAGAAGTAGTCAAGCCACGGAGCAATATCGTGGGCGCCGTCATGCCAGCCCTGCGAGCTGGTCTCCAGCGTTTCGTAGTAGCTCTCTTTCGATTCTTCGAAGATGCGCTCCAGGCTGATGTAGCGGCCCACGGCATAGTCAAAGTGGTAGAGCAATTGCAGGGTCAACAGGCGCGCCATGCGGCCGTTGCCATCAGGGAAGGGGTGAATGCAGAGGAAATCGAGAATTGTCAGCGGCACCAGCACAAGTGGGTCGGCGAGATGCTGATCCAGTGCCTTGCGGTAACGCGCAATCAAGTCGGTCATCGCCATGGGCGTAAGATGCGCCACTACCGGGCGGAAGCGGATGCGCGAGCTGCCATCGGGGTGGCGCTCGACAATGTCGTTATTGGTGGCTTTCCAATGCCCGCCCGGCTGCGGCATGTAGCGGTACAGGATGCCGTGCAACTGCAGGACGGTGCCCTCAGAGAAGGGCATGTGCTCCCTACTTTCGTGGATCAGACCCAGCGCATCGCGGTAGCCGGCCACTTCTTGCTCAGATCTGCTCTTGGGCGTGGCGTTCTTGAGTACCAGCGACTTGAGTCGGTTGGCAGCCACCACCACACCTTCAAGGCGATTGGAGGATTCGGTCGACTCGACAACTGCCACTTGGCGAAGATCGCTCAAGACCTCGGGAGACTGCGCGACATAGAGTTGCTGCTTGCCCCGATACTCACCCAGGGCACGTAGCGTCGCCAGTTGCTGGGCATCAAAACGCAGCTTGGCAAGATAGTCAGGCAGGAGTGAGTGCATGAGTCATCTGATAGAGCGGCAATGGGGTAATGCTACCCGCAATTGGGGCAAAAGACTGCGCTATTGCCCTAATAAATCATTCATTACCCTATTTGGCAGACCTTGGCTTCGTGAACGTTCTGCACATGAAGCAGGCGCTAGCAATCAACCCGGAGCCTGCCGTAACAGCCAAGCGAACAGCCCTCAACGCCCACATCCAACACCTGCCGATGATTTTCGACAAGCGGCCAGCCATCTCCAACATGGCTGAACGGCGGGTAAGTGGCGGATCGCGGCCGTTGCCTCACTGATGAGGCAACGGCCGCTTAGGCCGAGAAGCCGACCATCAACACGGTTGGCCCGACGGTCGGCGGTGGGTCGTTACCCGTTACTCAGCAAGTTCGGAAGCGGCGATCGGGCGGTTCCGAGGTTCGACACCTGCCAATGGCGCCATTGGCAACCAAGCGAACGCCAGCGGTGGTCGCCGTGGCTGTCCTCCCCGGACCAAGGGCACTGACTCCGGCGGCATCTCGTCACCTGTGCCGGCACGAACGACGGTTCCCCTGATCACCGACTTGGACCGTGCTCACAGCAAGCCTTCACGCAACCAGGAGAGCCCGCCTACTCATCATCATCACCCTCGCCATCGCGGCGCGGAACGGTTTGCGGGTCGCAGGTGATGGCGCGGTAGATCTCGACGCGGTCGCCCGGGCGGAGGGCCGCGTCGAGCTTTACCAGGCGGCCAAAGACGCCCACCTTCTGCGTTTGCAGGTCGATGGTCGGGAAGGACTTGAGGATGCCGGAGCGGTCGATCGCCTGGCGCACGGTTGACTCGTCGGGCACCTCGATGGTCATCCAGATCTGCTGCCCGGCTTCGGAATACGCGACTCCTACCTGCATGGCAAAACCCCTTTCGCGTCAGGCACCGGATTCAGGCGAGCGCCGGTGCCGGCACGACGGCCTTGTTGGCTTCCCGCGCGCGCAGCTCGAACGCCCGCTTGCCCGCCAGCAGCAGGCCCAGGACGAGAAAGCCGCCGGGAGGCAGAATCATCAGCAGGAAGCCGCCGTAGCCGGGGATCACCGTCAGCTCGATGGCGCGAAACGCCGGCCCGAGGAGCAGGCTGGCCTGCGCGAACAGGGTGCCGCTGCCGAGCAGCTCGCGGATCAAGCCGATCAGCGTCAGGGCGCCGGTAAAGCCCAGGCCCATGGCCAGGCCGTCGACGGCCGAGGCAGCGACCGTGTTTTTCGAGGCAAAGGCTTCTGCGCGGCCCAGGATGGCGCAGTTCACCACGATCAGGGCGATGAACAGGCCGAGCACCTTGTACAGGTCGTGCAACCAGGCATTTAGCCCGAAATCGACGAGCGTCACCAGCGTCGCGATCAAAACGACGAAGATCGGGATGCGCACCTGTGGACTGACCAGCGAGCGGATCGACGCCACCAGAACATTCGACGTGACCAGCACTGCCGTGGTTGCCAAGCCCATGCCCAGGCCATTGGTGCCGCTGGTGGTGACGGCCATGGTCGGACAGAGGGCGAGCATCTGGGCGAAGACGACGTTCTGCAGCCAGAGACCGTCCTTCAGCGTCTGAACGAGTTGTTTCACGGTGTTTTGCCTCCCTGCAGGATTTCCGCGCGGTGCGCGGCAAAAAAGTCGAGTCCCTCCTTGACCGCCTTGACGACGGCGCGCGGCGTGATGGTGGCGCCGGCCATCTGATCGAAGACGCCGCCATCCTTTTTCACCGCCCACTTCTCCGCCGGCAGCGTCGCCAGCGACAGGCCGTTGAACGACAGAATCCACGGCGACTTCGCCAGATCGATCTTGTCGCCCAGACCGGGGGTTTCGGCGTGCTTGAGGACGCGCGCGCCGAGCAGCACGCCGGCACGGTCGATGCCGACCAGCACCAGCACGTCGCCGGAGTAGCCGCGCGCCGAGGTCTGGAAGATCGCCGCGGCGACCTCGCCCTGGCGGCGGGCGAGGTAGACCCGCCGGCTGCTTCCGTCGCCGTTGCCGATCTCCAGCGTATCAGCGAGCAGATCGTTGTCTGCGAAACGCTCCGGCAGCACCTGCGCCAGCGAGGCCTGGAGATCGCGCGCCTCGGCGGCGACGATCCGCTCACGCGTGCCGCTGACGGCGAAGGCCAGCGCGGCGCTGGCGACCAGCGCGATCACCCCCAATGAAACCCCCTGGTAGGCCAGGTGGTCACGCAGCCCAGCGATGGCGAGTTTCACGACTCGATCTCCAACGGCGTGCCGCGCCGGTCACGACCATAGATGCGCGGCTTGAGGTAGCGGTCGATCACCGGCGTCAGCGCGTTCATCAACAGCACGGCGAAGGCGACGCCTTCGGGATAGCCGCCCCAGGTACGGATGACGTAGGTCAGGAAGCCGACACCGGCGCCGAAGACGAGCTGGCCGGGAGCGGTATTTGGCGAAGTCACGTAGTCGGTGGCAATGAAGAAGGCCCCCAGCATGGCAGCACCGGACAGCAGGTGGGTGCCGACCGACAGGTAGCGTGCCGGGTCGATGCCGTGCATCAGCGAGGCGAACAAGGCAAGCGTCGCCAGCATGGCGAACGGGATATGCCAGGTAATGAGGCGCAAGCCGAGCAACAGCAGGCCGCCCGCAGCAATCAGCAACGACGCGGTCTCGCCCAGGCTGCCGGCGCGCTCGCCAAGCAGGCTGAGCGTCGGCGCCTGCGTCGCGGCCAGCGACTGCAACAGGTCGATGCCGCGCGACAGCTCGCTGCGCGCGTAGCCGAAGAGGGTCGCGCTGCTCATCGCGTCGAGCGTTGCCGGCAGCGTGCCGAAGGTGATGCGCAGGCCATCGACAAATCCCGGCGCGTTCGCCGAGAGCAGCGGCACTGGCGCCGTCCACAGGGTCATCGGCACCGGGAAGGAAATCAGCAGCATCACCCGCGCCACCATCGCCGGATTGAAGAGATTCTGCCCGAGGCCGCCAAAAACCTGCTTGCCGATGACGGTGGCGAACAGCCCGCCGACGACGCCCACCCACCACGGTGCCCAGGGCGGCAGCGAGAGCGCCAGCAACCAGCCGGTGAGCAGCGCCGAGCCATCGCGAAGCGTCGACGCGACCGGTTCCTGGCGCAGGCGCAGGCAGAACGCCTCGCCGAGAATCGCCGAAGCGGTGGTGATCCACCACAGATGAATGGCCGGCCAGCCGTACAGCCAGAAGCCGAAAAGCGTCGCCGGCAGCAGGGCGGCAGAAACCCACAGCATGACCCGCGTGACGTTGTTCGCGCCGGCGGCATGCGGCGCCGCGACGGGAGCCGCGTGGCGCGGCGGGATCACGTCGCCGCCTCGCTGGCGGGGTTGACGACGCGCACCGGCGGTGGCCGCAGGCCGGCTCCGGCGGCGGCCTTGGCGGCGTCGCGCTCGGCCTTGCGCTTGGCCGCGGCAGCCGCCTTGTCGCGCGCCTCACGTTCCAGCCGCGCGACACGCTCGTCGGCCAGGCGCCGTGTCGCGTCGTTGCGCAGCTTGCTGCGCTCGCGCGCCGACAGCTCGCCCTTGGCGTAACTGAAATACTGCACCAGCGGAATGTGCGACGGGCAGACGTAGGCGCAGCAGCCACAACCGATGCAGTCGGATAGGCCGAAGCCGGTAGCGCCATCGAGATCGTCGACGCCGATGCGGCTGGCCATCTCCAGCGGCAACAGGCCCATCGGGCACGCGCGCGTGCAACTGCCGCAACGGATGCACGGGCCGGCCGCCGGCGTCCGTGCTTCGGCGGCGTCGAAGGCGAGGATTCCCGACGCCCCCTTGACGATGGGTACCCGGGCGTGCGGCAGGACGATTCCCATCATCGGTCCGCCGAGCACCAGCCGCGCCGGCCGGCCGCTGACACCGGCGAAGCGCAGGAGATCGACCACCGGCGTGCCGATCGGTGCCAGCACGTTGCCGGGCCGCGTCAGGGCGCCGCCGTTCAGCGTGACGATGCGCTCGACCAGCGGTTCGCCGCGGCGCAGGGCGCGATGCACGGCGGCACAGGTGGAGACGTTGTGCACCAGCACGCCCACCTCGGCGGCACGCGCGTCGGCCGGCACTTCCTTGCCGGTCAGGGTCTGGATCAGTTGCTTGTCCGAGCCCATCGGATAGCGCGCCGGCACCGGCCGCACGTGCACGTTGCCGAAAGCGGCGGCGGCCACCCGCATGGCAGCGATCGCCTGCGGCTTGTTGTCCTCGATGCCGACCAGGGCCTCGCCGGCGCCGATGGCGTACATGACGATGCGCAGGCCGTCGACCACCTCATCGGCACGATCGCGCATGATTCGATCGTCGGAAGAGAGGTAAGGCTCGCATTCGCCCCCGTTGACGATCAGCGTGCTCACCTTCAGGCGGCGGCCGAGATTGAACTTCACCGCCGCCGGAAAGGTCGCGCCGCCGAGTCCGACGACACCGGCCGCCGCCGTTCGCCGGGCGATCTCCGCGGGCGCCAGCGCGAACGGATCGGCCACCGGCAGGCGTTCGCACCAGGCGTCGGCGCCGTCGGGGGCAATCGTGATGGCCAGTTGCGCGAGGCCGGAAGGATGCGGCGCGGTGATCTCGCCGATGGCGCTCACCTCCCCCGACGTGGGCGCATGCACCGGCGCCGAGACGTTGCCCTGGGGCTCGGCGATCAACTGGCCCTTCAGGACGTGCTGCCCAACCAGGACGATCGGCCGCGCCGGACCACCCACATGCTGCTGCATCGGCACGTAGAGCCGTTCCGGCAGCGGCAAGGCGCGCAGCGGCACGTCGGCCGCCGGCAGCTTGTGGTCGTCCGGGTGCACGCCCCAGTGCGGGTGGCGGCGGAAGATTTTCTCGAAGATGCCCACTCTAAGCCTCGTTTCCGGTCGGTTCCTGTCGCTCGCCGGCTAGGCCGCGAGCGCCACCGGCGTCATTGCCGGTTTCGGCCACACCCAGTGCTGCACGGTGACCGGCAAGGGCTGCAGCAGCAGCGCCTCGGTCGGGCAGCGGTCGATGCAGTTGCCGCAACCGGTGCACGCTTCGCGAATCACGTTGTGTATCTGCTTGGCCGCGCCGACGATCGCATCGGTCGGGCAGACCTTGCTGCAACGGCAGCAGCCGATGCAGATCTCCTCGGCGACGCTGGCAATCTGGGGTCCCTGATCGGTGATGGCGTCCAGATCGATGCTGATCCCCAGCTTGGCCGCCAGCGCCTGCGCCAGCGCCTTGCCGCCCGGTGGGCAGAGCGTCACCGGTGCGCTGCCCTCGGCGATTGCCGCGGCCGCGCGCGGGCAACCGGCAAAGCCGCACTGACCGCAGTTCGAGCCCGGCATCAGGGCCTCGATCTCGGCGGCGAGCGAATTGCCCTCGACATGAAAATGCTTCGCTGCGACGCCGAGGACCAGACCAAGCAGGGTGCCCAGCACGGTCAGCGAGAAAATGGCGAGCCACATGGCAGTCTCCTAGGAAAAGCTGAGGCCGGCAAAGCCCATGAATGCCAGCGACAGCAGGCTGGCAAGGATGAAGCTCACCGGCGCCCCGGCAAAGGCGGCCGGCACGCGCGCCAACGCCAGGCGTTCGCGCAGGCCGGCAAAGATCAGCAGCACCAGGGTAAAGCCCAGCGCCGAACCGAAGCCGTACACGAGGCTCTTGAGAAAACTCATCTTCTCCTGGGCGGTGAGCAGCGCCAGGCCGAGGACCGCGCAGTTGGTGGTGATCAGCGGCAGATAGATGCCGAGTGCCTGATAGAGCGCCGGCGCCGACTTCTTGACGACCATTTCGACGAACTGCACGGTCGCCGCGATGACCAGGATGAAGGTGAGAATCCGCAGGTAGCCGAGGTCGAAGGGCGCCAGCAGCCAGTGCTCGAGCATCCAGGTGGCGGCACACGCCAGGGTGATGACGAAGGTGGTGGCGAGCCCCATCCCCAAGGCGCTGTCCATGTTGCGGGAGACCCCCATGAACGGACAGAGCCCGAGAAATTTCACCAGCACCACGTTGTTCACCAGCGCGGTCGAAAGCAGCAGCAGGAAATAGGCGGTCATTGTCGGCAGGCTCCTCGACCATCGCTCTGCACGAAGCGTGCCATCGCCTGCTGCACTGCACACCAAAGCCGTGCCGGTGTTGCCAAGTGCGCACCAGCATGGCGTTTTTTGTTCGCCGGAGAGACCGGACGGGCTGCCGTCGGCAGCCTCCGCTCCTGTCGCAAATCCGACAAAACGCCACAAGAAGCGCCGCAAACGGCAGCCGAATCAAGGGCGGCACGAAAACTGCTCCACTGCAGGGAAACACGTCGACAGGGAGACGCGCAATGACCAGCCAACAACTCAGAGCAGCGACCGAAGGCGAGCAACGAGCAGGGGATGCGCTGCCGCCGAGCATTCACCCACAGGTCTTCCAGCACACGGTCAATCAGGCCGACGTGGCGATCTCGATCACCGATGGGCGGGGAAACATCCTCTATATCAATCCCGCGTTTACGCGCCTCACCGGTTACGCGGGCGAGGAAGCCGTCGGCCAGAACCAGTCGCTCGTCTCCAACCACAGCATGCCGCGCGAGTTCTACCAGGATCTGTGGCAAACGATTTCCCAAGGCGAGCCGTGGACTGGCCGCCTGATCAATCGCCGCAAGGACGGCAGCAAGTACCTTGCCGAACTGAGCATCTCGCCGGTGGCCAACGCCGGCGGCGAGATCCTCAACTATCTCGGCATGCATCGCGACATAACCGAACTCCACCGCCTGGAATCGCAGGTGCAGAATCAGAAGGCGCTGATCGAGTCGGTGGTCGATGCCGCGCCGATGGTCATCGCCCTGCTCGACGTCGACGACCGGGTCGTTCTCGACAACCATGAATACAAAAAGCTGCAGGCCGATCTGGGAATGGCCGAGCCGGCGCCGATGCTGATGTCGGCGGTACGCGCCGGCCTCGAACTCGACTCGGCACGCGGTCGGCGCACGTCGGGCTACCTGTTCCTCGATCGCGAAGTGCGGCTCGACCCTCCCGGCGGCCGCTCACCACGCTGGTTTTCGTGCTCGGGAAGCCGCGTGCGCGAGGACGATACCTCGGCCGACGCCTTCCTCGCCGGCCAGGGGCGCGACTATCTGCTGCTGGTCGCCAAGGAGATTACCAGCCTGCGCACGCAGCAGGAAAAGGTTCGCGTCGCCGCGCTACAGGTGCTGATGGCCGACGAAGACCGCGTCTCCGGCTTGCGCGAGAGCCTCGCGGCAGCCACTTTCCGGCTCGAGGGACCGCTCAACATGATGGCTTCGGTGGTCGGCATGCTGGCACGGCGCCAGGGCGAGACGGACCCGATGTCGGTCGCCCTCGCCGAGGCCATCGGTGCCGGCCAGCAGGCGCTCGCGGACTTGCGCTCGATGATCCCGGGCGAAACCCGCGAAGCGATCGGCGCCGTCAACCTCAACGAGTTGCTGCGCGATGTGCTCGACCTGTCCACCGGCCGCCTGCTCGCCGCCGGCATCACCGTGATCTGGCAACCGCAGGCGATGCTGCCGGCGCTGCAGGGTGCTCCGAACAAGCTGCGCTCGCTGTTCAAGGCGCTCATCGACAATGCCATCGAGGCGATGAACACGCGTGGCTGCCGCGAGCGCGAGCTGACGGTGGCCAGCAAGGCGCGTCTCGGCGGCATCGAAGTCGATATCGCCGACAGCGGACCAGGAATCGCCAGCGCCCAGCTACTCAAAGTGTTCGAGCCCTTCCATACCACCAAACGCGGCGGCGGCCATCTCGGCACCGGCCTGTCGGCCGCACAGCAGATCGCCGCCGAGCATGGCGGCTTCCTCGAGATCGAACCGACGAAGACGCGCGGCTGCCGTGTGCGCGTGCTCCTGCCGTTGCACCGACGACCATGAACGAGACTCCCTCGGCGTCCTTGCTGCCCTTCCAGTTCGAAGTCCTCGCGCGCATCGGACAGCTACTCGCGCGCTCGCTCGATGCGCCGCAGAGCCTGCGCGAAGTGCTGCGCACGCTGGAGATCAGCGGTCATCTGAGCCGGGGCATGATCGCCGTTGTCGATCCCGACAGCGGCGACCTCAATGTTTACGCCGTGCATGGCCTCGATCATGACGATTTCCAGGCGGTCTGCTACCGGGCCGGCGAGGGTCTGCTCGGCCGCATCCTCGAAAGCGGCCGGCCCTGCGCGGTGGCGCGACTGGGCGAGGATCCACGTTTCCTCAACCGGCTCGGCCTGTACGAGCGGGATCTGCCCTTCATCGCCGTGCCCATCCATTTCAGCGGGACGCTGCAGGGCGTGCTGGCGGTGCAGCCCGATGCGCAGGACGACGGTCTGCTCGACGAGCGCGTCCGCTTCGTCGAGCTGCTCGCCAACCTGGTCGGCCAGAGCGTCCGCCTGTCGCTCGAAGCCGCGCAGGAGCGCCGGTCGCTCGACCAGGAGCGCGATCCGCAGCGCCGCACCGTTCGCCACCGCCCCGGCTTCGGCAACCTCGTTGGCCATTCGCCGGCCATGCTGCGCGTCTTCGACCAGATCCGCATGGTCGCCAAATGGTCGACAACAGTCCTGATCCGCGGCGAAACCGGTACCGGCAAGGAATTGATCGCCAACGCCATCCACTACAACTCGCCGCGCGCGCGCGGACCCTACGTGCGCCTCAACTGTGCCTCGCTGCCCGAGAACCTGCTCGAGTCGGAACTTTTCGGGCACGAGAAGGGCGCCTTCACCGGCGCCGTCAACTCGCGCAAGGGGCGCTTCGAAATGGCCGACGGCGGCACGCTCTTTCTCGACGAAATCGGCGACATCTCGCCGGCCTTTCAGGCCAAGCTGCTGCGCGTCCTGCAGGAGGGCGAACTGGAGCGGGTCGGCGGGGGCCGCACGCTCAAGCTCGACGTGCGGCTGATCGCCGCCACGCATCGCGACCTCGAAGCAGCGGTCGATGGCGGTGACTTCCGCGAGGATCTCTACTACCGCCTCAACGTCATGCCCATCGTGTTGCCGCCGCTGCGCGAACGGCTCGAAGACCTGCCGAAAATCGCCAGCCACCTGCTCGAGCGCCTCGGCGGCATGCAGCGTCGGCCGCTGCGCCTCACCGCCGGCGCACAGCGACGCCTGGTGCAGCACCACTGGCCGGGCAACGTGCGCGAACTGGAAAACTGCCTCGAACGCGCGGCAGTGATGTCGGAAAACGGCGAAATCGACGCCGAACTGATTCGTATCGACAAGGCGCGCGAGCGCAGCGGCAGACGCCCGGCTGGCGCGGCGCCGGCGCCTCTGCCCAGTCACCCGGGCAGCACCGTCGCGCTACCGGGCGCCGGCGCCCTGGCGACCGCTGGGGCCGACGACGACGGCGAGCCCGCCGCCGAACCCAGCGAACGCGAGCGCGTGATCGCTGCCCTCGAACGCGCCGGCTGGGTGCAGGCACGCGCCGCCCGCCTGCTGGGCATGACGCCACGGCAGATCGCCTACCGGGTGCAGATCCTCAACATCGAGATGAAACAGATCTGATAGTCAGGATCACATCCATTGCGTGCCCAAATGCCGGGGAAAACAGGGACAAGGTCTCGGCGTTCCGGCGCCTCCAGCGGCGCCACGATAACGAACGGTGCGAACGCCTCGGTCGCCGTCAAGAAGCGGGCCTTCTTTTCCCTCGCCCTTTCCTCTCATGCGGGCTTTGCCACGCCTTTGATCGATCAGCGCTATGTCTATGTTCTTGCGTTTGTCCAGACGTTGCTCGAAACAATCGGCCGTGCCGGCCTGGATCATCTGGTCTTCGGAATGGGCGAACAGGCGATTAGGCGTTGGCGTTCATGAACGCTCCAAGGTGTCTGCAGCCTGCTTCAGTCCCTCGAATATCGTGCTGGCCAAGTCTTCAGGCAAGTTTGCGGGTAGATCGTCAGCCACCTCCGCGATGGCTTGGGGGGTTCTGGCGACCAGCTCGTCAATAAGTGCCGGCGCATCCGGCAGCCGACAGTCGAGAGCGGTTTGCTCAAAGTGCTCGCGTCGGATTTCAGCCCATTGGTAATGCCGGTTCTTGCCATCGATGGCCATGGCCATTTTGACCTTTGGCGCAGAAAGTCGACCGGCCCCGTGGCCCATCACCGGATGCGCGGAAAGCACGTCGTAGCGCGGCGTCAGTCGGTAAAAGCCTCTGGGTTCGATGAAAGCACTGAAATTCTTGGCGTGCCCATCGATGGCGGCGAGCATCCAGAACAAAACCTGAGTGCGGAAAAAGTCCCGGCGGTCGACCGGCGCCTGGCTGGATCCGCTCAGTTGATCGAGGATAGGCCGAATGCCGGGGCCACCCTGGCTTTCATATTTGGTGTCCGGCGGTACACCAAGAACCTGGGCAAAATCCTCCTGCGGCAAACGGAGCAGGCGACCATCGGCCATCCAGCGGCGGTCGAAGCGTTCGACGCAGAGCGCCTTCATGGTCCCAAACTGAACGATCCCGGCCTTGGCGACGGGAATGTCGAAAGCCTGCAACAGGCGGTGGCAAAGCCACTCGTTCTCCACCGAGGTCGACAGATCGATGCCGCCCGGCATCTGGCCCATCGGCAATTTGAAAATATGGGTCGTCGGCGTGGCACCGAGCGGGCGACACCAACTGCCCTGGTGCCAAAGGAGGGCTGTCTTTTCCTGCGCGCCGGCAATGGCAATCCGGAAGCTGTCGTCGGTCTCGGTAAAGGCGGGGGCGGTCAGCGTGCCGGTCAGATGTTCAGCCACCTGTTCGTCGGAAAACGGCTCGAACTGGATGCTCTCCGTTGCTGGCGGGCTTTCGCCAGCGGGCAGAATCTGCAGGGCGCCGACACAGTCCCGGCCGATTTCAGCGAGCAGGCGGAAAGCTTCGGTACCTGTTGAAAAGCGCCTGGCCAGGCGCTGTCGAATGTTGTCGTTGTCTGGCAGCAGATTCTCGAAGTAATTGCGGACCCGTTCGCCCCTGTAGGGCGCGCCGGCTGGCCGCAGCGTCATGGACAGCGAAATCGGCCGCCCGAGCGGCGAGGCGAGCCAGGTTTCATCGTAATGCAGTTGATGCTCGCCCTGCGCGGTGACCTCCCAGGATCCGACCGGTTGGCCGTTCATCCACAGGCCAAGCGCGCCGGATTTCCGGGTGTGCCGCATCACCACGCCTCGTTATCGCTGCCGCGCAGAGCGGCAATAAGATCGAGGCTGATGGCGACGTCGACCGCCGACAGATAGCGCAAGAGGCTGTCCACGCTACAGCACCAGGGCTCGGTTTCCAGCAGGGAGATGGTCTTTTGGCCAAGCCCGCTCTGCCTGGCCATTTGAACCTGCGTCAGGCCTGTTTGCTTGCGCAAGCCTTTCAAGGTAGGGCCAAGCTGTTGCGGATTGGCAATGCAATGCTCCCAACCTAACACGCGATTAGCATAAATTCAGGAACCCGCCGAGAAACCGGTTGCGCGCCGGGCGAGGAGTAAGTATTCGGTGAACCCGTAGTCGGAGGTGGCGGCCGATAGTCGGCGACTGAGCAGATGGCGGAGGGCTGGACACAGAAGCCGAGTTTGGGTAGACTGCGACGTATGGGCTCTGGATCGGACATCTCGTACGCAGGACCATCGACAAGCAACGGCAAGCCGACGCCGTTTGCCCAGGTGATGGTGACGCTGAGCAAGGAAGCGGAGATCAAGCTCCGTTCCGAGGCCA
>Ga0209460_1001285_pt1 | contig 15229 bp, 10 predicted proteins | sample EBPBio132013_DNA_FD_185868 | JGI IMG/M metagenome (GOLD analysis project Ga0209460, IMG submission 185868) | Wastewater treatment Type I Accumulibacter community from EBPR Bioreactor in Madison, WI, USA - Reactor 2_5/13/2013_ DNA (SPAdes)... | ecosystem: Engineered > Bioreactor > EBPR >...
AAACGGTGGAAATTCATTTTGTGTCGATTTCATCGCAAAATGAACCATAAAAGTCTTTAAAGTCCCTCGCCCTGAGGGAGAGGGATTTAGGGTGAGGGCTTAAAATAATCATCCACCACCTAAGGCAGTCCTACCAACCAGACTCGAACTTGACTTTTAGCCCGCTTGTTCTATTCTAAACAGATGAAACGAGCTTTGCATTTCGCTCTCTGTTCTTTGTGCCTGTGCGAAGCCTCCTTTAGAGTCGTGGTAAAAGTCTTTGTATTAGACTGTCATCTGTCGACTATAGACTAAAGACTATTTTTGCAGCCAACGTTGCAGCAGCGAACCGCCCTTCTGCCGCTGCAAATAAACGTTATCCCAATCGCCCTACCTACTCCTTGCCCTCAGTGATTTCTTCCGCCTTATCAGTAGCCGCCTCATCGCTGCTGATCGGTTGAACATCCGGCGTTTCCAACGGTTCTTCCGTCTGTGGGCTGCTGGTGATCCGTTCTAACACGAGGCGCTGCATCCGTTCGAGTGAGGTTGCGCCAAAACGCTTTTGCAGTGAGCGCCCGAATATACGAAAGCCCAACTGATAGAAGGGATTCGCGATACGGGCGGGTTTTGAATAGGCATGAATGCGGAATTCAACCGCGCCGGTTTCGAGGAATTTCCAGACTTCAAAGGTGATCTCACCCATTTCAAAATGACCGGTTAAGGTGCTGTAGGAATAACCCCACACACAGGCTTTCCCTCGTTTGCCCGCATCCCGTATTTCTTCGATGACCTTACTAATCTTGACACCCAGCACAAAGGTGAAAAACAGAAAATGCGCCTTCACGATCATCAGCCGTTCATTCAAGGGTTGATCCGGCACGAAGATACCGCTGATGAGCGCGGGGTCTGGAAACTCGTAATTGTTGACAATGGCCTTGGCGATTTCCCACGCCCCGTTCTTGACCGGATCACCCGGCGGTTCGGACGGCAGGCCAATTTGATAATCGTCAATGTACCAGCCGTTCGCCTGTGTAAATTCTTCCTGTTTGCTGGGGTCAAAATTCAGTTCAATGCTGCGCCAGCGCTCAAACTGTCTGGAGTATTGTTTCCACAGGGGCTGCTCTGCCTGTGGGTCATGAGGTGCTTTATGTGTCATTACCTTAATCGCTCCTACCCGTTCACCGCCGCTGGTTTCGACGATCTTATCAAGGAAAAAAGTCCACATGCGCGTTTGGGAAAATTTCGAAATCCCCAAGACACGGTAGAAAAAGTCCGTCACCCGATTACTACTGCGCGCCCAAGAGCGAATCTCGAACCGGATGACACCTTCTTGCTCAGGGTGATCCAGCACGATAAATTGAATCTTACCGGCTTCCAAATGGCCTTGGAGGGTTTCAAATGAAAACGAATCCGGTTGCAGGTCAACGAGGCGTACCGGGCCGTTCCACGGGCCTGAAATGCGAACCAAGAATTCGTCGCCAACCTGAAACGTGTTCTCCGCCCCTTCGGTCTTTTCAAAGTGCGCCATTTCCTGCGGTGTAAAGCGGTTGATGTCGTGAAGGATAGCCTGAATGAGTTCTGCTTTGTCCACCTTCGCCTGTTGAATATCGACTTGATAGGTGCGGTTGTAGAAGTCACCCTCACCGCTTTGTGCCGTTTGCCTCGATGATTGATCGGCTGCCGCCTGCCTATTTGAACCGATGGATGATGCCCGCGTAACCGGCACATTCACTTCGGTCTCGCGCACAACCAGCAGTTTCCAACGCTGGATGAAAAACCAGCTTATGCCCACGACCGGAATCGCGATAGCAGCCGCTTTAAGCAGCCGCTTGTGATCTATTTTATGTTTCACATTATCCCCGACACATCAACTCTGTAGACGTTACGATAAATCTGTTTAACCGGTCTCAGCCAAATACAATGTAAAAATCAAACACTTTGAGGATAGCGGTTTACACCCTAATCGGCATGAGAAGGTCAGTGTATTTTCAGTAGGCAAAATGGGTATCTGGCGACGTGTTGGGAGGGGTTGGTGACAGCCGGTATGGTCAGGCCAAAACAAAAAGGGTGGGACCCTATGCCCCACCCTTTACCGATACGCCACTTTTTTACGACTGTGGCAGCCAGTCCGCCGCGAGACGCTCGATGCTTTCCTCGATCCGCAGCACACCAATCGGCGCGTTCGGGTCGCCGTCGTAGCGCAGGATGCTCTTGTACTGGTCTTCCCACTGCACCGAGGAGGTGATGTAGGCTTGGTCGGTCATGACCATCGTGTCGTAGCGGTCTTGCCAGCCGAAGTAGCCAAAGGCGTTGGCCTGCATCGCGATGACTTCAATGCTCGCCGCGTCGGTTTGCATCACATGCACGCCCAGCTTATCCACGTTCGCCAGCCCAACGAAAACCACCGTGCCATCCGCATAGCCGACGATGTTATATACCGGCCCGAAGCCGAAGTTCGGCCCGTGCTGTAAGGTGACAACTGGCGACTCGCTGCCGTTCCAAACCGCTACACCGGTGTTCTCGCTGCCCGTCCACAGGCTGCTGGTCGTCATCTGGTCAATCCAGTGTTCGAGGAAGGTCAGTGCCAGTGGTGCGCTGCTGTCGCCCATATAGTGGTTGATGGTGTGCGTCTCGCCATCCCGTGTGACCGAGGTGATGGCGCTCGGCATGTCGGTGACGGTCATCGCGTCGTAGGCTTCGTTCCAGTCGAAGTATCCCGCTTCTTCAAAGGCATTCACCATCGCCTCGACGGTTTCCGGCGCGATTTCGCTGGTCTGCTCGCCTTCGACGGTCACAAATTGGTCACCGTTATAGACGACCTTGCCATCCTCGAAGATGCTTAAGGTGTAGATCGGGCAGGTGCCGAAGCAGGCTGTACGTTCAAGCGTGATGACGGGCTGCGCGGCGGCTTCCTGCGCCTGTGCCGAAAACATACTCAGGCTGATCAACATCAGTAGACCAACCGTTTTAAACATTTTCATTCTCAGTTACTCCATAGTATCACTAGACACTTTTAAGACGCGCGAAGCGGCGAAAAGGTTCCGCAGAAGGATCACTCGTCCGCTCTGACTAGCCAATTTCCGTTGAATCACTAGAATGGTCTTACGACATATATTTCACTGGATAAGGTTATACGATGCTCAAACGTCACATCCCTCTGTTCGCGCTCGCCCTGCTGCTCATGCCGCTCGTCGCCCAAGCGCAGGACACACTCACCGTCACCCGCACCGCCGAGTACAACATCGGTGTCCGCTGCCCGCTCGGCCTCACGCTGGACGCAGCCGGGGAACAAGCGTGGATACTGATGGACGGCTGTTATGATGGCGGCTACGCTTTAGAGGCTTTCCAGCTTGCCGATGGTACGCCCATCACCGAGCCTGACCAGTATGTTGAACCTTTAGAACCGTTGGCTAAACAGTGGATTTACCCGGATACCAGACCGTTCGGCTTCACGCCGGATGGAGCGGTCGATATTATCTACAACGACCCTGATACCTACAGCGCCAAGAACCTGCGCTTCACACTGGATGGGAGCGACGCGCCCGCCAGCGACTACACGCTGCTGACCAATGAGAAGATCATCGAACTCATCCCCGGCTTCTCCGGCTACTTTGAAAACACAACCTATAACACCGACCACACGCTGGCGTTCGTGCCGGATACCGCGAGCGTGTATGTCATTGACCTGAAAACCGAGACGATCCTCTTTAGCATCGACGGTGAGGAAATCGCCTACTTAATTCGCCCGTATTTCTCGACCGATGGGCAGTATCTTTACACCAGTTCCCTTATCAACCCTGATGATATGGCGGATTACCGTTCCACACTGGCGGTCTACAACCTGCCAGATGGCGAACCCGTCAAAAGTTACGAAGTGCCGACCTATTTCAATGTCATCAGCCCCGACAATCGTTACGCCATCGGCGTTTACTCCGAGGAGACGCTGATGGTCACGGATTTGGAAACTGGCACGAGCAGCGAACCGATCATCTACTCCGAACCGCCGCAGCCGCTGAAGACGTGCTACAACTCCGGTTTGCCAGCGCCGACCGGCTTGGACATGCAAACCTCCGGTAAGCTCTATGTACGGGACATTATGTGGCTGCCGGATAGTTCGGGCTTCCTGACGGTGAATACCAATCAGGGACAAGGCTTGGGCGGCGGGCGTACCTGCATCTACGAATACAGCCGCCTGCGTGTGTACACGGTGGGGCAATAGTCCACCCGCTTGCAAAATAGGGTTGGTTGGTGTAAATATTGCCTCGCGTTCCTGCGATGAAGTGCCTTTTAGACAATTTAGCTCAATAAGAAAGTCTCTCTCTCATGACCGAACCCAATATCTCTTGGAAACAAGAAATTGCAGCGCAGTACAAGGACAACGCGGATGATGTCATCGAAACCATTGATGAACTGCTCGAACAAGGTGCGGCTGAAACCCTGCGGCAAATGACGATGGAACTTACGCTCTGTCTGCGTGCCATCGGCAACCTCGTCCAGAAGATCGACAACGAAACCGAGTCGCAGGTCAAATCGACTGTTCTGTTTAAGACGATGGATGGCGCTCAGGAAAAGATGGTTGATGTGGAAGCCTTCAAACAAATCTTGAACGAGCATGTGGTCGAAAGCCGCCAGATTGTCGATCTGCTCGCGGTTTATGCGATGGCACTTTCACATCCTGACGCGAACGACTAACCCGAAAGAGCCACAATCACCATGAATACCGTCATGACCGCCGCGCATCAGGCCGCTTTAAGCGTCATCGAAGCCGCTGAAAAACAGCTCGCCAGCCGCAAGCCGGAACTGCTGCCCCTGTTCCGCCAGTGCTACCTGAACACCCTGCAAACCACCGTCAATGTGCTGGCAGACGACACCACCTTCGTCATCACCGGTGACATTCCGGCGATGTGGCTGCGGGATTCAACCGCCCAAATCCGCCCCTACCTGCCGCTCGCCAAAACCGATGACGCGGTACGCCAAATCATCGCGGGGTTGATCCGGCGGCAGGCGCGATACCTGCTGCTCGACCCGTATGCCAACGCCTTCAATCAGGAAGCCAACGGTAACGGTCACCAATCTGATAAAACCACGATGTCGCCGTGGATATGGGAGCGCAAGTACGAACTCGACTCGCTCTGCTATCCGGTGCAGTTGCTGGCGCAGTACTACGACCTCACCGGCGACGCAGGCATCTTTGACGAGCAAATCCACCGGATGCTGCAATTGGTGGTCGCCACCATGCTAACCGAGCAGCACCACGACGACCGCTCGCCCTACAGCTTCGAGCGGCATGATGTCGTCCAGTCGGATACGCTGCCCTACGCGGGACACGGGACGCGCACCAACTTCACGGGCATGGTGTGGTCAGGCTTCCGCCCCAGCGACGATGCCTGTAAGTTCGGCTACCTCGTTCCGGCAAATATGTTCGCGGTGGTCATTTTGGGGCGAGTAGTGGAGTTCGCGACGGACATCTACCACGACGCGGTACTCGCCAGCACCGCTAAGAAGCTCCGCGAGGATATTCAGTTCGGCATCCAAACCTACGCCGTCGTCAATCACCCGCGCTACGGGCGCATGTACGCCTACGAAACCGATGGCTACGGCAACGATAACCTGATGGACGATGCCAACGTCCCCAGCCTGCTCTCGCTGCCCTACCTCGGCTACTGTGCGCCGGATGACCCGCTGTACGTCAACACCCGCGCCTTCATCCTGAGCGCCGACAACCCGTATTATTTCAGCGGGCAGTACGCGCGGGGAATCGGCAGCCCGCACACGCCGCACGGCTACATCTGGCCGATTGGCCTAACGATGCAGGGGCTGACCTCCACCTCGGCGGACGAGCAAGCCAGCCTCATCGACATGCTGGTCGCCACCACCGCCGGAACCAACTTTATGCACGAGAGCTTCCACCCCGACGACCCTGCCCAATTCACGCGGTCGTGGTTCGCGTGGGCGAACAGCCTGTTCAGCACCTTCATCTTGAAGTGGTTGGAAACCTAATATTTGGGTAACCGGACGCGATGTATCACGTCCCTACACGCCCATAACCACGCCTTCGTAGGGACGACATACTTGTCGTCCGCTACTTGATCGACCGCAAACGATATTGGCATGTGTAGCGAGACGCGGACGCGCTGTATCGCGTCCCTACACACGCATCTTTGGACTTTCTCCCTCCCCTATTACTATGGGGGAGGGTTGGGGTGGGGGTTTAACTACCCACCCTTAAACGGCTTCAAGCACTCCCAAGCCGCGCCGCGTTCGGTATGCACCCACAACCCCATACTAAAGTAATCGTGGGTTTCCTTGCGCCATACACCGCCCTGCACCACCTCACCCGTGAACAGGCTGCGCCACTCGCCCTGCGGCAGATAGTACGTCACCTTGCCGTCGCTGCTAAAGATGGGCGCGACCAGCAGCGCCGAACCGAGCATGTACTGCATATCGAGATAAGCACACGTCGGATCGTCGGGGAACTCCAGCACCATCGCCCGCATCACCGGCCAGCCGTGCGCGTGGGCTTCCCGCGCCGCGCCGAGGATGTAGGGCATAATCCGCGCCTTCAACTGATTGAAGTAACGCAGCACGTCAATCGACTCGTCGTCAAACAACCACGGCATCCGTGCGCTGCCGCTGCCGTGTAACCGGCTGTGGGAGGACATCAAGCCGAACGCCACCCAGCGTTTGTACAAATCAGGTGTCGCCGTATCGTTGAAGCCGCTGATGTCGTGGCTCCAGTAGCCGAAGCCGCTTAACCCCAGCGACAACCCGCCGCGCAAGGTTTCCGCCATCGACGGATAGCTCGAGCTGTTATCGCCGCCCCAATGCACCGGGAACTTCTGCCCGCCGCTGGTGGCCGACCGCGCGAACACCACCGCTTCGTTTTCGCCCTTCACCTCGCGCAGCAGGTCGAACACCGTCTGGTTATACAGGTAGGTGTAGTAATTGTGCATCCGTTCGGGGTCGCCGCCGTCCGCATATACCACCCCGGTCGGTATATGTTCGCCAAAGTCGGTCTTGAAGGTGTCGATGCCCATATCCAGCATCCGCCGCAGGTGTCCGCTGTACCATTCCCGCGCGGCGGGGTTGGTGAAATCCACATAGCCGATCCCCGGCTGCCAGTGGTCGGCCTGATAGGTATCGCCTTCGGGTGTGTGCAGCAGATAGCCCTGCCGTGCCGCCTCGGTAAATAAGGCCGAGGCTTCCGCGATATACGGGTTAATCCACAGGCTGATCTTAATGCCCTTCGCCTTGATCTTCTTGAGCATCCCCTCAGGGTCGGGGAAGTTCTGCCGATCCCACACGAAGCTCGTCCACGTCAGTTCGCGCATCCAGAAGCAGTCAAAGTGGAACACCGAAATCGGGATACCCAGTTCTTCCATCCGGTCGATGTTATCCAGAATATCGACTTCATTGTAGTTGGTCGTGAAGGAGGTCGAAAGCCACAACCCGAACGACCACGACGGCACCAGCGCCGGACGACCACTGAGCGCTGTGTACTGCTCCAACGCCGCCTTCATCGTCGGCCCGCCGAAAAGGTAATAGTCGAGTTCGTGGCCTTCTGCGGAAAACTGCACGCGGCTGACGTGGTGCGAGGCCATCTCGAACGATACATTACCGGGGTGATTGACCAGCACGCCGTAGCCCTGATTACTCAGGTAGAACGGCACATTCTTGTAAGCGTATTCCGAGTTCGTGCCGCCGTCCTCGTTCCACGAATCCACCGACTGCCCGTTCTTCACGAAGGGGCCGAAGTGTTCACCGAGGCCGTAGAGCATTTCGCCCGCTTGCAGCGAAAGCTGTTCGCGCAAATAGGTGCTGCCGTTCTGCGTGAATAAGCCCACCGCGCGGGGTTCGCTCTCCGTCAGCGGCTGCCCGTTGCGCTGGATGGCAAAGCGCCACTCGCCCTTACGCGGCGCGACCACCGATAGATCCCCCGACTTCAACCACGCATGGTCATCGTCGCATCCGGTGATGGCTTCAGCGTTCGTCAGGCTGTAGTCGAGGTCGAACGCCGGTAAGCGCGGTCGCCGCCCCTTGAAGTGGCTCAACTGCACCCGTATCACGTTGGGCATCGGCGACGTAAACCGTGCGCTGATGATCGTCCCGTGAATAAAGTTGCCCCGCCCGTGGACGTGGTGGCTGTAACCCATAATCGTCAGGGCGTTACGCTCGGTCGCGACATCCGTGATCGTAATCGGGTAAATCGCCGCCGTCCCCGGCAGCAGTTCCCATTGACCGCGATTAAACTTCATAACCTATCCTCTTATATTGTCCCGCGTGCATGACCAATCCGCTTAACAGGCCGGCCAACCGCGACACACAACAATTAACTTCTCGTAGGGGAGGGTCTGTGACTCTCCCGCGTCTTGGCTCCTTTCTCCCTCGTTTACGGAGGAGAAGGGCTGGGGATGAGGGGGTTGAACATCCCCGCTTATTCCCCTCGCCCTGAGGGAGAGGGGCTAGGGGTGAGGGTCTTCACGCCCTTTAAATTCAATTCCTCGGCGAAATGGCAGGCCGCCACATGCGCGTTCCCGTCCACATCCAACACCGCGTTGCTCACGTTATGCAGCGGTGGCGCTTGCGTCTTGCAGATGTCCTGCACGTAGCGGCAGCGCGGGTGGAAGTAGCAGCCGCTCGGCGGGTTCGCGGGGTCAGCCACATCGCCTTGCAGCCGGATGCGCCGCCCCTTGTCGCGCAGGCGCGGGTTGTGGATCGGCACGGCGGAAAGCAGCGCCTCGGTATACGGGTGCTTCGGGTAGCTGTAAAACACACCCGAATCCGCCGACTCCACCAGCTTGCCCACATACATCACGTTCACGCGGTTGCAGATATGCCGCACCACGCTCAGGTCATGGGCGATAAACAGGTACGTTAGGCCGAACTCATCCTGCAAGTCTTTGAGCAGGTTGAGGATTTGCGCCCGTATCGACACATCCAGCGCCGAAATGGCTTCATCCGCCACGATCAAACGCGGGTTGGTCGCCAGCGCCCGTGCGATGCCGATGCGCTGCCGTTCGCCGCCGCTGAAGGTATGCGGGTAACGCCGCATGTATTCCGGTCGCAGCCCCACCCGCCGCAGCAGTCCGGCAACCCGTTCTTCCAGTTCGCTGCCGCTGGCGAGTTTATTGACGCGCAGCACTTCACTCACAATCTCGAATACGGTCATGCGCGGGTTGAGCGAGGCATACGGGTCTTGGAAGATCATGCGGATTTCTTGGCGGTAGGGGATCAGTGCTTGGCGGCTTAACTCCGCCAGATCAACGCTCGCTCCGCCGCGCTGGTGGTAGATGATCTCGCCCGCTGTCGGTTCGTACACCCGCATGATGCAGCGCCCGACCGTCGTTTTGCCGCAGCCGCTTTCGCCCACCAGCCCCAGTGTTTCGCCCTGCCGGATGGAAAAGCTCACGTCATCGACCGCCTTAACGTAGGTCACATCCCGCCCGAACCAACCCTTGCGGCGCGGGAACCACATCTTCAGGTTGCGAACGTCCAACAGCACGTTTTCGTCCGCTGGCACAGGTCGGGTAGTGGGTTCTGCGAGTGCCGCCGTGTTAAGCATGGGTCATCTCTTTTTGCATAAAGGCTTCTTGGTACTGCGGTTCGTAGATCAGGCAGCGGGCATCGTGGTTCGGGCTGACCGGAATCATCTCCGGCAGCACCACGTCACACAGCCCTTTGATCTTCATGGCGCAGCGTGTATGGAAGGGGCAGCCGGTAGGCCGCTGGAACGGCGAGGGAACCATGCCGCGTATCGGCTGCAAGCGTGTGGGCGACTCCTCAATCTTCGGGATCGATTGCAGCAGCGACTTGGTATACGGGTGCTTCGGGTCGTTGAAGATCGTATCCACATCGCTGTACTCGACCACATTGCCGAGGTACATCACCGCCACATCATGCGCGATTTCCGCCACCACGCCGAGGTCATGCGTAATGAACAGGATTGCCATATTCAGGTCTTGCTGAAGTTCGTGCATCAGGTCGAGGATTTGCGCCTGTGTCGTTACGTCCAGCGCGGTCGTCGGCTCGTCGGCGATCAGCAGCTTCGGGTTGCACGAAAGCGCCATCGCGATCATGCAGCGCTGTAACATACCGCCGCTCATGCGGAAGGGATACTCGTCGATGCGCGTTTCCGGCTTCGGAATGCCCACCCGCCGCAGTTGTTCAATCGTCCGGTTACGGGCTTCCGCCTTCGACACATCGTTATGCAGCCGAATGGCTTCCATAATCTGGTTGCCAATCGTGTACATCGGGCTGAACGAAGTCATCGGCTCTTGGAAGATCATGGCGATGTCGTTGCCGCGAATGCTGCGGATTTTCGTACCGCGCGGGTCAAGCGAGAGAATATCCACCACCTCGCGCTGACCGTTCCGCAGTTCTTTGTGAAACAGGATTTGCCCATCCACCACCTTGCCCGGTCGGTGAACGATACCGAGGATCGCCCGTGCCGCTACACTTTTCCCGCTGCCGCTTTCACCTACCACACACAGCGTCTTGCCGCGCTCGATGTTGTAGCTCACGTGGTCAACCGCCTTCACCACGCCCTCATCGGTGAAGAAATGCAGCTTCAAACCCTTTACTTCGAGTAATAAATTGTCTGCCTTGTTATCAGCCATAATCCTTCACTTCAGTCTAAAACTCTCTTTGTATTCATTCCCTCCCCTATTGCAATGGGGGAGGGCTAGGGTGGGGGTCTGTATTCCTCTGCACTCTCCGCGTCTCTGCGGTTCAACCTTCTCCGCATTTCCTCTGCGTTCTCTGCGCCTCTGCGGTTCACGCTTCTGATTTTCTCTGCGTTCTCAGCGTCTCTGCGGTTAAATCTCTATTCTTCTACCGGTACGGATCAGCCGCGTCGCGTAAGCCATCACCGAGGAAGTTAAACGACAGCACCGTAATCACCACCGCCAACCCCGGCAGCAGCAGCCACGGCATGTTGGCAATCGTCGTGATGTTCATCGCGTCTTGCAGCATCACACCCCAGCTCACCACCGGCGCACGCAGCCCCAAACCGAGGAAGCTCAACGCCGTTTCGCCGAGGATCATCCCCGGTATCGCCAGCGTCGCCGACGCGATAATGTGGCTCATGAACGAGGGAATCATATGCCGCGTGATAATCCGGCTGTACGGCACAGCATCCAACTCCGCCGCCGTGATGAAGTCTTCCTCACGCAGCGACAGGAACTTGCCGCGCACCACCCGCGCCATATCCGTCCAGCGCAGCAGCGAGAGAATCACGGTGATGCCGAAGTACACGACTACAGGGTCTAAACGGGGTGGCACAGCCGTCGCCAGCGCCATCCACAGTGGAATATCGGGTATCGAGCGCAGGATTTCGATCAACCGCTGAATAATCGTATCCACCCACCCGCCGATCAACCCCGACACCGCGCCGAGGAAGATGCCGAGCGTCAGGCTCAGGAACACACCGATCAACCCGACTGAGAGCGACACCTGCGAGGCATAAATCAAGCGACTGAGCATGTCACGTCCCACGTCGTCTGAACCCAACAGAAATACCGGCTGTCCCATTTCTACTGGCCCGAACAGGTGAATATCAGAGCCGATGCTCAAACTCTGGAAGAACGGCAGCGGGATACCGTGCAGACCGATGCGGTACGGCTCGCCCTTCACGAAGAAGCCCAACCGTATCTTCTGTTCCTCGTCGATGGTGTACGTCCGTTTGTAAGTTTTGGGGTCGGTCGTCTGCTTGTAGCCATACACATACGGCGCGAACGAGCCGTTATCAATCCACTGCACCGGCTGCGGCCCCACCTGCGTATAGGTGCGGCTGTAACTGTCCGGTGTGCGCGGCGCGAAGAATCCCGCGAAGATCGCCACGATGTACAGGACGACGATAATCACCAGCCCGATCATCGCCAACCGGTGCTTGCGGAACTTCCACCACATCAGCTTCCACTGCGAAGCCACCGCGATACGCGGCACCACTTCTTCGGCGATAGGTGGGGTTGTTGGGGGTATCAAGTCGGCTGCTTTGATGATTTCGTTAGCCATACGCTCCACCTAACTCTCGTACCGGATGCGCGGGTCGAGCCACACCAGCAAGATATCCGAAAGCAGCATCCCAATAATCGTCGCCACACTCAACAGCATAATGAAGCCCGCCGCGAGGAACATATCCTGCACCAGCAGCGCGTTCAGCATAATCGGCCCGCTGGTCGGCAGGTTCAGCATAATCGGCCCGCTGGTCGGCAGGTTCAGCACAATCGAGACAATCGCCTCACCAGCAATCAGCGTCGGCAGCAGCCACGCCATTCCGCTGACAAACGGGTTGAGTGCGTGCCGCAGCGGGTATTTGATGAGCAGCTTCCACTCCGGCACCCCCTTCGCCCGCGCCGTTTCAACGTAGGGCTTATGCAGCTCGTCCAGCAGGTTCGCCCGCATGATACGGATGAGTCCCGCCGTGCCGCCCACACCCACGATAATCATCGGTATCCACAGATGCTTGAGCAGGTCAATGATCTTCTCGAAGCTCCACGGCGCGTTCTGGAACTCCGCCGAGAACAACCCGCTGACCGTCACCCCGCCCGATTTGAACGCCACGTACATCAGCACCAGCGCGATCAAGAAGCTGGGCGAGGCCAAACCGATGAAACCCACGAAGCTGAAGAAATAATCACCAAAGCTGTACTGCCGCACCGCCGACAGCACCCCAATCGGCAGCGCCACCACCCACGTAAACACGAAGCTGGCGAACGACACCACCAGCGTCATGCCCATCCGGTCGGAAATCATCTTCTCCGACGGCTGCGAATTCTGGAACGAATAGCCAAAGTCACCGTGCAGGATGATGTTGCCAATCCATTTGATGTACTGTGTCGGCAGCGGCTCATTCAGCCCGTAGCGTTCGCGCATCGCCTCGGCGAACTGTGGCGACCATGTGACACCGCTCTGGTTCCGCATCTGTTCCATCATGTTCGACACAAAATCCCCCGGCGGCAGTTGGATTGTGCCGAAGACCAGTATCGAGATGATGAACAGGGTGGGGATCGCGTACAGCAGCCGCTTTAAAATATATTTCGCCATGAAAAACCTTATTTAACAGTCAAATCTTTTTAGCAGATCATACGACCATCTGCCCCTTCACGCCTCATATTTTTGTAGAGGCGGACGGCTGTCCGCCCCTACAATTGTCTGTTCCCCCGACCCTGAAGGAGGAGGCCGGGGAAGGAAAAATGCAAATTACCACGGGTGTTTGGTAGGGGTTTACCGACGGCAAACCCCCTACTCACATCCCCGCCTTATTCCCCTCGCCCTGAGGGAGAGGGGCTAGGGGTGAGGGTTACCCCTTGAAGTACCACTGTTCCGGGAAGGCAATCGCCGTACCACCGGGGTTCCAGCCGTTCACCCAGCTTTCCGGCACGTTCGCCAGCCGTGCGCTCAACGGACGGTAGCTGTCGGTCGCACTCGAAATCCCAATCACCCAGAAGTTATCCGCCGCCGTTTGCAGTACCTGCTTCATCAGTTCAACCCGCTGCTCGCTCGTCGGCGCTTGCAGCACCTGCTTGTACAGATCAACCTGTGCCTGAATGTCGGCTGGTGGTTCGATCTTGGCTTCATTATCGACTTGCAGATACCACAACTGCCAGCCGTTGCCCCAGATCGACTGTCCATGGAAGGGGGCGAAGTAACGCGGGTCGGTAATGGCCGTCAGGCCGAAGCCACCTTCGCCGGTGAAGATCGCCGCTTCGACACTGTTGTCATTGATGCGGTCAGTCAGCACTTGGTTATCCACCAAGTCCACCACGATGTCGATGCCCACCGCCGCGTAGTACTGCTTGAGCAGTTCCGCCACGTCGAGGAAGCGCAGACCGTAGTCGCCGGTTTGTACCGTGAACACGATGGTCAGCTTCTCGCCCGTCGCCGGGTTGATACGCATCCCAGCCGCGTCCTTATCCGGCAGCACCTTGTCGAGGTGTTCATTGGCCTTCGCCACGTCGAATTCCAAGTATTGGTTGGTCAACTGCTCGTTATACAGCGGCGAGTCTTCCAGTGGTGAAATCTGGCGCGGCACACCCTGCCCGAAGTAAACAATGTCGATCACTTCTTGGCGGTCAATCGCATACGAAAGACCCACGCGGAAATCCTTCTGGCTGAAAATTTCACCCAGTTCGGGGTGCGTCTGGTTGAAGTTGATGCTGACCTGTCCGCCGCCTTCGCTCTTGATCGGGTAAACGCTCAGGCCGGAGGTCGCTTCGTTGTCGAAGAACAGCGGGCGCTGCTGGTCGGTGGTGTTCGCCATCGTGTCGTACTGACCCGCCAGTACATCCACCAGCATCGTTTCTTCGTTCTGGTAGGCGCTGCCCACGATGCGGTCAATGTACGGGAGCTGCTGACCGTTCGCGTCCACCCAGTAGTAGTATGGGTTGCGTTCGGCGATAAACTGCGTCCCCGTGCCCATCGGTTCCTTGTAAATCCACGGCATCATCGTCGGGTAGTCCACATCACGGCTGACGACTGAGGCATCGCTGCCGGGGCCAACCGCCGAATGCGCTTGGAACAGCGTCACCCAATCGGTCGCGCCTTCGGTCTGCTCGATCAGCGCGGGGATGCCGTCATGGTTGTACTTGTCGTGGAATTGGCTCAGGTAGTGCTTGGGCGCGGTCACGATTTCCCATCCCGGCCAGCCGCACATATTCAGCAGGAACATGCCGTAGGGTACGTCGAAAGTGATGGTGAAGCTCAGGTCGTCGATCTTCTCGATGGTCGGCGCTTCCTTACCCGGTTTCAGCCAGCCGTCGGGGAAGGTGCCGCTGTTAATGTCGGGGTTCTTCAAGATGTCGTCGATGTAGAACACCACGTCATCCGAGGTGAACGGTACGCCGTCCGACCACTTCAAGCCATCACGCAGGTGGAAGGTATACGACTTCGCATCCTCGCTCACGTCCACACTCTCGGCAATGTTCGGAACCCAATCCGAGTAGCTCTCGTTCCAGTTGACGAGGCTCTTCCACGCCGTCCAGAACACCATCTGGCTTGACCAGTAGGCATCACCTACGAACGGATCACGGAAGTCGCCTCCGTAAGTTCCCGGTTCCGACCATTCGAAGTCCACCACGCGCGGGTTGGCAGGCAAACGGTCGGCCACTGCGGGCAGTTCGCCGGAACTTACACGGTCGGCCAGAAACGGCGAGTCGGTATACGTAACCTCTTGCGCCACCGTCAGGCTAAACGTCGCCAGCAGCAGCGTAAAAACAGAAATCAGCAGCAAACGGGTTTTCATTAAATTTCT
>Ga0209460_1001288_pt1 | contig 15200 bp, 10 predicted proteins | sample EBPBio132013_DNA_FD_185868 | JGI IMG/M metagenome (GOLD analysis project Ga0209460, IMG submission 185868) | Wastewater treatment Type I Accumulibacter community from EBPR Bioreactor in Madison, WI, USA - Reactor 2_5/13/2013_ DNA (SPAdes)... | ecosystem: Engineered > Bioreactor > EBPR >...
CTTTAAAATCATGGCAGAAGATCTGTTTTCTTATGCATCGAACCGGATTCCCGAAATCTCAGATGACATTTATAAAATTGACAAAGCCCTTCGAGGCGGATTTGGCTGGGATTTGGGTCCGTTTGAAACCTGGGATGTACTTGGTGTTAAACGTGTTGTCGAAAACATGGAGAAAAACGGCCGGCCCGCAGCTTCATGGGTAAAAGACATGATTGCTGCTGGAATTACTTCTTTTTACCAACGGAAGGATGGGAAACGGTATTTCTACGATATTCCGTCCAAATCTTATTGCCTCGTTCCTGACGCTGAAAAATACATTTTCCTTGATGATTTACGCACAAACAAAGTGATTGAGAAAAATGCTGCAGCTTCGCTTTTTGATTTGGGTGATGGCGTTCTCGGACTCGAATTCCATTCCAAAATGAATGCTATCGGACCCGATACGGTCGGATTTGTACTGAAAGCGCTCGATAAAATGGAAGCCGGCTGGGAAGGAATGGTCATCGGAAATCAGGCGCCCAATTTTTCAGCAGGGGCAAATCTTGCTCTTCTTCTCATGGCTGCGAATGAAGGCGATTATGACGAAATTGAACTCATGATCCGCCAATTTCAGAAAATGACCATGCGGGTTCGGTATTCAAACAGGCCGGTTGTGGTTGCTCCGCACGGATTAACACTTGGCGGCGGTTGTGAACTTACCCTTCATGCCGACCACGTTCAGGCAGCAGCAGAAACTTATATCGGTTTGGTTGAAGTCGGCGTCGGACTGATTCCTGCAGGTGGCGGAACAAAGGAAATGACGCTTCGGGCCATGGATAAAGTTGCCGATGGCGATGTGGTTTTACCCAATCTTCGAGATGCTTTCATGATCATGGGAACCGGTAAAGTGGCGACATCAGCCCATGAAGCCATTCCGATGGGGATTATCAGACCCACTGACAGTATTTCGGTGAATAAAGATCGTCAGATTACCGATGCGAAACGTCAGGTTTTGGCTTTGGCTCAGGAAGGTTATAAACAACCCCAGCCAAGAACGGATATTCGTGTGTTGGGCAAAGCCGGGCTTGCCACAGTGAAAGCCAGCATTTATCTCATGTGGATGGCAAAACAAATCACCGATTATGATAAAGTGGTTGCAGAAAAGCTCGCCTATATCATGTGTGGCGGAAATCTGAGCGAAGAAACCCGGGTTTCTGAACAGTATTTGCTCGATCTCGAAAGGGAAGCTTTCGTTCAGCTTTGCGGTGAACGCCGGACGCTGGAAAGAATCCAGCACATGCTGAAAACCGGAAAACCGCTGAGGAATTGAAAATCAGAAGTTAGAAGGTAAAAGTTAGAAGATAGAAGTCGAGCGAAGCGAAGATCCCGTCCAAGGTTCGGTTACGAACTGCGGATCCGGCGAAGCTTGGAAAAGCCTTCGGGAACAGAAGTCAGATTATTTCAAAAAGGATGTTTGTCCGCCTCCCGCGAGCGGGACAAGTTGTGTGACGGATTTACATAGAAAATCGGCTACATATCAGGTCTGAATTTTAGTAGTTTTTCCATAAAACCAAATTTTCTTTGTGAACTTTTGTCATAAAAACTTTTTGTTCTTAGTGGTTTTAAAATTCGAAATTCGTTATTCGCAATTCGTTATTTAACATTCATAATTATCCCAATCCGGGAGGTCTTGTGCAGGAAGCTTATATCGTAGCCGGTTTCAGAACGGCAGTAGGAAAATCAGGAAAAGGGTCACTCCGGTTTACACGTCCGGATGATTTGGCAGCTGCCGTAATCAAGCATCTGGTTGCTTCAGTTCCGGCTCTTGATGCAGCCAGAATTGATGATGTGATCATGGGTTGTGCCATGCCTGAAGCCGAACAGGGGTTCAATATCGGGCGAATGGTTGCCCTGCTGGCTGACCTCCCCATTACCGTTCCGGGTATGACCGTAAACCGGTTTTGTGCTTCCGGATTGGAATCGATCGCACTTGCCTCTGCAAAAATCCGTTCCGGAATGGCAGATGTGATCATTGCCGGCGGTGCCGAAAGTATGAGTTTGGTTCCGATGGGCGGATTTAAATTTTCAGCAAATCCAAAACTGGTGGATACCGTTCCGAATTATTATCTGGGAATGGGATTGACAGCTGAACTCGTACGTGAAAAATATTCCATTTCCCGTGAAGATCAGGATGCCTTTGCTTTTCGCAGTCATCAGAATGCTCTCGCTGCAATTGCTGCCGGAAAATTCGCCGGAGAAATTGTTCCGGTAACCATTGAACGTACGTTCCTCGATGAAAAAGGGAAAATCAAAAAAGAAACTTCCGTCTTTTCTGTGGATGAAGGTCCACGGGCTGATACTTCAATTGAACGCCTTGCCGGTTTGAAATCTGCCTTTATCACCAACGGCACGGTTACCGCCGGAAATTCCAGTCAGACTTCTGATGGCGCGGCTGCGGTTTTGATCGTTTCCGAAAAAATCCTGAAAGAATTGAACTTGACGCCAATTGCCAGACTGGTAACTTATCAGGTTGCAGGCGTTCATCCCGAAATTATGGGAATTGGTCCGGTTGAAGCGATTCCCGCTGCACTGAAAAAAGCAGGACTATCCCTTTCTGATATCGGACTGACCGAACTCAACGAAGCCTTTGCAGCCCAGTCACTTGCGGTTATCCGTCAAGCCGGACTAAACATGGAAACCGTCAATGTGAACGGCGGAGCCATTGCCTTAGGCCACCCGCTGGGATGCTCCGGTGCCAAATTAACGGTTCAGCTTCTGAATGAAATGAACCGCAGAAACGTGAAATACGGCATGGTCACCGCCTGCGTTGGTGGCGGACAAGGCGTCGCCGGCATTTTTGAAAAATTATAAAAACGGGGACATGGATCCCGGATCAAGTCCGGGATGACAACTCTCCCTCAGATACAGTAACAAACGAGATGTCATTCCCGCGAAGGCGGGAATCCAGTGTTTCGCCCATCAAAAGCCTTTTTCTGACAATAACAGACCTGGAGATAGCATTATGGCTGATACTTTTACCCTCAAAGGCGGCGATTTTCTGATTTCTGAAACGCCCAAAAACCTTGTATTTACCCCTGAAGAGTTTTCTGAAGAACATAAAATGATTGCTGAACTGACTGCCAGTTTTGTTGATCAGGAAGTCGTTCCTCATCTCGATGAAATTGATAAATTAAAAGAAGGACTTCTTGCCGGTATCATGAAAAAAGCCGGCGAACAGGGACTTCTCTCCGTTGCCGTTCCTGAAGAATACGGCGGCATGGAAGTGGATAAAACCACGTCGATCATTGTTGCTGAAAATACAGGTAAAGGTGCTTCATTTGCCGTTTCTCTGGGTGCTCATACCGGAATCGGTACGTTGCCGATTCTCTATTTCGGGACCGAAGAACAAAAGCAAAAATATATTCCGAAGTTGTCAACCGGTGAATGGTTGGGTGCTTATGCTTTAACCGAAGCAGGTTCCGGCTCAGATGCGCTGGGTGCAAAATCAAAAGCTGTGAAATCAGCAGATGGTAAATCCTGGATTCTCGATGGTGAAAAAATGTGGATCACCAATGCCGGATTTGCTGATGTTTTCATCGTTTTTGCCAAAGTTGATGGTGAGCAATTTACCGGTTTTATCATTGAAAGAAATGATCCGGGTGTTTCTCTGGGTGCTGAAGAAAAGAAAATGGGTATCAAAGGATCTTCTACCCGGGTTGTTAAAATGGATAATTGTATCATTCCGCTCGACCGGGTTTTGGGTGAAGTCGGTAAAGGACACAAAATTGCCTTCAATATTCTGAATGTGGGTCGTTTCAAATTGGGCGCCTCAACTTTGGGTGCCTCGAAATATGTTCAGACTGAAGCCATCAAATATGCAAATGAGCGGAAGCAGTTTGGTGTGGCGATTTCTACGTTTGGTGCCATGCAGCATAAAATTGCTGAAATGGCGATCCGGAATTATGTGGGCAACTCGATGTTATACCGCACTGCCGGACTTCTCGATATGGCAACTGCCGGAAAAAAAGCAACAACTCCTGAAGGTGCCGAAGCCGTTCTGAAGGGAATTGAAGAATTTGCGGTGGAATGTTCGATTCTGAAAATTGCTGGTTCTGAAATTTTGGATTATGTGGCTGACGAAGGCGTTCAGATTTTGGGTGGATACGGTTTCAGTGCCGAGTATCCAATGGATCGCCCGTACCGTGACAGCCGGATCAACCGCATTTTCGAAGGAACCAATGAAATCAACCGGCTGCTGATTCCCGGAATGTTACTGAAAAGAGCCATGAAAGGTCAGTTGAACCTGATGGGTCCGGCCATGGCCGTTCAGGGTGAACTCATGTCAATTGGTGGATTGGAAGAGGGAACCGGTGAATTGTTTGAAGCTGAAAAAAAAGTGCTTGCCGGTGCCAAGAAAGTATTTTTGATGTGTGCCGGATTTGGCGTTCAGAAATACATGGATAAAATTGCCGATGAGCAGGAAATCATGATGAACATTGCTGATATCATTATTGATATTTACGGAATGGAATCAGCTCTTATCCGGACAGAAAAAAGAATCGAGAAAGAAGGTTTGGATAAGTGCGGACATCTTGTTGATGCCGTTTCAGTTTATGTAAACGATTCAGTTGAAAGAATCACCGCAAACGCAAAAAATGCGATTGCTTCCATGACCGATGGTGATGAATTGAAGATGTTGCTTTCCGGTTTGAAACGCTTCATGCGTTGGACACCGATTAATACCCGTGATGCCCGCCGCCGGATTGCGAAACGCCAGATAGAATCCGGGAAATACGATATGTAGAGCTTTTTTTCACGGAGGAAAATTCAGAGTAATACAGAGAATTTTTTATAAAATTGGATTCATTCTGATTTTCCTCACGTGTCGTTTTGGTTTTTTCTTTAATAGGTTTTATTTATTTTGCCTGTGCTTAAAAAATCCCGGGTTTTTAAATATGCTTATAAACGAAATTACAGAAAAAGTAATAGGATTTTCAATTGATATTCATCGTTCTTTGGGGCCAGGTTTGTTAGAATCGGCATACGAAGAGTGTTTAACTTATGAACTGAAAAATGCCGGATTTAAAATTGAACGGCAAAAGCCGATGCCCCTCCTTTATAAAGAAGTAAAAATGGATTGTGGGTATCGGATAGATCTTTTGGTTGAAAATCAGGTTATAGTTGAATTAAAAACTGTCGAAAGTTTTTCAAAAGTTCATGAGGCTCAAATTTTGACCTATATGAAATTATCGAAGATCTCTATTGGCCTCCTGATAAATTTTAACTCTCTAATTTTAAAAAATGGTATCAGGCGTTTCCGTATTTAATTTTCACAAAAGAGTCTCTGTATTTCTCTGTTTTTTCTCTGCGAAACTCTGTGAAATGAATTTCCCTAAAAAGTAAACCCGAAGTTTGCAGAAAACCCCGAATATTTTGTATTATCCAACGGATGTCGTTTTTCCTTCATATCAATTTCGGAAATAGAAAATTTGATTGCGGAACCTGCGAGAATTGTCTTTACCAAAGGCATTTCTATTTCTCCTGCAAGATATTTAAATAATCCGCCGGAACTGAATTCAAGTCCAGTGGTTGCAACTGTTGAACTAAAACCTTCCTGATCATCCCATCCCTGCATAAACGTAAAGGTTTCAAAAAAGCTGAGCATGTAGCCCCTGTGAAGCTGAATTTTATCTTCGGCTTTCAATCCAATTACATGTTTAAAAATACTGATATCTCCAGGAAAATTGTCATAATCCTGGGTGAAATCCTTGTTGTTTGTAATCAGAAGGTCACTTACATCAACTGACCATTGTGCCAAAAATAAATTGATTGGCTGATCATTATTCCTGTAGTTTAACTTATAAACGGTGCTATAACCTATTTTACCTGTTTTGGGTAACGGATCTGATACTAACGGGTCGCTGTAAATAAGTTTATCACCACTATTAACTACTGAAGCCCCCAAATTAAGATAATATTCCTGATTAAAATCAGATGCCGGATCAATTGGGGTAAACCACTCATGAAGCGGTAAACGGCTTAAAAAGCCGAACGACCAGGCATGGCCTTCAGAAATTCTATCAAGTTGAGTTTCCGGACCATTAAAAGGTGGGAATTTTGAATAAAATTTATCAAAACCTGCCCCAATTAACCATTCTGCCCCATATTTGTAACTAACTGATGCAAAAATGCCATTGGAATATTCATAGGTTTCATATCGTCCTAGTTCATTGCCAAACTGATCTGGTTGGATATATACGCCGTAATCGAAATTTCTGTGTATGTAGGTCAACTGGGCTTTTAGTGGAAGTCCGGTTAAACTTTCAAGATTTAAAGCTGATGACACTGCATAATTCTGAATTTTCAAATCTCCTGTAAGATTGGGCAGCCAATCAGAATGGGTCATGCTAAAAGCAGAAAAGGATGTTGTTGAAAAAGTGGGCATGTAAGCTGGATTATCAAGGGCGAGAAACGGATCGTTATAGTCAAGAGCTACACCGGAACGGCCCATGCTGTTGATCACAGTTGATGGTGCAATTCTGAGAAAGGGAACGGCTGTAGTGGTTATTTGTGCCATCGCATCTGCAAATAATAAACAGGAAATTAGTGAAAGGGGAAGATATAACTTTCTCATTTGTGTTCCTTTTTTGTGAAAAGATGGTTTCGGGCTAAAATTGTTTTCTGAATTCAATTTACATGACAGATTCAGGATTTAAATTAGAATAGGCACTAAAGATAAGAATAATTTTACGTTATTGTTAGATATTAAGTTTCGTTTTAATTAAGTACCTATTAGAAAACCGCTTTTACTTTTTCTGCGTTGCATTAATCCTTTCCCCGTTATACCTTTACCGGTCAATTTTTTAACAAAAAGGAAACGAATTATGACAAAACCCCGTCTCTCCTTCTGGCAGATCTGGAATCTTAGTTTCGGATTCCTTGGCGTCCAGATCGGATATTCACTCCAGAATGGTAATACCAGCCGCATTCTTTCGGCTTTGGGTGCTGATGTTCACGACCTTAGCTTTTTCTGGCTGGCAGCTCCATTTGCCGGACTTCTTGTACAGCCGATTATCGGGTTTTCCAGTGACAAAATCTGGACAAGAATCGGCCGGCGGGTTCCCTTTATTTTAGGTGGTGCATTTGCATCTGCTTTGGCCATGTTCTTCATGCCAAATTCAGAGTTTTTTGCCTATCTGTTGCCACCGGTTATTTTCGGTGCAACCATGCTTCTTTTCATGGATACCGCTTTTAATGTAACCATGCAGCCATTCCGGGCATTGGTTGGTGATATGGTTAACGATGAACAACGCAATATTGGCTATTCTATTCAAAGTTTTCTGATCAATGTAGGTGCTGTAATCGGATCCTTACTTCCGTTTGCGCTTACCTGGGCCGGCGTTTCAAATACACCTTCACCCGGTGAAAAAGTTGCCGACTCTGTAATCTGGGCTTTTTATTTTGGTGGTGGAACACTTCTTATTTCGGTTCTCTGGACTGCCTTCACAACTAAGGAATTCCCGCCTGAAGAGTATGAAAAATATAATAATATAACTGCTGAAGAAAAGGAAAAGTCTTCCTTCATTGAAATATTCAGAACCATACCTGCAACCATGTATGAACTAGGTATCGTGCAGTTCTTCTCCTGGTTTGCGCTATTCCTCATGTGGGTTTATACCACTTCGGGAATTGCTTCAAATGTTTGGGGAACTACTGACTCCCTTTCAGCAGAATTCAATGAGGCCGGTAACTGGACGGGCGTTATTTTTGCCGTTTACAGTGTTTTTGCAGCTTTATATTCGCTTGCACTTCCAAAACTTGCCAAAATGCTCGGCAGAAAAACAGTCTACAGTCTTTCGCTTCTCGCAGGTGGAATCGGATTATTCTCAATTGTATTTGTGGGAACCAAGTATGGATTATTCTTCTCGATGATCGGGGTTGGAATGGCCTGGGCTGCAATTCTTGCCATGCCTTATGCTATTCTTTCAGCTGCACTTCCTGCAAGCAAAATGGGTGTTTATATGGGACTTTTCAATGCAACCATTACCATCCCGCAGATTGCTGCAGGTTTTCTGGGCAGCATAATACTGATGTCAATGGGCAGTGATCCTGTCTGGATGTTGGGTGTTGCCGGTGTGTCGATGGCTTTGGCCGGCGCAGGTGTTTTCTTTGTAAAAGACACACACGACGTCAGACAATAAGTTTTTGAATTGGATATAAACAAAAAAACCCGTTTAAAACGGGTTTTTTTGTTTATGGATATTTTAATAAAACGGCGTGGATTCCCGCCTTCGCGGGAATGACAACTCTTTTAGTATCCACACTAAAATAACAATATTGTCATCCCCGCGAAGGCGGGGATCCAGTATTTTCCTATTTTGTATTTAATCCCACATCCCACTTACCACTTATAACGTATCACTTATTCACCACCAATTTCACCGTAATCGCAAAGTGGTCTGAAAATCCGCCAAGATATTTGGATCCTGCATAGGTCCGGAACGGAGATCCTGCAAATTTTCCTTCTTGCTCTTTCAGTTCCGGGTAGTTGAGAATGGAGACTGATCCATCCAGAAACCGGTATCCGGTTTTGTCCAATAGACCGTTTGAGCCAATAAAATTATCGATGAGATCCCACTTGCCTTTATACTGAAGGGTTCCGGTGGTTTCAGGATTCCAGACCGGTGTGGTGAGATTCCATAAAAGTGATTTTTCTTTTCCGATTTCTGCAACTGACCGTGCGCCCAGAATGTTTTGCAATGGCTTTTCATCCGGATTGCAATTGAAATCACCCATTACCAGGATGTCAGCATTTTTATCGGTGGCAAGAATTTCATTCACACCCTCGAGTGTCCGCTCAGCAGCTTTTTCACGGTATGATTCTGATGCCTCAGCACCACCACTTTTTGATGGCCAGTGATTCACTGAAAAATAAACCGGTTTATCACCCGATAGAAATTTAGCAAAAACGATATCCCGTGTTGGCCGTTTTCCTTCCATTGGAACGCTGAAAGCTTTCATCCAGTCCCATTTCAGTTTATCATTCCGGTACAAAATGGCGATATCAATACTTCTGCCGTCCTGACTTTCTTTAAAAACCAGACTGTAATTTTTATTGATCAGGTGACCGTTGATCAGATCCCATAACACATATTGATTTTCAACTTCACAAACCCCGAGAACATCAGGTCCACGACCGTTATTCATTCCATTGATAACCTGAGCCAGATTTTTCAGTTTGGCCTGATACCGTTCAGGTGTCCAGTCAGATTTTGAACCCGGAATGTACTCATCATCACCATTGCCATCGGGTTGGTTATAAGCATTTGGGTTGTTTATTGGATCAAAAAGATTTTCGACATTATACCAGCCGACGAAAAGGGTGTCAGAGGTTGATTGGGGGGAGGCCACGGAAGTAAATCCTGATAAAATCAGGAAAGAAAGCAGAAATTTCATGTGTTTTCTCTGATAAGTTGTTCGATGAGTTGCTTCGATTCGGTTATAAAATTACGCAAAGTTGCAAAATCTCTGATCACAGATGAGATTATTACCGTTTTAGGACTGAATAGTCCAGATTTGTATTGATCAGCTAATTTCTGTTCAACTTCAAACCGTCTGTATTCTCTGTATAAAAGATCCAGCCGGGCAAGTCGTTCGTCTTTCATTTTGGCATTAAGTAACCTGAACAGTTCAGACATGGGTTTTCCGCCCAGATCCGAAAATAAAAATCCTGATCTCAAACAAAGATGCTGAACCAGACTTTCAATATCCAGAATACCACCCGCATCCTTTTTTAGGGAGACAGAAAGCGGATCAGATTTATGCTGGTTCATTCTCGCCTGTCTGAGGTGAAGAAAACGAGACGGGAATGTTTCCTGTCTGACGGTATAGATCCGGTCAAGTTCATTTTGAAATTCCCTGAAAGCAGATTCTGAACCCAGAAGTCTTCTTGCCCGGGTAAATGTCTGAAATTCCCAATAATCAGCACGGTTCTCGTAATACGGCAGGGAAGACTGCAAATCGGGCAAAACCGGTGCGTTTTTTCCTTCCGGTCTGAGGCGATAATCTACATCAAAGTGAATTCCATACTGGGTATAGACCGAAAAAACCTGATTTGTTTTTTTGAATTCTGCAGAAACTTTTGGGTCAGTTGATTTCAACGAAAAGACGACAAGGTCGGCATCACTGCCTGATGCAAGTTCACAACTTCCCAGTTTGCCAAGAGCAATCAAAAGAATTTCATCTGATAGGTTCTGGTTTTCTGAAAAACGACTGATCAGAATATGATCATACATTTCTGTGATTGATTTGAAATAATCATCGAGTGAAAACCTGCCGGAGGTAAACGCCAGTGCGCTCCAGATTTCAGCGTACGTTTGATATCGGTGCAGGTCTTCTTCTTCATACCGGTTAGCCGGCCGGTTAAGTATAAGACCTTCCCAGATATCAGGCATCGAAATTAATTTTGAAACTACAGAGGGTGCATCATCCAGAAGCCTGAGAACATGTTTCATGAATGAAAGATCACTGGTAAGCAGGGAAAGCAGGGAGGAAGGGCTGGGGAATGCTTTAAAAATCCGGTCAAACGAACTAACGACTGAATCAATTCTTTTGAAATTTTTGTGAAGAATGACCTGTCTGATTTCTTTGGGAAGTTCTCCCCACGTTTGAAGACAATTAATAACCGGATGAACGATGTCTTCAGATTTTACCGGTTCAGGAAAGTAATAATCAACAATGCCCAACACACATTCTCTGTATTTTAGAATCAACAGCTCCAGATTTCCGGGTTTGCTTTTTGAAAATCTGGCTGCAAATTGGTTAAACTCTATGCCGGGTTTCGGGATTTCATGAGTTTGAAGGTTCTGATGAAATTGCAGGTGATGTTCAATCTGTCTGTAAAAACAGTACGCTTCTGTAAGTTGGTCGGCATCCTGTTCTTTAATCAGATTTTGTGCTTTTAGTAAACTGAGGACTTCCAGGGTGTTACCATTCCAGAGCTCAGGGTGATAACCACCTATTTCAAGCTGAACCGTCTGGCAGAAAAACTCAATTGACCTGATGCCACCTGGTGTGGTCTTAATATTCCGCAGGTTAAATTTCTGGTTTTCGTGAACGGCTTTAAGTGATTGATGCAGATGCTCGATGCCCATGATCTGACGCAGCGGATTAAAAATAAAGGATTTCAATCCTGAAAGGAATGAGTCTGAAAGAGTCTGATCTCCCAAAATCATCCTGATTTTAAGGAGCATCTGCCGTTCCCAGTTTCTGCCCCTTGAAAAGTAATAATCCAAAGCTCCGTTTGCTGTCGGAATTAACGGACCAAATTCCCCGTCAGGGCGAAGTCTGAAATCAACCCGGTAAAAGTAACCGTCTGCATCAGGCTGACCAATAATATCAACAAATGCCTGGATCCATCTTTGAAGGATATCAGTTTGGGGCAACACTCTTCCACGCCATTCTATTTCACTATCACTCTCACAAACTGCAATCAGATCAATGTCAGAACTGTAGTTCAATTCACGGCCACCATACTTTCCGAGAGCAAAAACAGCAAATCCGGGTACCTTTCCGTCCTTAAAAAACTCATGGTTAAGTAATTCGGAAACGTGTAGAAGTATAGTATCAGCGAGAAAGGATAGGTAGGATGTTGTTTCCTTTACTGAATCAAGTCTGAGTAAATCCCGGGCACCAATTGCAACAGTGTACTTTCTATGGAATTGTTTTAAAAGCCTGATTCGGGTTGAACGCTGATCAGATCCTTCGGCAGAACGTTGACCGTCTTTCTGCATTTTTTCAACGGGAAACTGGCCTGAAAGGATATTGGTGTTTTGAAGCCAGGAAAACAAATGGGGATCTCTGACCAGATTATCTGTAAAATAATCACTTTTCAGAATCAGATTGGCCAATAACTCAAAATGAGCTGGGGAATCTATCAAAGATCTGAGAAATAAAACCTGAGAAATGGAATGTTTCCAGATCCGGGTAAACTGGTGGGCACTCTTTTCCGGCTGCGGGTGAGAACTGAAAAATTGGTCATATAAACTGAGAAACAGATGGAATCGCTCGTCAGAATCAAAAGACAATCTGATATCAGGTAATACCGTTTGTAGGGGGTGGTTTTCCATATAGTGTAAGTTAATTAATTTCTGTGGTTTGAACAATAAAAACCCGCCTGCAAACTCTGTCTGAAAGTCATTTTTATTGAGGTTAAAATTGGAAACTGGTATTTTTGAAAATGAAAACGACTACTCCCCTTACTTTTCAGCAAATTTCTGAAAAACTGAACATTTATCCTGCAAATAAAATCGGCAAATCCCCTGATGGATTCCGTGAAGCAGCCGTATTGCTTCCACTGGTTGAAATCAGCGGTCAGATTCATGTTTTACTCACCCGCAGAACTCTTGAAGTAAAAACGCACAAAGGTCAGGTGGCGTTTCCAGGTGGAATGATGGATCCTGAAGATCAGACGCTTGAGCAAACGGCTTTACGTGAAACTCATGAGGAAATTGAAATTGCTCCTGAACATATTTCGATTCTGGGGCATCTTAATGATCGCCTTACGATATCCGATTTTTTGGTTCGGCCATATGTTGGGATAATCAGAAAGCTTCATGAAGGTACTCTGCACCTGAAAAACCAGGAAATAGAACGGGTTTTTACCGTACCGTTAGACTGGCTTGCAAACCCTGAAAAGGTAAGAATTGAACGATGGGAACGTCAGAAATTTATCAAATTGATGCATTTCTGGCATTATGACAATGAAATAATCTGGGGGATGTCTGCAGAAGTAATTGCTGAGCTTGTTGAAGTTTTATATGGCAGAGAAAGATTTGAAAAGGTTCCAGTCAGTCCAACAACCATGGAAGAGTTTTTGGCAGTATTAAATACCCAGCACTGATCTGATCATTTCAGATATTTTTGCCAGAGAATAGGGTTTTTGAATAAAGAACAGATTGGGATCGGGTTTGAACTGGCGTTCAGTTTCGTCCTGATCCATACCCGAACTAAGAATGATTCTGAGAGTGGGGTAAGTAATTCTAAGCTGATGGTAGCAATCCCGTCCATCCATGACCGGCATATTCATATCCAGAATAACCAATCCGATTTCAGGATCAGAAGCCATGGTTTCCAGAGCAATGAGTCCGTTTGATACAGCCACATTCTGAAGATCGAGAGTATCCATGATGTCCATCAGGAGATCACGAATCATCTCTTCATCATCGACTATCAGAATTTTGTGACCCACGAAAAGTACCTGCTTGGTTTTTAATGATGCCCAGATTAAATACAGAGAAATTAAGGGGTAAATGTATATTTAATTCTTAATTTGATCTGTTTTTATCCAGATGATTTTGATATTTCAGTAAGATATTTACAAATGTTCTTATCAATGTATAAATCTATTAAAAAAAAGTTGGTTATGCAATCCTGAATGGTTGCAAGTTTCTGAAAGTCAGAAAAAAGTGATTTAAAATTGAAATTGATGGCTTGAATCGGCTTGAATGGAATTTTTTTAATTACAATTTTTGTTAAGATTGAAAATTAAAGGGTGTTTATGTCAAAATGTGTCACATCAGAAAAAGTAACTTCAGGGGTTAGGGTTAAGACTTTTCCTGAATATATTCCTGAAAATTCACGGCCTGAAGAAGACAAATACTTTTTTTCATACCGGATATTGATTTCAAATGAAAATCCTGAACCGGTTCAGCTTCTTTCAAGGCACTGGATCATTATTAATTCAGAAGGTGAACGTGAAGAAGTTGTTGGCCCGGGTGTGGTCGGAAAAACGCCGGTCATTCAGCCCGGCGAACAATTTGAATACACCAGTTTTTGTCCGCTAGATACAAATTGGGGCACAATGGAAGGCACTTATCAGTTTGTAACCCATGCAGGAAGAGAATTTAACGTTTCCATTGAACGTTTTGTTCTCGTCGCTGATTCAGTTTAAATCAACAGAGTCAGTTTTCACTGACTCTGTTAAACCTTCACTTAATTAAGTACCGGTAAAAACGAATAATCCCGTGCATAATCCAGCATCTGAGTTTTAAAATCAGATGGATATTCAATCTTAACATCCCTGATTGTTTCACCGTCATAAACAGGAACCAATTTCGGCTGAATAAATCCGGCATATGGAGCAATATTCAACCTGGAATATCTTTCAAGAACTTCTTTATGAATGACAGTGTCTACTTTTACCCCAAAAGTTTCTACCAGATTTTGGGCAGCAGCATAATCACCTTCTGATGTGATACGTTGCATTTCGTTTAATAATTTTCCAAAAAGAGCTCTGAGTTTTTCATAGTCATTGATGACAAAATAAGTTTTTCCGTTAAGCACTTTCTTTTCGATTACCTGATCTTTCAGGCCGTTCTCATAAGCCCACAAAGCAATCAGTTGCCGGTTTCTCATGTGATCTTCTTCAATGTTTTCACCTGGGGTAAGCCTTACAAGCTGAGTCATCAATCCGTTTCTGATGAAACTGTTGTATTCAGTTTTACCAACATCAGTTGACGGCATAACCCCCAATGAAACGAGTTTTGGATCCATAATAAAATAAAGAGCAACCAGATCTGCACGAGCTTCTTCAATAGTTGAAGCATAGTTTTTCAGTGTTTCACGGGGAGTACCAACACCCTCTTTTATCTGGCCTGAGGCATGACCAATGACTTCATGAAGGTCTGTGTGCAGGTTGTTTCCGAGTGTTCCGTGGGTTTTTGCAAGGTTAATTTCTTCTGGTCCAGAACAGAATTCTTCGAGCATACCGCTGGTTTTGCCTGCTTCATCATACGCATCAACAATATTTCCCAGATTCACTGATTTTGAACCGTGCTGTTTACGAATCCAGTTTGCATTGGGTAAATTAACACCGATAGGGGTTGAAGGTGCAGCGTCGCCAGATTCAACAACAACGGTAATAACCCGTGCCTGAATGCCCGTTACTTTTGCCTTTTTATACTTGTCAGGGATTGTCGAATTATCTTCAAACCATTGGGCTTCATTGCTGATTGCTTCAATACGCTTGCTTGCTTCAAGATTTTTGAAAGAAACCATTGATTCAAAAGATCCTCTCATTCCCATCGGGTCATTATAGGTTTCAATAAAACCGTTCACAAAATCAACAAGCGATTGGGTATCTCTCACCCAGGCAATGTTATACTCGTCAAACATGGCCAGTGACCCTGTTTTGTAAAATTTGATCAGTTTGGAGATAACTT
>Ga0209460_1001292_pt1 | contig 15170 bp, 15 predicted proteins | sample EBPBio132013_DNA_FD_185868 | JGI IMG/M metagenome (GOLD analysis project Ga0209460, IMG submission 185868) | Wastewater treatment Type I Accumulibacter community from EBPR Bioreactor in Madison, WI, USA - Reactor 2_5/13/2013_ DNA (SPAdes)... | ecosystem: Engineered > Bioreactor > EBPR >...
GGCGAGTTCACGCAAAAACACCAGAAGCTAGGCGTTAGATATTTATTTTAAACGTTTATGAAATCCTCACATATCACAACATTAACTTTACTATTTTCAATTTTCCATTGCTATTTTGGAAATTCGCAAACTGTTGAAGATCTAAACGATAGAATCCTATTTTTTAAATCAGACTCGAATTTTGTCATTGATTCAACTGGGTTTTCCAAACTTCCAAAAGTTGAAATGGAATGTGCCCAGATAAGCGAAGTTCCAGGTAACTATTATCATGTTAGCGATTTAAATTTTGATGGCCTTAATGATTTAGTTTACTTTGGGTCATGCAATCCTTACAATGAAGTAGAGATATATTTAAACACTGGGAACAGTTTAAATAGAATTTTTAAACGACCAGCAGATAAATTGCGAATTGAAAAAAAAGAAACAAGAACAATAATAGATATGGTATTCCCGTCTTGTTGCTGTTTAACGAATTCGGAAATTACAAGGGTTGTAATATTTAATAATTTTCAGTTCAGTAAACATACGTTGAACATTGACAGGGAGACTGAAGTTGTAATTAACGAACCTTCTTTTGAAACTTCTATTTCTGGGATCCTTCGCAAAACTCCACAAATAAATGATGAGGTAGTTGAAGATGATTGTTCAGATAAGAAGATTATTGGGAATCAAATAATGGAAATACCAGAGAAGTCGAGTCTTATAGTTTTATACAAGCAACAAGATTGGTATTTAGTTTTATTGAATTCTTCACAATTCTCATCACAAATTGGCTGGGTTTACACAAAAGAATAAATATCTAACTATCGCTTCCTGGCTGATTTTTGCGCGGCTGGGTTTCCGGAAAGTTCAACAATTTTGAAAGGTTTTTAGCTTCGGCGAGTTCACGCAAAAACACCAGAAGCTAGGCGTTAGAAATAAAGGAAATACATATGCGTTATTTTTTTGTTTTGATTATGATTTTAATATCATTTACTTCATATGCACAGCATTTTTTTATTAATCCAAACATCGGATACAACATCTCGGGCGAATCTTTTAAAATTATGTTGTTCAATACTCACGATGAATTTGATTTTAGCTCTTATGAATACAAAACAAAGAAAATCAACCTAAGTCAAGGTTTAACCTACTCCGTTGAAATCGGGTACAAGTTTGAAAGCCAAATTGTTACCTCAATTACATATTCTTACTTTGCAGGAAATAAACTGTCGATTGAAGACCTATCAGGCAATAACGAATTCTTTTACAGTATATCATCTGCTTCCAATCTGATATCGCCAAATTTATATTATCAAAACCAAGAATTATTGCTTAAACCACTATTTGGAATTGGATTCCCTATATTCAAATCCGAAATCACATATCAGTATTCAAATAATATTCAGGATATATTTTATGGTGAATGGCAATTTGGAACAGAGTTATTTGCTGGAATTGAATATCAGTTTTCTGATTTTTTTTCATTTTCAATTAAGTTGAATTATCTTAATATGGAGTTTGAGTCAAATAAACAAAAGCACTTTGAAAACGGAAATTTGAAATATACTAGACAATTAAACGATAATCCAAGTACTTATTCTGAATTTCCTCGTTATTTTAATATTTCTACAGTTGGAATTAAATTTGGGACAGTGATTTACCTTTAAAATATTTATTTCTAACTATCGCTTCCTGGCGATTTGTGCGCGGCTAGGTTTCTGGTAGTTTAACAAATTTTGAAAGTTTTTTGGCTTCGGGAAGTTCACGCACAAACGTCAGAAGCTAGGCGTTAGAATTATTAAATACAAAAAAGCGAAACAAATGATCCGTATTCTGATTTTCCTTTTGTTGACAACTTTTACAATCAAGTGTTTTTCTCAAAATACTTCCGGTAATTTTTCAGCATTTACTATTGAAAATATCGAAATTCCACCCACTGGTGGACGTTTAGCATTATCAGTTTTCGGTGAAAATTTAAAAGTTGATTTTTTCTCAGCAACGATGCTTTCCAAAAATAAAACCACTTCAAGTATTAGTGTAAATTCAATTGCTTCCCTTCCTGGTCTTTTTCTGTATAACTCGATGGCTCATGATGAGTTTGCAATTATTCTTTATGTTATATTAATGCCACAACTTCTTGGTAATTTTGGATATTCTTACCATTTTAATCAAAGCAACTCAATTTTAATTGAACAACATACCGATTATTTTTTCCGAACCTCCTCTTTTTATTGGTTCCCAACAACCTCTTTAAAGTATTCCTACAAATTTGAAAAGAATTTTCTAACCAGTTTGGGAATCCAGAAAATATGGCCAAATGGTTTTTATAATATCCCAAGTGCTAGTTTTGTATTAACTTTAGGGAGGGTTCTTGAATAATTCTAACTATCGCTTCCAACCGATTTGCACGCGGCTTGGATTCCGAATAGTTCAACACATTTTGAGAGGTTTTTTGGCTTCGGCGAGTTCACGTGCAAACGGCAGAAGCTAGGCGTTAGGCAGTCGGAATAAAATGGGAAATTATAAATTCATCACGCCATTTCTGTTAATGTTAGGCATAGGTTGCTCTTCATCTCAGAATCAAAGTGAAAAATGGGTTCAAACACCTGCACTGAAGGGTAAATATATCGTAGCAAAAATGTTTAAGGATAACTATCCAGATTGTACTTTAAATGATTCAATAATTTTTCCTATTTCAGATACAATTAACGCAGAACGAACTCCTTATGTTGACTCAATGATTCATACTGAAGCAAAAATATTTTTTACTATTTCCCAACAAGATACAATCCATTGTTTACTCGCTTCAGTTGATGGAAAAATAATTTCAAAAGTATTCACTAAGGAATTTTATCCTGGTAAATATATTTTAAATTTTAGCAATTCAAGGATTCAACCAGGAATGTACTTTGTAGCAATTAAATTTGGAGATAGTATCATTAAAAAGCGAACAATAATCTTCAACTAGTATCAACTGCCTAACTATCGCTTCCGGCCGATTTGCACGCGGCTTGGTTTCCGGTAGTTCAACACATTTTGAAAGGTTTTTGCTTCGGCGAGTTCACGTGCAAACGGCAGAAGCTAGGCGTTAGGTGCAAATAATTTCACACTCTACCATTTTGAATTTATCATCAATTATAATTTATAAAAACACTTAAGAAAAACATTAATTGCAAAGACTGACTCTTCGAAAAGAATTAACACAAGAGAATAATGAGTTACTATGAAAATTATATTTTTGTTTTGTTATATAGGATTTGCTTTCCCTCCAAATACCTTGTTTGGGTCAGATCTTGATAGTACAAAGACTGGAATGTCCTTTGGAGTTACTGGAGGCGTTTCACAGCACAATTCACTTTCTGCGGATGTTTATGTAATATCAGTCATTCAAATTTTTTCAAATAGTATTGAGGGCAATTATGGTTATACTTATTTTAAAAATAAAACAAGTTATAGCGGTGTGAAAGATTTGTATTTCAATTCGCATGGCTTATTTATTGAAGGTAATTATTATCTATCAAAAAGTTTTTTTATTGGAACAAGATTTGTGGTAAATTTTAATTTTGTGGATGCTAAATCTCAAAATAATTTTAAAAAATATTCTAACTTAGACTCTCCTACGTATTTTTCAGGCTTGGCTGGATATGGGCAAATTGGATATCTCCATCAAATTGGAGAAATATTTTGCATTAAACTACAAGGACAATTCGGATTACATGCCTACAAAATTACTGAAGATTGGTTACTCATTGATAATTCAAGCAGCGAGTTGAGAGATGCGCAAAATGGGATCGAGAATCATTCAGATTTTTTATATAATATAAGTATTGGGTTGACAGTACAATTATAAAACAATAATTTGGCACTCAACACGGTTTTCATCCGGGCGGACAGACGAATAAGCATGGAGCTTTGTACTTTGGCGGAAACGATGAATTGGGTTAACGGAACAATACAAATGCAATCATTAAATGCACCTAACTATCGCTTCCTGGCTGACCGGCACGCGGCTGGGTTCTTCAAGTTTTCAAACATTTTGAAAGGTTTTTCGCTTCGGGTTGCTTCACGTGCCGGCACCAGAAGCTAGGCGTTAGATTTGGTTTGCTCAGAATCCTTAAGTTCCGTTCTTTGGCATTTTGCTTGTTTCATCCGCTCTTCGGTCTAAATCAAAACTTGAAGTTCAACTTTGTTTTTCCTGTTTTGCAAAAGATAAACCGCGAGCATTTAGCCTTATAAGGTTTTGGGTTTTCTTGGTTTGTGGTTTCTATTCCCGGATTTCCCCGTTACAAAAATTAAATTTTGTCCTTTGGCTTTCTGGATTTTCTATTGTAGCCCTTTTCACTTTGGTTTTAAAGTCTCAATTCCCTACTTTTTCAGAAGTTTCTAGTAAGCTTTGTTTGAATTAAAGACTGTGGTTTCGGGTGTGGGGCAAATCTAACTATCGCTTCCTGGCTGACCGGCACGCGGCTGGGTTCTTCAAGTTTTCAATCATTTTGAAAGGTTTTTCGCTTCGGGTTGCTTCATGTGCCGGCACCAGAAGCTAGGCGTTAGGTAGACAAAATATGGTTTTTCTATTTACCTTTTTATTTACAATCAGTTCGAACCAGGATTCATTGAAATATTTCAACCTGGTCGAAAGCGCAGTAAAATGTAATTCTTCAAACTTAGAACTTGCAATCCAATATATTGATTCTGCTAAGAAGATTCTTCCATTAAATGCCAATGCGTATTTATGGGCAGGTACCTTTTATTTGGATCATAATTCACCAAATTCGAGTTATTATGAAATACAACGTGGCTTCGACTTATTGAGTGATAAGGATGAGATGATCAATTATTTCATCAATCGTTACACAAATTTCAGATCAAAAGAAGATTCCCTCATTTTTTCAACTGCCTTTGATTTAATTGAAAATGGAAAACCTGCAGAATCAATTACTTTACTAAATAAATTGTTAATAAATTACCCAACGAATGCTAAATTACTTTATGAATTGGGATTTGCCTCCGTTGAGTTAGGTAATTTCTACGACGCAATTTATTATCTTGAACAGGGACGAAGGATTCTACCTTGTTATGGCAAAATACTATCTGAACTCCAGTATTGTTATTCTGAAGTTGGAAACATTCAAAACACAAAATCAATTATAAATGAAAGATTGAAGTATTTGGGCGATTCACCTGAACTTTATCATGAATTAGCATTTGCATATTTAAAAAACAGTGACTATAGGCATGCTATTTCCGCTTTTGAATACAATATTTCAAATTTCCCCGACTTTATTCTTTCATATTTTTCATATGCTCAAGTAATGTTTAATGACCCAAAGTTGCGAATCTCTGAAAAAGATAAGATAATTAGACTACTTGAAACATTTTTAAAGTTGGCAAAAAAAGATGAAAGAGTTCAAATAGGAAATGTAAATATTGATGAAGTGATTCCTGAAGTTGAAAAAATGCTGCTCGAATTGTCAACCTAACTATCGCTTCAAGCCGATTTGTGCGCGGCTTGGTTTCTGATGGTTTTACACATTTAAACGATTTTCGGCTTCGGCAAGTTCACGCACAAACGGCTTAAGCTAGGCGTTAGAATTGGAATTGGAATTGTAAATGTTTTAGTAAATCATGAATTTAAGAGTCAATTTTTATTTTTGTCGTTTCAGCATATAGTCTCAAATATTAATAAAGCGTTACAATGATTCAAAAAATAAGTTTAGTCATTTTAATATTGTCACTCGCTTTTCATTCTTGTAAGAAATCCAGTTCATCTGGAACTATAAGTGAAATTGATAGCACAAAAATCGCTTTGGATTCGATTATTTATAATAACTATTTAAAAGCAATAGACAATGAAAGCACTTTTCAACTTTTTTTAGTTGTTACAATAAAAGACTTAAATTCTGGACAAAAGCGTGAGTTATGTACAAAGGGAGATTTTCTTGAAGGTGCTCTACATACAGAATATAAAATTAACTACGATAGTCTTGGCTTGGCAGTGCTAGACAAACTTCAAAGAAATAATAGAAGCCGATACTTTGAACTTAAGGATACAGCAGCCTTAAATAATCTTGGATTTAATATTTATACAATGGATGATCTAACTAAATTTGAGAAAAATCACAATATTGATTCCCTTGTAAATTTGTTTAAAAAGGGAAAATGGAGTTTAGCCATTCCTGAAGACAAAATCATGTTGCTATATGCTCATGCTCTCTTCAATCGTGGCATCTTAACTGGCGAAAATAGTTGTTTTGGTGGTACGCTGGAACTTGCAAAAGATAATTGACAAAAAGAACGAAAAGAACAACATTAGGATATGAAAAGAAAAATGGCATTTTTGAACTATCGGAAGTAAATTCTAATTACTTTTAATACAATAAAACGACGACAATTCAATTCTAACTATCGCTTCCTGGCTGATTTTTGCGCGGCTTGGTTTCCGGAAAGTTCAACAATTTTGAAAGGTTTTATGCTTCGGCGAGTTCACGCAAAAACACCAGAAGCTAGGCGTTAGATTTGGTTTGCTCAGAATCCTAAAGTTCCGTTCTTTGGCATTTTGCTCGTTTCACCCGCTCTTCGGTCTAAATCAAAACTTGAAGTTCAACTTTGTTTTTCCTTTTTTGCAAAAGAAAAACCGCGGGCATTTAGCCTTATAAGTTTTTGGGTTTTCTTGGTTTTCGGTTTCTATTCCCGGATTTTCCAGTTACAAAAATTAAATTTTGTCCTTTGGCTTTCTGAATTTTCTATTGTAGCCCTTTTCACTTTGGTTTTAAAGTCTCAATTCCCTACTTTTTCAGAAGTTTCTAGTACGCTTTGTTTGTAGTAAAGACTGTGGTTTCGGGTGTGGGGCAAATCTAACTATCGCTTCCTGGCTGATTTTTGCGCGGCTGGGTTTCCGGAAAGTTCAACAATTTTGAAAGGTTTTTGGCTTCGGTTGGTTCACGCAAAAACACCAGAAGCTAGGCGTTAGAATGTAATTTCGGAGAAATTTCCATGGACCAAAACAGTACTACTGATTCAAATAATTCACCTGATTTGAAACCAAAAAAAGATTATTGGGGCAAAGCATTACAAGTTGAAGATGAGCAGGCACCTCTTTTATATTCCAAACGTACAATTTATGCATTTTCGGCGTTGTTTTCAGTCCTTGCTGGTGCAATATTGATGGTAATGAATACACGAAAACTTGAAAAACATGATGCTATAGTTCCGATTTTGACTTTTGCAATTAGTTATTTGGCCTTGGTTATCAGTTTAGTTGAGTATCTTGAATCCTATTTTAATAAACCAATAGATAACTCAACTTTCTTTTCAATTGTTGGTGGTTTGCTATTAACTCATTTTCTTTGGGGAAAGTATATTGGGAATGACACCCAATACAGGAAAAGAAAAATACTCATTCCAGCCTTGATTTGTTCAGGATTGGCTCTAGCAATAATTTCAATAATTATTTATGCTTCAAAGATTGAAGAAGTAGAATACTTAAATCAAAATGTAAATTCGACTGTCAATTTTTTTGGTGGAAAAATTGAATATGACTCTACATTGGTTTCAAAAAACGATGTGAAGGCAATAGGTGGTACGTTAAATCTAATTGGATATTTCAACACTGAGAATCCAACTTCTGCCACCTTATCTTATAAAGAATCGGTATTTACTTTAACACTTCAAATACGATATGATTTGTTTGACAATCCAGAAGTGTTGAATATGCTTTCAAAATATGCTAAAGCTCTAAATCAACAATATTCAAACTTGAAATCATTTAAAATAGTTGCGTTTGCGAGTGATGAAAAGGGAAACTTGTCTGTTAAAGAAATTACGTCCGAAAGTACATTCTAACTATCGCTTCCTGCCGATTTGCACGCGGCCTGGTTTCTGAAAGTTCAACACATTTTGAAAGGTTTTTGGCTTCGGTCGGGTTCACGTGCAAACGGCAGAAGCTAGGCGTTAGAATTAAATAAATAGGAGGTTTACATGCCAGAATCAAGAAGTCTTGAAAATCTACCAAATAGACCAGTTCCAACTGAAGTAAATTACAAACTTGAAGATTATCAAGCATTCTATCATTGGCTTAATGCAAAACCAGATAGTGAGATTAAAGTATTTCCTCAAAGCAAAAGAATAAAAAGAGAAGATATTAATTCATTAAATGATAAAGTTGTAGATAAACTTTCACTTCAAAATGTGGTTTCTGGTTCTACACGAATAATTATAACACTTTCAAATAAAAAAGTTTTAGAATTTGGTTCTTGGGAAAAATTCAGAAAACATGATTTTCAAATATCCCCTTTTTCAAAAAGCTTAAGTGTTACATGGGATTTCTATTTATTAATACCCGAATATAAAATGCCACAAAGGCATACATTAAAAGTAAGATTTGGGTCATCATTAAAACCAGGGGAATTTATTCAACTTGTTATGCAACATGAGGAGGATTACCAAATTGATGAAATAGTTGCAAATGCAATTGTAAAGGTAGATTTCATCAATCCCATTATAAGCAGTGAATTATTTAATATAATTGGAGAGTGGTATGAGACATTATCGTCCAATTTTTATGAAAAGAAATCTTTCATTTTTTTAAAACGAAATCAAAACAAGTTGCGTCATTTAATAATATTATTGTTTCTAACAACCGGCGCTTTTTTTGTTACTACAATATTTTACCTAATTAACTATAAATACAATTTTCTATTATTCCAAAAAGTAAGTAATACAAATATTGTTTTGCTTTACTTATTATCCTTGATTGGGTTATATTCCTTTTATATTTTCGGAAAATATTGGAGTAACCGTATATCAAGAATAATTGATAGAATGGAACCATATAATTTATTTGAGATTACCAAAGGAGATAAAAATAAACTAGAAGAGATTGACAAACAAAATTCAAGTAGTCTTAAAAGAATTGTTAGGGAAGTTTCTATTGCCCTTGGTGCCGATGTTTTGATGGTTGTATTGTGGAAAACAGTTCGCTTTTTTATTTAATTCTAACTATCGCTTCCAGCCGATTTGCACGCGGCTTGGTTTCTGGTGGATCAACACATTTTGAAAGGTTTATGGCTTCGGCGAGTTCACGTGCAAACGGCAGAAGCTAGGCGTTAGGTGTCATATGAAAGTAACTGATCAACAAATTATCGATGAATTAGCCACCATTTGGCTTAGATTAAAGGAAGCAAGAGAAAAATATCATGCTGGTGATAAAAGCCGTATTGCAGATTCAATGCTACAGCTCAGAAAACTTTATCTTGATAAGGGTGGTAAATCTGTACTAAAGTTAACTCAAGATCGTTTTAATTTTACTTTCACAGTTTTTGATTTTCCTACATTATTTGAGGAATTCGAAAATGATCCTGACTTTTTAAAGGAAACTAAAAATAGTCTTCTTCACTATATCCATGGAAATCATATTTCCTGGCTTGATAATGGTGAAAGGACAAAGCCCTTGTTAGAAGTTCTAAATAAAAAGATTTTTATAACTACTGGAACTGAATTTAGTGCCAAGGATATTATCGAAATTATTGCAGACAAAATGGGTGGTGCGCATTTTGATGAAAACATACCAGATGAAAAATTAAAGTTGTTTACTACTATTGCAATGTTTGGAGAAGTAAATCAAACGATTCAATTAATTGAATCAATGATTAATACTTCAATATTAATATTGGACATTTTACTAAATTATTTGTTGTTTGGAGTAAAAACAGTTTATATAAAATGGAATTTGAAATAAGTATATTATGATTATCATTTATTTTAGGTATTAATAGTTTAATTCCTTTTCAAAATGAAAATTAAATAAATACCAAGTCAACACCTAACTATCGCTTCCTGCGGAATACTATGGTAAAATCAAGCTAAATCCGGTAAAAGATTAGGCTGCATTTTTCCATCCGAAATGGCAAGGTTCATTGGAGTTCCAGACTCCGCATACCCACCGGACGATTTTATTTGCTACATTGTTTTCAATGACTCTGATATGCTTCCCTTCCTTTAGCTTTTGCTCCTTGTATAAGATGATTTCAGGTTCAGTTTGCATGACTGACCGGGTTCCCATTTTCAGCATTGACCTGGCATCCTTCCTGCCTGTTTTCCCTGTCCTGGGTTTGCTCAGCAGACTTGTCCCGCTCTGCCTCGGATGAGGAGCAATCCCAAACCAACTGGCAACCTGTTTAATGTCCAGCCTCTCTTTGTTCCAGAACAATGTCAGCAACAGAACACCGGTCAGCTTTCCTACTCCCGGAACTGATTTAAGTAAATCATAGCGGCGTTGGATATGCTTGTGCCGCCGGATATGAGCCCACATTTCCCTTTCCAGTTTCAAAATCTGAGCAGAAAGTGATTTGAGACTGGTTTCAATCGCCAGTACGGAAGCCTTTGAAGCAAAGATCTGACGTTTCATCTGTTTCTGATAGGCAAGAAGCCTTGAACGATCTCCCACCAGTATCTGTCGGGTCTGGTAGAGAATCCGGAGTTGCTCCACTTCCGCATCTGCAACGGGTGCCGGTTTCAGTGTATCTTTAAAACGGAAGGCATATTCTGCCAGTTTAAAGGCATCATATTCGTCGGTTTTCTTCCGGTGCTCCGGACTTACCCGTTTCAGGGCCGTTGTCGGAAGCAGACAAACCGTCCAGCCTTTCCGCTGCAGAAGGTAAATAAACAGGTCATCATAGACACCTGTATTTTCTACAACCAGAGTGGAGTTATCACATGTCACCCCATTTTCTCTGAGCCAGGTTAAAAACTTCTGAATTCCGGCTTTGGTATTCCGGAACGCACCGTCAATGCGGGAGCCTCCCGGACCATTTTTAAGGAGACAAACATTAAAAGAATCGGCGGACATGTCGATTCCGGAGAAAAAATGTTTCTTCATTGATAAAAACTCCCTAACTTGGTTAGTGTCAGGCCGTCATCTACTCTATTAATAATCGTCACGATTAGCATACTATCTGATGGTTGTCTGACAAATTGATTTCGTGAAGATCGGCAGTCCTAATTCCGCAGTTAGTTGTTAGAAACTAGATTTGCACTTAGGAGTCTGCCGGTCTTATTTAAAAGTACCGGAATTATCAAGAAAAATCCCGGATGTAATCTAATAGATTTGCACGCGGCTTGGTATCCGATAGTTTAACACATTTTGAAAGGTTTTTGGCTTCGGCGAGTTCACGTGCAAACAGCAGAAGCTAGGCGTTAGACTCAATTCTTTTACAACTTGTATTTTACAATGGGGAACTATTTTAATTTTAAAATGTACCTCAAACTATTAAATTTTAAACTTATATGACTAATTAAAAAATGAAGTTTTTCCTTTTATTTTTGTTGCACATATTTACAATTTTTCTGTCACCGGTTAATGGCCAAGACTCTTTTAACAAAAATCAATTTATTTATGGACTTTGGGAAGATTCTTGCACAGTTGGGTCAGCTGGAACTGGTGACACATACTTTTTCAGAAAGGATGGTACCTTCACTTTCACTTATTCCCAATACCAGTGGGCTGGCAGAAGAATAATTTCCTTTTCTGGTACTTTTGAATTGAAATCCGACTCAATATTCTTTTTTATCAATAATTCTAGAGAAATTGTTGGTGGTAGGATTGAAAATGACGGTCCACCAAATGATCTTGGATGGGTTGTTGCAGATGGTGAGGCTAAATCATTTTATTACAAAAATGTCTCTCCAATTGGGAGAAATTTCTCAATCGAACAAGACAACGAAAAAATAAGTATCAAAATCGATTTTATGAATTTTATAAAGATTTCCGAAAATACTGAACAAAACGAGTAGAAACTCGGTCGAAGAATTGGGTCTAACTATCGCTTCCGGCCGATTTGCACGCGGCTGGGTTTCCGGAAAGTTCAACAATTTTGAAAGGTTTTCAGCTTTGGCGAGTTCACGCAAAAACACCAGAAGCTAGGCGTTAGGTTTAATTCAATAACAAAAAGCATAATGCGAATACTTCTAATTCTAGGTTTGTTTCCAATATTATTGGCGTGTGGCACAACCCAGCATTATGCTCCAATGAAACCGATAACAAACGGAAATTCAGTGGGTAGTTTCTCTTTAAGTTATTCTCTCAGCGATTTTCAAACTATAACTCTTCAACTTGGAGCTTATTTCAGAGTTACAGAAAAAGATATGGTCGGCATTTCCTTCCAAAACTTTATGATTCCAAATTCAATTAGTTATTTAAGGCTTTGGAATAATGAAATATTATCTGGTAATTATCAATTGCATATCAATAATCTTTTAACATACAATCACTCACCAACTTACGAATTACGATATGCTGTTTTTAATGAAACCATCAATCCCAGTCAAAGTTACGAAGTAGGATTGGGTGTTTACTCCACACCTTTTATTTATGCGTTAAATGGACAATCTTTTCCAACTTCATTTTCCCCAATCTTGGCTTATCGTTATAGTGGTCGGGATTTCCTATTTCAAACCCAATACATCTACAATTACAGCCAATATAAAACGAATGAAATCCTAAAGTATACAAATAGAATGTTTGATTATTCTTCTAACTCTTGGATTAAAGAAGGTCCCAAATTGGTTTTCGAGAACAACGAAATTGCAAAATTTGAGGAAGTTGTTGGGAAATCTAATTCTTGGGTTATGAGAACAATAAATGGAGACTCTCTATTACTTTCTGGTTCAGATCCATACCCTGATTGTATTGGCTGTGGAATTAGAAGACTCAGACTCAACGAAACATTACCAAGTGAATCATACAAAGTGTTTTGGGTTGAGTCCGCAAAGGGTGGTGACTACATTATTCTAAATATTCAAAAAGCATATTCAGATTATTTAGAGGGAAAACAAGTAGATTTGCGCCCAGGGTACGATTATATTGAGCAATCTCTAAAGAAAAATCGGTTTATACTTGATGATATGAGCATTTCAATTGGTACCGTTATTGAGGGAAATTAAACCTAACTATCGCTTCTTGGCTGATTTTTGCGCGGCTGGGTTTCCGGAAAGTCCAACAATTTTAAAAGGTTTTTCAGCTTCGGTCGGTTCACGCAAAAACACCAGAAGCTAGTCGTTAGGTGCAAAAATGCTACAGGTTAAAATTTTGTATTTATCGACTTTTCATAAAATATTTAGGTATAACCATTTAATATTATGAATTCAAAAGATCTTAAAACCATTGAATACTTTGCAGGTAAAAGAGCTGTTACATCTTTTCTAACTGATAATCATTCAAATTATGAAACAATTTAGGCAACACTTTTCAGTTCCGATTTGGTAGGTTTTACAAAAATTGAAAAGCCACTTTCACCAAGTGATACATTTCACCTGCAAAAACGATATTTGAGTGAATATTCTTCTGTTCTTATTTCTTGTGGTGCTGAAATTGATTATTACCATGGATCATCCCTTTTAGCATTTTGGGATCACTCAATACTTGAAAACAATTTAAATGTCGTTTCTTTTATCAGTAAACTTCGAATTGCTGATGAACAGTTACAACAAGAGTATTTAAGTTTTGGACTTCCATACTTTAGGACACAAAATGGTATGGCTACTGGGGAAGTACAATTTGGAAATATTGGCACTCAATATCGTGGTAAGTATTCTTTATTTGGATCAGAAGTTAATAAAGTTGTTCGTATGGCACAAGGAAATAGAGATTATGAAACTCATATTTTACTGGATGAAGAAACTGTCAATTTAAACCCTGACATTTCAGAGTTTGAGTTTCTCCAAGAATTGAATATTAAGGGCAGTACAAAAAGATTGAGAATCTATACGATTAAATAATATGCACCTAACTATCGCTGCCTGCCGATTTGCACGCGGCTTGGTTTCTGAAAGTTCAACACATTTTGAAAGGTTTTTCGCTTCAGGTTGCCTCACGTGCCGGCACCTGAAGCTTGGCGTTAGGTGCAGAATATAACCATTAAAATATTTTGTGTTTTTTTGCTTTTCTCGACAAAACCAGGCAACTTATTTAGGCATAACATACAATTAGTGGCACGACTACCAGACCGTAACACTTCAAAATTTATTTTAACAGACATATGAGTTTTCTTAAAAATATTTTTGGCAAAAGAGACGAACCTATTAAAAGTTATGGTGACTTTTGGAATTGGTTTCAAACTTACGAAAAAACATTTTTTAATGCAGTCAAATCTCAAAAGGACATTGAAAAAGAATTTTTCGACAAACTTTCACCAAAACTTGCAGAACTAAAAGACGGTTATTTTTATCTGACAGGTATGTATGACGACAATACTGCTGAATTAGTATTGACAGCAGACGGCAATGCAAAAAACATTGTTTTCGTAGAAGAACTGGTAGAACAAGCACCGAAAATAAACGGTTGGAAATTTACATCACTGAAACCTGCAATGAACATTGATAATGAAGTAATTAATATGGCAGGATTTAAATTTGACAGAGATAATTTATTTTTCTATTCCAACGAATACCCTGACTATCCAGATGAAATTGATATTTGTGTAATTCACAATGAATGGACAGAAGAAAACAAGCAACAAATAGGAAATGGAATTTACATATTCTTAGACAATTATTTAGGCGAACTTGATTTTCTAAATACCATAGATAACCTAAAATTCAAAGGCAAACACAAAGCTGATAAAGAGCTTGTTCCAATTGATAAACTTAAGGACTATTTGAATTGGCGACAAAAAGAATTTATTGAAAAGTATAGCGGACTTCGTTACAACACGGAAAACGACACCTATTCAAGTTTGGAAGCAGAACTTAATAATGGAAAACCTTTGATTGCAATTGTCAATTCAACATTACTTGATTGGGACTGTAAAGCATCTCACCCTTGGATTCTAAAAGTTAAAATCAACTATGACGGTAACCACAATAATGGTATGCAAGATAATAGCACTTATGAACTTCTTAACGAGTTTGAAGAACAAATAATGGTTGAATTAAAAGACTTTGACGGTTACTTAAACATAGGCAGACAAACAGCTGATAATTCAAGAGAAATTAACTTTGCTTGCAAAGATTTTAGAAAACCATCAAAAGTTTTGTACGACTTGACAACAAAATATTCAGATAAATTGGAAATAGAATATGATATTTACAAAGACAAATATTGGCAAACATTTGACCGATTTAGACCGAACAAGCTAAAACCCAGAAACTAAGAGCAGTTTGGCAAAAGAGGCAGTTCAGTGCACTACAGACAA
>Ga0209460_1001294_pt1 | contig 15147 bp, 10 predicted proteins | sample EBPBio132013_DNA_FD_185868 | JGI IMG/M metagenome (GOLD analysis project Ga0209460, IMG submission 185868) | Wastewater treatment Type I Accumulibacter community from EBPR Bioreactor in Madison, WI, USA - Reactor 2_5/13/2013_ DNA (SPAdes)... | ecosystem: Engineered > Bioreactor > EBPR >...
TCTGGAAAGAGGACGAGTACTACAACAATAACCTCGAAGCGATTCCCAAGATGGAAGCCGTTCGCCAACTGCGGAAAGGCGAGAAACCCACCGCGACCGTCGTCCGACCGAAAGGGCCGGGGCCAGTCGTCGGTGAGCCGAGCTTCCATGCCGTCATCCTCGCGCCGGGGTTAGACCCTGCGTGGTTCATGGATACCGGTCGCTCCTACTGGAACACCTTTCACCCCATCGTGACCACCATCTGGGACTTCATCCTGTATATTCCCTACGACCGCAGCCTCGCCGCGACGGTGATCGCCCCACCGGACATGGCGGACAGTATGAAAAAGGTCATCCAGAGCGAGTACCCGAATGTGCTGTTCGACCTGATCCTCACCGGCGAGAACCCGCAAAGCGTGGGCGATGTCCTCAACGCCCGCGTCTGGTCAAACCGTCGTTTCGGGTAGTTTCAAGTCGCAAGTTTCAAGTAGCAAGACAAAAGCGAATTGTTCAGTTGTAAAGAGTGACACCATGACCAATCAACAACCAGCGAACCCCTTGCAGGGGCTTTCCGGCGCGGAGTTACAGGAACGAATCGACCAACGCCGTCAGGTGGTGACCACGCTCTTGGATCAAGTTAAGCCGTGGTTGATCGAGTTCGGCAGTTGGATATTCGGCGGCCTCATCGCCTTCAACCTGATTATCGTAGCCCCGCTGCTCACCATCGGCTTCGACCATCTCATCATTATGGTGGCGATTTTGGCTTTTGCCTGCGCCCTACCTTTAACCGTCGCTGGCTTGCTCCTGCTTAAGCTCACCAAAGACCTGAACGACATCTCGATTGATGCCATCATGCGCGACGCTTTTGTGGACGCGCATATCCCCGATATTGATGAGCATCTGCCCACCGACGAACAGCTCCAATCGACCTATAAACGGCGTACGGAAATCGGGCTTCGCTACTCGGTATGGCTCGGTGGCATCAGCGCCATTCTGACGCTGATCGGGATGATTGCCGCCCTGTGGTATATCGTGTGGTGGCTCGCGGTGGCTTTCATCATCGTTTCCGTCGTGACCTTGCTCATCACCATCAACGTCGCCCAACGGATCATGCGCCCCATGACGCGCGAGGAAAGCGCCGCCCTCCGCGAGAAGTACCGCCAGCGCCAACAGCCCTAGAAACCGACATTTCATATATAGGAAATCATGGGCTAGCACTCAGTTATATTCAATACTGCGCCTTAAACGATTACTTCCATCCACTTGTATCCTGTAGAAATCAGTCCCGCCGCATTCGATTAGCTCAAACCTTGCTTTCTGTTGTAAGGAGATCGTACTTGCTATCAAATAACCTTGAGCTAATATTGGAAAGGTATCCCATTCAAGAGATGAATAACGTGACACAAACAGTACAGCAAGAATTGTTTGAAGATGTCAAAAGACTTAGCAAGACAATCGCGATCATTCCTGATGTGACTGGCTCTCGTCTTCACTATAATCACCCAAATGGAAAGTTATATCAGGGCGACGCGATAGACTGGTTGTGTTCTTTAGAATCCGGGTCTATAGACCTAATATTTGCTGATCCGCCATATAACATCAGGAAAGCCGAATGGGATAATTTTGAAAGTCAGGAAGAGTATATTGATTGGTCAATACGCTGGATTGAGCAAGCTGCCAGAATCTTAAAACCAACTGGCACAATGTATGTATGTGGGTTTTCAGAAATATTGGCTGATATTAAGCACCCTGCCATGCGCTACTTTAAATCTTGCCGTTGGATTGTATGGCATTACAAAAATAAAGCCAATTTAGGGAACGACTGGGGACGGTCTCACGAAAGCATTCTCCATTTTCGCAAGGCGAAAAACATAAAGCTGAACATTGATGATATTCGCATACCTTATGGCGCTCACACGCTAAAATATCCGTCCCATCCACAAGCCGAAACAAGCCAGTACGGTAATAACGGCAAACGCAAAGATATATGGACACCCCACCCTAATGGAGCAAAGCCAAAGGATGTGATTGATATTCCCACGACTTGTAACGGTATGGGGGAATCAACACCCCATCCAACCCAAAAACCAGAAGAATTACTCAGGAAGTTTGTTTTAGCGTCTTCAAACAAAGGTGAAATAGTCCTAGACCCATTCTCAGGTTCAGGAACAAGCCTCGTTGTTGCAGAACAACTTGAGCGTAATTGGCTCGGATGTGAACGTGAGATGGAATATAACATTTGGGCGATAAACCGACTAGAAAATGTGCGGCGAATGTCAGTGGCAGAATGGATTGACTATGATCGTAAGACCGCAGAACGCCGGGAGAGTATTAGGTGAGCCTAGACGAACTTGTAACAATTGCATTAGACAAGCGTAATTTTCAATCGCTCGATAATTATATTGCGTTCTGCACAAAGTTCTTGGATTTTGCCGTCGATGGTTTACAAGCAGTCATCATATCGCAAAACGAGAATCATTATCGATTCTATCAGTATAAAGAGGATGGACACTTTAACATTACACGCCCTCTAAATGCCGATTTACTTCTTGTCGCAGATGACAATTCGCTGCTGACAAAAGATTTTAGGGAAATTCTTCGGGAAATAAGGGATATTCCAGAAAGTGATACGGAACGGAGAAGTGTAATTATCCGTGCTATTTACACAATCCAACAATCGATTGGTGCGGTACTTGATGCGCTGCCATCAGGAGCCGCTAATACTGCACGAAAAATAAATGGTGATTTATTTGAACGACTGATACAACTTTTAGTAAGAGCTGTAGGCGTTGAATGTAAGACAGGTACGATTCAAGTTCCTGTCGAAGTTGATGGTGAAATACAGTTTTTCATGAATTACCAACACGATCTATTGCTGCTCAACAATGACGAGTTGAAAGCGATTGGTTCGGTCAAAACGTCCAGCAAAGACCGTATCGACAAAATCTTCATGGATAAATTCCTCTACTCCAAATTAACAGGTACGACACTTCCGCATATCGCTATTTTTCTGAATGACGTACAGCGAAAACAGACAAGGCAAGAAAACCATTATGGAGTAAGTACGACTTTTTTGCCCGGTCATTTTAAAGGCTATACCGTAAAATTGAATCCGCTGGATGGCGTATACTACTGTGATATACGGCCTAACATGCGAACAGAGCCGATATTAAAAGACCATATCCAAACCATTGACTATTTCTTCTGTACCGATCTTTGGGACTTAACGAAACAACATGGCGCGGACATCACCAGCAAGATTACAATGACAACCCCTGACACTGAACTGACCGAAATCACGATAGAACCGGATGCCTCGTAAATCTTAATAGATCATCAAAAGATAGTTCTTTTTCGTTCCCTCCCTCAAAAAAGGACACTACAGTTTGAAAATTCTAACCAAAAACGCTTGACCTGATAACACAAAAGTTCTAAAATAATACTTAGGGATAAGACTTTATGCTCGTCCCACGCACCTTAACATCCCGATCAGCAATAACAGCGGCGGCAGAACTTTGACGTTTCGCCGCCAATCTTTACCTTTGACTGTCACCTGTTGCCTTTAGACTGAAGACTTGTTTTGCAGCAAACATTGCTATAGTCCCCTTGCGGGGCAGCAGCGAACCTACCCTTCGCCGCTGCAATAAAACACTCGCCTTGAACGAGTAAATGCTAATTGGCAACTGATAACTTTAGATTACCATTGCCGAAATTGCTGCCAACTTTGCCAAGAACGATGTATTTTCCCTCCCTCGTTTACGGGGGAGGTGTCGCGCCAGCGACGGAGGGGGTCTATTGACGACACTGACGGCATTTGTGACAAATCGTCCGATTCTCAACAGCAGCAACAGCATCATTATTCCCTCAAATGTTGAGAATAATGAGAATCACAGCTGCAACAACTGCAATTTTTGCAACATTTTGAACGTTTACATCGTTTGCGTTTAAGCCAAAAACCAATTGGCGCTGGGCCGCCGCCGCCACTGCCGCCACCAACAAAAAGAGGCGCTTTCACGCCCCTTATCATAAATCGAATAGGTTCCCTCCCCTGTTACTACGGGGGAGGGTTAGGGTGGGGGTCTATCCTAACTACACATACTTCTCGCGGATGGCCGCGCTCAGGTAGTCTAAAATCGAGACGACGATGGCGATAGCCAGAACCGCCACACCCGCGTCACGGTAGCGCAGGAGGTTGATCTGCTGCTGGAGCAGGAAGCCGATACCACCGCCGCCCACGAAACCGATAATCGTGGACATACGCACGTTGATGTCCCAGCGGTACATGGTGAAGGACACGAACGGCGGAATGACCTGCGGCACGACCGCGTACATAATCGTCTGCAAGCGGTTCGCGCCTGTGCTTTCCAGCGCTTCCATCGGCCCTGTGTCGATGCTTTCGATCTGCTCCGAATAGAGCTTTGCCAGCGAGGCAATCGAGTGGAGCGTCAGTGACAGTACACCGGCGAACGGCCCAATGCCCACCCAGATCGAGAAGATCAGGGCGATAATCAGCGGTTCGATGGCGCGGAGGGTATTGAGGATCGTACGGGTGGTCTGGTAAAGCACCTCGCCCACCGCGAAGTTCGAGCGTGTGCCAACCAGTATCCCCCCGATGCCGCCCAACACCCCGCCGACCAGCATGGCCTCGGCAATATACGTGTTGAGGGTGATGCCGAGCGCGGTCATGGTCGCCGTGCTGGAAGGCAGCGTACCTTCGATCAGGGCGAGTGATACGTTGAGCAAGCCAAAGGTCACGATGAAGGCAGCGAGGAAGCCGATCCACCACAGCGCCGAACTCAGGCTGCGTCCGCCAGTGGTCGCCTGCCGCTTACCGGCGAAGCGTTCGTAGATCAACGGGAGGAGTGGTGCGCCCATCACACCCGCCACAATCGGAGGCAGCAGGCCGAACCACGCCGCCTGCATCCCGATGAGCGCCATCATCGCCATCACGAATGCCCCGCTGATCGCCCCCAGGATACCGCCCACGATATGCTGGGCAGGCACATCCAGCCGCTTGAGGATGTCAGTCGTCAGTGTGCCACCGATGGAGGCCACACCGAAGGCCGCGACCACACCGCAAATCGGCACGAGCGTCAGGCCGATCAACTGCCCGATTGAACCAATGAAACGGCTGAGGTAGATGAGAATGTTGGTGGGTAAGACACGCAGCAGGCCAGCGAGGTTTTCACCGAACGGTGCTTCCGGCACATTGACGAAGTTGGTGATGCCCGCACTCTTGCCATACGAGCCGATCAGCAGCCCCAGTCCGCCGAGCAAGCCGAGGACAACCGCCACCACAACCATCACGATCAGCATATTCACGACCGACCGCAGCCGCCCGTTGAAGGGGTTGGCGGATTTCAATGTCGAGGGCGAGGCCGCGACCATGCCAATCGTGAGCAGGGAAGCCGTACCCACAAAGGCGCTGTTGCCACCGCTGGTAATGCCTAAAGCGAAGGCCGAAAGCTGGGCTAAAAACTGCGTCCCCACCCACCAACCGACCGGCAGCAGAGCGACCATCACCAGCAGATTACCGAGCGACACCCGCACCCCGCGCATCAGGTTATGGGCGGCGAAAATACTGATGACCGCCGAGGGTAAAATCGAGATGACAGTGGCGATCAACGCGAGGAAGATGGTTTCGATCATCTTCTCCAGCACGAGGCCAGCGGTATTGGTCAGGCGTGGGCCACCGGCGGGGAACAAGCCCTGCACCTCGACCGTATGGGTTTCGCCCACCGTACCGCGGATGCGCGGCACCAGCGTTTCGATGCTGAACGTCCCATCACTGCCGGTAATAAAATTATCCTCGCTGCTGCCCGCGATGCGCTGGGTGGTGCGGGTGCCATCCTCCTGAATCCACGTCAGGCGGGAAAGCGAGTCGGGGTAAAAGTTGTAGCCCTTCACCGTAATCGGGTCGCCGCTGCTGGCACAGGTCGGTGTGACGATGATATACGGTGTGCCATCCGTCGATGGGGTCGCTTCTGGCGGGGCATCCTCACCCGCGCGGCACTGCATCAGGAAGGGCGTGGTCGAGACTTTAACTTCGTAGTCGCGTTCGAGCAGGTTGGGCGAGAGCAGTTCCCGCAGCGCGTTGCCGAAGTTCGTCTGGCGCAGCACTTCTTGAGGTTTATCGAAGTTGATCTGCGTAACCGTCCACCCATAGGCGAAAACCACCAAACCGGCGGCTACCGCGAGGACGATCAGCAGTCGCCGCAGGGCAAGCGAAGCTGGGGTCGGCGCGGGGTTCATAAGTACACTCCTAAATCACTGGCTGTAAGGCACATTAATGAATTTCCACCTGTACGGCATCTTCGCCATAAATCTGGCGGAAGCGGTCTTCGTCGATGTCTTTGGGCAGTCCGTCGAACTCCAGCTTGCCGTCCTTGAGGGCGATTACACGGTCGGCATATGCCCGCGCGAGGCTGAGGAAGTGCAGGCTGCACAGGATACTGATGCCGTCCTGCTTATTGAGTTCTTGCAGGTACTTCATGACCGAGTGCGACGTGGCCGGGTCGAGGCTGGCGACAGGTTCATCCGCCAGCATCAGTTCAGGGTCTTGCATCAGGGCGCGGGCGATGCCGACGCGCTGCTGCTGCCCACCGCTGAGGTTGCCAGCACGGTTATGGGCTTTATCGGCGATGCCCACCCGTTCAAGGGCAGCCATCGCACGTTTGCGTTCTTGACCGGGGAAGTGATTGACAAGGCTGAAAAGCGGGTTGACGTAGCCCAAACGACCGGACATCACATTGTTGAGGACGCTCGACCGTTTGACGAGGTTAAACTGCTGGAAGATCATGCCGATGCGCCGGCGAATGAGGCGCAGTTCCTCGTCCGAGGCAGCGGTCACATCCACACCGTTCCAGATGATGCGACCGGATGTTGGCTCGATCAGGCGGTTGATACAGCGCAGCAGTGTGGATTTACCCGAACCGCTGAGGCCGATGATGGCGACGAACTGTCCATCGGGGATTTCGAGGTTGATCCCCTTAAGCGCCACAAAGCCGTTGTCGTAGACTTTGGTGATATTTTCGATAACGAGCATAGAGCCTGCTTTATAAATAATACGGACAGAGCGTAAAAAGCCTCTGTCCGTATAGTCTAACGTATTAGTGCGTCTCTAGCATCAGCGCTAGTTGAACACGTCTTCTTCGGTCAGGCCGAGGATGTCGAAACGCGCACGCACCGGATCGTAGGCCGAGTCTTCAACGGGGGCAATGCCGCTCCAGCCGTAGAAGTCTTCGTTGCCGATGGATTCCGCCCATGCGTCGGTCTGAGCGAATGCTTCCAGCGCGGTGATGATCTGCGCCTTCAGTTCCGCCGGGAATTCCGCACCGAAGCTCAGGGTGTCGTTGGGAATGGGGGCGCTGAGGCGGAGGATGCGAACCTGTTCGATCACATCCGGCGCGGTGTCACGAATGTTACGGCGCGCATCCAGCACTTCGAGCTTGCCAACCAGCAATTGTGAACCATCGGCGCTGAGGCTCGATTGGTCAACAGTCAGGTCATAGGGTTCTGGCGAGTCACCAATGGCCCACGGCGCACCGGGGACAACCGGAGGGCTAAAGAAGGTCGTACCGAAGTCGGCATCACCGTTGTAGACGGCCTGAACGACTTGGTTGTGACCACCCGCCGAGATTTCCTCGCCGACGGTGATACCCGCCTGTTGCAGTTCGACCGAGGGGACAATGTAACCGGAGGTCGAAGCGGCATCGGGATACGCCCAACTCTTACCAGCCAAGTCACCGAAGGTATAGATGTCGCTGTCGCGGCGGACGATGTATTCCGTCCAGTACACGTTCCAACCGTTACGCACGGCAGCCAGCGAAACCTCGACACCGCAGCGGTTGTTGGCGATGACGTAACCGGCAGCCGGGATGAAGCCGATGGAACTGCCGGGGGCGGCACACATCGCTTCGACGGTGGCGGCGTAGGAGGTGGGGACAGATACCTTGAAGGTCAAGCCAGTGGCTTCCTTCAACGCGGCAGCCATGACTTCACCACCGGCGGTAATGGTTTGTGCTTCTACCGAGGGGACAAAAAATACTTCAATCGGGTTGGCTTCTGTACCAAGATCGCTCTGGGCGACCACCACAGCCTGAATAGAAAGTACCGAAACAAGCATGAAGATGAGCGACAATCCAGCGAATCTTTTCAGTCTCATTGTTTCCCTCGCATATACAATTGGTTAAACGAACACAGGCAAGCAAATGAAATGTTAAATAGGATTCAACAAATCGTCAAATTTTGCTTCAGCCCGAATTATGCTGTCATGCAAGGAGAAATGCAACTGATTGGCACTAGCTGGATTAGAATAACGAGGGGTCATTTGAACGACCAATAAGGGAGATAGAGATGACCGTATCCATCGAGATTGCTCAACCCCTGTTCGCGGAGGCGCAAGTGATAGCCGATAACCTGAACCTCACGGTCGAGCAATTGGCTGCCATAGCGCTTGAGCGTTTTATACACAGTGCGAACACGCCCAAAGAAATGACGAGCGCGATTATCAATCAGGGCGATATATACTGGCTGACGATTGATGACGGCAGCGGGGAAGCGGCCATCCCTCACCCGCATGTGGTGGTGCAGGACAACCTGTTTAACCACAGCCGCATCGAAACCGTTGTGACCTGCGGCATCACCTCGAACCTCAAGCGGGCGAGTTTACCGGGGAATGTGCTGCTTGACGCGGGAGAAGGCGGTTTAGCGAAAGCGAGCGTGGTCGAAGTCTCAAAAGTTTCGAGCATCGCGAAAACCCACCTCGGCGACTACATCGGGAGGTTAAGCGAAGCACAGGTTAGCCAAATCCTCGCCGGAATGCGCTTCCTACAGGCGGCCTATTTCAAGCGTTGAAAGACCTCGTACACGCCAAATTGGGCAATGGATGTGAAATTTTCGGCAAGCATGGCTTCATCATAAATGCCCGTCCAGCGCCCAAACGTTCCGACAATCAGATAATCGGGGTTCGCAGCCAGAGGATCGTAGCTCAGGTCAAAGAAGCGGTGTCGCGCATTCTGGCGGATTGCCTCAAAAAGTAAGGCTTGCGGCGGGTGGTGATATTGGCGGTGGTGACTGAGCATATCAAGTTCCCATTCCCACGTTTCAATAACGGCATCCTGCGGAATATGGTTGGCGATATACGCAGCCGCTTCTTGAACATCGCTATCCGCCGCGTATGCCACACTGTTGACCACGTTCACCGCAATCCCCGCAAACACCAAGAAACCGAAACCCGCAGACACCCACCATTTAGGCGCATCACTGCGGGTAATGAACGCCCACACCGACCGTCCCGACAACAGCAGGCCAATCATTAACCCCGAAAAGGCATAACGCGGCCAACCCACCGATAACACAGTGAACCAAATACTGGTATACAGGCAGAAACCAATGAGAACCAACTCAACCCAGTGTTTATCCTTGAGGGGAGGCGTTTTGAAAATACGAACGACATTGGTGAATACACCGAACAGCATAATGGCGATCACGAACAGCGATTGATTATCAAGGTTACTGCCGAACAAATCCGTGAAGATATTGGTACGGATGGCATCGAGCAGGAGCGTACTGTTCTGCTGGCGGATTTCCGGCGTGGTGAAAAGCTGCCCGATGAGCGTCCAGCCCAAGAAAACGGCAATAATGCCCAGCGCGGGCGCGAATAGATAACCAAAGCCCTGCCGCTTTTCCTGCCACCAGCGCCACGCGGCAACGGTCAGCAGCGACGGGACAAGGCTGATGGCGATCTGCGTTTTCGACAGCATCCCCAAGCCCATCACCAAGCCGCTGAGGATTGACCATTGCAGCGAACGCTTGCCCCATCCCTTCGTGAGTATCCACAAGCCGCACACCATCAAGCTGAAGGCCGTCGCCTCGCTCAAACTCTGGCGACCCATCACAACCAAACTGACATTCTCAATCGGGCCGGTGGCGATCACCAGCAGCACACAAAACAGTGCGGTTTTCTCGTCCCATATGGAGCAGCCCATGTAGTAAAGCGCTACCGCAGCCAGCAGTGTATACAGCACACTCGCCAGCCGTGCCACCGTCACACTCGTGCCGAACAGTTTGATGGCTAACGCGGCGGGCAGAATATCAGCCGGGCCGCCGGATGTGCCGGGGTCGAAGGGGACGTAGCCATCGACCGTATAGCTGGCGTATTGACCATCTTGCACTAAAGTATAGGCCGCGTTGAGTTTATAGCCCTCATCGAACCACAGGCGTGGATAGCGTTCCAGATTGAAAAACAGTGCTGGAATACAAACCATAATCACCAGAGCAACAGCGATTAGGCTGCGCCATTTGGAAAGGTTCTGTGTGAAAGCGTTGGTTGAAGCAGTGACCGCAGAATCTGTTACCAAAGAACCACCATCTACCCATTTATCCACGCGAGAGTGAGGCTCATCCGAGACCTTGTACTCGCTACTAATTGACATCTTAAAATGCTGATTAAGGCTTACTTTGAGACAAGTATAACATCCACGTATAGCCCAATGCCCCTTAATAGTATACCGAACGTGGATGAGGCAACCTTTAGATTTGTAGGCCAACAAGTTAAACGAAACATGAATCCCCACTTCAAAATAGCGTTATTGCATGTTTGTTAAACGCTGGTAAACAGGACGTTTTCCAAGTTCCGCAGCCCGAACAGCGTCTCTTTCGAGGCACTCGACAGCCGCCGTTCATAGGCCGCATCCAATTTTAGAAGCAGTGCTGGTGAACAGGGGAGCAAAATGAGGCGCAGTAACTCGTATGGCTTCCGGTCAGGGAAAACGCTCGATAACGTCTGTGAGAAGCCCACTTGATCCTCTGGTCAGCGATGTCGTCATGATGTGGGAAAACGCTTGTTAGCCTACTCAGCCAACGAAAATGGTTAGGTTATTATCTCAACACCAGTGGGCAACATGAGGCCATCACTTACCCGCCCTTCAGCCACCCACCCCTAGCGTCGAACCAGAGCTAGTGTGCATCGAGCAGCCTAACGATGGCCTAAAGTTTAAGCGATAAAACGCGCCTAACAGCGGGCGGTTAATCCGGCCCTTCTTCCAGTTCACCGTCACCATATTTGATGTCCAACAGGCGGCGGTAGGTGGCTTGGAAGGTCAGCGCGTCGGCGGTATGGAATGGCAGCGGCGCTTCGATGGGCGCAGTCGCTTTGACACCGTAGTCGATGAAGGCTTGAAGCAGTTCACGGTAACGAATGTCGGCTTCGTTCAGGGGTAAGTGGGCTTTTTCACCCTTAGCGGTATAGGCGATACCGCTGATGTGGAAGTGCAGCTTTTCCAACCCTTTTTGACCGAGGGTTTTCTTGACCGTTTCCAGCGCGGCGGCAAATTCCTCGTAGGTGTTGAAGGTGCCGTCACCGGTACGGGCGTGCAAATGCGCCCAGTCGATGCAGGGCAGCACGCCGGGGACATCCTTACTGAGCTGCACCACTTCGTCCAGCGTACCGAACATGGCGGATTTGCCCATCGTTTCGGGGCGAAGGTTGACCTTGACCTTCTCTTTTTTCAGGATGGCCGTAATTTCCAGCAACTTCTCTTTGGCGCGTTCGTATACGTGTTCAGGCGGCTGGCTGTGGTAGCTGCCGGGGTGGAAGATGATCTCGGTCGCACCGGCAAGGTAGCCTTTGCGGGCAGCGGCCAGCAGCCGTTCATCACTTTTCGCCATCAGTTCGGAAGTCTGGCTGTTGAGGTTAATATAGTACGGGGCGTGGATGCTGAGGGTGACTTTGTGCTTTTCCGCAGCGGCTTTAATTTCGGCGCAGGTCTCATCGCTGACGCGGACACTTTGCACCCATGCAATTTCGAGGTGATCCAGCCCTAAGGCGCGGATGTGGGCGATAGCCGCCGGTGTGCCGGAAGCGTTGGTCGTTTGCGGCGAGCCGACCGTACCAAAACGGATCGTATCATGTTCGTTCAAGAGTGATACCCTTCTCGTTTACACAGGCAAATGCCTAGAATGTACGTTCAATACTCATTCTAGTATACGCGAAAATTTATTTCTGGTTAGACCGACGACCAAGCCCAAAAGGACTGGCTATGTTTGCACAATTCAACCGATCTGATCGCCGCTTACTGCTCGCGATACTAGCTGTCATCGTGGTGCTGATCCTGTGGAACATTCCGCAGCTCGATTTCATCCTGTACCCGTTTCGCTTGTTCGTCACCTACGTCCACGAGTCGGGGCATGGGACGGCGGCGCTCATCAGCGGCGGGCGGTTCTTAGGTTTCGAAATCTTTAGCAATGGATCAGGGCAAGCGATAACGGCAGGTGGCAGCCGGTGGCTGATCCTGCCAGCGGGGTATTTAGGTGCGGCGTTGTTCGGGTCGATTTTGTTTTACCTCAACAACCGCTTTCACCGCAGCCGTGTACTGGCTGTCGCAATCGGCATCGGCCTGATCGTCTATTCAGTACTGTTCGGGCGGATTGCGCTCTTATCGTTGATTGTAGGTAGCGCGTTCGGCATCGGGCTGGTGGCGTTGGGGTGGAAAGCAAACGAGTACCTCAACAGCTTCTTTTTGAATATCCTTGCCCTGCTCACGGGTTTGAACGCGGTGCTGGATGTTTATTATCTGGTTGGGGACAGCAGCGCATCGCTCGGCAGTGTACAGAATGATGCGGCGGCCTTTTCGCGGGATGTTTTCGCCCTACCTGCCGCATTTTGGGCGCTGCTATGGTCGCTGATCGCAATCGGGATGCTGGGGGTCGCGATCTGGTACGGGGTTATCCGCCCGATGCGGCGAGGGACAACCAGCTAATCAAAAAGGGCGAACCGCTTGGCTCGCCCTTTTAAGTTTAACTTCAGCTCTGACTACTGCACTTGCCAGAAACTGCCGACGCGAACGGTTCGGCCATCCGGCAGCTTGAAGTGCGGTACAAGGATCATCTGGTCGGCATCCACCAGCGGGTACATTTCCCAGGTGGTGGTGTAGCTGCTTTCTTCGGTGGTCGCCCAACCGAGGACGCTGACACCGGCGATCTGGAACCACACTTTACCGAAGCCGCGCTCCGGCTTAATGAGGCCATCCGGCGCGGGATCGGTTCCCACGTTGTCCCCTTCCACCCATGTGTCATCCACTTCTTGCCACGTGCCATCGTTAAACAGCACATAAATTTGGCGGGTATCGCCGCGCCAAATCATCATGCCCTTCTCGAACGTCTGGACGGCAGTATCGACATTCGTGGCTTGCGTGGCCGGGCATGAGTCGGGTGTCAGTTGGTCGGTGAAGGGGCAGGTCAGGTTGACGACCGCATCTTGCAGCGTTTCCTGCCCATCGGCACTGAAGGCGCTCAGTTGGAAGGTGGCGCTGTTGACGTATTCCGCCGGAATGGTATACGGTGCGCTGCCGCTGGCGGGCTGCTCATCAAGAATGGTTTCGGTCGTTTGACCGCTAAACTCGCTCAGACGGTCAATCTTCACACGGGTCGCGCCACCCGCGACACTCCATGTTAGCGTGACGGCACCGTTACGCGCCACCGGATTCGGCGACACGGTAAAGCTCGTCACCGTGAGGAGTGTACCGCTGCCAGTTACCGGCGTAGTCGCGGTAGGCTGGGGGGCAGCGGCTGTCGGCTGCACGGCGGGCGCACCCTTGATCGGCTTGGTGATGTCAACCTGTGTGATCGTGCTGTTCGACGATAGGTTAATCAGGCGCAGGCGCAAGGTGACGGTCGAGGCATCGGCGTTTTGCGGGGCGACGAGCTTCACGGTTCCAGTACCGGACGAGGGAATGATCGGATTGGAACGTGGCAGTTCAACATTGACCGCCGTGCCGTTTTCCAAAACCTGCTCGAAGGCGAGATTGGTATTCGCAGGACGGTTGATACTCGCCCATGTGACCGCGACCTGATACGTCCCCGCGTAGAGTGCCGCGCGATCAATGCCATCCGCAGCGACCAGCGCGTTGAAGGCGCTGATAGCTGGTGCGTTCGGGTCGTTGATGACCGGCAGGGTGATGGATTGGAGTGCCAGTTCCTTACCGGAACCGCTTTCAATCAACCGGACGCGAATGGTAATCGTCGTAGTCGTGCTGTTCTTGGGCGCGTTGGGGGCGACCACACCGCTGCCAGAGGACGGAACAGTCGGGTTCTGGCGCGGCAGTTCAATGTTGACGGCGGTGTTATCTTCAAACACCTGCTCGAACACGAGGTTGGCATTCGCCGGACGGTTATCGACCGCCCACGCGACACCGACCCGCGCGGTCTTGTTCAGCAGTGCGGTACGGGTTACCCCTTGGGCGCTGGTGGTAAAAGAGCGAATGTTGGGCGCACCGGGGACGATGCGGGTAATGCCAACGGTGATGGTCTGCTGTGCCAATGTCGTCTTGGAGGCGAGATCAACCACACGCAGTTGCAAGGTGATGCTGGTGGCAGCGGTATCGGCTGGAGCGATGGGCGCGACGGCACCATTACCTGATGATGGGATAATCGGGTTCGAGCGCGGCAGTTCGACGTTGACGACGTTCGAGCCATCGACCTGCTCAAACACCAAGTTGCTGTTCGCCGGGCGATTTTCGACCGCGAAGGCCACCGGAATACGCGCGGTCTTGTCATCCAGCGCGGTTGAGCTGATGGTCGTCGTGGTGGTCGAGAAGGTGGTGATGGTCGGGACTGGCGCGGGCGGCGCGGCGGCTAACGGTACGGTAATGGTATTTTCCGCGAGGGTTGACTGTGAACCCAAGTCCACCAACCGCACGCGCAGAGTGATGTTGGTGGCGGTCATGCTGCTGGGCGCAACCGGCGCGACCACACCACTGCCGGACGAGGACACAAATGGGTTGGAACGCGGCAGTTCGACGTTCACCGCCGTGCCGTTTTCGAGCACCTGTTCAAAGAATAAGTTGCTATTGTTCGGGCGGTTTTCCGCTGCCCAAGTGACGGGCAAACGCGCGCTCTTATCGTTCAACGCCGCGAGGGTGACGCTGGTCGCCGTCGTGGTAAAGGTTGAAATCGCCGCCGTGGTCGGCGCGGCCTGGATGATTGGCAGGGTGATTTCCCGCTGGCTGATGACGCTGTTATCGGCGAGGTTCACCAAGCTCAGACGCACGGTGATACTGGTCGCGGCGGCATCGGTCGGCGCGATTGGGGCGACGACACCGTTACCCGACGATGGGATAATCGGGTTCGAGCGCGGCAGTTCGACGTTGGTCAGCGTTGTGCCGTTCA
>Ga0209460_1001299_pt1 | contig 15095 bp, 13 predicted proteins | sample EBPBio132013_DNA_FD_185868 | JGI IMG/M metagenome (GOLD analysis project Ga0209460, IMG submission 185868) | Wastewater treatment Type I Accumulibacter community from EBPR Bioreactor in Madison, WI, USA - Reactor 2_5/13/2013_ DNA (SPAdes)... | ecosystem: Engineered > Bioreactor > EBPR >...
GGTCCCATGACCCCATCATCAACGGCCCCATCGGCCAAAGTCATCGTCATCAGCTACTACTCGCTTCTCACCCCGTGCAAGGGAAGGAACTCAGTCGTCGTGTCTCACCACAGCCTGACGCACAGGGAGGTCGCAGGAGAGGGCTGATGTTTCGAGACCTGCCTCGCTACCCAGAGATGACGGTGAGTCAGCTCTGGGATGCGAAGGTGCCGAGCCACTGGGAGGTTCATCCCGGGCTCGCCGTCCTCAAGGAGAATCGGCGCAAGAACGTCGGCCTTGTCGAGTCGCTGGTCCTGTCCCTCAGCTTTGGCCGAGTCGTAGTGAAACCCGTCGAGAAGCAGCGAGGTCTTGTTCCCGATTCGTATGAGAGCTACCAGATTCTGGATCCGGGCGACATCATCATACGCCCCACCGACCTTCAGAACGATCAGACCAGCATTCGCGTAGGTCATGTGAAAGATCGAGGGATCATCACCCCGGCCTACGTAGGACTCCGTGCTCGTGGGTCTTGGAGTGATGCCTACGCGTATCACTACCTGGCCGTGGTCGATTCCTCGGAACGGATCTACGGTATGGGAAGCGGTCTACGGCAACAGTTGGGTTGGCCTGACCTCAAACGGATGCTGTGTCTCGTGCCGCCGCCGGAGGAGCAGGCGGCGATCGTGAGGTATCTCGCGCACGCGAACGCCCGCATCGACAAGGCCATCGCCGCCAAGCGCCGCCTCATCGCCCTCCTCGAAGAAGAGAAGAAGGCCATCGCTGACGTGTTCCTGGGGCAACTCGAGGAAGGCGCCCGAGAGGTTCGCCATGTGCTGTCGCGGCTGGTGGACTGCGAACACAAGACAGCACCGTTCGTGGAAGGAGAGCCGTACTGGGTGCTCCGCACGTCGTCCGTGAAGTCGGGGGAGATCGTCTGGTCGGGTACCTACACTACCGACGCTGCATCGTACGAGGTATGGACTAGTCGCGCGGTCCCTGAACCGGGCGATGTGATCTTCACCCGAGAGGCTCCCGTGGGTGAGGCAGCTGTCATCCCTGGTGGGCGGCGAGTAGCTCTCGGCCAGCGCACGGTCTTGATGAAGGTCAGAAAAGAGATCATGGATCCTCAGTTCTTGGTCTATCAGGTCTACGCGGGACTGCCCCGACGTCGCATCTCCCTCGCCACACAGGGGTCTACCGTCGGGCATCTCAATATGGATGACATTGGCTGGATGCGCGTGGCTGTTCCCGATATCGAGGTTCAACGCCAGCTCGTAAGCAAGATTGAAGACGCCAACAGTGATGCAAACGAGGCGATCGACAAGACGCAGTCGGAGATCGCTCTCCTCCACGAGTTCCGCACGCGGCTTGTCGCCGATGTGGTGACGGGTCAGGTGGACGTGCGTTCGATCGTCGCGACCTTGCCCGATGCTCCAGAAGCGACCGCTGCGCTCGCGGCAGATTCCGACGATGAGTTCGGCGACCTCCAAGAGGAGGGGCTGTGAGCACCTGGCACTACCTACCTGTCTTCGTCGAACGCGATGGGGGTATCGAGTACTCGATCTGTGAGGTCTATCTCGACGATGATGGGTGCGTCGCAAGCTGGACAGAAAGCAGTTCGATTGCGGCGTCGGGAGAGACCGCAGACGAGCTTCGTGCCGACCTGAGTCATATGCTGAACGACGTTGCCCGATGGGAGCCTGTGCGGTTCTCCGATCTTGCGGTCGGGTTGCGGCTCCAGCCCGGGGAATCGCACTCTAGCTCGCTAGATTCGCACTCTAGAGTGTGACATTCGCACTCTGGCGGTAGGCTGATGGCTATGAGCTGGGATGCGCCTGCTGTGCTCGCCCTCATCGAGAAGATGCGGGCGCATCGGGGCGACTTCACCGGCGTGGAGGTCAAGCGCGGTGCGGGTGGCGTGCCTGATCTTGCCGCAACTCTGTGCGCGTTCGGCAACATGCCCGACGGCGGGGTCGTCATCGTCGGACTCGATGAGCGCGCCGGGTTCGCCATCACCGGGGTGAAGGACCCAGCCGCAGTGGAGCACGCGATCGCTTCTCAAGCGCGGCAGGCAGTGACTCCGCCGGTAGCGGTCACCTTCGAGACGCTGGCGATTGCGGGCAAGCAGATCGTGGTTGCTGAGGTGCAGGGACTCAGCGCCCACCAGCGTCCATGCAAGACCGGGGGCCGGGCGTATCTGCGTCAGGCCGATGGCGACTACGCGATGAGTGCGGCCGAGGAACAGCAGCTCCTCGCAGTACGTGATCGACCGCGCTACGACGCGGGGCCGGTCGAGCGCGCGGCGATCGGGAACCTCGACCCACACCTGGTCAATGGGTTCGTCTCAGCAGTTCGGGCGACTTCACGTCGACTCCGAGACGTAGACGACGAGACGCTGCTCCGGCGTCGCGGTGTGCTGGACGCAGACAGCGACCGAGTGACGCTTGCTGGCCTCTATGCGCTTGGGGAGTACCCGCAACAGTTCGCTCCGAGTCTTTCGGTGACGGCGGCCGTCGTTACCGAGCCGGGGTCAGCGGATCGTCTTGTTGACCTCGTGCATCTTGATGGACCGGTACCCGACCTGCTTGACGCGAGCATGGAATGGGTGCGTCGAAACCTCCGCACTGGTGTTCGAGTTGGTGTCGATGGCCACAACTACGATCATCCTGAGTTACCGCTCGGTGCTGTGCGGGAGCTCATCGCGAACGCCCTCGTGCATCGCGACCTTGGCCCGCATACGCAGACCAAGCGCGTCGAGATTCGACTCCTGCCCGATCGGTTGGTCATCACGAGCCCGGGCGGGCTTTGGGGTGTGAGCCGGGAGCAACTCGGGACTGCTGCGGGAAAGTCCGCGGTCAACGAGCACCTCTACGGCATCTGCGCGTATCTCAGTACCTCCCAAGGTGCGCGAGTGATCGAAGGAGAGGGCGGCGGTATCGGTGAGGTGCAGCGAGCACTCCACGAATGGCCCGCTGACCCGCCGATCTTCATCGACCAGGCTGTGACCTTCACCGCAGTGCTGATGAGACCGCGCGCAGAACAGGGCCCGCAGGCGCCGGCTCCCCATGCCCAGTCGGGCGATCCTCAGACCCGGATTCTGACTGTCCTCGCGGCGGGGGCGCTGGATCGCAATTCGATCATCGAGCGCACCGGGTTGACTCGCTCACAGACGCGCTACGCGCTCGAAAAGCTCATCGCCACGGATCGCGTCGCCATGCACGGTGGGCTCGGCGCTCGCAACACCACCTATTCGCTCGCGGAGGAGGACTAGCCATGCAGCGACTTAACGAAGCGAGCCTTGAAGCACTCATCGTCGACCAGATGGTTGCCGTCGGTTGGATTGAGGGCCACGCGGCTGCCTACGACTCGTCGTACGCTCTTGACCTCGGTCACCTCTCCGGCTTCGTTGAGTCCACGCAGCCGCAGCTTGCCGAGTCGCTGGGGCTCGGTGAGGCGTCGCCGTCGCGGCACAAGTTCCTTGCCAGGTTGCAGGGTGAGATCACCAAGCGTGGTGTCGTGCATCTGCTGCGCAATGGGCTCGACCATCTCGGCCAGCACATCGCCCTGTACTACCCGACCGCGACCGATGGCAACGCGAAGGCCGCCGAGCTGTTCGCGGCGAACCGTTTCGTCGTCACCCGGCAGGTGCACCACAGTCCCAGCAACCGGGGCGACGCCGTCGATCTCGTGGCGTTCGTCAACGGCCTGCCGGTGTTCACCTTCGAGCTGAAGAACAACATCACCAAGCAGACCGTCGATGACGCTGTGCAGCAGTACCAGCGTGATCGCGACCCGCGAGAGCTGCTGTTCGCCTTCGGGCGCACGATCGCGCACTTCGCTCTCGACGATCAGCGGGTCCGGTTCTGCACGCAACTCAAGGGCAAGTCGTCATGGTTCCTGCCCTTCGACCAGGGGTTCAACGACGGCGCTGGTAACCCGCCCAACGCTGACGGGGTGATGACCGACTACCTGTGGCGGCGAGTCCTTGTCCCGGAGAGTCTCGCCGGCATCATCGAGAACTACGCGCAGGTCGTCACCGAGAAGAACCCGAAGACGGGTAAACGCACGGCGAAGGCGATCTTCCCGCGCTATCACCAGCTTGACGTAGTGCGAAAGCTGCTCGCCGATGTCGCCGAGGGCGGGGCGGGTCGGCGGTACCTCATCCAGCACTCTGCGGGCAGTGGCAAGTCGAACTCGATGGCCTGGCTCGTGCACCAGCTTGTCGAGGCCACTCACCAGGGGGCCGTGGCCTTCGACTCCGTCATCGTCGTCACCGACCGCGTGATCCTTGACGATCAGCTCTCGCAGACCATCAAGTCGTTCTTGCAGGTCGGCTCGACAGTCGTCCACGCGGACCGCTCGGGAGACCTGCGCCGGGCGATCACGGCGGGCAAGAAGATCATCGTCACAACGGTGCAGAAGTTTCCCTACATTCTCGATGACATCGGCTCAGAGCATCAGGGCCGCAACTTCGCCATCGTCATCGATGAGGCCCACTCGTCTCAGGGTTCGAAGACCTCGGCTGCCGTGTCTCGCGCGCTCGGTGGCGGTGTTGATTCTGATGAGGAGGACAGCGTCGAGGATCAGATCAACCGGATCATCGAAGCGAAGAAGCTGCTGCCGAATGCGAGTTACTTCGCGTTCACTGCGACACCGAAAAACAAGACGCTGGAGATGTTCGGCGAACCGGTCTCGAACCCCGACGGCACGGTCGGCCATCGCCCATTCCATTCGTACACGATGAAGCAGGCCATCCAAGAGGGCTTTATCGTGGATGTGCTCGCGAACTACACGCCGGTGGGTAGCTACTACAAGCTGATGAAGACGGTCGAGGACGACCCGGAGTTCGATGTGACGCGGGCCTCGAAGAAGCTGCGAGCCTACGTCGAGGGTAACCAGCACGCGATCGCGCAGAAGGCCGACATCATGGTCGAGCACTTCCTCGGTCAGGTGATCGCCAAGCAGAAGATCGGCGGGCAGGCCCGCGCGATGGTCGTCACCTCATCCATCCCGCGGTGCATCGAATATTTCCACGCCATCCGCGACGCACTGGCAGCACGCAAGAGCCCGTACAAGGTGATCGTCGCCTTCTCCGGCGAACACGACTACAAGGGGGTGCAGGTCACCGAGGCAAGCCTTAACGGTTTCCCCTCCCGGGCCATCGCTGAGCAGATCAAGACCGACCCGTACCGAATCCTCGTCGTCGCCAACAAGTTCCAGACCGGGTACGACGAGCCGCTGCTGCACACCATGTACGTCGACAAGACCCTGTCGGGTGTGCTCGCGGTCCAAACCCTCTCGCGGCTCAACCGGGCGCACCCGGCGAAGGCATGAGACGTTCGTGCTCGACTTCGCCAACGATGCCGAGGACATCCAGCGCGCTTTCGATCCGTATTACCGCACCACCGTGCTCGCCGAAGAGACCGACCCCAACAAACTGCATGACCTCGTCAACGACCTCGACGCCTTCGGCATTTACACGCCGGAACACGTCGACGAGTTCGTGACGCGCTACCTGGCCGGTGAGCCTCGCGACCAGCTCGATCCCATTCTCGATGCGTGCGTCGCGGAGTACGTCGAACTTCCCGAGGAAGACGATCAGGTCAGGTTCAAGGGCGACGCGAAGGCCTTCCTGCGCACCTACAACTTCCTCTCCACGGTGCTGCCCTACGGCAGCCCTGAGTGGGAGAAGCGCTCGATCTTCCTCGACCACCTCGTGCCGAAGCTCCCCGCCCCGAAGGAGGAAGACCTCGCCGCCGGAATCCTGGAGAACATCGACCTCGAGTCTTACCGTGCCGAGAAGCTCACAGCGATGAAGATCGTGCTGGACGACGAAGATGGCCTGCTCGACCCCGTGCCCGCGGCAGGTGGCGGCATGCTGGCGACGCCCGAACTGGAGAGGCTCTCGGAGATCGTCAAGAGCTTCAACGCCCACTTCGGCAACATCGAATGGAACGACGCCGACCGCGTCGAACGCTTCATCACCGAAGAGATCCCACGCCTCGTCGCCGAAGACGAGGCCTACCAACACGCGCAGGCAAACAACGACCCGGCAAACGCGCGCGTCGAGAGCGACCGCGCACTCGGCCAGGTCATGCTGCGGCTCATCGCCGATGACACGCAGCTCTTCAAAGAGTTCCAGGACAACGAGAGCTTCAAACGCTGGCTGGCCGACGCCGTGTTCAACGCAACGTACAGGAAGAGCGCATGAAGGCCGGGCCAACGCGACGAGATGCCCTCATGAGTTCGACGCCGCGAGGCTCATCGTCAAGGGGAATCAAGTGAAGGCACGACGGCTCACCTTCTACCTTCTTCGCCAGGACGTTGCCGAGTTCGAGGATGCGCTGGATACGGAGAAGGCCAGCGTCGCGGTGGATCTCGATCCGTCGGCGGGCGTAGACGGGCGCTTCGTCTATGTCCAGCCCCGCCCGTCTGTGCCTTCATGGGTTGGATTCGTCCAGCCGGTACTCGCCGACCAGCTCGGCAGCCTCAGATCGTCTTCCACGTCCGCCTTGCTGCTTCTGCGCACCAGCGGGCGCATCTTCGCCCTCACATTCGGTTACGGCAGGTCACTCCTCGACCTGTCAAAGATCGAGTACCAGTTCGGACTCCGAGTGGCACTCAACCGAATCGACCCTCGTCAGATTCGAAGTCTGGATACCAAGACCTTCGAGGATCTTGTGGTTACGACGAATACTCAGGCGAGCAAGAGTGCTGAACTGCCCACATTTGGTGTCGACGTATCGCGCGACATCCTGAGAGCAGTCACCGGGGAGCCGCGCGACCAGTCCGTGACGAAACGAATCGCCGGCGCGGACTCACTTGTGATGGGAGTCAAGGCGCCGGTGACGGAGCTGCCTGCTATCTGCGATGACCTGCTTGTCGCGTTCGAAGCCGACGACTACAAGACAGACTTTGGCTGGATCGACCAACTCTCGCTCGTGCGTGACAGCGCACGCATCGGAGCGCTCAACTATCTCCTCGTGGAGCAGTTGCGAAGCGGAGCGACCGGATCAACGCACCTGGCAATGCCGGAAGCTATCGATTGGGAGGACATCGACGGGTTCAAGATCGCAGGAACGCGAAGCCATGTCTATGACGACCTTGATCTCGATGAATATCTTGATCGCATCGGAGAAGACTGCGCCACCATCACAGTCGAGAATCTCAAGTCCAGGTATGTGTGGGTGCGGTTCGGACGCTCAGGAAACTTTGACAAGCGTTGGAACCTCTATCAGTGCCTCGTTACTGAGCAGCGGATCAACGACCAATTGCACGTCCTCATAGAAGGTCGCTGGTTCGCTGTCAGCACCACCTTGGTCGAGGAGGTCGATGCCTTCGCGGCTGGGCTCATCGACGCGACGGTTCAGCTTCCGCCAGCACACGTCGGAGAGGTTGAAGCCGACTACAACGCCCGCCTCGCCCTCAGTTCGCCCCAGCACCTCCTCAAGCTCGATGCACGCATCAAGCGGCCAGGAGGCGCCAGCAGCGGCATCGAGTTCTGTGATGTCCTCTCGGATGACGGCGACTTGATCCATGTGAAGCGTAAGTCCCGCTCCGCAACACTGAGCCACCTCTTTGCCCAAGGAGGAGTGTCCGCCGCAACGTTCGTCAACGACGGCATCTTCCGAACCCAGGTCCGCGAACTGATCCAGGCAGAAGTGCCCCAGGAAGCTCTTGAGAGCTGGTTGCGCTTGGTGCCCAGCGCAGAGGAAGCCGTCGATAGATCTCGTTACCGTGTGACCTACGCTGTCATCGCCAACTCCAGCCGTGAAGGGCGAGACTGGCTGCCCTTCTTCAGCAAACTGAACCTGATGCAACAGGGGCGACAACTCTCCACGATGGGGTTCACCGTCGCGATCGCGCGAGTTCCGATCATCGACCCTGGCCAAGGCGAGAACGAGGAAATCCAGAGTGTCGAATGAACCACTGAATCTCGATGACGACGGCGAGTGGGCCGGAGTGTCAAGGGACAGCAGGAACTGCCCAGTGGCGGACATGAAACCTGCCCGCTGACGGTCACGGGAACTGCCCGGTGGTGGCCATGGGATCTGCCCAAGGGGCTGCGGCCACTACCGACCAGGGGCATTCAGTTCAACGGGCTCACCCCTTGGCCGGCGAGTGCCTGGGTGAGTCGCACGCTGTCGCCGCTGGTCTGGCAGACGTGGGCGTGGTGCAGGAGCCGGTCGACGGTAGCGGTGGCCAGTGTCTTGGGCATCAGCTCGTCGAACCCGGACGGGTGCAGGTTCGAGCTGATCGCGACCGAGCGCTTCTCGTAGGCGGCGTCGACGAGCCGGTACAGGCCCTCGGCGGCGTCGACGGCAACCGGTAGCAGCCCGATGTCATCGACGATGACCAAGTCGGCTCGCAGGACGCGGGCGATGGCCTTGGTGACTGTGTCGTCGGCGCGATGGCGGCGCAGCAGGCCGCCGAGGTCTTCCAAGGTGAACCAGGCGACCTTCAGCCCCTGCTCAACGGCAAGTTGTCCGAGTGCTTCCAGCAGGAACGTCTTTCCGGTGCCCGACGGCCCGCACACGACGAGGTTCTCCCGGCGGTGGACCCATTCCAGGGTGCGCAGCGCCTGCTGGGTCGGCGCCGGGATCGAGCAGACCTCGGGCTGCCAGGCATCGAAGGTTTTCCCGGTCGGGAACCCCGCGACCGCCCGCCTGGTCGCTAGTGCGGAGCGTTCCCGACCGGCGACCTCCTCGGCGAACAGCGCCTTGAGCACCTCAGCCGGTTCCCAGCGCTGAGCCTTCGCGGTCGCGACCACCTCGGGTGCGTGGCGACGGATGTGGGGCAGCCGCAACCGACGCAGCAGATCCTCCAGGTCCGCCGGCAGCGCCGGCGCGGACCCAGCCGCCATCGTGGTGCTCCTGGTCGTCATCAGAGCGCCTCGTCTTTGCTGTGCTGGCCGAGTCGTGCCCAGGCGCTGGTGCCCTGGGTCAGCGAGCGATCCTCGCTGGCCCGGTGTTCGCCCGCCTTCGGTGCTCGGGCGTGGTGGTCCAGGATCGAGGACAGGTCGGCTTCGGCGAACCGGCCGTGCACGGCGGCGTGGCCCAGTGCCCAGTCGACCTCGACGGGGTCGAACAGCTTGGCCAGGGCGAGCGCTTCGGTCATCTTGACCCGCATCCGCGGCGTGCCCGCGGCGGCTGCCTCGATCAGCCACAGCCGGGCGCCCTCACCCAGGTCGAGGAACTCCGACTCGGCAGCGTTCCTGGCACGGGGTCGACGGTCCAGCGGTCCCTCGGGCTGGGGTGGGAAGTGGGCGTCGTAGATCTTCGGTGTCCCGGGGGTGGCCCGGTAGTGGCGGGCGATCTCGACAGGGCCGTCGGCGCCGACGTGGACAATCACGACCTGCTCCTCAGCGCCGACACCGTGGACCCGCACCCACACCGTGGCACCGAGCAGCTGATGTGGAACCGAGTACTGGCCGGACTCGAACGTCACCATCGGCGTGTTCACCGGCACCTGTCGAGTGGTGCCGAACGCGACCGTGTGCGGTGTCAGGGCGACCGGGTGGAGTCGGGCGCGCTCCTCGGCGAGCATCTCGACCGGCGGCCGCTTGGTGATCCGGTGCGGGCGGGTGTTGACCTTCTCGCAGAACGCCACACAGGCGGCCTCGAGCTCGGCGAACGAGTCGTAGGCCTCGCGCAGGTTGGTGTCCTTGGGGACGAGGTCGGCCTTGCTGATCTTCACCGACGCCTCGGTGCCGCCCTTGGATGCCGGGTCGGCCGGCACGCAGGTATGCACGCTCATCGAGTAGTGCTCGGCCAACGCGACCAGCTGCGGGTTGCGGACCGGGATCCCGGCGATGTGCTCGACCGTGACGGTCTTCTCGTTGTCGGTCAGCACGTAGGTCGGCACCCCGCCGAGTCGCCGGAACGTGACGTCGAGTGCGGCGAAGACGCTGGGCATGGTCTTGTCCCGCAGCGGCAGCACAACCCGGAACCGGGACCAGGCCAGCCAGGCGACGAACAGGACCGTCTTGACGCCGTCGACGACCGGGCCGTCGCCGTAGTCGTACTGCAGCCACATCCCCGGCTCGGTGACCCAAGGTCGGTGCACCCGCACCCGCCCGGCCCGGTAGGACTGCTTCACGGTCGCGACCGCGCGGCGGGAAGTGCGCTCCGAGCCGGTGTAGCCCAGCGCCACGAGCTTGTCGTGGGCCACGTCGGCGCGGACCTTGCCCTTGGACCGCTCCACCCACTCCTCGACCTTGGGCAGGTACTCATCGATCAGCATCGGCCGACGCGCGGCCTGATCCAGCTCACCGCCGGCGGCACGCCGCTCGACGTAGTGCTTGACCGTGTGGTGGGAGCAGCCAGCCAGCTCCCCAGCATCACGCAACGACCCAGTCAGGTCGTAGGCATTCAAGATTTCCATGATCTCCTCGGCAGACTTCAACTCATCCCTTCCTCGGGAGCGAACGGGCGCATCAGCACCGCTCATCGCACCCGAGGAAGGGGCCTCAACCGCGGACCGCGGCGAGGCAGACGACGTCGTGTCGGGCAGACCCCATGACCGTCAGTGGGCAGTTCTCATGTCCGCCACCGGGCAGCTTCGTGGCCGTCTCCGGGCAGTTTCTCGTGGCCGCCGACAATCACGTCCGCCGCGCCGGCCCGCACGAACGACTGGAACCCGCGAGTCAGCGCGTGAAGATCATGAATACGGCATCCGTGAGGGCACGGAAAGGCACATTCCCGTGCCCTTACCAGGCGGTGCGGCAGGTGGTGCAACCGGCGGTAGCCACGGCAGCTGACGGCATTCATGGCAACGAGTTCCAGGTGGTGCAGCCGTGTCGCGGGTGAAGATCCTGCTGGTCGCGGTGATCGCGTTCGTGTGGGCGGTGATGCCGGCGTCGGCGTGGAGCGAGCTGCGGGAGCGGATCGAGAACCGCGGAGAGGTGAACGTCTCCGTCGACGGTGCCGGTATGCCGGACCTCCCGGACGGTGTCCCGGACGTGTTCGGTGACCCGGGGCGGGTTGGTGACACGTTGTCCCGGCTGGCGACGGTGCCGCACCGGCCGGACGTTGACGGGTATGCGCGGGCCGCGTTCGGGAAGTCCTGGGCGGACGTGGATAGGAACGGGTGCGACACCCGCAACGACATGCTGGCGGCCAGCCTGGAGGGTCCGGTGTGGAAGCCCGGAAGCGACTGTGTCGTGATCGCGGGGATGCTGCACGACCCGTACACCGGCTCAAGCATCGCGTTCGTCAAGAAGGAGGCGAGCAAGGTCCAGGTGGACCACCTGGTGCCGCTGTCGTTCGCGTGGGATGTGACTTCTCTGTCGCCTGAAGGCGACAGCTTCTTCAGGCGGGGTGGTGCCGCGCTGGGACCAGTCCAGTCCCGACCGCGCAGATGACTCTGGCGGCGTTGATGTCGGCGTGGTCGGTGTGACCGCAGCCGGTGCAGGTGAATCTGCGTCCTGTCCGGGATGCTGGGTCGGTGTGCCAGCATTCGGGGCAGGTTTGTGAGGTGAAGGTTGGGTTGATCGCTGTCACTGTCCGTCCGGCGCTTTCAGCCTTGGCGTGCAGGATGGCGAGGAACTGGGTCCAGCCGGTGTCGAGGATCGAACGGTTCAGCCCGGCTTTCGTGGCTTTCCCGTTGGGGAGGTAGGCGCCCTGGTTATGCGGGTCGGGTTTCGGTTTCGGGGCTTTGGTCATGTTCTTGACGGCGAGGGCTTCGTGGGCGATGACGTCGTAGCGGCGGACCAGGTCCAGGGCGGTCTTGTGGTGGTGGTCGCGGCGGATGTTCGCTGCTTTGCGGTGGGTCTTGGCGAGCTGGGCCGACAGGCGGTGGTGGGCGCGGGAGCCGCGGGTTGTTCTCTCGCGGCGGCGCTGTAGGTCGGCGATCTTGGCTGCGGCGGCGTGGAGTGGCCGGGGGTTGGCGATCCGGTCTGCGTCGGAGGTCCACGCCAGGCCGTTGTCGCCGGTGGCGAGGTCGATCCCGGCAACGTTGCCGGTGGCTGGCAGCGGGGTCACGGGGACGTCGTCGCAGGAGATGGTCGCTTGCCACCGGGTCCGGGCGCGCGGGTCACCGGTGCGGGTGATCTCGATGGTTTTGATCCGGCCCTGGATGGGCCGGTGGGCGTGGACGCGGACATGCCCAATGCCTTGAAGGTAGACCCGGGCCTTGTCCGGGCGGTTGGTCGGAACGGAGTTGAACCGAGCGCCGTCGCCGTCGACGAAGGTGACGGTGTGGAACCGGGTCCACTTCTTAAATCGTGGGTAGCCGGGAGACTGTCCGGCCTTGACTCGCCGGAAGAAGGCGTCGAAGGACGTGTTCAGCCGGCGCAGGGTCTGCTGCTGGCTGGTGGCCGACCAGCGGGCCTGGTCGGGGTCTGCTTTCCGGATCGCCGGCAACTGGGTGATCTGGTCGTAGGCGCCCACACGGCCGTAGCGGTCCTTCGGGTCGGTGATGTGACGCGCCTTGCGGGCATTCCATCCGTCCCGGCGTTCTTGAAGGGCGGCGTTGTACAAGTCCGCGTGGTCGCGCATCATCGCCGCCAGCAACACCTGCTGTTTGGCGGTCGGGTACATCCGGAACTGGTAGGCCCGTCTCACGCCGAGTCCTTCCGCCAGGGACGTTCCCACTGGGTCTCGATGTAGGCGGCGACATCGGCTTGCGACACCGACCCGACAGTGGCGATGAAGAACGAACGAGACCACAAGGTCGGCAGCCGGGACTTCAGGTGCGGGAACTCCGCACGCAGCATCCGAGAACTGGAGCCTTTGAGCTGGTTGGCGATGAACGCGGGCGAATCCGCGGGCCTGGTGGATACCAGCGCGTGCACATGATCGGGCATCACCTGGAGTGCGCCGAAGGTCCAGTCGTGCTCGGCGGCCTTCTCCCGCAGGATCGCGTCCAGCCGGTCACCGACCTCGCCGGCCAGGACCGGACGACGGTACTTCGCGCACCACACCAAGTGATAGCCGAGGGTGTACACACCCCCGGGACCCGTGCTTACCGACCGACCTTTCGCCACAAGAACAGTATACACGCCCAAGCAGACAACTAACGTCGCCCAACCTCACATCCGGCGATTCCCCTGACGCCTAAAGGCGCCAGTCCCCTCGCAAGCCCGATGGGCGCAAGCCGGTGGCCGGTGACGAAGCGGCTCCGGTTCGCCAACGACCCGATCAATTTGATCGTCGTCTCCGGTAAGACGAATCAGGCCAAGGGTGACCTGTCGCCGGGTGAGTGGATGCCGGTGAACCGTGGTTTCGCGTGCACGTACGTGCGCCGGGTCGCGCTGGTCGCGTTCAGGTACGAGCTGCCGCTGACCGCCGACGACGTGTCGTCGATGGCGGCGACCGCCGATGCCGTCTGTGGCAACGCGAACTAGCGACTCTTCGTCGCCGCGAGAGCGATTGCCAGCGGCACGTCCCGAACGATCGGGGTCATTTTGTGCGCGTTCGACCAGTGCCCGTAGCCACCGACCTTCTCTCCGGTGAACGGGATGTCGGCGAGCAGGAACGTCTCGCCGGTTCCCGCCATTTGGAACAGCTGCCGGTATCCGAGAGCCGACTTCGCTTGCCCTGTTGTCTGGATGACCGCGGTCACCATGTCGCGGCTGTTGTCGTACCCGAACTCGACTAACTGCGCATCGCCGATCTTGACCAGACCCCGGTCGTACACGCCGACCTTCTTGTTGGGCTTGAGGCGGGTCGAGTTGTGCAGCCCGACGACAACTTTGGATCCGTCTTTGGTCAGCGGCTCGACCATGGTCACATCGCCGGTCAATATGCCCGCTTTGTGTCCGAGCACGTCAACGGCGACGTACAAAGTGCGCATTTCACCGGCGCGGGTAGCGGCCCGGTACTGCATGGCGGACCGACCTTTGATCAGTCCTGCGGCTGCCTTCTTGTAGTTGGCTGCGAACGAGTCCTGCGCGCGGGTGGGCCGTCCCTGCAGTGCGTCGATCTGTGCGAAGACGTCACCGAACGCCTTGGCAGCGAAGGCGATTCGCTCAACTTCGGTGTCGCCGGGGATCCAGTAGGTGCTGGCGATGGCCTCGGACACAATGAGTGCGAACGGGTTCTGCGGAATCCGGGACGAGGCGTTCAACCCGTTCATCGTGGTGAGCTGCAACGGCTGCGGGAGGGTGCAGAGCACGGCGCTGCGCCGCACCCGGTCCAGCAGGTCGTTCATGGTGCGACGGGAGTCGACGGCGAACGGCAGCGGTTCCTCGACGATCTGCTCGATCACCTCGTCGAGGATGAGGGTCTGCGCCGGGGCGCCCTTCCCGGTGTAGGACCGTGCGGCGAGCTTGCCGTCCGGGTCGCGGAAGACGACGGTGGCCGGGGCGGACCCGCTCATCACGCCGTGCGCGGCAAGGCGACGGATCGGGTTCTGCACGGTGGACCGGGACTTCATCCCGGCCACGTACTCGGAAAGTGTCTGCATGGCCTACATGAGTGCGGTCAGCCGGGCTGGGTACGCGTTTTGGGGGATGAATTTTGGTCCGCGGAAACACGTAACGACGTGGGGGTGCCGCACTCATGTAGGGCATGAACATGAGTGGGCTGACTGCCGAGCAGGCCGAGAAACTGTCCGACTGGCGCGCGCTGGCGTTGCAGCGGATGCCGTACTTCGTGGCGATGCTGTTCCAGTTGCGCCCCGTGAGCATGCCTGGCCTCGGCACGATGGCGGTCGATGAGCAGTGGCGGCTCTACATCGACTTCGACAAGGCTGCCGAATGGGGCGACGTGGCCTGCTCCGAGGTTTTGCTGCACGAGTGCGGTCACCTGTTCGGCGATCACGCGGCCCGGTACAAGGAGGCGCGGCGCGTGGGTGAGGCGAGCATCCGGGACCACAAGGTATGGAACGCCGCGGGCGACATGGCGATCAACGACGACCTGATCGAGGTCGGGTGCACGACGATCGCCGCGAACGGCCTGGTCGGGACGAGTGCCGGGATGCCGTTGCACGAGACCGTCGAGGCGTATTTCGCGGGCTTGAAAAAGCTGGCGAAGCAATCGAATTCGTGCCAGACCTGCGGCCAGCAAGGCCAGCAGCAGGGCCAGGGTGGTCAGCAGGGCCAGGGCGGTCAGGGTGGTCAGCAGGGCCAGGGCGGTCAGGGTGGTCAGCAGGGCCAGGGCGGTCAGGGTGGTCAG